>Ga0265314_10001310_pt1 | contig 28226 bp, 27 predicted proteins | sample 4126metaG_FD_203106 | JGI IMG/M metagenome (GOLD analysis project Ga0265314, IMG submission 203106) | Rhizosphere microbial communities from Carex aquatilis grown in University of Washington, Seatle, WA, United States - 4-1-26 metaG | ecosystem: Host-associated > Plants > Roots > Rhizosphere >... | reverse complement strand
GAGGACGAGCCGCCCCAGCCGCGGCCGCGCGGCCAATAAAGGCTGCGGCCGTTCAGATGCTGCTGGCCTTCGGTCTGGTAGTACCAGTTGAACGGATTGGGCTTGCCGAGCAAAGCAGGGATGCCCGCCGGCATGTGGATCATCATCGATTTGTCGCGCCCGCCCGCCTCGATCAGCAGGACCTCGACATTCGGATCGGCCGACAGCCGGTTGGCCAGCACGCAGCCCGCGCTGCCGGCGCCGATGATGACGTAGTCATAGGCTTTCATTTTTTCCGCCCTTCGTTCTTGACGCGGACAATAGCCAAAGTTGACGCTTGTGTCGCCTTTGACGCCACGGCAGGTCGCGGTCAATTTGGCGCGTCTTTGCCGGAGCTTTCGCGTGGCGCGTATCGTCGTTCTGGGCTGTGCCGGCAGCGGCAAGTCGCGCCTGGCGCGGCTGATGGGCGCGCGCGATCGCGTGCCGGTCCTCTCGCTGGACGAGATATGGCGGCCGGATTGGGGAAGCGAGAAGACGCCGGAATTCCGCGAGACGCTGGCGCGGCTGCATAGCGGCGAGGCCTGGGTGAGCGACGGGAATTTCGCCGCGGTCAGCTTCGACATTCGTCTGCCGCGCGCGACGCTGATCGTTTGGCTCGAACGGCCGCGCTGGCTGTGTGCCTTGCGTGCGACGCGGCGGGCGCTGGGACGCGATCCGGTTCACGGCTTGCGGAAACTGCCCAAGGCTCTGCGCTTCATCCGCAATTTCGACCGCATCAACCGGCCGCTGATCGAAAAGCTGCGCCGGCAACACGGACCGGACGTCCCGGTCGTGCGCCTGCGCAACGATGCAGAGGTCGCGGCCTTCCTGTCGAGACGCCCTTCGCCGTAAGACTAGGGCTGCAGCGTCACCACGGCGCGGCGGTTCTTCGGTTCGCGCACGCCATCGGGCGTCTGGATGGCGAGGTCGGATTCGCCGACGCCGGAGACCTGGATCGCCTCGCGCCGCGCGCCCATATCGACCAGCGTCTCGGTCACGATATTGGCGCGCTTGAGCGAGAGCTTCTGGTTGTAGTCGGCCGAGCCGGAGGTGTCGGTGTGGCCCACCACGGTGATGCGCGACTGGCCGCCAGCCCGCGCGGTGGCGATCGCCTTTTGCAGCACGCCGAGCTGCTCGCCGGACAGGGACCAGGAATCGAAATCGAAATAGACGGTGTAGTCGCTGGTCGGCGGCGGGGCGGGCGCGGGCGCAGGCGCCATGGCGACCGGATGGCGTCGGCTCTCCAGCAGGGCGATCGACCGGTCGAAGGATTCGCGGCAATGCGCCGCGGCATCTGCCTGGCTTTCAACCGCGGCGTTCAGCATCCAGCAGTCGTAATCGGTCTGCGCCCGGGCCGCCTCGACGGGGAATTGATCCTTGCCATCGTTGAGCGCGCGGATCAGCCGCTCGCGCGCCGTGCCGGAATCGCCGTCGATGCTGGGCTCGGGCTCCGGCTCGCTGCCGCGCGCGGCGATCAGCGCCTTGGTCGCGAAGGCCTCGGCGAGATCGTCCGTGTCGCTGCCCAGGAGTACCGATCCGACGCCATCGTCTCCCGAGCCGAAGGAATTGGCGAGGTAGGCGTAGTTCTTGAACAATTGCTGCGTGAAGGCCGATCCGGTCGGAGTCGTGCCGGCGAGCTGGTCGAGGGACGAGGTGCTGGCGCATCCCGCCAGTGCCAGGCCGCCCAGAACGAGGGCCAATCCGGCCGCAAACCGGTTAAAGAATCGATGCGCGCCTTGCATGAGTTCCCCCAGACCGGTTGGCCGAAACGGCAGGACAGCGCCGGATCGTTCGGCGTTTTCTATAGCGTGCGCCGGCGCGAAGGTTAAGCGCGCCGAATGCAGAAACGAGCGAATATCGTCACCAAGTTGCACCGGCGGTAACCTTCTGTTGATGCTGCTAGGCGAAACTGTCGCGGATTTGTAAGCGCGGAGTGGCGGTCCATGGGACAGCCCTTATTGAAAAGGATCGAGGACCCCGTCGTCGCCAAGGCGAAGGCGGAGCGTCGCCGTTTCCGGCGCGTGCGGGTCGATCTGGCGGGCCGGCTCTTCGTCCCCGAAAGCGGCCATGAAGCCCCGTGCAAGGTGATCGACCTGTCGCCAGGCGGCGCTTCGCTGGAATGCGAGTTCGTCGTCGAGATCGGCACCCACATCGTATTGTATGTCGACGGCTTCGGCCGGTTCGAGGGTGCGATTGCGCGACGCGACGGCTTCGGTTTCGGCATGCGGTTCAATGCGACGCAGCTCAAGCGCGAGAAGATCGCCGAACAGCTCACCCTGTTCCTCAACAAGGCGCTGGTCGACGATCAGGGCATGCGGGCGCATGACCGCACGCCGACCAAGGGCCTGGCGCAGTTCACCCGCGCCGACGGCACCGTCGAGAAATGCGAAGTGATCGACCTGTCGCCGACCGGCGTCTCGGTCAGGACCGTGATCCGTCCGCAGATCGGCGAGTTTGTGCTGATCGGCCAGCTCGCGGGCCGCATCGCGCGGCATCACGCCGACGGCATCGGCATCCAGTTCGTCGGGCTGACCACGGACAAGCCGACCACCGACCAGCTCCACGCCTCCCTGACCCTGGCCCGCTAGAGGGTCTGCGCGATGCGAAGGGCCGCGCGCATCTTGCGCGGCAGCTTCGCCCCCACCAGCGCGTGGGCGCGGGCGAGTTAGCCTCGCAATTTGAAGCGTTCGACGTCCTCACAGATTACGCGGGCTCGGCGATGTGCAGCGCGGCGCGGGCCTTGGCGCGATGCTTGTCGGTGATATTGCCGGCCACGACGCTGAGCGCCATGGCGATCACGGCCGCATCGTCGGTGAAGCCGATGCCGGCGAGGAAATCCGGAATGACGTCGAACGGCATGACGAAATAGGCAAGCGCCGCGAACAGGATCGCCTTCACCCGCGCCGGCGTGGCGGGATCGATTGCGCAGAAATAGCCCGCCGCCGCGTCCTCCGCGAAGGGAATGCGGCCCGCGACGCGCAGCAGCTTCTTCCAGAAATTCCGCTCGACGACGGTTTCGTCCTGCGGCATCGGCACGGGAAGCTGAATGGCGGGTGTTTCGCTGGTCATCGTGGCAGTATAGCGCCATCGAATGATGGCGAAAAATGGTGCGACATGGACATCGGCAAGCGAATTCTGGCGAACCAGCCCTTTCCGACCCTGATGGGCGTCGAAATCCTCAGTGCGGAAAAGGACAGAGTCCTGGCCCGGATCGTGGTGCGGCCGGACCTCTGCACCGCCGGCCATATCATGCATGGCGGCGCGATCATGGCCTTTGCGGACGCTTTGGGCGCCATCGGCGCGGTGCTCAACATGCCACGCGAGGCCAATACGACGACGGTCGAGAGCAAAACGAATTTCATCGGCGCGGCGAGGGAAGGAGCCACCGTCATCGGCGAATGCACGCCGATCCATGTCGGCAAGCGCACCTCCGTCTGGACCACGCGCATCGCGCGGGAGGACGGCAAACTCGTCGCCGTGGTGACGCAGACCCAACTCATCCTGCTGCCGTAACGTCCGCTTTGCGCCCGCGCGCGCGGCGGTCTAAGAGTCCGCCCGGCCAAAAGGAAGGGCATCTCTTATGGAACTGAATTCATCGATTTCCGCCGTCGTCACGGGCGGCGCCTCGGGTCTGGGCGAAGCGACGGCGCGGGCGCTGCGCGCCAAGGGCGTGAAGGTCGCGCTGCTCGACATGAACAAGGACAAGGGCGAGAAACTGGCGGCCGAGATCGGCGCGGTCTTCTGCGAAGCCAACGTCACCAGCGAAGAGAGCGTCGTGGCCGCGTTCGAAAAGGCGCGCGCCGCCAACGGGCAGGAGCGCATCCTCGTCAACTGCGCCGGCACCGGCAACGCGATCAAGACGGCGAGCCGCGACAAGAAGACGGGCGAGACGCGCCGTTTTCCGACGGACGCCTTCAACTTTATCATTCAGATCAATCTGGTCGGCACCTTCCGCTGCATCGCCATCGCCTCGCAGGGCATGCTGTCGCTCGATCCCTTGCCGGGCGGCGAGCGCGGCGCGATCGTGAACACCGCCTCGGTCGCGGCGCAGGACGGTCAGATCGGCCAGGCGGCCTACACCGCGTCCAAGGCGGGCATCAACGGGCTCACCTTGGTGGTCGCGCGCGATCTGGCGCAGGAAGGCATACGTTGCAACACGATCATGCCGGGCCTGTTCAACACGCCGCTGCTCGGCGCCGCGCCGGAGCAGGTCAAGCAGGCGCTGGGCGCGCAGGTGCCGTTCCCGCCGCGTCTCGGCAATCCGCCGGAATATGCGTCGCTCGCGGTCCAGATGATCGAGAACGGCTATTTCAACGGTGAATGCGTGCGCCTCGACGGCGCGATCCGCATGGCGCCGCGGTAACAAGTGCGGCGAGGGTGGGGGCGGACATCCCCTCACCCGGCTCGCTCGTTCCGTACGCTGTCGCTACTCAACCTCTCCCGCAAGCGGGAGAGGTAAGATAGCATCGCAGCATGACCGAAGCGGCCATCGCGCTCTGGCACGACTATTTCATCACGATCGCGCAGGTCAGCGCGACGCTGGCCGGCCTGCTCTTCGTCGGCATTACGATCTCGCTCGATCACGTCCTTGCCAAAGACGGCTACATGAATCGCGGCTTCGTTGCGCTGTTCCTGCAGTTCGAGATGTTGCTGATCGGCATTTTCGGCGTCGTGCCGGGTCAGCCGGGCTGGGTGGTGGGCGGCGAATTCGTCCTCACCGGTCTTGGCATTCTCGCCGGCACATCCATCTTTGCCTTTAATTTCCGCGAGGACGCCACCGCGGTACTCGGCACGCGCGGCCCACGCACGGTGCGCACCGTGCTGGCATGGATCGCAACGGTCGCGCCGGTCGCGGCCGGCATCGGCCTGATCGCCAACCGGCCATCGTCGCTCTATTTTCTTATCCCGGCCGAAATCGCCTGTCTCTATCTTTCCATCGGCAATGCCTGGGTGTTCGCGGTGGAGATTCCGCGCCGCATGCGGCGAGACGCGAAATAGCTAGCGCGCCGCGAGTTCGCGGATCTGGCTGTTGGCCAGAGTCAGTTTGGCGATGGAGAGATCGCCGCTGCGCTCCAGCGCGTCGAGGAAGCTTTTGGCGCGCTCCAGCGTTTCGCCGCGCGTCTGCGTCCACGCCTTGACCGCCGCCAATCCATCCGCGCGGGTGCCGTTCGCCTTGGTGCCCTCGAGTGCCTCCGCGGTCAGCGCGCGCTGGCCGGCGAAGAGATCATCGACGATGCGCCGTATCGCGAGGCGGTCCCAATGCTCGGTCGCCGAGATGCGGGCTGCCAGGCCGCGCAGCCGGTCGATGCCGACCTCCGCACCCATTGCGAAATAGGCGCCGGCGACGAGGTCGAGACTGAGCGAGCGGTTGCGCGCCAGCTGCGCGATCTCCGGCGCCCCGCTCATGAGCGGCAGCACGGCGACGTCTTCGGCGACGTCGAGAGGCACGCCGGCATCGGTAAGCCGCCGGATATGGCCTTCGGTGTCGCTGGCGTCGTAGGGCGAGACGAGGGTGTTGAAGGTGCCGCGTAGGCTCTCCACGCCGGCGCGATAGAGCGCGATGGTGGCGGCGAGATCGGCATGGGCCGGCACATTGCTGATGAACCACAGACCAAGGCGGCGCAGGATCTCTGCGATGTCGGTATACATGCCGGTCTGCACGCCGGCATCTACCTTGCCGTCCAGCGCGTCGATGCGCGCTTTCAGCGCCGCAAGGCCGAAGGCGCCTTCCGCGACCACGAAGGCGCGCGCGACATGGGCGCCCGGCGCGCCCGACATCTCCTTCATGCGGGCGACGAAAACCGGCCCGGCGAGATTGACGATGCGGTTGGCGAGCGAGGTCGAGACGATCTCGCGCTTGAGGCGATGCTGTTCGAGGGCTTCGGGGAAGCGTTCGACCGCGGCCGGCGGAAAATAGCCCGCGAGCACCGCGGTGAAGGTAGGATCGTCGGGCAGGTCGCTCGCGACGATCTCGGCGTCGAGGTCGAGCTTGGCATAGGCCAGCAGCACCGCGAGTTCGGGACGCGTCAGGCCCTTGCTCTCGTTCTCCAGTTTCTGGAGCTCGCTGTCGCCCGGCAGAAATTCCACCGCGCGATCAAGTCGTCCGCGCCGCTCCAGGTCGCGCATATAGCGGCCATGGGCGTCGAGGTCCTTCACCGCGCGGCCCTGCGCGACGGAGAGCGCCAGCGTCTGGTCGTAATTGTCCTTGAGCACATGCGCGGCGACATCGTCGGTCATCGCGTTCAGCAGCGCGTCGCGGGCGTCGCCCGTCAGCTCGCCGCGGCGCTGCGGCCCGCCAAGCAGGATCTTGAGGTTCACCTCATGGTCGGAGGTGTCGACGCCGGCCGAGTTGTCGATCGCATCGGTGTTGATGCGCCCGCCGGCGCGGGCATATTCGATGCGGCCGAGCTGCGTGGCGCCGAGATTGGCGCCCTCGCCGATCACCCTGGCGCGGATATCCGCGCCATTGACGCGCACAGCGTCATTGGCGCGGTCGCCGGCCTCCAGATTGCTCTGCGACGCCGCCTTGATGAAGGTGCCGATGCCGCCGAAGAACAAGAGGTCGACCTCCGCCTTCAGCAGCGCCTTGATCAGCTCGGCCGGTGACAGCTTGTCGACGGTGAAGCCGAACAGCGCCTTGATTTCCGGCGTCAGGGCGATCTCCTTCAGCGTGCGCGGGAAGATGCCGCCACCTTTCGAGATGAGCGCCTTGTCGTAATCCGCCCAGCTCGAGCGCGGCAGATCGAACAGCCGCTTGCGCTCGGTCCAGCTTGCCAGCGGATCCGGATCGGGATCGACGAAGATGTGGCGGTGGTCGAATGCCGCGAGCAGCCTGGTCTGCTGGCTCAGCAGCATGCCGTTGCCGAACACGTCGCCCGACATGTCGCCGATGCCGACCACGGTGAAGGGATCGCACTGGATGTCGCGGCCGAGCTCGCGGAAGTGGCGCTTGACCGCCTCCCACGCACCGCGCGCGGTGATGCCCATCTTCTTGTGGTCGTAGCCATGGCTGCCGCCGCTCGCGAAGGCGTCGCCCAGCCAGAAGCCGCGGCCTTCCGCGATGCCGTTGGCGATGTCGGAGAAGGTCGCGGTGCCCTTGTCGGCGGCGACCACGAGATAGGGATCATCGCCGTCATGGCGTACGACATCGGCGGGCGGCACGACCGAACCGTCGGCGTGCAGATTGTCGGTGACGTCGAGCAGCGCGTTGATCAAGACGGTGTAGGCCGCGATGCCGATGGCTTGCGACTGGTCGCGCGTCGGATTGGGCGGCATCGTCTTGGGATAAAACCCGCCCTTGGCGCCCACCGGCACGATGACGGCGTTCTTCACCTGCTGCGCCTTCACCAGGCCCAGGATCTCGGTACGGAAATCCTCGCGCCGGTCGGACCAGCGGATACCGCCGCGCGCCACCTTGCCGAAGCGTAAGTGCACGCCCTCGACATCCGGTGCGTAGACGAAGATCTCGACATGCGGCCGGGGCAGAGGCAGCTCGTCGAGTGCCTGCGAGTTCAGCTTGATCGCGATGTAAGATTTATGGGCGCCTCCGGCGCCGGGGGGCTTGGCCGCGCCCTGCGCGTCGCGCTGGTAGAAATTGGTGCGCAGGACATTGTCGATCACATTGCGCAGGCGGCGGATGATGCGGTCGTCGTCGAGGCTCTGCACATCGCCCATCGCGCCGTCGATGCGTTTAGCAACCGCCGCCATGCCCCTTTCACGATCCTCGGCGTTGGCCGGATCGTTCTGCGCGTGGAATAAGGCGACCAAGAGGCCGGCGAGATCGGGATTGCGGGCCAGCGCCTGCTCAACATAGTCCTGGCTGAAGGCGAAGCCGGCCTGGCGCAGGAATTTTGCGATGGCGCGCAGGATGGTGACGTCGCGCCAGGCGAGACCGGCGCTCAGCACCAGGCGGTTGAAGCCGTCGCTCTCGGCGTTGCCGGCGATGATGGCGTGGAACGCGTCTTCCAGCGGCTGTTTGATGTGCGTCAGGTCGGCGGAGGCCTGGTCGGCGCGCTCCATCAGGAAGTCCAGGACGTTGGCCTCATGCGTCCAGCCGTCGCCGGTCTTGAGCGTGACGGGGAAGGCATCTTCCGCGATCACCTTGAGGCCGAGATTTTCGAAGATCGGCAGCGTGCCGGAGAGCGGCATCACCTCGCCCAAAATGTAGAGCTTCAGGCGCAGCGCATTGTGCGGATCGGTGTGGCGGCGATAGACGCGCGCCTTGAGCTTGAGTCCGTGCTCGATCCTGGCCAGTCCCGCGATCTCGTCCAGATCGTGGACCGCCTCCATCGGCGGGAAGGAGCCGCGATAGCCGGGCGAGAAATGCGCCTGGCGCTCCTGCGTCAGCCGCATGCCGTCGGTCTCGCCGTGCACCGTCTCCATGGCCTGCGCGAAGCCGTCGTCCCAGGTGCGGACGGCGCCGCGGATCTGCTCCTCGAGAAGCTGCACGCTGACCTTCGGGCGGGCGCCCTCGTTGCGGCCGATGATGTAGTGCACGCGCGCCAGCACGGATTCGTCGATCGTGGGCGTCGCGGCCGATAGCCTTCCGTTCAGCGCTTTGGCGAGGATCTCGTGGATGCGCTCGCGGGCATGGGTGTCGTAGCGGTCGCGCGGCACGAAGACGAGCGCCGAGACGAAGCGGTCGAAGCGGTCGAAGCGCAGGAAGACACGCACCGTCGGGCGTTCGCCGAGGCGCAGGATGCCTTGCGAGATCGCGAAGAGATCTTCCTCGGAAATCTGGAACAGTTCGTCGCGCGGATAGGTGTCGAGGATATGGGCCAGCGCCTTGCCGTCATGGCTGGCCGGCGGCAATCCGGCTTCGGCCAGCACATTGGCGACCTTGCGGCGCAGCAGCGGGATGTCGCTCGGCCGGCGGCTATAGGCGCCGGAGGTGAACAGGCCGACGAAGCGGCGCTCGCCGGTCAGCCTGCCGTCCTTATCGAAGGTCTTCACGCCGACATAGTCCATATGGACGCGGCGATGCACGAGACTACGCTCGTTCGATTTGGTGATGATCAGCGGCGAGGGCTGGGTGAGGAAGGCGCGGATCTGGGCCGTCAGCACGGCGCGCTCGGCGCCGCGGCGGATGACGCGCGCTTCGGGATCGCTCAGCACGCCAAGCCCGGTATGGGCGATCGGCGTGAGCGCGCCTTCGCCTTTCGGGTCGAAGTCGTAGTCGCGGGCGCCAAGGAAGGTGAAATGATTGTCGCTCAGCCATTCCAGCAGCGCGATGTTCTCATCGAGCTCGTCCTTGGCGACCTTGGGCGGGTTGGCTTTCAGCCCGTCGATCGCCTCGCGCAGCCTGGCCGTCATCGCGCGCCAATCGCGCACCGCGACGCCGACCTGCGCGAAAGTCGCCTTGGCACTGTGCAGGATCGCCGCGCGGCGCACATCGCTCAGGATCGGCTCCAGCGCGAGCACGATCACGCTCACCGCCTGGCCGTTCTGGTGCACGATGGGGTGGAACACCGCGCGCAGCCGGCCGCCGCCCGCCGTGACGTCGGCGATCAGCGAGTCGAACAGGAACGGCTTGTCGTCGTTGACGGCGATCAGGACGGTGTCGTTCTCGCCATAATCCTTGTCTTCGTCGCGGGCGCAGAACAGGTCGATGTCGCTGCCGCCGGGCCGGTGCGCCAGCGCGCGTTTGCGCACGAGCCTTGCGAGCGCGACGAGACCGGCGGGCGTGTAGCGATTCACATCGTCCGGCGCGGCATGGCCGAGGAGCGCATCGTAGAAGGCGCGCTCCGCCGGATCGGTCAGCAGCGCCGCGCCCGTCGCCAATCGCTCCGCCGCGTCCGCCTCGTTCTTACGTGTGACGTGAGCCGAATCGTCGGACGGAGCGAGCGACATGCAGGGCCTCGGAGGAGCAGCGCTTTGCGGCGATGGCACGCGCGCGAAAGCGTTATTCTCGTTTCGGGGCGGAGACTATCCTCTCGATCCTCGCCGGAAAACCCTTGAGATTGTGATATTTACGAGGCGGCGAGGACGCGCGGCAGCGCCGCGAGATGACGCTTCTCGCTCCCGCGCGCGATGGCTTCCACGATGACCGCGACGATGGCGCAACCCATCAGGACCGCACCCGCAGCAAGCGCGCCGCCCGAGATCGGCCGCACGGCGCAAGCCAATGACGAAAGGCCGGCGGCTGGCGCAATAAAAAGAAGAACGGCCTCGCGCTCGCGCAACAAGGCGGCGATCGCTAGCGTGGGCAGCGCCGCGAACAGCACGACCTCAAGACCGGATATTGTCGCCGACAGCACCAGGAACGCGCCGGCCCCCCATGCAAATCCCGCATAGAGCAGTGAGGCGCGCATGTCCTGCGAGAAGGCCTGCAGCGCCGCGCGCTCGAAAGGCTGGCGGATGGCGAAGGCATAGGCGCGCAGCGAGGCGAGAAGTCCGACCGTCATGAGGACGGCCCAGGCGATCGACGGCGACGCGGCACCACCGCCCACCGCCAACGCGGCCACGCCAAGCGCGGCCAGGGCAGCGGTCGCGTAGAGCGAACGACCCAGGAGATTGGCCAACCGCGCCGTGTCCACGGCTTCGGCGTGGATCTGCGCCAGCCGGGCCAGGGCACTGACCGGCGCCGCGGGGGCCTCGGTCTGGGTTTCTGGAGCGGAAGCGATGTCGAAAACGGGATTTGCGCGCGCGGCCATGGCGGCCTCCATCGGGAAACAAAAGCAGACCTCAAGGGTCCGCCCTGGGTCTTAAGAATGTATTAATTAAAGGACACGCTGCGATTCGGGCTTGCCCGTATTGGTGTTTCTACGGATTCGCGAGGGTTTTGTGTCGTCCGCCGTCGTCTACGACCTGGAATTCACCGCCTGGGAAGGCTCGATGCGCCATCGCTGGCTGCGGCCGGGCGAGTTCAAGGAGGTCGTGCAGATCGGCGCGGTGAAAGTCGATCCGGCGAGCCTCGCAGTGCTGGACACGTTCTCGGTTTTCGTCCGTCCACGGATCAATTCCGGCCTCTCGCCCTATCTCGAAAGGCTGACCGGCATCACGACGGACATCCTGCGCGAGCAGGGCCGCGACTTCGCGGCGGCGTTCGGCGCCTTCCTGGATTTCGCCGATGGCGGCGTCTGCGCCGCGTTCGGCCGCGACGAACTCGTGTTCGAGGAAAATCTACGGCTCTACGGGCTGACCGCGCCGGCTCCTATGCCGGAGTTCCGCGATCTGCGTCCCTGGTTCCGCGCTAACGGGATGGAGACGAGCGGGCTGCATTCCTGCGAGATCGGGCCGAAGCTCGGCGTTCCTTTCGAGGGACAGAGCCACAATGCGCTGGCCGACAGCCTTTCGGTCGTCGCGGGCAAGCAGGTTCTCGTGGCGCGGGGCGCGCGGAGCCTGTTTGCCGACTGCGTGGTCGCTGCTAAAACGGCGGCATGAAACTTCCAGGTCCCGACCATCCGATCACGATCACGCCGGTGCAGGGCCGTGTCGTCGTGCGTTTCGCCGGCGCGACGATCGCCGATACGCGCCACGCACTCGAATTGAAGGAGTCGACCTATCCGGCCGTGCTCTACATTCCGCGCGGCGATGCGGTCATGACGCATTACGCGCGCACGCAGCATTCGACGTATTGCCCCTACAAAGGCGATGCGAGCTATTTCGATCTGGGCGCCGCCGGCAAGACGGCGCCGAACGCGGTGTGGAGCTACGAGACGCCCTATCCGGCGATGGCACAGATCAAGAACCATCTCGCCTTCTATCCGCAGCATGTCAGCATCGAGCGGTCTGCTTGAGCGAGGCCGACGACCTCATCCGCCTGCTGGAGATGCGGCCCCATCCGGAGGGCGGGCATTACCGCGAAGTCTTTCGCGACAACCGCGCCGGCGGCCGCGGCCGGGCGCATTCCACCGCGATCTATTTCCTTTTGAAGAAGGGCGAGGTCTCGCGCTGGCACCGCATCGACGCGGCAGAGGTCTGGCATTTCTACCGCGGCAGTCCGATCGAATTGTCGATCGCGCCGCTGCGCGGACCCGCCGTGGCGCATGTGCTCGGCAACGACATCGCCAAGGGCCAGCGGCCGCAGATCGTGGTGCCGGCGCGCGGTTGGCAGAGCGCGAAATCGCTGGGCGCCTTCACGCTGGTTGGCTGCACCGTTGCGCCGGGGTTTGACTTCACGACGTTCGAACTGGCGCCGGACGGGTTCGAGCCGAGCTAGAGCCGCATTCGCTCTATTTGAAACAGAATGCGGCTCTAGCTTTTTGAATTGTCGCGCAATCTGACGGCGAACCGCACACACTTCGCCGGATTGCGCTCTAGCCGGCGATCGGCAGATCGAACAGCCGGCCAAGGGCGCGCGCGATGCCGTGCGACGACGCACGCCCCTCGAAACCGCGCACCGGCGCGAAGGTCACGAGCAAGGTCTTGCCGCGCAGCGCGATGGTCGGGCTGCCGCCGCTTACCATATGCACCGAATCCATCCGTGCCGCGAGGATGCCGCGCGCCGTGGCGTTCGCGGCGAAGCGGTCGAGGCCGCGCGCGACGTTCTGCATCGCGTCGAAGGTCACGGCGCGCAGTCCCGCATCGGCCGCAAGAGCGGCCCAGTCCGCGACGAAGGCGATGTGCAGCCCGTGCGTATAAGTGAGGTGCGTCGCCTCGTCGGCGGCGGCCTTCTGCACGTCGCCGAGCGAAAGCTGGGGCAGGCTCGGCATCGGGCTGTTGCCGGTGCGGTCGGCCGGCAAACCGCCGGGCTGCGCGTCGGTGTAGATCGTGACCGCGCCCCAGCCTGAGACTGCGAGCGCCGTCTCGCCCGAATCGAATTTCAGCACGCGGCCGCCGAGCGAGGCGTGATCGACATAGAGCACGAAGATTTCCGGATCGCCGGCAAAGCGCAGCAAGAATTTCGCGGCATAGGCGTTGAGCGAGAACACCGTGCCGCTGCTTGCGGTGTAGGTTCCGGTCTGGATGTCGCCGAGCCGGTCGATCGACATCCGGTCGCCGAGGCCCTCCTGGCCGCGGACGGCGCCGGCGGTCGCCAGCAGCGCGGCAAACGCGAAAAGAATCCCTCGCCTGGGCATTCAAGCCTTCTTGTCAGCAACCGCTCATGGCGCGCCGGTCCGATGCCGGCACGTCCCCCACGATTCTGTTAGCCGAGGAATGGGGCGAATTTGGGACCTAGAGGTCGTCGAAGCGGCCGCCGCGACCCTTGCCGCTGGCAAAGCGGGCGGCGCCGGCGCGCGACTCGCCGGTCTGCAAGGTGGACGTGCCGAACTTGAACTCGTGAATCATCGCGTGGTGATGATCGTAGTCCCATTGCTCGAGCACCGAGGCGCGGTCGCCCTTCATGCAGATCTCGGGGAAGCGCGATATCTCGAGCGCGAGCTCCTCGGCGGCGCGCCGGCTGTCGCCTTTCGCGACGATCCGATTCGCGAGGCCCCAAGCATAAGCCTCCTCGGCGCCGACGGCACGGCCGGTGAGGATCATGTCCATCGCGCGCGATTGGCCGATGAGTCGCGGCAGGCGCACCGTGCCGCCGTCGATCAGGGGCACGCCCCAGCGGCGGCAGAACACGCCGAACACCGCATCCTCCTCCACCACGCGCAAATCGCACCAGCAGGCGAGCTCCAGCCCGCCCGCCACGGCATGACCGGAGACCGCCGCGATCACCGGTTTCAGCAGGCGCATGCGGGTCGGTCCCATCGGTGCGTCGCCGGAATGCGGATCGAAATGCTGGCTGGGCGCGGTCAGGCGGTTGCCGCGGCCCTCGCTCATGCCTTTGAGGTCGGCGCCGGCGCAGAATGTGCCGCCCGCGCCCCACAGCACCGCGACCTTCTGGTTGTTGTCATGCTCGAAGGCGAGAAAGGCCTTCACCAGAGCGTCGCCGGTCGGCCGGTCGACCGCGTTTCGCGCCAGCGGGCGGTCGAGCACGATGGTCGTGATCCCGCCATTGCGTTCGACCCGGACGTGCTCCGTTCCCATGGCAAATCCCCCGCATTTTTCGCCAGTCTGTCACGAGGCGCCGCCCCCGGCCACCGTGACGTCGCGGGAGCTTGGATTTCGGGAAAAACGGTACTAATACCGCGCCCATCCGACCATCCTCGCGAAGGGCGCCCCCCGTGACCAGTCTGAACTCCTTCAAGTCCCGCCGCACGATGACGGTGGGCGGCAAGACCTATGCCTATTTCAGCCTCGCGGCCGCCGAGAAGAACGGCCTCAAGGGTGCGTCGCGGCTTCCCTATTCGCTGAAAGTCCTGCTCGAGAATCTGCTGCGCTACGAGGACGGCAAGACGGTCACGGCCGGCGACATCAAGGCGGTGGTCGGCTGGCTGGACAAGAAAAGCTCCGACCGCGAGATCGCTTTCCGCCCGGCGCGCGTGCTGATGCAGGATCTGACCGGCGTGCCCGCCGTGGTCGACCTCGCCGCGATGCGCGACGCGATGAAGAAACTTGGCGGCAATCCCGAGAAGATCAATCCGCTGGCCGAAGTCGATCTCGTCATCGATCATTCGGTGATGGTCGACAATTTCGGCCATGCCAATTCGTTCAAGAAGAACGTCGTCATCGAGTATGAGCGCAATTCGGAGCGCTATCAGTTCCTGCGCTGGGGCCAACAGGCCTTCGCGAATTTCCGCGTCGTGCCGCCGGGCACGGGCATCTGCCACCAGGTGAACCTCGAATATCTCGCGCAGACCGTGTGGACGCGCAAGGAGACGGAAGACAAGAAGGCCGTCGAATACGCGTTTCCCGACACGCTGGTCGGCACCGACAGCCACACCACGATGGTCAACGGCCTGTCCGTGCTCGGCTGGGGCGTCGGCGGCATCGAGGCGGAAGCCGCGATGCTCGGCCAGCCGATCTCCATGCTCATCCCCGAGGTCATCGGCTTTCGGCTGACGGGAAAGCTGCGCGAGGGCGTGACCGCAACCGATCTGGTGCTCACCGTGACGCAGATGCTGCGCAAGAAGGGCGTGGTGGGCAAGTTCGTGGAGTATTACGGCCCCGGCCTCGACGACATGTCGCTCGAGGATCGCGCGACGATCGCCAACATGGCGCCGGAATATGGCGCGACCTGCGGCTTCTTTCCGGTCGATGTCGAGACGCTGCGCTATCTGAAGGCGACGGCGCGCAAGCCGGCCCGTGTTGCGCTGGTCGAGAAATATGCCAAGGCGCAGGGCCTTTTCCGCACAGCCAAGAGCGTCGATCCGGAGTTCACCGATACGCTGTCGCTCGATCTGAACACGGTCGAGCCGAGCCTTGCCGGCCCGGCGCGGCCGCAGGACCGCGTGCCGCTGGGCAGCGCCGCGCATGAGTTCGCCGTCGCGCTGATGAACACCTACAAGAAGGAAGACGACGCCAACCGCAGAGCCAAGCTAGCCGGCACCGAGCATTCGATCGGCCATGGCGACGTGGTGATCGCCGCGATCACCTCCTGCACCAACACCTCGAACCCCAGCGTCATGATCGGCGCCGGTCTCGTCGCCAAGAAGGCGGTCGAGCGCGGCATCAAGGTGCGGCCCTGGGTGAAAACGTCGCTCGCGCCGGGCAGCCAAGTCGTCACCGACTATCTGGAGAAGGCGGGGCTGAACACATATCTCGACAAGCTGGGCTTCCAGCTCGTCGGCTATGGTTGCACCACCTGTATCGGCAATTCCGGCCCGCTGCCCGACAATGTGACCGAGGCGATCACCTCGGCCGATCTCGTCACCGCCGCGGTGCTCTCGGGCAACCGCAATTTCGAGGGCCGGGTGCATCCCTTGGTGCGCGCCAACTATCTCGCCTCACCGATGCTCGTTGTCGCCTATGCGCTCGCCGGTTCGATCAATATCGACCTCACCAAGGAGCCGGTCGGCTACGACACCGAGAACGAGCCGGTCTACCTCAAGGATATCTGGCCGAGTCCGCAGGAGATCGCGGCGGCGATGCGCAAGGGCATCAAGACGTCGAGCTTCAAGGCGCGCTATGGCGACGTGTTCTTAGGGGACGCCAATTGGCGCAAGGTCAAGGCGCCCAAGACCCAAACCTATCAATGGCCGTTGGGCTCGACCTATGTGAAGAACCCGCCCTTCTTCGAGGGCATGACGATCGAGCCGCAGCCGGTGAAGGAGATCGAGAAGGCGCGCATCCTGGCGCTGTTCGGCGATTCCATCACCACCGACCACATCTCGCCGGCCGGCAACATCAAGACGGCGTCGCCCGCCGGCATCTATCTCCAGGAGCATCAGGTGCGGCAGGAGGATTTCAACTCCTACGGCGCACGGCGCGGCAATTTCGAGTTGATGGAGCGCGGTACCTTCGCGAACATCCGCATCCGCAACGAGATGATGGGCGGCAAGGAAGGCGGCAACACGCTGTACTTCTCGGAAGGTTCGCCGTCGGGCGAGGCGATGTCGATCTTCGATGCGGCCGCGCGCTACAAGGCCGACGGCATCGACACGGTGGTGATCGGCGGCAAGGAATACGGTACGGGTTCGTCGCGTGACTGGGCCGCGAAGGGGCCGCGCCTGCTCGGCGTACGCGCCGTGATCACCGAGAGTTTCGAGCGCATCCATCGCTCCAACCTGATCGGCATGGGGGTGGCGCCCTTCGTATTCGCGGAAAGCAAGACGCGACGCGATTACGGCCTCACCGGACGCGAGGCGATCGACATTCCGGGCCTCTCGGGCGAGATCAAGCCGCAGATGAAGGTGACGGCGACAGTGCATTATCCCGACGGCCGCACCGCCGCGATGCCGCTGTTCCTCATGATCCTGACGGCGGACGAGGTCGCCTACTACAAGAACGGCGGCATCCTGCAGTACGTGCTGCGCAATCTGGTGGCGGCTTAAAGCGTCAGCGCCATAGCCATATCATCTTCAAGGGCCCCGTCCGGCAGCCGGACGCGGCCCTTGAACCGGCCTTCGATGACAAAACCTAGCCGCTCATAGAGGCGGATCGCGCCGGCATTGCCTTCGCGGGCGAAAAGTTCGATGCGTGTCGCTGGTGGCGACAGCGCACGCGCTGCCTCGATCAAATGCCCGAACAGGAGCCTGCCTAGGCCGCGGCCCTGCCAGTCGGGATGCACCGCGACGGTCAGGTCCGTGAGGACGTGGCGGAACTGGCGCGGCGCCATGCGCAGCGCGTGGATTTCGGCGATCAGCGTGCCGCAGCTGGCGAACACCGCGCGGCTGACGCCGTCGCGTGAGGCGGCGTCGAGGAATTTGTGGACATAGGCCTCGTCGATTTCGTCCGGCGCGCGCGCCAGCCCGCCGCGTCCCGCCGCCGCGGCGCGGTAAAGCGCCAAGACCTTGTCGGTCGCATCGGCGGTCAGCGCGGCGATGAGGAATTCATCCGCCATCGTCAGGACGCCCGCGACGTCGCGGCATAAGCGGCGAGGTTCTCCGCCAGATGATCGAACAGCAGGCGCGTGCGCCTGGTGCCGCGCAGATCCTTGTGCATGGCGAGCCACATCTCGATCTCGAATTTCAGCGCACCGGGCAGCAGCGCCACCAGATCGGGATCGCGCCGCCCGATGCCCAATTGCGTCACGCCGATCCCGAAACCGGCGCGCAACGCCGCGAGCTGCGCCAGGTCGGCATCGGTACGCAGTGCGAACAGATCGCGGGTCAGCGGCAGGCCGCCCTTGCGCAGCGCCTGGATGAACGGCGTCTCCTTGTCGAAGCCGATGATGGCATGGTTGCGGAGATCCTCCAGCGTGCGGGGCGTGCCATGCTTTTCGAGATAGCGGCGATGGGCGAACAGGCCGAAACCGATGCGTCCAATCCTCTTCGCCACCAGCGCGCCCTGCGTCGGGCGCACCATGCGCACCGCGATGTCGGCGTCGCGTCGGAGGAGATCCTGCGTCGCATCGGAGAGCACCAGCTCGATCGCGATATGCGGATGCGCCTCGCGGAAACGCGCCAGGATCGCCGGCAGCACCGCGCCGCCGACGACCACGCTCGCGGTCAGGCGAACCGTGCCGCGCTCTTCCGCGTCGGCGCCGGAGGAGGCGCGCACCAATGCCTCCGCCGCGCTCGCCATCGCCTGCGCATGCGGCAGCAATTCGCGCGCCGCCTGGCTCGGGATCAGTCCCGCCTGCGACCGCGTGAACAGCGGCAGGCCGAGATCGGCTTCGAGCTGGTCGATATGGCGCCCGAGCGTCGGCTGAGTCAGCGCCAGCTTGCGCGCCGCGGCGGACAAACTTCCCTCCGTCATCACCGCGAGGAAGGAGCGGTAGGTCTCCCATTTCGGTTCGCGCTGCGCCATACGCGAACGTATAGCACGCCGTTCAGCTTCCCGTACTCGTGTAGTGCCGGATTCCGATGCCCCACACCGCCAGCGCCACGAAGAGGAAGGCAAAGCCCGTCGCCGGCGCCAGCGCCGCGACCCAGGCCGGCACGCCGACATCGCGGCCGAGCGCCAGCGCCACGGGCAGATAAAGCGAACAGCCGATCGGCACGAAATAGAGCAGGAATTTGCGGAACCAGGCGGAGTAGATGTCGAGCGGAAACTGCGCCGCCGCCTCGCCGCCATAGGTCAGCGTGTTGGCGACTTCGAGACCCTCGGTCGTCCAGAAGGAGAGCGTGCCCTCGAAGGTCTTGAGCGCGAAGAACAGCGCGGTACCGCCCGCGACCGACCACGTCAGCAGCAACACGGTCCCGATGCCCCAGTCCGGCTTCAGCAACGCGATGGCGACGATGAGCGCAACGACGCCCTGTGCCACCCGCCCAATCGAACTCAGCGTAAAATCCTGCGCCGTAATCTGCAGCGCGGCGCTGCGCGGACGCAGGAGCAGGCGATCGAAATTTCCCGTCTTCACGAACATCGGCCCCACGCTGTCGAAGCCGCGCGAGAGGCCGTCCGCCAGCGCGAAGGCGATGCTCGTGATGGCGTAGAACAGGGCGACCTGTGCGAAACTCCAGCCGCGCACATGGTGGAAGCGCTGGAACAGCACCCACACGCCGCCGAACTCGACGATGGTGACGAGGAACTGCGAATGCAGGCGCAGCAGGAAGGCGGTCGGATAGAGCATCTGGCCGCGCAGGCTCACGCCGACATAACGCCAATAGAGGGCGAAACCGTTCATCGTCAGCTCCCCTGCATGTCGATGCGTGCCATCACGCGGTCGAGCCACCAGCGGCCCAGAAGAACGAGCAGCACGATCCACAGCGCCTGCGCCGCGAGGCCTTGCATGGCCATGCCGCCGCTCAGCGCGCCGAAATAGAGGCGATAGGGAATGTCGGCGAGGCCGGCAAAGGGCTGCCACAGAAGAGCGCCTTGCGCCCAGTTGGGGAACAGCGCGAGCGGGATCACCAGGCCGGAGAACAGATTGACGAGCCCCATGGAGAAGCCGACGACGCGCTGCGTCTTGAGCGCCGTCACGACGATGTTGAGCAGAACCGTGATCGCCGAGGACAAAATCGCCGTCAGCGTGATGGAGACCACGAACAGTGCGGCCGAAAGCCCGCTCGCCGGCATCCGCCACGCCCAGGCGTGCATCTGCGTCAGCGGCAGCAGGACCGCGGCGAGCATGAAGACCGGTCCGGCGCGCAGGCTGGTATTGGCGACGCGCCAGGCCAGCGCGCGCGCGAACCACAGCAGATAGGTGTCGATCGGGCGCAGTCTTTCGTAACCGACATTGCCGCTCTCGACCGCGGCGGCGATCTCGGCATCGGCGGCCCAGGGCAGCATGGCGAGGAAGGCCTGGCCGAGCCAGATATAGGTCACGACCTGCGCCAAATTGAGCGGCTGCTTGCCCGCGCCCTCGTAGAAGGCAGCGAGCGTCATCACACGGATGGCGCCGAACCAGAACTGCGTCGCGACACCCGCCCAGGCTGCCGTCCGGTATTGCAGCATCAGCATGAAGCGCGCGCGCAGGATGGAGAGATAGGGGAGGGCGTTCATGCGTCCACCGCGCCGTGCAGCGCGTAGAACCGCGCGATCACTTCCTCGATTCCCGGATCCTCGACGCGCATGTCGGCGATCTCGTGCGCAGCGGCGACCTTGGCGATCAGCGTATGTGCCGGCGTGCGCGACGGATCGAAGGCGAACTCCACGGTGCGGCCGTCGCGTGCGCGAACTGTCGCGCCCTCGACCGCGACGTCGCTGGGCTCGTCCGCGAAATCCACGATCAGGCGGCGCTCGCCCAAGACGTCGGCGCGCATCGACTCGAAGCTCGAATCGCGCAGCAGCCTGCCATTGCCGATGATGATCACGCGCCGCGCCAGCGCCTCGATGTCGTGCATGTCGTGGGTGGTGAGGAGAACCGTTACGCCCTCCTCGCGGTTCAGCGCTTTGATGAAATCGCGCAGCGCGAGCTTGGACACCGCATCGAGCCCGATGGTCGGCTCGTCGAGGAAGAGGATGCGCGGGCGGTGGAGCAGGGCCGCCGCGATCTCGCAGCGCATGCGCTGGCCGAGCGAGAGCTGGCGCAGCGGCGTGTCGAGGATCGGCGCGATCTTCAGCATCTCGACCAGCCGGTCGCGCGTGCTGGCGAACGCCGCCTGCTCGACGCGATAGATGTCGCGCAAGAGCTCGAAGCTCTCGATCACCGGCAGATCCCACCACAATTGCGTGCGTTGGCCGAACACCACGCCGATCCGCGCGACATGGGCAACGCGGCTTTCCCACGGCACCAGCCCGCCCACATCGCAATGGCCCGCGCTCGGACGCAGGATTCCCGACAGGATCTTGATGGTGGTCGATTTGCCCGCGCCGTTCGGCCCGATGAAGCCGAGGAGCTCGCCTTCTTCGAGCGCGAAGCTCACCCGGTCGAGCGCCGCGACCTCCTTGTGCTGACGGTGGAACAGGCCGCGGAAAGCGCCGGCCAGACCCGGATCGCGCGCCGCGATGCGGTAGATTTTGCTGAGATTCTCGACCTTTATCTGGGCCATTGTTCGCGTTCCCCCAAACGCAGTCCGCGGCGGACGGGAAATCCCGCCACCGTTTCGACACGCCAAATTGGGCGCGGACGCTATGGGGACGCCCGGTCGCGGTCAATTGCGGCGCCCCATCGGCAGGGAGAATCGCGCGCCGATGCGCTGCCCGCGCCACACGCTTTGGTAAGCACTGACGTAATTTTCAGAATGTCCGGATGGGTCCTGCAGTCCAGGTCCGGCCATGCTTTTCAAGTCTAAGTGACTGGAGGCGCGCCCCGTCTGATCCTATGGTCCGCTCATGAGATCGCTGCGCCGTATTGTTGCTTTCGCCTTCGCGGCGTTTTTGCTGGGTGCCGGCGCCCGGGCCGGTACCCCGCTTCGCCCGGTGGTGGTGGAACTCTATACGAGCCAGGGATGCAGTTCCTGCCCGCCCGCCGACATCCTGCTCGGCCGTCTGGCGCAGAGGCCGGGCGTGATCGCGATCAGCCTGCCGATTACCTATTGGGACATGCTGGGCTGGAAGGACACGCTGGCGACCGAAGCGAATACGCGGCGGCAGAAGGCCTACGCCGCGGCGATGGGCCATGGCGGGGTCTACACGCCCCAGATCATCGTCGACGGCGTGGCCGACGTGGTCGGCAGCCGCATCGGTGCGGTGGAAGCGGCGATCGCGGAACGTCGCGCGCAGCTGGCGCAGGCGCAGGCCATGACGATCGCGCAGGCCGAATATATGCGCGCCCAGGCGCGCGGCGCGCGCGCCGATGTCGATGCCGAACGCGCCGCGGATGCCGCGCGCGCCGTGCCGGCAGCGATGCCGATACCGGCGATACCCGCAATCCCGGCACCGCCCATGCCGCCCGTCATGCCCGGGTCGGATCCTGTCGTGCCTGTCTCGCTGCGTGAGACGCCGCAGGAGATGCACATCGATATCGGCGCGGTGCCCGGCGCGAGCAACGCGACGGTGTGGATGTTCCAGCTGCGCTCGGCGGTCAGCGTGAACATCCCGAGCGGCGAGAACGCCGGACATGTCGTGACCTATCACAATGTCGCGGGCGATCTGCGCGCCGTCGGTGTGTACAAGGGCAAGGCGCTCTCGCTTACGTTGCCCAGGGCGAACGGCGCGGCGCATGATGGCGTGGCCGTGATCGTGCAGCAGGGCGGCTATGGCCATGTGCTGGGTGCCGCCCTCGTCAGCCGGCCGGATTACTACGCCGAGCAATAAGCTCTAGAGTTCGTGGCGCTATGGCGCTGTTCTTCGATTCGGTCTGGTTCGACGCGCGACTCGCATCCGCGGGCCTGACGCGCGCCACGATCGCTGCTGCATTGGGATTGACCGAACAACAGGTCGGCGAGTTGTGGAAAGATCAGCGCGAGCTGAGCGCCGACAATGTGCGCGTGCTCTCGGCGCTGCTGGGCGCGCCGGCGGCAGAGATCGCCGATCGCGCCGGCATCTCGACACCCGTTCCGAAAGAAGCGCCGCCAGATGCGGCGGCGCTGCGCGATCTGGCGGAGCGGCTGACGCGCGTCGAGCGCGCGCTGGCCGAGATCAAGTCGCTGATCCTCACGCTCGGTCCGAAGCCATGATCGAGCCTGCTGCCGCCCTGCTGCTGTTCGCGTCGTGCCTGGCGGCCTGGCTGGTCGCGTCCGGCGCGCGGCCAGCGGCGCGGGTTCATCTGCGTTTCGCAGCAGTTCTGTTCGCGGCTCTCGCTGCCGCCGTGTTCGTGGTCTCGCCGGCGATGGCAGCGATCGCGCTTCTGGTGTTGCCGATCGGATCTGGCGTGCTCGTGCTTGCGTCCCGTGCGGCGATTGCGCGGCCGCTGGAATCGGCTCTCGCGGCGGCGTTGCTGGCGGTGGTCAGCCTCGCCGGATTGGGCGCCGCGATCACAGGATGGATGGCGCTTGCCCTTGCGCCAACGGCGCTTTGTGCCGGTTCGGTCGGCGTCCTGGCGGCCAGGAGCGCGGAACGGTTGGGCGCGATTCAGGGGATTGCGGCGGCGCTTTGCCTTCTCGGCGCGGCGTCCGCGTTCGCGTTGGAAGGCGCCGATGCCGCGCTGACTCTGTTTTGCGCGGCGGGGCTTCTCGGCGTCACGCTTGCGCTTTCGCGGTCAGGTCCCGCAGTCGAAGAACGCGCCGGGCGCGATTTGCGCACTGCGATAGGCCGCTGGCGCGCGCGTTGAGGCGTGCGTTTCCATCATGACCTGACCGAGCACCTGCGCGACGAAAGCGGGATTGAGGCGCGGTCCGTTCCAAAGCGGCTCGCAGGCCTGTGTGCCGAATTGGGACAGCTTGCGATCCTCGCGGCGGCGGCCCGTGGCGGCGCGGGAGCTGTCTTCGCCGGCGCTTTCGCTTCCCAACCTGCTGGAATCGTTGATCCCGGCTGGCCCGCGCGACGCCGAACGCGCGCGCAGGAGGGGCGCGCTGGTCGTCACAGTCGAGGTCGGCGTAAGGCTCATAACCAGTCCTTAAGGCAAACCCCGCGCCGCGCCTGACCGTTCCCCGCGCGCCCTGCGCAATTACGAGTTTTTTAAGCCCCTGACGGCCATGATCACGGTCCATAAGGCCGCAAAGCGGCCAGGGATGGTGGATGTGAGTCAGCCGCTTCAGAAGAAGCCAGCCGACGGTTTGCGGGCCCTGAACGAGGCCGAACAGATCGAAAGGCTGCGCCTGGCCCTTTTGGGCTCCAGCGTTGCAGGGTTCGATTGGACCCTCGCAGACGACCGCATCGCTTGGGACGGCGCTCTGGACATCATCCCCTATCACGCCGACGCGCAGCGTCTGGCGCGCGGCAACGCCTTCACGACCTGGCTGAGCCCGGAATCGCGCGGCCGTCTGGCGGCGCTGATCGACCAGCGCTCGCCGCAGAACACGCAATTCGATCTGTCGCTCGAAGCCTCGTCCGCGATGGGTTCGATCTGGCTGACCATGGTGGGCCTGCGCAGCGCGCGCGCCGACGGCCGCTGCGAGCGGCTGACAGGCCTATTGCGCGTGACGACCGAGAGGCAGCGTGAGACGCAGCGCCTCAACTATCTGGCGACGCGCGACGAGTTGACCGGCCATCTGAACCGCAATTCGCTGCGCGCCGAGTTGACCCAGGCGATCGACAAGGCGCGCGCCGAAGACCGCCACTGCGCCTTCCTGGTCGCATCCATCGACCGCCTCGCGATGATCAATGACGGCTATGGCTTCGACGCCGGCGACGAGGTGATCGTCGCGGTGGGCGAGCGCCTCGCGCGCACGCTGCGCTCCAGCGACATCATCGGGCGCACCGCCGGCAACAAGTTCGGCGTCATCCTGAAGAATTGCAGCGAGCGCGAGATCGCCGTGGTGGCGGAGCGTCTGCGCGCCGCGGTGCGCAGCCATGTGATAGACACGCGCTGCGGCCAGGTCTCGGCCACGACATCGGTGGGCGCAGTCTGGCTGCCGGGCGGTGCCGCGACGAGCCAGGAAGCGATGCTGCGTGCCGCGGAATCGCTCGATCACGCGCGCAGCGCGGGGCGCGACGGGTTCCACTCCTACGAGAAATCTCCGCTGCGCGAGGGCGCGCGCCTGCGCCTGATGGCGATCGCCGATGAGGTCGTCGCGGCGCTGAACGACGGCCGGCTCCTGTTGGCCTATCAGCCGATCATCCGCGCCAAGGACCGCACGGTCTTCAAATATGAAAGCCTGCTGCGCATGCGGCGCAATGACGGCACGCTGGCGACCGCCGGTCAGTTCGTGCCGGCCGCGGAGCAGCTCGGCATCGTCGGCCTGATCGACCGGCGCGCTCTGGAGATCGCGGTCGCCACGCTCAAGGCCAATCCCGGCGTCCAGCTCGGCGTCAATGTATCGGGCACCGCGGCGGGCAATCCCGCCTGGCTGAACAGCTTCGTCGACTATGTGCGCGCCAATGCCGACGTCGCGCCGCGCCTCAATGTCGAACTGACCGAGACCGCGGCGCTGCATCATTTCGAGGAGAACGCGCAGTTCGTCAGCCAGCTTCGCGAGCTCGGTTGCCTGGTGGCGATCGACGATTTCGGCGCCGGTTATACCTCGTTCCGCAATCTGCAGATGCTGCACATCGACATGGTCAAGATCGACGGCGCCTATATCAAGGGCCTGTCGGCCTCGCCCGAGAACCAGGTCTTCGTGCGCACGCTGGTCGGCCTCGCCAAGAACTTCAACCTGAAGGTCGTGGCGGAGTGGGTGGAGTCCGAACAGGACGCCAAGCTGCTCGAAGCGATGGGCGTGGATTACTTCCAGGGCTTCTTCTTCGGCGAACCGGAGATCGAGCCGGAGTGGATGGCGAAGTAGTCCCGATCTTGCCTCTTCCGCGAGCGGGAGAGGTTATTTCTTATTTCCGCTGGCTGAGCTCCGCGAGCTGCTTGCGCATCGCCTCGATCTCGCTTTTGAGTTCGGAAATCTCTTCCGAGGGCTTGGCCTTGGACTCCGCAGAGCCGTTCGTGCGGCTTTCCTCTTCGGTCGCGGCGCGTCGCGTCGCGGCGAAGGGGGAAAACATCGACATCGCGCGCTCGAACATCGCCATGTTCTGGCGCGTGAGATTCTCGATCACCTGGCCGGAGCCGCCGAAGGCCTCGGCGAGGCGGTTGCGCATCGCCTCCTGGTTCTTTGCGAAACCCTCCATGCTCATGTCGAGATAGCCCGGCACGAAGCTCTGCAGGCTGTCGCCGTAGAAACGGATGAGCTGGCGCAGGAATTTGATCGGCAACAGGCTTTGGCCCTTGGCCTCTTCCTCGAAGATGATCTGGGTCAGGACGGAGCGCGTGATGTCCTCGCCGGTGCGCGCGTCGCGCACCTCGAACTCGGTGCCCTCTTTCACCATCGACGCCAGATGATCGAGCGTGACGTAACTCGACGTCTGCGTGTTGTAGAGACGGCGGTTCGCGTATTTCTTGATGATGACAGGCGCTTCCGCCTTGGTGCTTTCTTCCGACACGCGCTCTTCTCTTTTGGTTTTGCGTTGATTTGCGGGCGTTTCGCGCCTCTGCCGGACGCTCGATACGGTGCAAAACAACTACACGGAAATCCTCGTGTAAAGGGACATTTGAGCAGACGCAACATGGGGTTGCACCCAGGCGCGGCACTAACTATCTGAAAGCATAGGGCGAATTGGCCCAGTTTACCGCTGCTCGCATTCGCGGCATTTTGCATGGAATCCGCAACAAAGCGAAATTCCGGGAGGTTTTGGTGGAAGAAGTGGTCATCGTATCGGGTGCGCGTACACCCGTCGGCGCGTTCAACGGCGCGTTCGCCAGCGTTCCTGCCCATGAACTCGGTCGGGTCGCAATCAAGGCGGCGCTGGAGCGCGCGGGCGTCAAGCCGGAAGACGTCTCCGAAGTCATTCTCGGTCAGGTGCTGACCGCGGCGCAGGGCCAGAATCCGGCGCGGCAGGCGTCGAAGAACGCCGGCGTGCCAGACGCCTCGCCGGCCTGGTCGGTGAACATGGTGTGCGGCTCGGGCCTGCGCGCGGTAGCGCTCGGCGCCCAGGCGATCGCGCAGGGCGACTCGGCAATCGTGGTCGCGGGCGGCCAGGAATCGATGAGCCAGGCGAACCACGCGGCCTATCTGCGCGCCGGCACCAAGATGGGCAATCTCGATCTCGTCGACACGATGATCAAGGACGGGCTCTGGGACGCCTTCAACGGCTACCACATGGGCGTGACGGCGGAGAACGTCGCGCGCGAATGGCAGATCACACGCGAGCAGCAGGACAAGTTCGCGGTCGCCTCGCAGAACAAGGCTGAAGCCGCCAAGAAGGCGGGCCGCTTCAAGGACGAGATCGTCGCCGTCACGATTAAGGGCCGCAAGGGCGATACCGTGGTCGATACCGACGAATATATTCGCGACGGCGCGACGCTCGAAGCGATGGCGGGCCTGAAGCCCGCCTTTCAGAAGGACGGCACGGTCACGGCGGCGAACGCATCGGGCATCAATGACGGCGCCGCGGCGCTGGTGCTGATGAGCGCGAGCGAGGCGAAGAAGCGCGGCCTCAAGCCCCTCGCCACGATCAAATCCTGGGCGCAGGCCGGCGTGGACCCGAAGGTGATGGGCTCCGGCCCGATCCCGGCCTCGCGCAAGGCGCTGGAGAAGGCGGGCTGGAAGGCCTCCGATCTCGACCTGATCGAGGCCAACGAGGCTTTCGCGGCACAGGCCTGCGCGGTGAACAAGGACATGGGCTGGGACACGGCGAAGGTGAACGTGAACGGCGGCGCCATCGCCATAGGCCATCCGATCGGCGCGTCGGGCGCGCGCGTGCTCGTCACGCTCCTGCACGAAATGCAGCGCCGCGACGCGCATAAGGGCCTCGCCACGCTCTGCATCGGCGGCGGCATGGGCATCGCCATGTGCATCGAGCGTTAGCGAGACACGCCGACCTCAATGTGCGTCGAGCGCTAGCGAGACGCGCGCGTTGCGTCTATCGACGCGATGTCTGAACGGGGCGGCGGGATTCTCCGCCGCCTCTTTTCGTTGGCGCGCTTGGCGGCAATTGGCCGGTCGATGTCGTGAGCGACACCGTCGGGCCGAACACGCGTCCCGATCCATCGGTAAAATGCAGTACGAGGATGGGCTTCACGCGCTCCTGGCCGATCCTCGCCGCGTCGCGCGACGAAACGTTCACGACCCCCGCACTGGCGCCCGGCGCCACCGAAACGGCGGCAAGACAAAGATAGACGACCCTGTTCCGCAATGGACTGCACCTTCCGACGACTGTTCCGCAACGATGCGCGCGCCGAAGGCGATGCGTCCGTGATGCGGATCACGCAGACGGAAAATATCAAGGCGATGTGTCGCGCCGGAATAATATTGCGTGCCGGTCCGGCGCCGGTTAAGTGTGCTAGGAAGAAAAAAAGCACCAACCTACGGGGAGTCGAATGGCACGGGTAGCAATCGTCACGGGTGGAACGCGCGGCATCGGCGAGGCGATTTCGATCGCGCTGAAGGACGCCGGCTACAAGGTTGCCGCCAATTACGCCGGCAATGACGAGCGCGCCAAGGCGTTTTCCGGGCGCACCGGTATCGCGGTCTATAAATGGGATGTTGCCGATTTCGACGCCTGCATCGCCGGCGTGAAGAAGGTCGCGGAAGATCTGGGGCCGGTCGACATCATCGTCAACAATGCCGGCATCACGCGCGACGCGACGATGAAGCGGATGAGCCGCGCCGGCTGGGACGAGGTCGTCGACACCAATCTCGGCGGCTGCTTCAACATGTGCAAGGCGGCGTGGGACGGCATGCTGGAGCGGGGCTTCGGCCGCGTCGTCAATATCGGCTCGATCAATGGCCAGGCCGGCCAGTACGGCCAGGTGAACTATGCCGCCGCCAAATCGGGCATCCACGGCTTCACCAAGGCGCTCAGTCAGGAAGGCGCGCCCAAGGGCATCACCGTCAACGCCATCGCGCCCGGCTATATCGACA
>Ga0265314_10001309_pt1 | contig 28228 bp, 12 predicted proteins | sample 4126metaG_FD_203106 | JGI IMG/M metagenome (GOLD analysis project Ga0265314, IMG submission 203106) | Rhizosphere microbial communities from Carex aquatilis grown in University of Washington, Seatle, WA, United States - 4-1-26 metaG | ecosystem: Host-associated > Plants > Roots > Rhizosphere >... | reverse complement strand
CCGGGGACGCCTTGAAAACGGCGCGGTACGCAAACTGGCAAAGCGGCCACCGACCACGCTTCGCGCGGTGCCCGACCTTGGTGAACTGCGGGTTCGACTCCCGCCTGCGCCACTGTACGAAATATGCGTCGGTTGGGCATCGGCAAGCTCAAGTGGCTGTAACCCACCCGCCTTCGGGCTTTGCAGGTTCAACTCCTGCCCGGCGCACTGCGATACAACACGGCCCGTTCGTCTATCGGTTCAGGACGCTAGCCCCTCAAGCTCGAAGGGCGGGTTCGATTCCCGCACGGGTCACTGATGGCCAAGTGGTGCAATTGGAAGACACGCGACGCTCAGAACGTCGGCCCCTTGCGGGCGTGGGAGTTCGAGTCTCCCCTCGGCTACTTATGACGATTTGACGCAGGTGAGCCAGTGCTCAGCCGAGCCTCATAAGCTCAGCCCGCCGGGTGCGACTCCCGGACCTGCCACTTGCGGCCGAGTACGCAAACCTTGGCAAAGCGGCGAGCGACCATCGCTGCGCGGCGGTGCCCGGAGCCTCGTGATTTTGTGGGTTCGACGCCCACCTCGGCTACTTACGACACGATCCCGTGGTCCAACGGCGACGACGCCTGGCTGACGTCCAAGAGAGGGCGGTTCGACTCCGTCCGGGATCACTTGGTTGGGTCTGTAGGTGTTTCGGGAGCACACCGCCTTGGTAAGGCGGAAGGCCGGGTTCAATTCCCGGACGGACCTCTTGATGAAAACGAATGGGCTTGCATGCCGCTGGAGGCGACTGACCCTTGCAAGGTCGGTGCGGTGGGTTCGACTCCCATCAGGTCCACCGAACGACACGGGCTGCTGGTCCAATGGGACGACGCCAGCTCTGCAAGCCGGCCCCGTACCCTTGGAGAACTGGGTGGTTCAACTCCGCGGCGGTCCACTGAACGAAATGGGCTCATGGTCCAACGGGACGACACCAGCGCGGCATGCTGGCCCCGTCCCGATGGGAAACCGGCGAGTTCAATTCCCGGTGGGTCCACTGGAAGAGGCGACGGAAGGTAGCCGGATACGGTTGGCCGGGCCGCTTTGCTAAAGCGGTTCTCTGAAACATGGGATGAGGGTTCGACTCCCTTGCCTTCCGCTTGATTGGATTGAACGTGTGCCCCGATGGTGAAATGGAAATCATTCCCTGCTTCTAACTGGGCGTTCCTCACTTCGAGTCCTGGTCGGGGTGCTGATGATCTTTGTGGTGTTCGTGGTGTAGCGGTTTCTGCACGCCCGGCTGTGAACCGGGAGGTATGGGTTCGACCCCCGTCGTACACCCTGTTGAAAGGAGAGTGTCTCATGGTCTCGAAGGTACTTCAGCGGCCGGCCCTGGTGCTCAACCGTAACTGGCAGCCGGTCAACGTTGCGACGGTGGCCCGCGCACTGGTGCTGCTCTGGAACGAGTCGGCCCGCGTGGTCGATCCGGCTGACTACCAGCTCTACACCTGGGCTGATTGGTCGCGGCTGGCTCCTCGCGACGATGAGCCGGTGATCCGGACGATTCGGCAACGGCTGCGCGTGCCGGAGGTGATTGCCCTGACTGCCTACGACCGCCTCCCCACGGCGGCCGTGACGTTCAGCCGGCGAAACATCTTCAAGCGTGACCACTTCACGTGCCAGTATTGCGCGGTTCAGCCGGGTCCCGAGGAACTGACCATCGACCACGTTCTGCCGCGGTCGCAGGGTGGAACCTCGACCTGGGAGAACTGTGTGCTCTCGTGCGTGGACTGCAACAAGAGGAAGGCCGACCGGACGCCGGAGCAGGCAGGCATACGGCTGCGCAAGCAGCCCGTGCGGCCGACCTGGAAGCCGCTCTACGCCGCTCATCGCGAGCGGATCGAGAGCTGGTCGAAGTTCGTGAGCGAGGCGTATTGGAACGTCGAGCTCGACAGTTAACGGGCAGCCAAAGCGTACCGACCCAAGTGGGCAGCTTGGGTCGGACTTACAGGATCGTGCTCCTCACGAGAGCAAGCGGCCTCCAAAACCGCCCGACGGGGTTCGAATCCTCGCGATCCTGCTGATGCCGATGTGGCCGAACAGCGAGGCGCCGGTTTTGTAAACCGGTCGATGCTGGTGCCCAGCGTTTGCGGTTCAAAAAAAACAGGCAGTCGTCGGCTCTTGGTTGATGATTTGTCCCGATGGTGTAGCGGATCGCACGCGACCGTCCGAAGGTCGTGGTCCTGGTTCGATTCCAGGTCGGGATACTGTTGGTAGTTGCCCTACGAGTGTGCCGGCGAGCACGGCGGTCTTCGAAACCGCAAGACGAGGTCCGATTCCTCGGCGGGGTACTTGGTTTGGTACAGATTGTCCTCGGAGTGTGCCGGATTCGCACGCGACCCTGCGAAGGTCGAAGACCAGGTTCAATTCCTGGCGAGGACACTTGATGGATATGGCGCTGGAGCCAGACGGGAAGGCGGCCGCCTGGGGCACCGCCGCGCAGCGGTGGTCTACAGCTTTAAGCGGGTTCGACTCCCGCCGGCGCTTCTGACCGCCCAACTGCCGGCTCGGACTACATCCTTGGAACGATGAAATGGTCCGAACCAAATCTTCGTTGGACGGTCTTTCAAGCAGCCCAATTGCTCGCCGGGACTACACCAACAGGTTTTTCCACCTGTTCCGCAAGGAACGGTGTCTCGGCAACTCTTCGTTGGGCCTTGATTTGAATTGAAACTTGCGACGGCCGCACCACGTGTCACGTCGCCCTCGAAATAATGACCGACTGCCCGAGTGGAGTACATCCACCAACGCGTTGCCAGGGAAGCGGGAGCTTCCCAGTACCCGAAAAACGGTACGGCGCTCTGCTCAACCTTCGTCGGCTCCTTTTTCAAGGGAGGTTCATCATGGCCAACAAGACGCTGTTTTTGAGCGCCAGCAGCACGCTTCCGCGGGCCGAGGTCCGCAACGAGGCCGGCGGCGTGGCCTACCAGCTCGCGCCAAAGCACGCACTGGCCCAACTTGCGGCCACCGGTTGCTTCAACGGCACCTACTACGCCGATGCTTCGGCCCAGCTCAATGATCTGCGGGCCCTGGTGGACCAGGTGGACGACAATGCCTTCTTGGCAAAGCTCGCGGTCTACAGCCGCGAGCAGGCCTTCATGAAGGACATGCCGGCCGCGTTGCTGGTGGTCCTGGCCCGTCGCGACACCCGCTTGTTCCAGCTCGCGTTCGACCGCGTGGTGGACAACGGCCGCGTTCTACGCACGCTGTTCCAGATGGTTCGCTCGGGCCAATTCGGCCGCAAGGGCCTATCGTCGTCGTTGCAGCGGGCGTTCCAACGCTGGCTGAACACTGCGTCGGTCGAGCGACTGCTGTCGGCCTCGATCGGCAATGACCCGAGCCTGCGTGACATCCTGCGGTTGGCTCGGCCGACCCCGGCTGACAACCGCCGGCGTGCGCTATTCGGCTGGCTGACCGGCAAGGAAATGGCCAAGTGGGCGCCGGCGACGGAGGCCGACCTGCCGGAGCAGGTTCGTGCGCTGGAAGCGTACCGGCATGCCGAGACGGCCGAGCAGCAGGTGGAGATCCTGCGCGACCGGCAGTTCCGATGGGACTTACTGGCCGACGCAGCGAAGGACCGTGATGTTTGGCGGGCGATTGCGCGCCAGATGGGTCCCCAGGCACTGCGGATGAACCTCAACACTTTGCTGCGCCACGAAGTCTTCGCGACTGGTGGGTCGGCGGCCTCGGTCGGCCGGCGCATCGCGGAGGCGTGGGGCCTGGTTTCGTGGACGAACGACGAGATGGTGGACTACGTGGCGAGCCGGCTTGCCGACGCTGACGAGATCCGCCGCTCGCGCCAGTTCCCGTACCAGTACCTGGCCGCGTACATGAACGCCGGCGACGACGTGCCGCAGAAGATCAAGGCTGCCCTGCATAAGGCGGCGGAGATCGCCTGCGGTAACATCCCGGAGCTGCCGGGACCGGTTGTGATTGGTCTCGACGTGTCGGGCTCGATGAGCTCGTCCGTCACGGGTAGTCGTGGCCGGGGCGCGACGAGTAAGATGCGGTGCGTGGACGTGGCGGCACTGTTTGCCGCGGCGATCCTCCGCCGAAACCCGGAGAGTATCATCATCCCGTTCGATAACTTGACGCATGAGCCACGGGTTGATCCGCAGGATTCGATCCTGAGCTTGGCGGAGCGGCTGGCAAAGTTTGGCGGTGGCGGCACGAACTGCTCGCTGCCGCTGGCCAAGGCCAACCGCGACTACCTGCACCGCCGCTTCGCCGGCTGTGTACTGGTGAGTGACAACGAGAGTTGGGTCGGTTCAGGCCGGGGCGGCTCGACGGCCGTAATGACCGAGTGGCAGGACTTCGTCAAGAACCAGTTGCGGCTGCAAGGTGCCGGCATGATTGGCCCCAAGCTGATCTGCATCAACTTGCAGCCGTACGCCACGACTCAGGCGCCGGAGCGCAGCGACATCTTGAACATTGGCGGATTCAGCGATGCCGTGTTCGGGGTCGTGGCTGCTTTTCTGGGTGATGACGCTGGCCGGTTCGTGGCCGAGATCGAATCGGTCGTTTTGTAAACGAAACGCCCCTGGTGCCTTCGGGTGCCAGGGGCGGTTTTGTTGCGCCGAGAAGGAGGCAAGCCAGGGTTGATATCCGAGTGGCAGGCAAGGCGCCGACTTGGCCGGCCCCAAGCTGATCCGCATCAACCTGCGGCTCCACGCCACGACCCAGGCGCCCGAGCGGGGCGCCTTCCTGAACGTCGGCGGCTCCGTGACGCTGTGTTCGGCGTCGTGGCCGTGTTCCTGGGTGACGATGCCGGTTGGTCCGTGGCCAAGGTCGAGGCGGTTAAGGACGATTGGAACGAACGGGACTATCGGCCACAACACACCCGAAACCCACAGTTGTAGAACCGTTGTGTCGGAAGGTACTCGATGCGGCACGCGGAACGACAATCGCGATCGCCCGAGTTGAATGCGCCACTGCGAACTACGTGACCAGGCCCAGCGGGTGGGCCTGGTGGATCGCTGACTGCCTCGGTGCTGTACTCACCATACCAATCCCAGCACCACTCCCGGACATTGCCGTGAACGTAATGCAGTCCAAAGGGGTTGGCGGCCGGTCCCTCTACGGAATGAGTTATGTCGGAGCCAACCCAGCCATGCTGGGCCAAAGTCAACTCGTCATCGCCGAATGACCACCGCGTGGTTGTGCCTGCACGGCAAGCGTACTCCCACTCGGCCTCAGTGGGTAGACGATACCCGTTGCCTCCGATAACCTTGACCTCCGCGCCGTCACGCAGATAGTATGGGGGCCGTTTCTCCTCCTCGCTCAACTTGTTGCAGAAGTCGATGGCGTCGAACCAGGTCACCTGTTCCACCGGGTATTGGTTAGTATCAAAGTCTTTCACGGCCTCCTTGCCCTGTCCGGTGGGCGAGAAGTGTGACGGATTGACACCCATTACCTCCTGATATTGCTGTTGCGTAACTTTACAACAGCCCAGATAAAACGCCTGCGTGAGTTTTACGTGGTGCTGTGGGCCTTCGCTCCGGAACCAAACTTGCCATTGCGGGTCTCTGGAAGTTTCGACCATTGCGTCGATCTCTTTCTGTGGGCTGCCCATAATGAACTCACCCGGCGGGATCAAACGCAGCTTCATCCCAAGCGAGTTTCTGATCTCGACTTTTGTGCCCAGGTGTGTCGCCCAGGCTTCTTGATGGGCCAGGGCTTGATTGGCGTCGAAGGGGGCGATGGCTGACTCGGGCGAGTTGACACTGTTCTCGCCTGGGTCCGTGTCGTTCGCCTGGGCCGCCAGATCACCGGTGGTAGCGGGTGGAATACCCTCACCTTTCGCGTTAATCGTCCTCGCCACACGAAACCCGGTGTCAAGGTTGCGGCCCAGTGGGTCGCCAAGGAAGTGTAACGCGGACCGAGAGATGGGCCAGTCGTGGAAGTACGCACCACCGCGACGAACGCGCTCAGACCCGACGGCGGAGCCCTGCGGATCGCTGGCTGCCCCTGCGGTGTACTCGCCATGCCAATCCCAACACCACTCCCAAACATTGCCGTACAGGTCGTAAAGGCCGAAGGGGTTGGCGGACAATGCCGCTACCCGATGTGTGGTACCGCCCGCGTTGATGCCGTACCAGGCATGCTGGGCCAAATCCGTCTCGTTGTCGCCGAAGGACCACCGCATTCTTGTCCCTGCGCGGCAGGCGTACTCCCATTCGGCCTCCGTGGGTAAACGATACCCCGTTCCCCCCAAGACCTTGACCACCTCGCCGTCACGCAAATAGTACGGGGAGCGTTGCTCCCTCTCGCTCAGCTTGTTGCAGAAGTCGACGGCATCGAACCAGCTCACCTGATCCTCAGGGTGTTGGCTGGTATCCGGGTCTTTCACGGCGTCCTTGCCCGGCCCGGTGGACGAGAAGTGTGACCGATTGACGCCCACCACCTCCTGGTATTGCTGCTGCGTCACTTCGCAACTGGCCAGATAAAACGCCTGCGTGAGTTTCACACGGTGCTGTGGGCCTTCGCTACGGAACCAACCGTGCCAATACGGCACTGTGGTGGATTCGACCAGTGCATCGATCTCCTCTTGCGGGCTGCCCATCTCGAATTTACCCGGCGGGATTAAACGTAGTTTCATCCCCAAGGAGTTCTCGATCTCGACCTTGGTGCCCAGGTGTTTCGCCCAGGCTTCTTGATGGGCCAGGGCCTGCTTGGCGTCGAAGGGGGCCTCGGCCGGCAGGGGCGGGGTGACATTTGCCGCGTCTGGGTCCGTGTCGTCTGGTTGGGTCTTCGAGTCACCGGTGGTAGATGTCGGTAATGCTTCATCTTTCGTTTCGATCGTGCCGGCCACACGGAAACCCAGGTAGCCGTGACGGTCCCTCGGCTGGGTGTCCACGCGGATCGCCGACCGGCAGAACGCGGAGACGTCGGACCAGCCACCGCCCCGGAACACGCGGTTTGAGCCCGGTTTGCTCACATTCGGATTACTGACATTGCTGACGGCGTACCCACTATGCCAATCCCAGCACCACTCACAGACATTGCCATAAAGGTCGTACAGGCCGAAGGGATTACCTGACAATTCTCCGACCCGATGCGTGCGGTTGCCCGCGTTAGAATTCATCCAGGCATGCTGGACCAAATCTCGCTCGGTGTCGCTTTCAAAAAACGACCGCCCGGTGGTGCCCGCACGGCAGGCATATTCCCACTCGGCCTCCGTGGGTAAACGATACCCGTTTCCCCCCAAAACCTTGACCGCCTCTTCATCATGCAAATAGTACGGTGAGCGTTCCTCCTTCTCGCTCAACTTGTTGCAAAAGTCGACGGCGTCGAACCAGCTTACCTGTTCCACAGGGTGCTGGCCGGTATCCAGGTCTGTTAAGGCGTCCTTGCCCGGCCCAGTTAGCGAGAACCATGACGGATTGAGGCCCATCAGCTCCTGATATTGCTGCTGCGTCACTTCGCAACTTCCCAAATAAAACGCTTGCGTGAGTTTCACACCGTGCCTTGGACCTTCGCTACGAAAAATACGTTGCCAGAATCCTTCAGTGGTGGATTGAACCAGTGTGTCGATCTCCTCCTGCGGACTCCCCATCATGAACTCGCCCGGCGGGATCAAACGCAGCTTCATCCCCATCGAGTTTTCGATTTCGACCTTCGTGCCCAAATGGTTTGCCCAGGCTCGTTGATGGGCCAGAGCCTGCTTGGCGTCGAAGGGGGCGATTGCGACAAGCGGTCGCTCTCCGAGCACGGTGTCGCCCTGTACTACCTGCACCTTACCGTCGAGCAACTCCACCTTGAGCACGACATCGTCCGCTCGGTTCAGAATGAACTTGTCGGTCTCGAAGTCCAACTCGCCGTACTTGATCCGCAGGCCGTGCTTTCCAGGCTGTAGCTTTATCACTTCCGACTTGGCACCCTTGATCGTCGCCCCATTCCCATCGACGACGACCTCAATCCCCGGGTCGATGATCTCGATCCGTACCGTTCCCTGTCTGGTTTCCAGGTAGAAAACGATACCGGCCGACAGCAAGGCCACGGCCCCCGCTGCACAGGCCGTCAGTACCCAGGCCCGCCGCCCCATTGATGCCCGCCAATTCTTCCCCCAGAAAGCGACATCGTCAGGCACGACCAGCGATTGCTCGGTCTTGGGATCGGTTTCGATCTCCGAATCTGCCATCGCCATCGTTGCTTCAAGCACCGGCGACGAAGGGAGTTTCGTCGCCACTGCAGGCTCGACTGACGTACGGCCACTGGTGGCCTTCGACGGGTTCGTGCCGCGTAAGAACTCGCTCAACCGATGATCTTCGCCCTGCTCATCATTGACCGACCTAGCGGTGTTCTGGCTCGAGTGAAACCGTTCGAGCTCGGCAACCACCTCGCTCATCGACTGGAAGCGGTCCTCGGCCTTCTTGGCGAGCATCTTCGTGAACACCTCCCCCAACGCCGGCGTTGCCCCAGGACAAGCCGCTTGCAACGAGGGGATCGGCTGCTCGCGATGGGCCAGCAGTTTCTCCATGACCGTCTCTCCACCAAAGGCGGCTCGACCAGTCAGCAGATACCAGAGTGTGATGCCAAGCGAGTAGATGTCGGCACGCTGGTCGGCGTGCTTGGTGTTCAACGCCTGCTCCGGCGCCATGTAGTCAACGGTGCCCATGATTTGACCGGTGCCGGTCAGCTCGGCGTGCTCTTCCCCAGCTGCAGATTCCAGCCGGGCCAGGCCCATGTCGAGGATCTTGACGGTGCCTTCGAATTCGAGCAGGAGGTTAGCTGGCTTGATGTCACGATGGACGACGCCGCGGCGGTGGGCATATTCCAATCCTCGGGCCGCCTGAAGGATGCAGCCCACCGCTTGCTCAACAGGCAGCGGGCCGTTCTTCTTCACCAGGGCCGAAAGGTCCTGCCCCTCGACGTACTCCATGACTAGGAAGTGCCGGCCGGCTGCTTCGTCAGCGTCATCGGCCGCGACGATGTTTGGATGGCGTAATTTGGCCGCGGCCGTGACCTCTCGTTCAAAACGAGCGATCGCCGCTTGATCCTTGGTCATCGCAGTCGGCAGAAGCTTGATCGCCACAATGCGGTGCATTCGGCGATGTTCCGCCTTGAAGACCTGCCCCATGCCCCCCTGTCCAATTTGGTCCAGGATGGTGTAGTTCCCCAGAACGAGGTCCTTGGCTTTGCCCTGGTAAGCTTCCTTCACCTGGTACGTCGTCAGGATTTTCTGTCGGACCAACTCACGGGCAAGTTCCTGGGCGTCGTGCTGGCGGTCGTGCGGCAGCTTCTCGCACACCGCTCGCAGGTTGTCGGGCGAGATGATGCCGCTCTGTTCGAGGCCGTGCACAAAATCTTCGAAGGCGACAGCCATTGCATCGTCAACCTATCGAGGCAACCAGATTGCGGTCAGGGCTCACCGCGGCAATCGAACGACAGCGTGGAAGAGAGCCCCGACGCAGCCCAGTCTATGCCACGTGGGAGGGGTCGTCCAGGTTTGGATGATCGAGGTTGCGCTGGAATGGGCAAAACCCAGGCTCAGCCAGCAGCCCCACGCCACGACCCAGGCGCCCAAGCGCGCCGATTTCCTGAACGTCGGCGGCGCCGTGACGCGGTGTTCGGCGTCGTGGCAGGGTTCCCGGGTGACAGGGTCGGCGGGATCGTGGCCGAAGTCGATGCGGTGAAAGTCGGGAACGAACGGGCTAATGGTCGCGACATACCCGAATCCCAGTGGCGACGAAACGGGACGACGGGGGATGGCCGGGGCGGGAAGCGGACCGACACTCGGACGCGCTGCGCGTGAACGCGCCACCGTGAACCACGCGGCCAGACCCGGTGGCCGGTCCTATCGGATCGCGTGCAGCCCCAGCGTCGTAGCTGCCGTGCCAATCCCAACACCATTCCCAGACATTGCCGTAGATGTCGAAAAGTCCAAAGTGGTTGGTACGCAACCCCCCTACTTGATGTGTCCTGGAACTCGCGTTGGAGCGGAACCAGCCATGCTTCGCCAAAGTTGTCTCGTCGTCGCCGAAGGACCAACGCGTGGTGGTGCCCGCACGACAGGCGAACTCCCACTCTGCCTCTGTAGGCAAACGATATCCGATTCCTCCGAGGATTCTGACTACTTCTCCGTCATGCAGATAGTACGGCAATCGTTCTTCCTTCTCGCTCAACTTGTTGCAGAAGTCGATGGCGTCGAACCAGCTCACATTTTCCACAGGGTGCTGGTCGGTATTCAGATTTCTCACCACGTCCTCGCCCGGCGCATCCAGGGAGAAATGCGAGGGATTAGCACCCATCAATTCCAAATATTGCTGCTGCGTCACTTCGCAGTTGCCCAAGTAAATCGCCTTCGTAAGCTGCACAAGATGTCGTGGACCCTCGCCACGAAAAGCATCTTGCCATCTCGGTTCTGAGGTAGATTTGACAAGCTCGTCAATCTCCGCCTGCGGGCTTCCCATCATGAACTCACCTGGCGGGATCAGGCGCAGTTTCATGCCCAACGAATTTTCCATCTCGACTTTCGTGCCCAGGTGTTTCGCCCAGGCTTCCTGATAAGCCGTGGCCTGGTTGGCGTCGAAGGGTGCGATAGCCGGTGGTGGAGCGTCGGCCGGCTTACCGGCCATCTCATCCGAAGATATCTGAATGTGCGGTCGATTGCGGGAAACCGACGAACTGACATTGGCGGCGTTTCCCCCAGGGTTTTGCGGCTCGATCGCCATCGACACCCGGAAACCGATGCCGTTATTCCGGCGCGCCGGGTCGGAGGAGTGGCGAGTCGAAGCCCGGCAGAGGGACGCGTCGCGGCGCCAACCACCGCCGCGAATCACGTGCTGGGAACCGTAGGAAACTGGGCCGCTTGGGTTAAGTGCGGGATGATCCTGAAATTGCCGATAGTAGTGCAGGTCCCACCCATTCTGCACCCACTCCCAGACGTTACCGTGAATATCGTAGAGCCCGAATGGATTGGCTTTCAGTTTGCCCACTTGGTGCGTTCGGTTGCCCGAGTTCGTACTGAACCAGGCGGCTTGCGGTAAGTCTTCGTCCTGGTCGCCGATCCAATATTTGGTCGTTGCTCCCGCGCGGCAAGCGAACTCCCACTCCGCTTCGCTCGCCAGCCGATAGCCGGTCCCCACCAGCATCGTCACGGTCTCGCCGCTCCGGGAATAGAACGGCTTGAGCTTCTCTTTCTCGCTGAGCCTGGCGCAGAACTCGGCGGCGTCGTTCCAACTGACCCGTTCCACGGGGTGGGTCATCGTGTCCGTCTTGGCGACGGCATCTTTTCCCGCACCCATCGGCGCGAAGTGGGAGGGATTCTTCTCCATTACCTTTTCGTATTCTGCCTGTGTCACTTCATGGGTACCGAGATAGAACGGTTGCGTCAGGATCACCTTGTGTTGCGGGGCTTCGCTCTTGATGTTCTCCTGCCAGTGCTTGTCCTCGCCGGTGAACTTGAGCGCTTCTTCAATCTCCGCCGGAGTGCTCCCCATCGTGAACTCGCCTGGCGGGATCAAACGCAGTTTCATCCCCACCGAGTTCTCGATCTCGACTTTTACGCCCAGGTGTTTCGCCCAGGCTTCTTGGTGGGCCAGAGCCAGCTTCGCGTCGAACGGGGCGATCGCCGGAGGCGGTCGTTCATGATTCCTGGCTTCGTCGGTCCCACCTGATTCCACCGTTGCAGAAGCAGTTGCGGGGGGTTGTCCCGGTGGCGAATCGTCATTTTCCAGGTACTTGATGAGAAACGTGACCAGGATCGGAGCAATGATCGTGGCAAACGCTCCGCCGGCAATCTTGGCGAACCAGTGCTTCGACTTCTCCGATGCCACAACCTGAACCAGAGGAGCCAGGGGCTTTGAAGCACCCGCTTTACTGAGCTTTTTCCTTTCCTCTGCGGAAGGAACCCAAGCGGTCGCCTCGTCGCTGTTGACGGTGCTCGCAGGTTCACGAGACGCAACGGCCTCCAACGCCGCCACGACTTCGGTCGTGGTCTGGTAGCGAGCCTCGACCTTTTTGGCGAGCATCTTCTTGAAGACGACCTCAAGCTGCTCTGGGACTTCCGGTCTGGCCCGACGCAAAGAGGGAATCGGCTGTTCCCGGTGTGCCAGCAGCTTTGCCATCAACGTGTCGCCGTCGTAGGTGGCCTGCCCGGTCAGCAAGTAATACAACGAACAACCCAATGAATAGGTGTCGGCACGTGCATCAGCCGTTTTGGTGCTTAGGGCTTGCTCGGGCGCTATGTAATCCACCGTCCCCATCACCGCACCGCTCGACGTCAATTCGGCCGCAGTGGGAGCGTCGCCACTCGCGCTCAGGCGAGCCAAACCCATGTCGAGGATCTTGACCGTGCCCGCCTTGTCCAAGAGTAAGTTGGCGGGCTTGATGTCCCGGTGGACGATACCCGCGGCATGGGCTGCTTCCAGCCCCTTGGCGGCTTGCAGGATGTAGTTGACCGCTTTCTCAACGGGCAACGGCCCATCCTTCTTGACCAAGGCTGAAAGGTCGCTCCCCTCCACTAGCTCCATGACGAGGAAGTGGATGCCATTGGCCTGATCGGCATCATCGGCGGCGACAATGTTAGGGTGCCGCAATTTGGCTGCTGCCTCGACTTCCCGCTCGAACCGAGCGATGGCGGCTTTGTCGTTGGTCATCGCAGCCGGCAGCAACTTCACCGCCACGACTCGTTTCAAGCGGCGGTGCTCGGCCTTGAAGACCTGCCCCATGCCGCCTGCCCCAATCCTTTCGATCAGGACGTAATTGCCCAGCACGAGCGACTTCCCCTTGCCTCGGTAGACCTCCTCAACTTGGAACTTGGTCAGTTTCTTCTTGCGGACAAGCTCACGGGCCAGCTCCTCGGCGTCCTTGGGCGATGCCTTGGGCGGGATGAAGTCCTTGAGAGTGTCACCGGCAAGAATGCCGCTTGCCTCAAGCTGCTTGACGAATTGTTCGAGAGGCACGGCCATTGCTTCGTCAACTTATCGAAACGCCAGGGTGTTTTCAGGCTAGCCGTGGCATGGGCTTATCGCGCCAAAAAGAACGACAGCATGTTAGAGAGCCCCGACGCAGCCCAGTTTATGCCACGTGGAAAAGGTCGTCCAGCTTTCGATGATCAACGTGGCTGGAAGCACGTCGGGAGGCTTCACGGCCGTAATGACCAAGTGGCAAGCAAGCAGCCAACATGGCCGGCTCCAAGCTGATCTGCATCAACCCGCGGCCCCAGGCCACGACCCCGGCGCCGGAGCGGATTGCCTTCCAGAACGTCGGCGGCGCCATGACGCCGTGTTCGGCGTCGTGGCCGCGTTCCTGGGCGACGACGCTGCCCGGTTCGTGGCCGAGATCGAGGCGATGAAGGAAGTCTGGAACGAACGGGCTAACGGCCGCACAACACCCGAAATCCTGAGTTGTAGTAGCGGTACATCGGGCGGGTCCCGAAGCGGGACGCGGAACGACAGAAGGCGAAGTCGCCGACGAACGCACCACCGCGAAGCACGCGGCCAGACCCGGCGGCCTGCGAAACTGGCCCAGTCGGATCGCTTGCGGGTTCGGCGCCGTAGCTCTCACACCAGTCCCAACACCACTCCCAGACGTTCCCGTGTGTGTCGAACAGGCCAAAGGTGTTGGGTAGCTTTTGGCCGCCAGGCCAGGTTCGCGTCTCGCAGTTGTTCAAAAACCATGCGTAGTCGAGCAACAAGGCAGAGCCACCGCCAAAACAAAAATCGGCAGTGCTTCCTGCTCGACAGGCGTACTCCCATTCGGCTTCGGTGGGCAGTCGGTAGCCGTCGGCTGCAAAGTCGCATCGCCAGACGTCGTACTCCTGCTCGTTGTTCTGATAATCCTTGAGCTTCTGTTTCTCGCCCGTCCGCTCGTAGCACGGTTTCCTTCCTTCGCGCTTGCTCAACCAGTTGCAGTAGAGCACGGCGTCGAACCAATTCACCTGTTGCACAGGGCAATCGGGCATCGGACTATATAGCTGGACTGCACCCTGCCAGCCTTGGGGCTTTTCGGCGGCGTGGTAGTCAGCGTCGTCGACGAACCGCTGGAACTGCTCGACCGTGACCTCGCGGTCGGCGAGGTAAAACGGTTGCGTCAACGTGACCTCGTGGGCCGGACTTTCGTTGTTGTATTGGGTTACCTCGCCCGGACTGCCCATCATGAACTTGCCGGCCGTGACCTCGACCATGGTCAAACCCTGTCCGTTCACGAACCAACGGCGGTCCGAGGGCGGGCGTGACGCAAGGGCGATTGCCGGCAAATCTTGTCTCCATTGTCGCAGGGCCCAACTAGCGGCCGAGTGCGTGCCGCCGTCTGGAGCCTTGGCGTAAAGCTCCGCCAGCGTTTTGCCGGCCGCCTCGCGCTCGTTCGGCCGTGGCGTAATCGTACCCAGCGCCGCGCTGAGTGCCGAACGCAACGTGGGGTCGTCGGTGGCGGTGAGCAACTCTGCCACGTAGGTGACGTCGCCGTGCCAGGCGGCGAAGCCGTGAATCAAAGCCGTGCGGTCGCTCGGGTCGCTACGCAAGGCCAGCACCTTCTGGGCCGGCTTGGGATCGCCCAGTTGCAAGGCGACGATGGCGAACCTCGCTTTCGCCCCCGGATCGTCCGCCGACTCCGCGCGCTTCGCCAGTTGGGGCAACGCGGATTCCTTCACGTGCTCAAACGCTGCGACCAGGTTGCGGCACTCGCCCACGGGCGCCGCAACGACGGCGTCGAGCAAGAACCCTTGCGGGGCGTCGCCCAGATCGGCCAAGGCGTAGGCCGCATGCAACCGCTGAATGGGGTCGGCCTCTCGATCGTCGAATTTTGCCCGCAAACGTGGCAGTGCCAGCCGACCCATGGGCAACAGGTTGTCGAGCGTGTACCGGATTGCGTCGGGCGGTGCCGCGAACACGCTTTCAGCGAGGGTCTCGGCACGCCGCACCTCGGCTCGACGGTAAGCTTCAAGGCCTAGAAACACTGCGATCGCCACCACCGCCAGCAGACAGGTGAAACGCAGACCGTGGTACTTGCCTGCTGCCCGCATCACGCGCTGCTCGGGCGGCGTCCACTTGCCGCGTTTCGTAAAGACCAGGATGTTCGGCCATTCCCACCAACTGGGCAGAAACCGAGCGTCGGGCTTTGCGTTCCAGGCCGCCGACCGTTCGGCCAGCCGCAGCTCGGCCCTGCCGCGGCGTGTCTCCCGTTGATTGCGAGTAAGCCAGTCGCGGAGTGACGGTACGAGGTAATCGTGGGTGAGCTGGTAGGAACGCGGCGCGGTTGAAATCGCTTCGCCACTGGCTTGGTCGCGCTCCACTTTGTCCGCTCGGGGCTCCCCGACCTCCTCGTCCGCTGGCGTAATCAGCCGCAGCTCCGAGTCCAAGATCCGCAGCAACTCGGCAAACTCGGCGGGTCGGCGTTCGTAGCCGGAAGTGGTGAGCAATTCGTTTGCTCCGCGTCGGTGCCCCTTGATGTCGGCTCCCGCGTCGGGGAGGAGTGCCTTGAGCACGGCGCGGGTGGCTGGCTGATGCACGCGGTGGCGAGGTGGGGCCGTCGAGGCGTTGAACGTCTCTTCAAGGAATGTCGCCCCCACGCCCGTGATGCCACCGATCTCGACCAGCGTGGCTGGCGTCCAGGGTTTTCCCTTGACCATCTCGGCGAAGAGCGACAATCTGACCGAAACGACTTTGCCGTCCTCGGCCAAACCGGTCACAGACTGATCCATGAACTGCTCGGCTTCCGCTGGCAGTTCGGCCTCCGGTAGGCAGCCCAAAGCGCGACCGAAGAGTGCTAACACGCGGCGAGCATGGCGCGTGTCAAAAAGGTCAGCCGCGCCACTGTTCTGACCTTCAACGAGTGGGATTTCCAGCTCACGTAGGAATCGGGAGGCGGCCATCCAGAAGTCGTCGCGGACCATCACGATGCACTGCAAATGCCCACCATCACAATGCCGCAACGCGCGCACTAACTCGGTCCCTTGCTGGTCGCGATGGGCGTGCAACAACTGCTCGAATTGGTCGAGCACGATCAAGACCTTTAGACCTGTTGCCAGCCCGCGCCCACGTCGCAATGAGGCGAGCGACTCGACCAGATCGGCCGGAGGAAGGTCGGGGCATGCCTTGCGCAGCCCCTTCAAGAGCCGCGCCTCGGTGTCATCGGACGTGGCTTCCAGATAAACCGGCAGCACGTGCCCGGCCAATCGGGGTAATAAGCCCGCCTTGACCAGGGAACTCTTGCCGCACCCCGATGGCCCGTAAATCAATCCCACGGCGAACGTCGTGTCGGCGTCGGTCCTTTCGACGCGGGTTTTCCAAAACCGGATACTTTCGGGCAACCCTTCACGATCGGTCGGACCCGGCAGTAACTGCAAAAAGAAGTCGGCGTCGTCGACGTCAAACGAGCGCAGCCCCTTCGGCATGATTTTGGCCGCTGGAGTGGACTGCGGTGCAGGGTCCGAAGGCGTTTTGGGGGCGACCGGCGGAGCGATGGGAGTCTGCGACTGGTCCTTAGCGGTTGTCGTTTCGGGAGTAGCGGTACGACGTTCTGATCGGCGCCTCTTGCGTTTCGCCTGCCAGTGCCGCAGGTCCTCGGCTAGGTCAAAAGCCGTGGTGTAGCGGTCGGCAGCCCGCTTCGTCAGGGCTTTGAGGCAGATTCGCTCCAGCTCCTTGTGAATTGTGTGGTCGAGTTGCCGCGGCGGACGAATTTCACCCGTGGTGATCTCGTCCAAGAGTTCGGGCATCTGCGGGTAACGGTAGGGACGTCGGCCCGTGAGCAGCTCATAAAACACGACGCCCACGCTGTAGACATCGCTACGGGCGTCAACGCGGTGCCCTTCACCGCGGGCCTGTTCGGGACTCATGTAGGCGGGCGTGCCGCAGTAGGTCGAGCCGCTGCCGAATGCCTCGTCGGATAGCGCCAAGCCGAAATCGGCCACCAGCGGATGTCCGGCTTCATCCAGAAGGATATTGCCAGGCTTTATGTCGCGATGGACCAGGCCACGCTGGTGAGCGTGGTGAAGTGCTTCGGCGATCCGGGCCACAAGCTCGGCCGCTTCGTCGTGTGAAGGGCGGCTCCGCTTAATCAAGGCCGCCAGATCGCCGCCGGGCATAAACTTCGAGACCACGTAGCACAGCCCGTCATCGGTGCGTCCCACGTCATGCACCGGTACGATGCTGACGTGATCAAGGCTGGCCAACACGCGAGCTTCGGCCAAGAAGGCCTCGGCGTCGGCCACCCAAGCAGTTCGTTCTCGACGCGGGACCTTGATCGCCACGTCGCGCTGCAACTCAGGGTCGAAACCCCGGTAAACCACACCGTAACCGCCCTCACCCAACGTTGCCGTCACCGTGTAGCGGCCGAACGCCTTGGGCGCTTCGGTGCTACCCGGCGTTGATACAAGATCACTCGCGAGTTTTGTCGCCCAAGGATGGGGAGCTGGGTCAGCCGTGTCGGGAACCGATGCAGGTGTTTCGTAGCTGGCGCCAGCCGATTGCTCAGCTTCATCCGAATTTTCGCTACCAAGCTGGCTCGGGTCTGGGCTCATCGCGGCAAAAAGAACAACGGCGTGGTGGAGAGAGCCGATGCAGCACAGTTTATGCGACGTGGGAGGGGTCGTCCAGCTTTTGAAAAATCCAGGCTGCGCTGCCTACGGTCGCCAGCGCGGTGCGTTCAGACTCAGCTCGATTTGCCGTTTCGGGCGCCATTGGTTCCACGGGCCAACCTGACCGCCTCCCTCCATGCCGTGGCCTGCGTCCGCGCCATTGCCACGAGCCGTTCTCTGCCGCGATGGGCGAAGACCACCCACATCGTGCCCTTGGTGGCTCGGATGGCGATGTCGCCGATAGAGAAGCCCTCGGCGTGAAGTCGAGCCTGGCAGGCGTCGATCGTGTCGGCGGCGGTGGCGCTCATATGACGTTCCGCCCCGATCGATAGTCGGGGATTCCGCCAAGAAATTGATCCGCAAGTCGATCCCATGACACCGCCTGGAGGCTCCAGGACGGCAGGCCATCGATCCCGTCACCGAGCAGGCAGGTGTCGCGATGCACTCACAAAACAGGAAATGGCCCCATTTGGCTGCGCCGCGTAGAAAGCGTGACGCTCAGTCGAGCAAGCTTTCGCGAGCAGCCCGATCTGCCGGCTCACTTGCCTGACAGCTCGGAACCAGAAGGACGCGCAAGCCGAGGTTGTAGTTCCGGTACTCGGGTTCGTGGCTCTCGCGGTATGCCGACCGGCAGTCCGCGCCGTGATAGTTCCAACTGCCCCCCCGGTCCACACGGTTAACGGAAAGGGCAGCACCCAGTGGGTCAACTGCGTCACTGCCGTAAGAGTCGTACCAGTCTTGGCACCATTCAAATAAATTCCCATGAATGTCAAGCAGACCTCCGAGGTTCGGGCGTAGCCGACCGGCAGGGTGCGACCATTTTTGTGAATCTTCCCGAACAGAATTGTCGAAAAATCGACCATAATGCTCGAGAAGCGAACCATCGTTTCCGAACGAATACGCTGACGCCGTTCCCGAGCGGCATGCTACTTCCCATTCCACTTCCGTGGGCAAGCGAAAGCCATGCTTCTCAAGATTCACAGGCCAATCCCACCGCGCGTTCGCCGCCAGTGCATTTGGGTCCGCATACACCTGTTCCTCCTCGCCCAACCCGGCTTGCTCAGTTAGCCAGCGGCAGTAACTCACCGCCTCGAACCAAGTAACGCCAAACGCTGGCTCGGCGTCGGAAAGAGTACGGCCGAATCGTTCTTCCCAGGCGGCGTGGCGATCGAATGAGGTCCACCGGTCAAACCAGCGAATCTGCTCCCAGGTGATCTCACGATCTGCCAGAGCAAACGGCCGCACGAGCGTTACGATGTGGCGCTGTTCGCTGCTTTGGCGATTCACCTCGTCAGGGGGCGAACCGATGACATACTTGCCTGGTGGGAACACGACGAAGGTAACGTAGAACGGGGGCGGGGTCGGCTCGTTCGACTGCGGTGGTCCATCGGCGCTTTCACGCTGACTTGCTTCTTCGCACGGCACGTTAGCTGTGGCCACATCATCGACCTCTTCGGGCGTCGGGCGACTCTCGCCCGAGACTGCACTTACATGCAACGGAGGTTTGGGACGAATCTCCAGCGTGAACCATTCGCGGTCCGGAGAATAAGCAAATGCCGTTTGATCGACCTCCTTCACCACGTCATCCTGATTCCAATGTCGCAAGAGCCAGCCCGCCGCGCCGTGGATCGCAGAGCTGGGGTCGTTCGCGTACCAATTCGCCAGTTGCTCGACGACGCCGTCGCCCTGGGACTCCGGCAAATCGCTCTGCTCGAACTCGCCCAGCGCCAGGAGGAGGCCGTACAACACGCGGTCTTCGATGCGGCGGGATTCACCTGTCTCGCGTTGCCGCAGTTCGTCGGCCACCTTGAGGCACTCCAGCAGTTGGCGAGGCAAAATTCCACGCTGGCGGCAGCGATGCACAAATTGCGTGAGCGATTCTGGATCGTCCGCGACGCGCAGTACGTCCAGAATCCCCTCGCGCTCGCCTTGCCGCAGAAGTGTGATGGCCGCTCCGGCACGACGCTTACCCAATGCAACTCGTTTGATCTGTGGCAGGTCCGCCGCGGGAGTTTCGCGCACCAACTGGTTCAGTAATTCCTGGGCGGCGGAATCGCGGAGCCCCGCCACAAGTGGATAGAGGATTTCGTACTGTCCTGGAGTTGCGGCCGAAAGCAGGCGCGCCAACCGCACTGTATCTTTCCCTGCAAAGTCGGCTAGCGCATTTGCGGCGCCAAGTTGATGGCTCTCCGTTGCCTTGGGGTCCGTAAAGATGCGCTCCAGATCACCTAGCAGGCGGTTGTCGAGCGGACGCAAGTATTCACGTATCCGCGGTTGGTGTTCCGGGTTCGCGGCCAGCAGTTGCTCGGCAAGAAAGGCATCATCGGCGGCCGTCCACTGTTCGGCGGTCGTCGCGTAAGTGGCTAGTGCCAGCCCGGCACGGAATCGGCGCAAGGGGGCTTTCGTCTTGTCGTGCGCCAATTCCCAAAGGTCGCTTTGGATTCGTTGCCGGTACGACAAAAGCTGGTCCCGAATAACTCCGACGTACGATACGTGTCCCGACAAGAGTTGTTCGTAAAGGTAATCTACCTGGCCTTCGTCGCTTTCGACCAAGGCCAACGAAAGGTGCAGCTTTTCATTCGAACCGTCCGTCGCCTCCGCTAACTTCGTCTCGATCATCGGCTTGGCCAAAGTCGTGTATTGGCCGAGTTGCTTGATAACGTTAGGCAACTGCCGTGAATCAGCATTGACGAGTGTCTCCACTAGACCCTTGGCCCTGGTGACGTTTTCCGTCCGTTCGTTGGTTCGCTGGCTGAGCAGTGACCCGACAAAGGCCGCGAAAACCAAGACGACAACGGCCGCAACTGCCGCTCCGGCTGTCCCCTTATGGTTTCGCACCCAGCGCGTCAGTTGCCGAGAGAATGGGTCACGATGGACTGACACGGGCTGGTCATTCCGCCAGCGCTCAATGTCGTCGGCCAAAGCTCGTGGCGAACGGTAACGGCCTGCTGGCTTCGGTGCCATTGCCTTGAGGCAGATTGCCTCCAACGCGCGCGGCACGTCCTTATCGACCGTCCGTGGACCGGGAAAATCGCCTTTCACAACCCGGCCCGGCATGTCCATTCTTTCGTCGGCGCTGATCGGTGCCTGCCCGGCCAAGAGCGTGTAGAGTGTCGCACCGAGACTGTAAACGTCGCTGGTCGGCCCCAACTCGTCCCATTGGCCCATGGCTTGCTCTGGGCTCATGTATTGCAGCGTACCAAGCCTATGGCCCATCTGAGTCGCGGCTGAACCACTCGCCGAAGTCGGACGTAACGTCTTCTCGTCGCTCTGCGCATGGGCTTCAGGCCTGCCAATGACTTTGGCCAACCCCCAATCGACAACCAGGGTTTCGCCGTATTTTCCAAGCATGATATTGCCGGGCTTCAAATCGCGGTGCAGCACCCCTCGGCTATGGGCGTATTCCATCGCATTGCAGACGTCGATGAATCGGCCCAACAACGTGCGAAGGTGGGCAGTTCGCTCGGTAGGATCAAGTCCAGCGGCCTTGGCTTGATGGAACGCCTTGATGGCGCCCTTGAGGCTGTCGCCTTTGATGAACCGCATGGCGTAGAACGGACGACCGTCGGCGTAGCTGCCCAGGCCATAGACGGGCACGACACCCGGGTGTTCCAGCCCGCCTGTCACTTCGGCTTCGAGAAGAAACCGCGAGCGGAGAACAGCATCGTCGGCGAAGCGGTCCTGGATTTCTTTCAGGGCGACTTCACGATGAAGTTCCTGATCCTCGGCCACGAAGACCTCACCAAGGCCGCCATGTGCGTGCGGCCGCAGTACGCGGAACCGCGTGCCCGCCGAGGTTGGTGTGCCGGCCGTCCAACTCAAGGTCGACGCTGCGTGTAAGTACGCCGAGTCGACCGACAGGTGTGCCAGGCTGGCTTCAACATCGGGATCGTTCAACGCAGCACGCAACTCGTCGCGCAGCGAACCGACCGAGCTTACGGAGGCCAGGCTCTTCTCGGCATCATTGCCGTGCTGCTTGATGTGGGCGGCGACTAAGCCGTCGAGCAACTGTCGGAATTCGGCATTGAGCGCGCCAAGCTCAACTAAAATGTCGGCCAACAGCCTGCTCTTGTCGGTTGTCCAACGGTCAAACGCGGTGAGCAGGGCCTGCCGGTCGATGAAATTGTTCTGGAATGCCAAGATGCCGAACAGCAGGTTACGATCGGCGTTCATCAGGCGATCTTAAGGCCAGGCACAACGTGGGCTTGTGCCCAATAGACTAACGTGCCCGCGGACGAGGAGCAACTTGCCGGGGCACCGAGCCGTCATGGCCGGTTAGGGTTGGCGCTCGTGAAGAAAGACGTTCCATCAGCAACGACGCCGGCACCAAACCCGCCAATTCTGGGTGTGTCGCTCATCGAAGCTGCCGAGCGCATCGGCGTTTCCCGTGCGATGGCACACATGCTCTCCGTAAAGCATGGGCCTGGTCGGATGTGCAACGACGGGTGTGCCTGGCTGACATTGGCCGAGCTGCGGACCCTGTCGATGCGACCGTGGAAGGAACGACCCCAACGAAGGATGCAGGTGGCATCGACAAACGGTTCGGCGTTACCGACGTCGAAACGCCAGCGGCCAACCGCGTGGTTGCCGTCCTCGCCTGGCTCCTCTAATCTATCTTGGACGGGCTAGGTTCCAGGAGATGTAGACCCATGCTGTGGCACTCGTTCGGCGCTGGCCCTTGTCGGTCAACCGTTTTCGACATCATCCGGTCCTTACTCGCCTCACAAATCATTGCGTATTGCGCCGCGCTGGCTTGGGCTGAGGGACCGCCACCACTTCGCTTCATTGAACCGGACGACGGCACAGGCCAGTCAATGGCAGTCGTCGTGGACGGCTTTGACCTGATCCATACGGCCCAGCTCGGGCCACTCGACATGACAGGGGACCTGGTTGGAAAAGACGACATCGAACAACAGATCACACAAACGCTCGACAACATTCGCGCAGCGTTAGAGGCCGGAGGGAGCGGTTTCAATCGGCTCGTGAAACTCAACGCCTACGCGGCAGACACCGCCATTGCGGGTGCGGTTCGGCTTCGGCTGGCGCGCGAATTTTCCGGCCGTGAAAAACCGGCGGTGTCGATGGTCGAAACGAGTTTGAGCCACGGATCGGTCGCCATGGACGCCATCGGTACCGCCGATCCAAAGTCGGGAGGCTTGCCCGTCGTTCGGCGTCGGGGCGAGCAACTTTATACGGTCAATGAGCGTCTGGCCCATGTTGCTGTGCTTCCGGCGGGGCCGACGGTGTACATTTCGGGTCAGGCGGAGCCGGGTGACCTACGGCAGGCCACTCGGGCCACCTTGGAGAACCTAAACAAGACGTTGACCTACCTCGGGCTCGACCTAGAACATGTGGTCGCACTCAAGGCGTTTGTCACGCCGGCCGACCAGATTGCGCAAGCTGAGGACGAAGTTGTACGATTCTTCGCTGACCAAGTCGCGCCGCCGATCTCGTGGGTTGAATGGCAATCCTCGACGCCGATCGAAATCGAATTGGTGGCGGCAGCCCTGCCGCGCGACGGCGCCCGCGCCATCGAGTACCTGACGCCCCCAGGCATGACTGCGTCGCCCGTGTTCTGTCGCGTGACGCGGATATCCGCCGATCGCACCGTTTACGTTTCGAGCTTGTACGGTGAGCAAGGTGGTGACGGCGCCGAACAGGTTCGACAGATCTTCACAACTTTGGATAGGGTGATTCGAGCATGCGACAGTGACCTGAAGCACTTGGCCAAAGCCACCTACTACGTGGCCGATGACGACGCGAGCAGCCAGCTCAACAAGCTACGGCCCGAATATTACGATCCCCAGCGCCCGCCCGCCGCGAGCAAGGCGCTGGTGCGTGGCGTCGGGAGAGCTGGGCGAACGATCACGCTCGACATGATCGCTGTGCCCGTTGGTAAGGACGACGAATAAGCAGGCCGGCCCGCATGACGAACGATCCTACCAGATACGGACGCGCTGGTTCGCCGGCAGCCAGAGCTTGTCCCCTTCTTTCACGCCAAACGCCTCGTAGAATTCGGTGAGGTTCCGGATCACGCCATTGCATCGGAACTCCGGCGGCGAGTGCGGATTGGTCGCCAGCTGGCGGCTCATCGCCGCATCACGGTACTTCGCGCGCCAGACCTGCGCCCATCCAATAAAGAGCCGTTGCGGGCCGGTGAAGCCGTCGATCTCGGGCGATTCCGCGCCGTTCAAAGAGATCATGTAGGCCTTGTGAGCGATCGTCAAACCACCGAGGTCGCCAATGTTCTCGCCGATCGTGAGCTCGCCATTGACGTGTTGGCCAGGCAGCTGTTGCGGCTCGAACGCGTTGTACTGCTCGATCAGGATGCTCGTCCGCTTCTTGAACTCGCGCTTGTCGTCGGCCGTCCACCAATCCTTCAGGTTGCCGTCGCCGTCGTACTTCGCCCCTTGATCGTCGAAGCCGTGACCGATCTCGTGTCCAATCACGGCGCCAATGCCTCCGTAGTTGACCGCGTCGTCGGCTTGGAGGTCGAAGAACGGCGGTTGTAAGATGGCGGCCGGGAAGACGATCTCGTTCATCCCCGGGTTGTAATAGGCATTGACGGTCTGCGGCGTCATGTGCCATTCCGACCGATCGACCGGCTTGCCAAGCTTGCTCAACTGGTAATCCAGGGCGAACTGCGAGGCGCGACGCGCGTTACCGACCAGGTCGTCGCGCTGGATGTCCAGCGTCGAGTAATCCCGCCATTTATCGGGATAGCCAATCTTGGGAGTGAACCTGGCCAGCTTGTCGAGGGCCTTGGTCTTGGTCTCGGCGGACATCCAGTCGAGCGCCTGGATGTCGGCGCGATAGGCTGCGATCAGGTTCGCGACCAGCCCTTCCATTTTCTCCTTGGCTTCGGGAGGAAAATGCTTTGCGACATAGAGCTCGCCCACGGCCTCGCCCAGCGCCGCCTCGACCATGGCCACTCCGCGCTTCCAGCGGGGCCGGATCTCCGGCGTGCCCGTCAGGGTCTTACCGTAGAACTCGAAATTCTCCATCACGAACGCCTCCGACAGCATCGGGGCGCGATCGCGAATCACATTCCAAGTGAGATAGGTCCTCCAGTCGTCGATCGAGAAGACGTTGAGCGTCGTGGCGAGATCGGTCATGAAGCTCGGCTCGGCGACAATCATCTCCTTGATCTCTGAGCCCCCCATGCCCTCGAACCAGCCATCGAGATCCAGGCCATTTGCCAAAGCCTTCAGTTGGGCGCGTGAGACCTTGTTATAGGTCTTCTCGACGTCACGAACGCGAACGTTATCCCAATGGCCTTTGGCGATGGCCGTCTCGATCGTCATGATCCGCGCGGCGGCCTCTTCTGGATGGGGGACCTTCGCCAGCGCAAGCATATTGCCGATGTGAGTGACGTAGGTATTGCGGATGCTTTCGAACTTCGGTTCGCGATAATACGATTCGTCCGGGAGACCCAGTCCGCTTTGTCCGATGTAGACGATGTATTGATCCGATTTCTTGCGGTCGGTGTTCACATAGGCCGCGAACAGGCCGGGCACTCCGACTCGCTGAAGCTTGGCTAGCTCGCGAATCAGTCCGGGTTTATCCTTGATCGCGGCGACCGCAGCGAGTTCCGACTCGATCGGCGTGAGGCCGAGCGTCTCGGCGCGGGCCTGATCCATGAATGAGGCGTAGAGGTCGCCGACCTTCTGAGCGTTGGGATCGTCCTTGGCTTGTGCGGCGTCTTCAATGATCGACCGCACCTGAGCTTCGGAGCGGTCTCGAAGCTCGAAGAACGCGCCATCCATCGGTCGATCGGGCGGAATCGTCGATTCGCTGAGCCACCTGCCGTTCACGCTGCGGAAGAGGTCGTCTTGCGCCCGAACGGCGGGGTCAAAGTGGCTTTGGTCGATTCCCGACTTGAGAATCGAGTCCGCGGCGTAGCTCGTGGAAAGGGCGATCCCTGCGGCGAAGGCCGCGATCGTTCGGGTTTTCATTAAGAGTGGTCTCGCACTTTAGGATGAAATTGAGACGTTGAAAATGCTCCTGGGTGGTTCCGACATTGTACCGCGAAGCGGGCTTACAGCCATTGCATCGTCATCCTATCGAGACGCTGCCAAGGTGCGGTACCAAGTCGTGGCCCTGCTTGGCTTGATCTGGGCGTTGAGTAGGCCTCGCAATTCCGCACGGCGATCGCCCGAGGGCGGAAACCAAGGCCGAAGCCAATTCGGCCCCGTGACGTTCGAGTCAAGCAAGGCATCGACGCCAAGACCACATTCATTGGCAAGGTGCTCAGGGCCGTGGGCATGAAGCGGAAGCGCCGCCATACGGCAGCTGACGAGGCTGGGCTAGGCCACTATACCGACGATGAGGGAGAGTTAGATCCATTGCGACGTGAATCGCAGTTCAGCTTGATCCGGGCTGACCGTCTTTCACGTAGTACGCTTTGGCAAACCGCCAGTAGGCCGCACATAGCTCCGTAACGGAAAGACCAGCATCACCACGACGATCCTCGTTCCTGAGCCGACCGGCGGCCAATCATTCACCGATTAGCCGGCCGTACTCGATAGATTCGGCAGTAACTTACGAACGAACTACCCGCACGGGGATTTGAACCCCGGTTACTGGGCTGAGAATCGGGTCGACCAACCTACAGAAAAACGCAAAATCTCCGAGGAATAACGCGATTTTAACTCGTTTCGAGTGACTAGCAAGCCCTATCACGGTTTCGCATGGTTTCGCGGCAAATCGCGGTAATCCGCCAAATCGTCAGCGGCGCAAAACGGTAATTACCGGCGAGCGAATTTGAGCCGCGTTCCTTGGTCGGTCTGGGCCACGGCTTCACATCACCGCGGCAGCTTCGCGATGCCGGTAATACACATGATCTACCGATCGCTCGTCGGAGTAGGAAACTCTCGAAAGATGGAACGGTCAAGTGGGAATCTCTTGCCGTCGGCCGCGCCGCGGTTGACCGTCACACTCAACTCGACCCTGGCCGTGCCCGACGGCAATTTTTCATCGGAACGCGAGAGCTTGGTCCACATCCTCGCATTGGCGAGGCATGGCAAGCGTGGTCGAATTCCGCGTGAGACGTCTGGCGTAGCTACGCCAGATTTTGGCCGTAGTTACGCCAAGGGGTCACGTGAATACTTGCAAGTGTTGGAAATCAAGTCTCTTCGCTCGCGAGATTCATTATGGCCATCGACCTGTCTGCCGAAAAGCCCATCACTATTACGGAGGCCGCCAAGCTTGCCCCCGGCCCAGTCCATGTCGCAACCATCTGGCGATGGCTCTTGAAGGGCTGCCGTGGCGTCCGATTGGAGTCCATCGTCAGTGGCGGACGCAGGTACACCTCGGCGGAAGCACTTGAACGGTTCATCGCTGCGACGACCGCTCTGGCCAACGGCGAGCCGTCGCCATTGCGAACGCGTAAGCAACGCGAACGCGATGTAGCCCGTGCCGGCGCCGAGTTGGACCGCGAGGGCATCTGTCGATAATCGCCAGGACCAGCAACCGCAGCATCGCACGCGCTTGGTCCATCTCCCGCAAGTGCATCGGCTTTGGCCGACTGGACGTTAGTCTGCTGTTCGCGAACATGGAGTCGAAGCCGTTGAGTCCCATCACCATCGCACTCTTCTCGCTAATCTCAACCACCGGGAAGTCGCAATCGCTATTCGTCATCGTCGGCCCAGTCGTGACGCCTCAGCGTCACCGGAAGTCGGTGCTCTCACCGCTCACAAGGTGACTATGGCATGCTGAGGTGGTAGCCCCTGCTACTCGACTCGATCAATCCACCGAGCATGGGATGCTTGCGTTTCAAGCGCTTGATGAGTCGGTCGAGTCGTTTCTCGTCTCTGAGCAAAGGATCGGCCTGCTGCATGTCGGACTGGGAGCACCAATTGCCGTTGGCGTGAACGAGAGAATCAAGGATCGCCAAGAAAACCGGATCGAGGTCATGCCGCACACCATCAAGGATTGCGTGGCCATGTTGGCGGTCGATTTGCAGTCGGGGCTGTTCCACGCTTCGAGGCGGTGCCTGCCCAGATTGACGGTCAAGTGCGGAAGTGATTCGGTCGATTTGCTTAGCCATTCGCTCCAACATCGCACGCTCCTCTGGTTCAAGAGCGCCTTTTTGTCCCCGCTGGCGGACAAATTCCAGCGTCTCGTTTGCCCTCAAACGTCGATGATTTCCGACCAACTTCCCGTCGACGAAAGCCAGGGCGTCGGCGGGCACGTTGAACGCGTCACGCAACGAATCCCGCACCGAGGCTATAGACGCTCCCACGATTCCGTCGAATATGCCATCGTTCCCGACGTGGATAACTTTCACGCGACGCTCGGGTGGGACTGGCAGGCAACGGCAATCGGCACTTCGCTTCGTACTCATGATTCGCGTCCCGGTCCGATCCCTGCCCGTACTCTATCACGCGCGCTGCCGGTTCGCGCCCATAATTGCCTGCCCCGCAACAAAACACGGCTCATACCTCTTTTTCTTTTTCGTTTTCTTCATGCTAATTCATCTCATGGCAAAACCAATCGGGTCGTAATTCCCGAATTTCTTCGTCAAAATCCGGATCGTATTCAGGGCTTGCGGGGTCGGTATAAGCCTTCAACGACTCGGCTAGTTCGGTTGCACGTGACGTTTTTAAGTTCTCCATCAGCGCCTCGCCAATTCGCAAACCGCAATCAACACAAATCACCTGACCACGGTCTTCAATGAATTGAGAAGAC
>Ga0265314_10001308_pt1 | contig 28229 bp, 25 predicted proteins | sample 4126metaG_FD_203106 | JGI IMG/M metagenome (GOLD analysis project Ga0265314, IMG submission 203106) | Rhizosphere microbial communities from Carex aquatilis grown in University of Washington, Seatle, WA, United States - 4-1-26 metaG | ecosystem: Host-associated > Plants > Roots > Rhizosphere >... | reverse complement strand
TCCACGCGTCTGGAAACGAGACTCCGCGCGAGGCGCTGGTTTTGACGGCATTAGCCGTGCTGCTGCGTGAACAGGATGCGGGCGAAGCGTACGGCGAGGCGGATTCACCCTGGGCGGCGCGGGACGGGTGGCGCTTGAGTTCAAGACTGGAACGAACGCTGCGCTTCGAGAGCGGGGGAAAATCGGCCGCGATCAAGGCGGCTTACCTCCCAAGCGGATTCCGCGTGAGCGCGGACGATGCGGACTTTGAAGTAACCGGGAAGTTGCTGCCCGGTAACGAACTGGATGCCGTGATCGATGGCAAGCGCGTAACCGGCACCGTGGTGGCATCGGGCGGACGTCGCCATGTCTTCTATGCAGGCGCCCATTATGTGCTTGATTACGATGATCCGCTCGAAATCGAAGCCCATCACCATACCGGCGAAGGCAGCTTGATGGCTCCAATGCCGGGACGAGTGATTGCCCTGGTGGCGGCGCCCGGCGAGCGCGTGGAAAAGGGCGCGCCCCTGATGGTGCTTGAAGCGATGAAGATGGAATGCACCATCTATGCGCCGGCCGCGGGGCGAGTGGAGGTGTTTCATTTCAACTCTGGCGACCAGGTGAGCGAGGGCGCGGAACTGCTGAAGTTTGCGGAAGAGGCCGACGAAAACTGATGGCGGAGACAGTGCGCATCGTCGAGGTGGGGCCTCGCGACGGGCTGCAGAACGAGAAACAAGCAGTCTCGACCGAGACCAAGGTCACGCTTATCGGCATGCTGGCTGACGCCGGGCTGAAGACCATCGAGGCAACTGCGTTTGTTTCGCCAAAGTGGGTGCCGCAGATGGCCGACCACGCAGAGGTGCTGCACGCGCTGCCGAGACGTGAGGGGGTGAGCTATCCAGTGCTGGTGCCCAACCTGAAAGGATTCGAAGCTGCGCTGGCGGCGGGTGCCACTGAAGTTGCCGTGTTTGCCGCGGCGTCGGAGACGTTCTCACAGAAGAACATCAACTGCAGCATTGCGGAGAGCCTGGAACGGTTCACGCCCATCTTTGCGGCGGCGCGTGCAGCTCATGTGCGTGTGCGCGGATACGTTTCGTGTGCGCTGGGCTGTCCGTATGAAGGCGCAGTGGCTCCGGAGCGCGTGGCGGAAGTGGCGGGGAAGCTTTTTGCTGCAGGCTCCTACGAGGTTTCGCTTGGCGACACCATCGGCGTGGGTACGCCAAACCGCACCAGGGAGATGATCGCCCGGGTGGCAGAGCGAGTTCCCGTGGTATCGCTTGCCGGGCACTTTCACGACACATTTGGCCAGGCGCTGGCCAATATCTACGCGGCAATGGAAGAGGGCGTGCGCGTTTTCGATGCGTCCGTAAGCGGATTGGGCGGCTGCCCATACGCGCCGGGAGCTGCCGGGAATGTCGCCACGGAAGACCTTGTCTACATGCTTAATGGGATGGGCGTGGAAACCGGTGTGGACCTGGACAAGCTCATCGCTGCGGGCGCGTTCATCTGCGGCAAGCTAGGGCGCGAGACGCAATCGCGAGTGGCGAAGGCGAAGAAGAAGCGAGTCGATGAGTCAACCAGTCAGTGAGTCAGCAACGGTCAGTCGAGGATCACCGGCTCGGTCTTCGCCTGGACTTCTTCGCGCGTGACGCCTGCGGCCAGCTCAACCAGCTTGAGTCCGCCAGGCGTGACGTCCAGGACGCAGAGGTCAGTAACGATGCGGCTGACCACGCCGGCGCCCGTCAGCGGCAACGTGCATTGATGAAGGATCTTCGACTCGCCGTTCTTTGATGTGTGCTCCATGAGCGCAATCACGCGGCGCACGCCCGCCACCAGGTCCATTGCGCCGCCCATGCCTTTGATCATCTTGCCGGGGATCATCCAGTTGGCCAGGTCGCCGCGTTCGGAAACCTGCATCGCGCCCAGGATTGCGAGGTTAATGTGGCCTCCGCGAATCATGGCGAAGGAATCGGCGCTGGAGAAGAAGCTGGCGCCGGGCAGTGCGGTCACGGTTTGTTTGCCGGCGTTCACCAGGTCGGCGTCAACTTCGTCCTCCGTGGGAAACGGGCCGATGCCAAGCAGGCCGTTCTCCGATTGCAGAGTAACGTGGATGCCGGCGGGAACATAGTTGGCCACCAGCGTGGGCATGCCAATGCCGAGATTCACGTAGAAGCCGTCTTCCAGCTCATGCGCTGCGCGTTGCGCCATCTGCTCACGGGACCATGCCATTGGTTACGCCTTTCGCCGCTGTGCCTTTCGAATTATGGCTTCCGAACCGTCCGCTGCTCGATGCGCTTTTCCGGATGCGGATTATGCACGATTCGCTGAACAAAAATGCCGGGAGTGTGAACCTGATCGGGATCAAGTTGTCCGGTGTCGACCAGAATCTCCACCTCGGCAATCGTGATACGGCCGCAGGTGGCGGCGTTGGGATTGAAGTTGCGCGAGGTCTTGCGATAGATCAAGTTGCCCTCGTGATCGCCTTTCCACGCCTTGACCAGGGCAAGGTCTGCGCGGATGCCGCGCTCGAGAATATGAGTGTGGCCGTCAAACTCGCGATGTTCCTTGCCTTCGGCCACCATGGTGCCCACCCCGGTGCGCGTGTAGAAGCCGGGAATGCCCGCTCCGCCGGCGCGCATGCGTTCAGCCAGGGTGCCCTGGGGACAGAACTCGACTTCGAGAGTGCCGGCAAGGTACTGGCGCTCGAACTCGCGGTTTTCGCCCACGTAGCTGGAGATCATCTTGCGGATTTGTCCCTTCTCCAGGAGCACTCCCAGGCCCCAGCCGTCTATGCCGGCGTTGTTGCTGGCCACCGTAAAGTTCTTCTTGCCGCTATTGTGCAAGGCAACGATGAGAGTTTCGGGAATGCCGCAGAGGCCAAAGCCGCCAACAGCAATCGTCATGCCGTCCTCGACGATGCCGGCCAGAGCGGACTCCGCATCAGGGTAGATCTTGGAACGGGCCAAGGAAGGAACCTCTCAGGGCGCGCGCATCGCCCGCTCAGTAGTATGCGAGGCGAACCACAGGTTCCGCAATAGGCGCGGCTTCGGCGATCTGCAGGCCTGCGCAAATTGATCGATGATTTCCGGACCCGAGCCGTACTTGCCGGCCCGCCCAGCCAGCATGAAATACTCAGGAACGGCGATTCTGCTTACGCCGAGCCCTTATTCCGCGGATATTTGCCTTGGAACGAAAACTGTATACGGCGCGCCTGGAGCGCAAAACCTGCATCTCTGAATCGGCCCAGTGCTACCACTTCGAGTTTGTTGTGGATGAGCTGGAGAGCTTTCCATACGCCGCGGGGCAGTTCGTGTCCACCGTGGCCGTGGACTCCCGGGGCAAGCAGCAGACGCGTGCGTATTCCATTGCGTCGGCCCCTCGCGGCAATCGGTTCGGCCTGTGCGTCAACCGCGTTGAAGGCGGCTTCTTTTCGAATTATCTGGCCGACCTTACGGACATGGCTCCCGGGGATACGGTGGAGTTTCACGGACCGCACGGGCATTTTGTGCTGCGCGAGCCGGTGACGGATTCGATTTTCATCTCTACCGGAACCGGCATCGCGCCCATGCGCGCCTTTGTGCAGTGGCTGTTTCCTGAGGACGGCACGGACCGCAGCGAGGGCAGGGAGATCTGGTGTGTATTCGGGACCCGTTATGAGTCAGAGCTTTACTACCGCGATGAGCTGGAAGCACTGGCGCAGCGTTATCCGAATTTCCACTACCTGGCCACGCTGAGCCGCGCGGACGCAAGCTGGACGGGGTTGCGCGGATACGTGCAGGAGCACGTGGCGCGCATCGTTGAAGAGCGCGCCGCGCGCCTCAACCAGCCCCTTCCGCTTCCCACCATCGATCCAGCGATCCCGGCAACCGATCTTCGCTTTGACATCAACGCTTACATCTGCGGGCTGAACAATATGGTCTCGGGGGTGCGCGAGAGGTTGAAGGACTACGGCTGGCACCGCAAGCAAATCGTGTTCGAGCGGTACGACTGAAGCAGGGATCAAGGGACCAGGGGAACGGGAGACAAGAAGGCATGGCTCAGTTGGTCCGTGAGGAGAGCGCGCGCGATATCAAGAGTTCTTCGCCCTCACACTTCCACACAATTGCAGTTTGTCTTATCCTCGCCTGCTATGCCTGCGCCCGCGTGCTCCAGGTTGTCCATGGTCCGCCGGCGATCACGCCGCTGGTCGCACTGGAAGTTCTTTCTGCCTTTGCGCTGGCGCTGGTGGATGGCGCGCGGGCGTGGGGCGTTCGCGGCATTCTCGTCTTCGCCGGTATTTGCACTGTGGTTGGCAACGTTGTAGAGAATGTCGGTTTGGCCACGGGATACCCATTTGGCCGCTACCACTTCCTCGGCGTCATGGGTCCGCGGATTTTTGCCGTTCCCGTGCTGCTCGGCCTGGCATACATCGGCATGGCTTACGCATCGTGGAGGCTCGGTTCTGTGCTGGTGGGGCGTACTTCGAGCGCTAATTCGCTCATGCGCATGCTTGCCGTGCCGGTTGCCGGCGCATTTTTCATGACCGCATGGGATGTGGCGCAGGATCCGGTGTGGAGCACAATGTTGCACGCGTGGGCATGGTTTGACGGCGGCCCGTGGTTCGGAGTGCCGCTGCAGAATTACCTGGGCTGGTATCTGAATGTCTCTCTCATCTTTCTGCTGTTCGCCATGGTTCAGAAAGATGCGCAGGTGGAACGCGCTGCCGCTCCCGTGTGGCCTGCGTTGGCGCTATACCTCCTGTGCGCCGCCGGAAACGTGCTGCAGCTTTTGACGCGGTCTTACCCACCGCTCAGCGTGGATGCATCGGGTAGAGCCTGGCGCACAGCGGACATCCTGGCGGCATCCGCCGTGACGTCGATTCTGCTGATGGGAGGATTGGCTGCGTTGGCCGCGATGAAAGCGCTCAATCGCGCTAAAGGTTGAACAGCTCCCTCAGCCGCCGCGTCTGCGCCCGGCTCACCGGAATCTCCGTCTGCTTCTTGTCGTTCATGCGCAACTGGTAGCTTGACTTGAACCAGGGCACCACCTCGCGGATGTGGTTGATGTTGACCACGAAGCCGCGATGGGCGCGCCAGAAGGTTGCAGGGTCCAGCAGATCGAGCAGGTCTTCGAGGGTGCGGCATTTGGACTGACCCTCGAAGTTTTGCGTCACTACCCGGATTACGCCCTCATCGATGGCCGCGTAGCAAATATCCGCCTGATCGATGAGCAACAGCCGGCTCTGCGCCTGGACGATCAGCTTGGCGGGCTGTTGCGCAGCTTGCGGCCGGTTGAGCAACTTGAGAAGAGCGTCAATTTGCGTTTCCGATGACGCCGCCGGACCGCCGGCGATTCGCGCCTTGACGCGCTCCACGGCTTGCTCCACGCGGCCGCGATCGAAGGGCTTGAGCAGATAATCGACCGCGTTCACATCGAAGGCGCGCACGGCGTACTGGTCGTATGCGGTGGCAAACACGATTTGCGGCAGCGGGGTTCGATCCCACGGAGAATTGCCGCCGGAGCCACCTTTTTCCCGCAGGCGCTTCAGGACGGCGAAACCGTCCAATCCCGGCATCTGCACATCAAGGAAGACGAGGTCGGGATGATGTTCTTCGATCAGGTTGACGGCTTCGATGCCATTGGCCCCTTGAGCGACTACATCCACCCCGCCAACGGATTTGAGCAGGTACTCAAGCTCGTCGCGGGCCAGTTGTTCGTCGTCGATGATGAGCGCGGAGAGGGACATGTCAAAGCTCGATTGTAGGAATCCCAGCCCCAGACTGTCATCTCAGGGGTCAGGTGACAGGTGACAAGTTGCAGGTTGCAGGTGACAGGTTTCAAATCAAACGCATCAGGAACGGACGTGATCCTGATTGCTCAACAGCGGTTCCTGTCACCTGACACCTGATCCCTGAGACCTGCTCTTAATCGCCCATCATGTGCAGCCGGGCGGGCATGTGGTCTGCGGCCAACTCGTGCCCACAGCGGGTGCAGAACTGGTCGGTGGCCCGGACGGTGCGGAAGCAATTTCCGCAGCTTGCGGTCAACTGGTAGTTGCACTGCGGACAGAAATGAAAATCGCTCAGCACAAACGTGCCGCACGCGGCGCAGCGCGAGACCAGCGGTTGCCGAAGCAGGAAATACAGCACCGCGCCGATTCCGCCGGGCATGACAAAACAGATCAGCATCCAGAAGCGCGCGCTCATTGACCGGCGCGGCGCATCCTTGCTGACGTAGCCGATCATGAGGAAATACAGCGATGCCAGCAAGCCCCAGGAGAGATTGAAATAGATGAGGAATCCGATGGGTGGGCCAGGATGATGACGCTGCGCGGGCAGCACCATCCAGAAGTAGTATTCGACGCCCACAAATGCGGCAACGGCAATGACGATCGACCAAAGCGGAATCAGCCGCGGGTCGTCATCCACAGCGATATTCTTCAGATCTCGCATAACTTGCCCTCCCCAGGGAGGGATTCACTTGCGTTGGAGTGCAGATTAATCATTCCTTAAGGAATGGACGAAGCCGGCGCAAGGGAAGTTGCGCCGGCTCCGTATCCGCTCCCCTGCTCGATGCAAGCGATTCCGGACAAGGTACTTATGTCACGCGCCCTGGGGGACGCCCTGAATCGTCTTCACGGGGCAAGCAGCACCCTTAGCGGGTAAAAGCCACGTACTTGCGTCCGGCGTAGAGCCGGAACCCGCCGCCCGGATCGGAAGTCACCTGGAGCGGCACAGGACGCTTCATGCCCTCATCATTTGTCGAGTTGGCGGTCAGAACGTCGTGGCCGCCCACGTCAGTGATCACAAACTTGTCACCACCGACAAAGCCGAATCCGTAAGCCCCGGCGGGCAAGTCCTGGCCACCGACCTTCAATGGCACCTCGGCGATGAAGTAACCCTGATACTTGGCGGCAACGTCGCTGGCATAGCCGCTGGTGTCAACCAGCGTGGCCAGGACGTAATAGCCGTCGGAGAACTTGACGCCCCCGGAGTTCCGCGCCTGAACCGGCGCCGTTTGCCCCTTGTAGAAGACGGATGCTGGCAACATCTTCTGAGTATCCGTCCGTGTGAGGACCGTGTTCTGTGCCTGGGCCATTACCGAGACGGACGGGGTCAGCATGAACGCGACCGCGACGCCTGCTACGACCAACTTTCCTAATTCCGTGAAACGCATGCCTTTGTCCTCCTGAGGACAGTATAGATGGGCTGGGCGAAAGGGCGGTTTTGCGCCGCCCGCCACCTTCTTTGCTCCGCGCGGCATCTCATCGACTCGAGAGGCTTTTGCGTATTTTCTCGACTTGGGAGGCGATGGGATGAAGTGGCTATCAGCGGATTTCAAGAATCTGAACGCGCTTTTCGTGAACCAGCTAAGGGTGATGCTTTCGGCTGAAGAGCAGATTGTGCGGGAGTTGCCCAACCTGGAAACGCGGGCGACCGATGTGCAATTGCAGCAGACCTTCAGGAAGCACCTGGTGGAGTCAGAAGAGCATATCAAGCGGCTGGAACAGATTCTGGCCGACGAGAAGAGGAAGAATCCGGCGGCAGACGAAACGGGGGCGCTGAAGTGCAAGGTGATGGCGGCCCTTGGGACTGAAGCGGAAGAGATGATTGTGGATGCGCGGGACGAGTGGGTGAGAGATGCGGCCCTGATCGCAACGGCGCAACGCGTGGAACACTACGAGATTGCCTCGTACGGGGCTCTGCGGCAATGGGCGCGACTGCTTGGCGAGTATGAAATGGCGGAGTTGCTGGATCAGACCCTGAAGGAAGAAGTGCATGCCGATCATTTGCTGAGTTCGATTGCGGAGCGGGTGAATTCGAAGGCAAAGAGAGCCGCCTGAGCCTGGCGCAACGAGGCCGAACTCGCTCCGCTCGGCGCGCCTTGTCACAAAAACACGGTTCCAGCCGGCCCGTAAGCTGTTGTAAAAAAACGATCTGGCTCTAGCCCCTGCTCGGCTGGGCTCGTAGTTCAAGCCAGGCTTGGGCTTTGGTCCTGGCGTGCGTAGTGCCAATCCTGAAATCTGCCCTGATTACTTTGAGAACAACGGAATGTGAAAGGGCAACTCGGCCTGTGACTGCCGCTTCTTGTTCTTTTGTTGCGGTCCGTCCTCGCGCAACACCGTGCGCTGTGAATTCACGCAAACCCAGCTATTGCGCGCCCGCTCATACACGTGCGTGAACACGCCCTTCTCGTCCACTTCGGCGTTGTTCACCTTGTGGTGCAGGACGTAGGTGCCATTAACCACCGCGGTATCGCCGAGCAGACGGACGGTGATGAGCTTCTGCTCCAGATGCAGCGACTTGTCCGGCCCGCTGATCGCGTCGGCAACCTGTTGATTGCGCGTGGTGATATCGCCTGCCGCGGAGATATCGACGAATAGAGGGGAAAGGACCAGTTCCAAGCCATACTGGTCGCGGGCATTCACAGCATCTGACCACTTGTCTTCAATCTTCTGAAATTCCTGCGCCTCGGTACCGGATGTGGTTGTCACCCCTGGAGCAGCGCCTTCTGACGCGGGAACCGGATTTTGGGCGAACGCAGCGAAGCAGAAAAGCATGACCACAGGAATGCAGGCAGATCTATAAGTCATGGAGAAGAGACTCCCTTTCGAACGATGATAAATGTTGGACAGCCGCAGGCGCCCCCCGGAAGCGTTGCGGAAACACTTATCAACGTATCCTGATATAACGGTAAAGTAATTATCCTCAAAACCTATTAATCAAATCGACATATCAAGATATATTGATGGACTTTTTGCCCCTGACCGTTCTCCCGCGCAGGTTGGCCAGAAGCCTCCCCTCGTACGCGACGAACGCCGACGGCGACCAATCACCGCTCGCTTAGTCAGGGGAGAGAACACCGTAAGGACGGCGAAGGGGCCGAGATGCGAATGTGCGCCCGTTCACACGGAACTCACAAGATCAACGAGTGTTAACAGCGTCGAGTGATCCGAATCATAACTTGCAGTCCACGTCACATTGATCACAAACACACAAGTGTGATGCCGCGCACAGCCTACGGTGTTTCGGAATGGGTACCTTCGCATTCGTCAGTGGGCGTGGCGAGTGTGCTGGATCACATTTCAGCCGCCGAACCCGCTAACCAGCGAGGCAGGCATGGGCAAGAGCATTTGGCAGTCGATGCAGGACAAAGGTTACAGCCGGCGGCAGTTCCTTCAGTTTTGCGGCACGGCGGCAACCATCGCGGGGCTGGAGCAGTCCGGCGTGGCGCAGGTGGTAAAAGCCTTCGAGAAGAAGGACAAGCCCGCCGTGGTTTGGATGCACTTTCAGGAGTGCACCTGTTGCAGCGAGTCGTTCATCCGGGCTTCGCACCCGATTGTGAGCGACGTGCTTCTGGACGTGTTGAACCTGAACTACACCGAGACGCTGATGGCGGCTTCCGGGTTCCAGGCGGAGAAGAGCCTGAAGGACACGATCGAGAACAACAAGGGCAAGTACATCGTGCTGGTGGAAGGCGCCGTTCCGACGAAGGAAAACGGCGTTTACTGCATGATCGGCGGCAAGACGGCGGAGTCGATTTTGCAGGAGGTGGCGAAGGACGCGGCGGCCGTGGTGGCGTGGGGAAGCTGCGCCTCGAATGGCTGCGTGCAGGCGGCCAAGCCCAATCCAACAGGCGCGACGCCAATCCACAAGCTGGTGGACAAGCCGGTGATCAATGTGCCCGGATGCCCGCCCATTGCGGACGTGATGATGAGCGTGGTCACGCATCTGCTGGTGCTGGGCCAGGTGCCGGCGCTGGATTCGCTGGGCCGGCCCAAGGAGTTTTACGGACGTCGCGTGCACGACACGTGCTATCGCCGGGCGAATTACGATGCCGGGCTGTTCGTGGAGTCCTTCGACGACGAAAACGCAAAGAAGGGGTATTGCCTGTACAAGATGGGCTGCCGCGGTCCGGTAACGTACAACGCGTGTTCGGTGGTGCGGTGGAACGAGGGGACGAGCTACCCCATCCAGTCGGGCCACGGATGCATCGGGTGCAGCGAAGAAGGTTTCTGGGATAACGGGCCGTTCTACCAGCACCTGGCGTCGTTCCCGGGATTTGGCATTGAGAGCACGGCGGACACGGTGGGCACGGCCGTGGCGCTGACGACCATCGCCGGCGTGGCCGCTCACGCTGTGGTCACAAATGTCCGCAAGCACAAGGTTATTGCAGAAGTTCACGCCGAAGAGCAGAAGGAATCGTGAGGACTTATGGCACGAATCGTGGTTGATCCCGTAACTCGCATTGAAGGCCACCTGCGCGTTGAGGCGGTGGTGGAAAACGGCGTCATTACCGACGCCTTCAGCTCCGGCACGATGATACGCGGCCTGGAGAAGATTCTCATCGGCCGCGATCCTCGCGACGCCTGGGCCATTACGGAACGGGTATGCGGCGTGTGCACCACCGTCCATGCTTTGGCCAGCGTCCGCGCGGTTGAGGATGCGCTGGGAATCTCAGTGCCGCCGACTGCGGAGCTGATCCGCAACATCATGCTCACCACCCAGTACGTGCAGGATCACGTGATCCACTTCTACCATCTGCACGCGCTGGACTGGGTGGACATAGTCAATGCGCTCAAGGCCGATCCCAAAAAGGCGGCGGAGCTGGCGCAGTCGTTCTCCACCTACGACAAGAACACCGCCGCGCATTTCACCGATGTGCAGAACAAGATCAAGGCGTTTGCCGCCAACGGTCTGGGGATCTTCGCCAACGGCTACTGGGGCCATCCGGCCTACAAGCTGCCGCCCGAAGTGAACCTGATCGGCGTGGCCCACTACCTGGACGCATTGCAATGGCAGAAGGAAGTGGTAAAGATCCACGCGGTGTTCGGGGGCAAAAATCCGCATCCGAACTACCTGGTGGGTGGGGTGCCGTGCTCGATCGACATGAATGAAGTGGCGGCGATCAACGGCGAGCGGCTGAACCTGGTAAGCCGGCTGATTTCGCAGGCGGACGAGTTCGTCAACCAGGTGTACATCCCGGATCTGCTGGCGGTGGCGTCGTTCTACAAGGACTGGGCGAAGTACGGCGGCGGCCTGAAGAACTACCTCTGCTACGGCGAATTCCCGACCAAGGGCTATGGACAGCCCGAAGCGTTCAAGTACGCGCGCGGCGCGGTGCTGGGCCGCGATCTCAGCCACGTGTACCCGGTGAACCCGCGCGATGCGCAGGAGATCAAGGAGTACATTGCGCACTCGTGGTACACCTACGAGGGCGGCGACTCAGTGGGCATGCACCCGTGGGCGGGCGAGACGCAGATCAAGTACACCGGGCCAAAGCCTCCGTTCGAAACGCTGGCGGGATACGACAAGTACTCGTTCCTCAAGACGCCGCGGTGGAAGGAGAACCCGATGGAAGTGGGTCCTCTGGCGCGGCTGCTGGTGTCGTACGCCGCGGGGCACGCCGACGTCAAGGAACTGGTAGGCATGGTGCTGGGCAAGTTGAGCGTGCCGGTGGATGCCTTGTTCTCCACGCTGGGACGGACGGCGGCGCGCGGCATCGATGCGGCGCTGGCCATGGTCTGGCTCAAGGAGTTCTACGGAGACCTGATGGAGCGGGTAAAGATCAACGAAGTCTCCACCTTCAATGGCGAGAAGTGGGACCCGAAGACGTGGCCGGCCGAGTGCGAGGGCGTGGGACTGGAAGAAGCTCCGCGCGGCGCGCTGGCGCACTGGATCAAAATCAAGAACGGGAAGATCGACAACTACCAATTGGTGGTGCCGACTACCTGGAACGGGTCGCCGCGCGACGCGCGCCAGCAGCGGTCTTCATTTGAAGAGGCGCTGATCGGCACGCCCGTTGCCAACCTGGAGCAGCCGGTGGAGATCATCCGGACCATCCACTCGTTTGACCCGTGCCTGGCCTGCGCCGTACATCTTTACGATCCGCAGGGACGGCACCTTCACCAGGTTTCCTTCGAGTGATGACTATGAGCACGACTGCCATGAAAGTGGACGAGTTCGGGAACGGCAATCGCCCAGTGGAGTACCGGCGGGTATACGTATGGGAGCTGCCGGTGCGCGCCTACCACTGGATCAATGCCATCGCGCTGACGGCGCTGATCATAACCGGCTACCTGATCGGCGCGCCGCACCGGTTCATTGACGCCAATGAGGCGTACCAGTCCTACTGGTTCGGCTGGGTGCGGTTCCTGCATTTCCTCTTCGCGTACATTTACGTCTTCAACTTTGCCGCGCGCATTTACTGGGGCTTCGTGGGCAACAAGTACGCGCGGTGGAACAATTTCTTTCCGCTGACGAAGAAACAGCGGCGGGAGATCGTAGACGTAGTCAAGACCGACGTGCTGCAGACCCAGATGCACGGGGAGATCTCCACCGGGCATAATTCGCTGGCGGCGTTCATCTATTTCCTTACGTTCCTGGCGTTCTGCGCGCAGGCCATTACCGGATTTGCGCTCTACTCAAGCATGAGCAGCTCGTGGATCCCGCGGCTGTTCACGTGGATTGTGCCGCTGATGGGCGGCGAGATGAGCGTACGCCACTGGCACCACACGCTGACGTGGTTCTTCGTCGCGTTCATTATTGTGCATATTTATCTGTCGTTCTACCACGACTACATCGAGGGGCGTGGTACGATTTCCTCGATCGTGGGCGGATGGAAGTTCGACAAGGATAGCGAGCTGGATAAGGGCAAGTAAGAATGGTTCGGCGGCGGTTGATCCGCCGTCGAGCTATTCCCCTGGCGCCGCCCGGCTGGTGCAGCAAGGATTTCCCCGCTTGAGCAGGAGGTTCCGATTCCATCAACCACTCAGAAGACTCTCGTCCTCGGCCTGGGTAACGTAATCATGGGCGACGAGGGCGTGGGCGTGCACGTGGTGCGCGCTATCGAGAAGGAAACCCTGCCCGCGGGAATTGAGTGCCTCGACGGCGGGACCGGCGGGTTCATTCTGCTGGAGCCGTTGCAACTGGCTGACCGCATCATTCTGATCGACGCCACCACGGACGGAAATCCCATCGGCACAGTAACGCGAACCACGCCCAGGTTTTCCAAGGACTACCCGCCAACGCTTACGGCGCACGACATCGGCGTCAAGGACCTTCTGGACGTGTTCTATATGCAATCGGGCCACCGGGAAGTGATTCTCTACACGATCACGATTGATCCGCAGCAGCCGATTGCGATGGAGCTCTCACCAGAGTGCGAAACGGCGCGGGATGAGGCGGCACGGCGCATCGTTGCCGAGCTTAAGTGACAGCACGATCCCGGTGAACTCAGTTCGGCCTGCCTGCTTCGGCGATACACTGAAAATCAGATTAAGCCATGAAGAAGTTGGCCATTGCCGGCGCCGTATTTATCGTTGTCATCATCGCCATCGGATTCAATCTGTCGCGCGCCAGCCTGGAGCCGTTGGCCGCCGCGCCAGACCCGCTCCAGGTGGGACGGGAAAAGCTCCATGGCCAGCTGCTTCAATCGGAGCAACGCGAAGCGGAGATCGAAAAGCAGGACTGGAACTCCATCGCTCTTCTTCGCGAACTCATCAGCGCGCACCAGACGCGCATTGAGAAGATGAGCGGCAACACGGAGGCGGGCGAGATTGTGGCTCACGATCGTGAGGCGATTGCGCGGCTGGAGAAGCGGATACAGGAGTTGGCCGCAGCGGAGCAGGAGAAGGCTGCCACGCCGCCCACGCCACAGAACTGATCCGCCACCCCCGCCGATAGAGCCAGTTCGCGCGGCCCGATGCAACACTCGCACCTTCAAACCACGAATTCAGGGCACATTCACCTGGAACACTCGAATCGTGCCGCCACGATCATAAGGCCATCGGATAAGCCCGCCGGTGGAAGGCGTGATGAGATAGCGGCCGTCAGGGCTGAAGGCGACAGATCCGCAGCCGATCCCCGATATCAATTCATGGGCGACAAGCTTTCCGGTGCGCGTGTCGATCAGGTACGCGGAACCGGTGCCGTAAATCCCGACCGCGACCAGAGTGCCGTCAGGGCTGAAAGCGGGTTCGGACACATAAGAGCCTTCAAATTGAAGCGAGTGAAGCCGTTTGCGATTAGGCACATCCCATATCTGGATGGCGCCGGTATCGGTGCCAGCAGCCAGCCGGTTCCCATCGCGACTGAAGGACAGGCTTTCGACGTACCGCCCAAACCCCTCAAGCATCGCGACGCGCCTTCCGGTCTGCAAGTTCCAGTGGGTCACGTGATCCCAATGGCCAGATGCGAGGGTGGTCCCGTCAGAGCTGATGGCGAGCGAAAACGCGCTGTAATTTCCAAACGCGCTTATTTGTTTCCCCGTTGCAAGCTGGACCACACGAATGGACGGACCGGCAATGCCCTTCTGTGAATACGATTCAGCAACATAGCGGCTGTCCGGGCTGAAGGCGTGAATCGCGCGCGCATCTTTGGGAAGAGTGATCAGCGGTTTTCCCGTTGCAACGTCGCCAACGCCGTTGAATGTCGCGAAGTACCTGAAGTCCGGAGAAACTGCCATGGGCTGCACAGACAGCCGCTTCAGAAGCTTCCCATCCGGAAAACTCCAAATGGTCAGGTCCCCGGAAACGTCGTTCCGCGCTGTCGCTGCGTCAGAAGCGATCATTGTCCCGTCGGCATTGAACGCGACGAAACTCATCCAGGCCCATTTGTCAATCTTCCAGCCGACACCGATCTTCTTTACGAATTCCAGTTTTGGGGATTGGCAGGTCGCACTACGAAGTGAGAGCAGCGGGAGCATGGCAAGGATCAACCAACGCGCGTAGCAGCCCTTCTGGCGAAGCATAAGAGTAGTGACTCCGTATGGCTGGAATGATAATCCACCCGCACGTTACTGCGCGGGGACCGCGGCTGCCGGGATCGGCTCCGCTCGCACCTTGCTGATCCGCCGCCCGTCCATCTCTACCACGGTAAAGCGGCGCGCATCGTAGTCTGTATACTCACCGGGCTTGGGAATGTGGCCCAGACGCGTCAGCAGGAATCCCGCCAGGGTTTCCACGCCGCCGTCGCGGGGCAGCTTCCACTGCATCTGGGTTTCCAGGTCGCGCAGGTTCACGCCGCCGTCCAGCAGCAGCATGCCGCGCGCATTGGTTATGAGAGGCCGCTGCGGGTCATCAAACTCGTCTTCAATCTCGCCGGTGAGCTGCTCAATGGCGTCCTCGGCGGTCACCAGCCCCACCGTCGAACCATACTCATCCACCACGATCGCGATGTGCTTCCTGCGCTTCTGAAACTCCCGCAACAGGTCCAGCGCGCTCTTCGTCTCCGGCACCACAAGCACATCCCGCATTACCTGGCTCAGGCGCAATTCGACAAAAGGAGTCGCCAGTTGTCCCGCAGTTCTCTGAGGCGAGCGCCGGAAGAACATCAGCCTTGACAGGTCCTTTGAGTACACAACCCCCACAATCGCCTCCGGCCCGCGTTTCTCGTCGTACACCGGCACCCGGGAATGAAGGTACTCCACTACTTTGGCCGCGGCTTCCTCTACGGGCATGTTCGAGGGCAGGGAAAATATCTTCTGGCGCGGGGTCATGATCTCTCGAACCGGCACTTCGCTCAACTCCACAGCCCGATGGACCAGCGTTTCCTGGAAGCGGGGCAGAACGCCCATGCGCCGCGCCGCTGTAGCGATGAGCTTGAGTTCCTCCGGGGAGTGAATGCTGGCCCGCTCTATAGCCGGAATATCGAAACCGCGCAGGACAAGCGCGGCCGATCGGCTGAGGAGGCGAACGGCGGGTCGTGTCAGCGCCATGAAAAACAGCATGGGCGGCGCCACCGCAGCGGCAAGGGCCTCAGCACGGCGAAGCGCCAGGGCTTTGGGAACCAACTCGCCTGCCACAACCTGGAAGTAAGTGATGAGGCAGAAACCCAGCCCAGCCGCAGCCAGCGCAGCCATATGCGCATACAGGACTGCGTGGACCGGAGAGTGCGGAAGCAGGCGGAATGCGGCCAGGAATCCGCGTGCGGCCAGGGGTTCGCCGAGCCAGCCGAGTGCCAGCGAGCACAGAGTGACGCCGAGCTGAACGGCGGGCAGAAAGTCGTCGAGATCGTGTTGCAGGCGGCGGACGGCGCGGGCGCCGGGGACCTGGGCGGCCAGAAGTTGCTGGATGCGAGTATCGCGAATGGAAACCAGGGCGAACTCGGCAGCCACAAAAAAGCCATTGGCCAGGATGAGCAGGGCCACGGCGACGCATTCAAGCAGCAGCAGTCCATGCATCTCGCTCACGAGAATAGCATTTTTGAACTATTTGTAAGATCGAACAGCCGGAGGCAACGGGTCTTTAATCCCAGCCGCGGCGTGCGTCTGCATTTGGCGTTGTCGTGACCAGTCTCACAGATAGCGAGCCCGGATCGTCGCAACCAGGCGGAACCTGCACTGACCGAACTGCGTACTGGCTGGCATGAGCGCAGCGCGTCGAACCTGGCGCGCAGGCGGGTGAGATCGTCAGCGGTCTGAAGGAAGGCGCGCGGGTGGTACTTCAGCAATAACCTGCGAGTTCAGTGGCAGGAGCCGGTCCGGAATTGTTCAGCCCCGTACATCGGTGTTCGGAAGCGGACAGTCGAGGAAGGCGAGAAACTGGTCATCGAAATGTCTAATGCACGGCAGTTTCATGACTTACAGCCCAAGCTCAACCATGGCAGCCGGCTTGCATACCAGTTAACGTGACAGCCGGGCTGATTCAAATGAACGACCAGCGAGAAGTGAATTCGGAGATGAATTCTCCGTTTTCTGAAGAGGAACAGAACGATGAAGATCGCGATTCTGGCAGCAACGGCGTTGGCCTTCGCGGCGCTTCCAGCGCTGGCAACCGAGGCAACATTCGATCGAACCCTTTCGGTGAGCGGACAGGTGGAACTCACCGTCTCGACAGGCTCGGGAAATGTGCACATCGTGCACGGCACATCCAACCAGGTGAAGATTCACGGCCGGGTCAAGTCCAACTGGGGAAGCGAAGACCGCGTGCGCGAAATCGCCGCCAATCCTCCCATTGAGCAGACCGGCAACATTATCCGTATCGGCAGCCACCACGAGAATCTGCGCAACATCAGCATCGATTACGAGATCGAAGCGCCGGCGGATGCGTTTCTTGAGGCGGGCTCCGGCTCCGGCGACATCACCGATGACGGAGTGGGACAAAACGCGAAACTGAGCACCGGATCGGGGAATATTCACGCCACCGGGCTCAAGAGCTCGTTCACCGTCAATACAGGTTCGGGAAACATCTTCGCGGAGCAGTCGGGATCGGGCGATGTGCGCGCCCAGACCGGCTCGGGCAACATTGAACTGCGCGACCTTCACGGCGGCCTGCGCGGGGGCACCGGATCGGGCGACATCAAGGTCAGCGGATCGCCGCAGGCTGAGTGGAAGCTGGAGACCGGGTCCGGAAACGTCGAGTTCTGGCCGGGCAGCACAGGTTTTACGCTGGACGCGTCCACCGGTTCCGGCTCGGTGCACACGGACCGCGAGATGACGGTTCAAGGATCGTTCGACAAGCACCACATCACGGGCAAAGTCAACGGCGGCGGGCCCACCGTCCGCATTCAAACAGGCTCGGGAGACGTCAGCGTTCATTAGCATTAGCCGCAGTCGCGAGGCTGCCCTTCACGCTTGTTCCTCAGGCGAGGCCAACTTTCCACGGGAAGGCCTCGCCTCTTTTTTTGCGGGTTCAAGCCGATAGTGCCCCCGACGCTTCCGGCCCGCGGTCAGGCGCCGCGGAACCCATCTGGATGCATGCCAGAAAGACCGAGTGACGGGTGAATTTGGCCTACCGTCCGCATCCAATGGCGTGGGGCCCCACATGCTTAGAAGAGATTTCCTTGTCTACTCAACCCTGGCCGGAGCCATAAACGCATTCGGCGGCAAATCTGCATGGGCGCGCCAGGCAGTCAAGAGTATTTTGGATTACGGCGCTCAGCCTGACGGCAGAACCATGAACACAAGCGCTATCCAGCGCGCCATTGACGAAGCATTCAAGGGCGGCGGCGGCGTGGTGCACGTGCCGGCGGGGACATTTCTTACCGGCCGACTTGACCTCAAAAGCAACGTGGCACTTTACCTTGATGCCGGATCCACGCTGCTCGGCAGCATGTCGTTGAGCGACTACCAGGGCGCCGACGGAAACAGTGAACCGGACCAACGTCACCTCATCTATGCGAGTGACGCCGAGGGGGTCTCGCTGTCCGGCCCGGGGCGGATCGATGGCCAGGGGGCCAGCTTTTGGGAGCCTTCTGGACGGCCGCCGCTCCCACCTGACCAGGCATGGACCGATGTGGCGTCGCACGCGCTGAAGCCGAAGAGTTCCGGCCGGCCGAGTCCGATGATCCTTTTTGCGAATTGCCGGAGAGTGAAAGTGGACGGGGTCCGCCTGGAGAATTCGCCCGGCTGGACCCTGCACATGCTCGAATGCGACGACGTCGAGATCACCAGTATCGCCATCAAGAATCCGGTCTACGGCCCGAACACCGATGGAATCGACGTTACTGGTTGCCAGAACGTCACAATTTCCGGCTGCACCGTGGAGACGGGCGACGACGCCATTTGCCTGAAGAGTGAACGCCATTCCGGAAAGGATCCGCGCCTGGTCAGAAACGTAACGGTGACTAACTGCACGCTCACCACCTGCTGCAACGGTTTCAAGCTGGGCACTTCCTCTGAGGGTGGATTCGAGAACATCGTTTTCACAGACTCCACGGTCACGAACCAACCGGCTCCGCTTGGCCAGCGCGTGATTTCCGGCGTGGCGCTGGAAGTGATTGACGGTGGCTGGATCGACGGGGTGCATGTCAGCGGAATCCGGATGCAGCGCGCGCGCACCCCGCTCTTTATTCGCCTGGGCAATCGCAAACGCGTGCACAATTACTCGCAGCACGGCCTGCGGAATGTCACCATCGAGAACGTCCATGCGTCTGAGACGGTGCTGGCAAGCTCGATAACCGGAATTCCCGGGGATTACGTAGACAGTGTCACGCTCTCCAATCTTCACTTCGAAAATGTTCTGTCTTCGCGGCCGGAATGGGTGGGGACCTCGGTCGCGGAGAAGGAAAGCGCTTACCCTGAAGCCCGCATGTACGGCATGTTGCCTGCCTCCGGCCTTTACGTGCGGCACGCGCGGAACCTGCGCCTGGATCGCATTGAATTTGTTGCAGCAGCCGGTGAAGCGAGGCCTGCATTGATCTTCGACGACGTAGACAGAGTGCAGGTCGGAAATCTGATAAGCACGGCGGTGCGCGGCACAATGCCGATGGTTAGCCTGGTGAATGCGCGGAACGTATCCATTGTGGATTCTGCGGCGCCGGCCGGCATAGACACATTTGTTTCCGTCTCAGGCGGCAACTCCGCCGGCATCGTGCTGGCAGGCGATGACCTTCGCGGCGCGCGGCACGCTTTTCAGGCTGGAGGGGAAGTTGCTCCGCAGGCGGTCACCATCGAGGGAAATGCGCCACCGCGGACCGATTGATCTTACTTCTTCAAATCCCGCGTTCGCTATGGATTGTCGACGCCATAGAACGCGGTTACCACCGCGCTGTCCTTTTTGCCGGGCGATTCCGCGTAGGCCTTTATCCTTATCGGAATTCCCTTGGTTACAATCGGCGACCGGAGTACAGGCGAAGAGTCCGTTGGCTGCGAGCTATCGACGGTGTAATGGATGGTCGCGCCGGGAGTCGCGCTGCGCAGGGTGATCTCGATTTTGCCGTTGGACATCCCGGGTTTCGGAGAGAAGACAGGCTCTGCCGTTGCGTCTGGTTCAACGCGCAGGTTCGCTGGTGGCATCCGCATGCCGTTCGCGGCGGGGCGGATGTCCAGCATCAGCGCTTCCAGCCACGCGCGCTGAAAGTCGTGCGTCGGCCAACCTTGAAAGCCTTCGACCCACTCCCTGAAAAGCGCATGCGCCTTTTGAAAGTAGGCGACGATCTTATCGCCTTCTCCCGGCCGGACCGCCGCGATCAGGTAGTCGATGCGCGGATTTCCCAGCGAATCGACGATCATCAAGCGGTATAGTCCGGGACCGGGAACTCTCAATGCAATGGAGCGGCCGGACTTTTGCAAGGGCACGCTTTTCGCTGGCGAATATCCGGAATGGATTGGAGTGAGATCGTAAACATACCGGCCATCAGAGAGGGACGCTGCCAGCCCTGAGATTTCAATGCGATTGTCCGCTCCCAGCACGGCTGCCGCTTCATCGCGCCCCGCGGCCGAGTGCGTATCAAGAACCAATTGCGGCTGTTCTCGTTGCTGCACCAGCACTGCGCGAATCCGCTCTATCAACTGGACTGCGAATGTGCTGGGTTCGCCTTCGAACTCAGGTACTCGGAACCCCCGCGCGCAATCCTTCGCCGTGAAGCATTCGTAGAGAATCTGCTGGCCGTCGGCCAACAGGACCGTGATCGAGTGACCGGAGTCCTCTACTCCCGGTTCAAGAAGAGAACCAGGCTCGATCGCATCTCCCGTGAGAATTGGTTCGCGCAGACCCTCAATGTGCCAGCTTCCGACCACGTTCCATGCAATCCCCGGGGTTCTTCCAGTCGAGTTGTGAATTGAAGAATCCGTAACACAGAGAGCGGGCATGGAGAAGGATGCGAAGATCGCTATGCACACCACAGCAGCCGGAAAATGCCGGTCCCGGAGATCGCAGAAGTTCAATCGAATAAGGCGCATGATGTCCTTCTTGCCGCGTCAGGATTTTGATTGCCCTGCACCGTTGGATGCAAAGCAACCGCTCTCCGAGGCTGGGACATCCAATGAATTGCTGCATGGAATGCCATGCTGCAACTCCGAAAATTTCTCTCCGTTGATTCAACTTCGTCTATGCCGTTTGAATTGGGCGCTATGGCAGGTCCCCCAAGCCCGGAATGACAGGATCTGCTCTGTCTTCGTTTTGGATTGTGGCAACCTGCTGAAGCTGATTCCGCCGCGACTTTCGTTAGCAAGGTAAGGCTGTCTTGTGCCTTCGGCGGACTTTGGGTTCTCAATTCTGCTGCTAAAGGTGTCTATGGCTGCTAATTCTCTGTCCTCTTGTATCCTTCCAAGGCTTTCCAGGCTGGCCGGTTTTGCAGCCATTCCGTGCCTGACTTCTCTTGGTGTTCTCCTTTTCATTGCATCGGCCGGCTCCCCGCGCGCCGTCTTCGCCCAGTCGCCAACGCCGGTTCCGGTGCTGACCTGGCGCTACGACCTCACCCACGCCGGGCAAAACACCAGCGAAACTGCGCTCACTCCTGCCAACGTCGCTTCCAACGCATTCGGCAAGCTCTTCTCTGTTTCTGTCGATGAGCACGTGTTCGCTCAGCCGCTCTACGTGCCCAATCTCAAGATGAGCGACGGCCTGGTGCACAACGTGATCTTTGTCGCCACGGAGAATGACTCCGTCTACGCGTTCGACGCCGATGCCAAAGGCAATCCGATCTGGCAAATCAGCATGCTGACGGCGGCTCATGGCGCCGGCCCAGGCGCAACTCCCAAGCCACAAAGTGACACGAATTCGTACGATATCGGGCCCAACATCGGCATCACAGGCACGCCAGCAATCAACCCCGCGACCAACACGATGTACGTGGTGGCCAACACCAAGGAAAGCGGGCAGTACTTCTCTCGCCTGCACGCCATCGACATCACCACAGGCGCGGAAAAGCCGGGCAGTCCGGTAAACATTGTTGCAACCGCGACGGGTACCGGGGACAGCTGCTCGGGCATCCAGATTTCGTTCAATCCACTAAAGAACAATCAGCGCCCTGCGCTGAACTATTACAACGGCTATGTCTACATCGCCTACTCGTCGCATGGAGACATTTGCCCTTGGCACGGATGGGTGTTTGCGTACGATGCGACCACCCTGCAACAGACAGCAGCGATCTGCCTCACGCCGAACGATCATGGCGCCGCAGTTTGGGGCTCGGGGGCGGGCATGCCCATCGATACGAACGTCTCCGGCGGCCGCATGTTCGTCGTCACCGGCAATGGCGACCGTTCCGCACCTTTCCAGGCCAACTCCGATTATGGCGAAAGCGTGATCGCTTTCAATCTCGCCAGCGGCAAGCTCACGCCGACCGATGCATGGACTGCGTTCGACTATAAGAATCTGAACACCCAGGACTGGGATCAGGGTTCTGGCGGCCTGCTGATGTTGCCTGACCAGCCGGGCGCTAATCCGCACCTGATCATCACCGCCGGCAAGGAGGGGCGAATCACGGTGCTGAACCGCGATAGTCTCGGCGGTTTGGCGGCGTCCGGGGCTACCTCCAATACCAATGCGCTGCAGGACATCACGGTCAGCACGATTCCGCAAGGCCAAGGCTTCTGGGGTACGGCTGCCTACTGGAATGGCCATGTCTATGTGTGGGCAGGTGGCGACATCCCCCAGGATAACGGCGTGCCCAACGTCGGCATGGCGTTCAAGATGATTAACGGAGTGTTGGACACCAAGCCCGACAGTGTAACGACCTTCACTTCGGCGTTTCCGGGGCCCACTTTCTCCACCTCGTCCAATGGAACGCAGAATGGCATTGTCTGGACGGTGAAGGTTGACCAGTTCAACTCGAATGGGCCGGCCGTGCTGTACGCTTTTGACGCCGACGATCTGTCCAACATTCTCTATGAGAGCGACAAGAAATCGAGCGACACAGCTGGGCCCGCCAACAAGTACGCTGTTCCGGTTGTAACCAACGGCAAAGTGTATTTTGCGGCGAATAAGCAAGTGGATGTCTATGGGTTGCTGAACGCAACGCAAACCGCCGCGGCCCCGGTCATCACTCCTGACGGCGGGACGTTCTCCTCGCCTCAGTCGGTTAGCATGTCCTCCGCCACAAGTTCCGCGGCCATCTACTACACCCTGAATGGAACCACTCCCACAACGGCTTCCACTCAATACTCCGGGCCCATCACGGTCAGCAAGAACACCACCGTCAACGCCATTGCCACCGCCACGGGATATGCGCAGAGCAGCGAAAGCAGCGCGACCTTCACATTCAGCAACCAAACGCCTCCGGTGACCTTCTCCCCTGCCGCGGGTACTTACACCAGCGCGCAAAGCGTGACTATCTCCGATACCGACGCCAGCGCGAAGATCTACTACACGACCGACGGCACGACGCCTTCTTCGTCGTCCAATCTGTATTCCGGACCCATTCAGGTTGGAGCGTCTGAGACCATCAAAGCCATTGCCACCGATCCGGCGCTGAATAACAGCAGTATCGGGACGGCGGCTTACGTAATCCAGCCTGTAGTGACCAATCCATCGTTCTCGATGAGCGGCACACCCATCACCATCGCATCTGCCGGCGGCAGTGCAACATCAACCCTCAGCATCACTCCCAGCGGCGGGTTTACCGGCGCGGTGGCGCTTACCTGCGCCATAACGGGCAGCCCCTCGAATGCGATTGATACGCCCACCTGCTCAGTGACTCAGCCGCCGGCAATCAGCGGCGCGCAGGGGGTTACGGCGACACTTACCGTCAGCACTACGGCGGCATCCGCAGCCTTGCGCAATCCAATCACAGGCTTGGGAGGCGGCACGGCGCTTGCGGCGCTGATCCTGATTTTCCTCCCGCGCCGCAGGAGAGTGCGGCTGGCCATGCTCGGCCTGCTGTTGTTTGTGGCGGCGATGGCGGGTGTGAGCGGTTGCGCCAATACCAGCGTCAAGATCACGCAAGGGAACAAGGGCACCACCCCGGGGACCTACACCGTTACCGTAACCGGCACCAGCGGCTCGACGACACAAACCGCAACCGTCCAGGTCACGGTGCAGTAAGCCGATCCAGGCTTCCCGCCGAAGATACTGAACACTTCGCCGGCAACCGTTCCTCGATTGTCCTCCGATTGAGGCTCGATTGCCGGCGTGCATTTTTGCGCCCTCTTCCCGCTTGCTCATCGCGATGAACAATGAATCTGCGATGAATGGTGTACAGGCGGCCGTTATTCTGAAGGGTGAATACAAGCACAATCAGGTTGCCGAGAATGCGGCTACGGAAGGGGCTTCTGCTAGCCATCGGTATCTGGCTTGGGATCGGATTGGTGTCGCTGTGGGTGCTGGCGGCGCTGATGCTGTTGGTGGCGCGGTGGGTTGATCCGCCGACGACGGCTGTGCACATGGAGCGGCGCGCGCAGGCGTGGATGAAAGGAAAGCCCTATTACCCGCGCTACCGGTTTGTGCCCCTCAACCAGATTTCGCCTGAGCTGCAGCATGCGGTGATTGCGGCGGAGGACGCGCGCTTTTACCAGCACCACGGCTTTGACTGGGGGGCGATGGAGTTGGCCGCGGAGAACGATATGAACGGCGGGCGGCGCCTGCGCGGAGGGTCGACCATCACGCAGCAGCTGGTGAAGAACCTGTTCTTCGGGACGCGGCGGTCGCTGGTGCGCAAGGGCGTGGAGTTCACGCTTGTTCCGGTGGCGGAGCTGGTGCTGGGCAAGCGGCGGATCCTGGAGCTCTATTTGAACGAGGTGGAGTGGGGGCCGGGAATTTATGGAGCGGAGGCGGCGTCACGGTATTACTACGGAACCGCGGCGCGGAGTGTTGGCGAAGACCAGGCGGCGCGGCTGGCGGCGATTTTGCCGGCGCCGCTGAGGCGGCGGCCGGAGCGAATGGACCGTTATAGCGGGATCATTCTGGAGCGGATGCGGGAGATGGGGTGGTAGGGGGACAGGGATCAGGGGGCAGGGGTTCCGGGTTGGTTCTCACTTGTGCCGGAGGGGGCGATCAGGCAGCGGCCGTCGTTCTCTGTCTGAACCTTGCCCGAGTCTGCCAGGGCGAATTCCTGACGGAAGCGGCCGGTGGCGAGCTGGACGGTTACGGTGTGCCTGGTATTGGTGTCGGCGTCATTGCGGTAGATCTCAGTGAACTTCCATTCATCATTGGCGATCTCGATATTTGGTCCCTTGAAATGGGCCTGGCGGAAGTCGGCGCTGCGGCGCATGGTCTGGGGATCGGCCGGCACCGATGAAAGGTAGATCCAATTGCCGAGATTGTGGAAGCTGCTGTCAGAGTCTCTGACTCCGCTTCTGAAATAGGCAAAGTCAGACTCGCCGGCGGCGGCCAGCGCGGTGGAGGGGACACCGGCCTTGAGCTGCGCGGGCAGGGGCGTCCTGAACGCATAAGAGGACGGCTCGGAGTAGGTGACCTTGAAGAACTCGTCCTTGCCGGGGACGAAGCAGACGTAGACGTGATCCTGATGGGCGAAGTCGTTCATCATGGCGGGGTCGTTGCTGCTGAGGAGCTCGTGGAACGACTGGCAGGCGGCGGCGGTGCGCTTGTCAGCGCAGCCTGCCTGTACGATGGCCTGCGATCTTGCGGCCCACCTGGCGCAGTCGGCGGCGGCGAGCCGGCCCGCGGTGCGGCACTGGTCAATGAGGGTCTGGGCATCCGTGGCGGGCGGTTTTTGGCCTCGCGCGGGAACGCCGGGGTACGCCAGGGCGACCGCCAGGGCGGCGGGGAGGATTGTGCGAGCCTTCATGGTCTACCAGAGCAGAGTACAGCGATGAAACGGGTGGATCAATCCCGATGGCGGGGCGCGAGGTTACCAAAGCGAGTCGGTGGGGCATCGTTTCCCTGGTCCCCAAGGGCGAGGGACCGAGGGCACCCGGCCACGGCGGCTTGTCTCTGCATTTACCGCTTGCGGAAGACCACTTTCAGTTCGCGGCGCCAATGTTCGCCGAGCGCAATCAATTCCCACTCGATCTGCGGCGAGAGGTAGCGCAGCACGGTTTCAGTGGCGGGATGAATGCGCAACGCCGGACCGACGAGCACCAGCCGGGGGGGGAGCGGCGAGACCTCTGCACCGCCAAAGTAGCCGTGGCGCTCAAATGCCGACAGCATGCGGCCGGCGGGGCCGGGTTTGCGATCGTCATTGAGGGCGCGCACACGGATCCAGTAATCGAGCGCCTGAAGCGGGAGATGGAGGTCTTCGCCGGCCTTGAGCTCGAGAACCACGAGCCGGCCGTTTTGGTCGAGGGTGAGCAGGTCAAGCATGCCGCGGTCGCCACCGGAGAGCGCGGGAACCTGCGAGACCATGAGGTCAGCGCGCAGGCCAGGCAGCAGTTCCGGAATTGCGGCGCGCAGACGCGACTCCAGCCACCGCTCGGGCTGGAGGCGGAAGAGCGCATCGGTGTGGACGCCGTCGGAATGGCGGCCGGCAAACAGGCGTACGAGCAGCTCGCGAGCCAGCGGCTCGGTTTCGTCGTTGAGCGGGGTTTCGTTGGCGCCGGCGCCGAAGGTGACTTCATCCTGACGGGCGAAGGAGTCAGCGGCGGCGCCATGGCGCACCCGGGCGAACTCCAGCCCATGAAGCAGCAGCGCAATCTCTGTGGCCGAGCGGGGATAAAGCTCGACGCGCCGCCTTGCATCTGGTGGGACGAGGGCCAGGATGCGATCAAGCCCGGCGCGGCTGCGCTCAATCGCCGCCTGAGGGGAAAATGCGTGAACCAGCCGCGATTCGATGTTGCCGGTGTCGCGGAAGTCGACAGCGGTAAGCTCTTCGCTGCGCTCATCGAGGGTGTAGAGTTCAAATCCGGCGGCGCTGTGGTTCAGCCAGGCCATGCGCTCCGCGGTGGTGCGCCATGAGCCGACCGGGACCATGACTTTGAGTCCGCCCCAGTGTCGGCGAGCATCGCCGTGCTGGCGGCAGTGGTCGAGCCAGAGCACGCCGAGGGTGAGAATGCCGTCGACAACCGCGCCGGACTCGGCCTGGCTGACGCCGATGACGGCGTCGGCGGCGGTTCCGCGAAGAAGATGGCCGCGGACGTAGGCGGGGCCGAAGCTGTGCTCGAGGTCCATGGCCGAGCGCATGCCGTCCACTTTGGATCCAATGAAGTTACGGGCCAGCACGCGTTCGAGGAGGCGGAGGTAAGTGCGGCGGGCATTGTCTCGGGTTGAGGGAGTGCGGCGGTCGCCGGAGGAGACGAGTTCGAGCGCCTGGGGCTTGGGCGTGCCCATGCGGCGGGTCATGATGCGCAGCGAACGGGTGCGCGGCTCAACGCCGACTACGGTGCGCATGAGGTTGCGCTCTTCGCTCCAGAACTGAAGCAGGCATCGGCCGTGCGATTCGGTGACGGAGTAGCGCGCGGTGCGCATGTCAAACAGGATGCGGCCATCTTCGAGAACGGCCGCGGTAGGGTCGGCGGCGAGGTAGTCCTCAATGACGCGGGCCAGGTCAGCGGCAGCGGGCGAGGCCGGGTCAGCCGCGGTGTCCCGCGCGCCCGGCCGTTGCCCCGGGGTCCGAGGCATTACCAGCCCATCCGCTGGCGCAACCGTGTGATATGGGCGACGTGGTGGCGGGAGTGCCAGGCATAGAGGGCGAGGTTGTTGGCCAGGGTGACGGTGCCGCGCTCGGGGTGGACGAAGGTGCGCTGGTATTCGGCCTCGGACATGGACTCAAAGAGGGCGTTGAGGCGGGCGTGCATGGCCTCAATGAAGGGAAGGGAGACCTCGACGGGCATGCTGCTGTCAGGAAGAAGGGCCCAGGCGGCCTCGTCATAGGGCTTGATGGTGGGCGCGTCCTCAGTAAGAGCTAACTTGATGCGAATGTAGGAGTTGGCGTGGCTGTCGGCGAGGTGGTGGACGACCTGGCGGACGGTCCAACCGTCGGGGCGGTAGGGGGTGTCAAGCTGGGCGTCGCTGAGGCCGGACACGGCCTGGCGCAGGTTGACGGGAAGCTGGCGGAGGGTTTCGATCTGGTCGGCGCGGGAGCCTTCCGCGGGCGCGCTGAAGCGGCCGACGGGGTAGCGGAGTTCGTCCAGGGAGCTCATGGGCCGAACGGTATCACAGGAAGGGGGCAGAGCGCTGCGCGGAAAAAGGGCGACCGGCTGCTCGGGGCAGCCGGCCGGTTGGGGTTAAGCCGAGTGGTGTTTGGTGACGGGGTGAGAGTAATGGGAGTGACGGTAGTGGCGACGATGGTGGTGTCTGGACCCGGCAAAGGCAGGCGCTACCGTGAGGAGGAGCAGGGCAGCGAGGAGAATCTTCTTCATGCGAAGAATGTAGCACCGGGCTTGCTGTGCAAGCGAGGAAATCCGCAAGGAAGGATCGCGGAGTTGCATCAAGAGAGGAAACAGCGGAAGGAAAGGTGTGCGGCGGCTCGTCCTGGGAAGCGCTGGAACGACAGCCGGCGACCTGGCGGTACGGGGGAGCTCCTGATTCCAGAAATAGCGTTTTCGCGAAGCAAATATCAGGCTGTATTTCCGATGAAGATGGGCTACTGTCAACGGAGTTGGCGCACTGAGCGCCGGGGCAGTCAGGAGGAGAAAGAATGAAAGACTTTGCCGGGAAGGTTGCGGTAATTACGGGCGGGGCCAGCGGGATTGGGCGCGGGATTGCGCAGTGG
>Ga0265314_10001307_pt1 | contig 28236 bp, 28 predicted proteins | sample 4126metaG_FD_203106 | JGI IMG/M metagenome (GOLD analysis project Ga0265314, IMG submission 203106) | Rhizosphere microbial communities from Carex aquatilis grown in University of Washington, Seatle, WA, United States - 4-1-26 metaG | ecosystem: Host-associated > Plants > Roots > Rhizosphere >... | reverse complement strand
CTCAGCTTGCGGAAGCGGCAACGCATCACTGTGTTTTGGCGGGGGTTCGTTCACAGTCACGGCGACCGCGTTCTCGACGACGGGCGCTTCAAATACCACCTTGGCGACCGCAACTCTAGGGCAATATTCTTACGGACTAGGCGTTTGCAATACAAACGAGTCCGCCCTCCCATCCGGCTGCACTAGCAGCAATTATGAGCACGCCATTAGCAACGAAGTGGACACTGGCGTTAGTCCATCTGTTAAGAACTACGATTTTGTGCTCTTGACCTTCAGCCAGCCGGTTTACTCGATTTCACTGGTTCTGAATCCATTCCTCACATCTGTAGACATGGACGCAAGCTACTTCAGTGGGGATTGCACTGGCGCTTGCACTACCGGCAGTGCGGGGAACTTGTTGACTTCAGTCGTCGGGAAAGTGAATTCTTCGGGCTCGAATACGTTGAGTTCAATCAGCGGAGTCAGCGGAGTCACCGCGGGCCAATATACATCTGTCGGGACGAGCAGCAACCAGCTTCAGACTGTTACGATTACCTCAAGCACCCCAATTAATTTTATCTTGATCGGAGCCAGCCTTAACAACTATACGGGCGCGGACTCGAATGCGGACTATTTCAAGCTCGATAGCATTTCGAGCTACACAACCACTCCCGAACCGGCAACTTTCGGATTGGCGGGCGGCGCTCTGCTGGCTCTTGGACTGCTCCGGCGCAAGAAACTACTGTCTGCCAAGAGCTAACCCTTAGCTTTTCGTCTGATCTACTAACCATCCCGTCCGGACATCCGGACGGGATTTTAGTTTTTCCGCCATAACTTGCATCCTGCAGCCACTCCTCTGCGTCTAAACTGATGTAGAATAGGGACTAAAGGGTGTGATGCGGGGTTTCCTTATACTTTTGTTAGCGCTAGCGGTGTCGGTTGGATCTTTATCCGCCAGGACACCCGAATGGGACCGGGCCCACGAACTCTACCAGCGCACCGACTATGCTCAGGCGCTCGCGGTACTCGACCGGATCCCCAGCAAGGACGTGGACACGCTCCAGCTCATCGGCCAGTGTCACTTCATGCAAGGCGACTACAAACAGGCCGGCGACGCCTTCGAGAAGGCCCTCGCGCTAGCGCCCCGCAGCTCCGAGTTGCACCGGCTATTGGGCGACGTGTACGGCCGCCGTGCCGAAACCGGCAGCGTCTTTACGGCTCCTGGAAACGCCCGGAAAGCTCACCAATACTTCGAGCAGGCAGTCGCGCTGGATCCTAACAATCGGGAGGCCGTCGCCACCCTCTTCCAGTACTACCTGGAGGCGCCCGGCTTCATGGGCGGCGGGCTGGACAAGGCTGAGAGCCTAATCGTGCACCTCACCCGGCTGGATACGCCCGGCGGCCACCACGCCCTGGCCGAACTCGAAGGCAGGCGCAAACACTATGACGCAGCCGAGGAGCAGTTGAGGCGCGCCGTGGAACTCGCTCCCCACCAGGCGGGACGGCTGGTGGATCTGGCCAAGTTCCTTTCCGATCGCGGACGGGTAAAGGAGAGCGACGAGAAGTTCGCGGAAGCCGCCCGTTTGGCGCCCAATAGTCCGGAGCTGCTGTTCGCTCGAGCCGAGACCTACATTCAGCAGAAGCGCAATCTGAAGGACGCTCACGAGCTGCTGGAGCGCTACCTGGCCAGCCCGCTGACACCCGACGATCCGCCGCGCCAGGACGCCCGCACGCTGCTCAGCCAAATCGGGAACTGATGTCTTCCGTCGAAGTGCTCCGATCCAGCATCGAAGCGCTCAAGGCGAATAAATTCCGCGCGTTCCTGACCGCCCTGGGACTGGTGATCGGCAACGCATCCGTCATCCTGGTGGTCACCATTTCCCTCACCAGCCGCGACTACGTGCTGGACCAGATCCAGGCCATCGGGTCCAACATGATCTACGCGCAATTCGATGGCGGCAACAACCCGGCCATGGCCGTCGCGGACGCCGATTACCTCAAGGTCGCCGACGTCCAGGCCGTGCGCGACCAGCTCGGCTCGCGCATTGTGGCCGCCACCGGCGTCATGAACAATTTCGACCGGATGCGGATCGAGGGGCGCGAGGAAGACGTCTCCATCATCGGAGCCGACCAGTATTATCCCCAGGTGCGCAATCTCGCCTTGCTGGCCGGAAGGTTCGTAGACGCGGGCGATATCGAGAGCCGCAATCACACCGCCATGCTGACTGAACGCTTGGCGAAACGACTCTTTGGGGGCCAATCGCAGGCGATTGGTCAGACGGTAAAGCTGCACGGTCTGCAATTCCTGGTGATTGGCACTTTTAAGGAGCGCACCACCAGCTTCGGGCAATCGGAAATCACGGGCGAGAACGTGTTGATTCCGATCACGGTTCTGAAATACTTCGCGCCGCTCGAACGCGTTGACCCTCTGTACGTTCAGGCGCACTCGACTGCGGATGTCGACGCGGTGACGCAACTCGTCCGGACGGTGATCGAAGGGCGGCATCGCGCCGGCGCCCGCTACAAGGTGGAGAATCTCTCGGAGATCCTGAACGCCGCAAAGAATATCGCGAAGATCATGACCGTGGTGCTGATCTTGGTATCGGCGATCGCCCTGATCATCTCGGGCATCGGCATCATGAACATCATGCTGGTGACGGTGACCGAGCGAACGCGGGAAATCGGCCTGCGCATGGCGGTGGGCGCTGCACGCCGCGATGTTCTCGAACAGTTTCTCTCCGAAGCGGTGCTGATCAGCCTGGGCGGGGGCTTGGCGGGCGTCGCACTAGGCGTTGCCATACCGCTCGCCGTGAACCACTACGTCGATGACGTCTCGATCCCTATTTCGTGGGTTTCGATCGTGGTGGCCCTGGTCGTATCGATGCTGGTAGGACTGGTGTTCGGGCTGCTACCCGCCAATCGCGCCGCAAGACTCAACCCAACCGAAGCTCTACGCTACGAATAAGTATTTGGTTGATAATTGAAGTGCAATGGCAGTTATGCTGCTAATTTCCGCTCTCTTGCTGGCCGGGCAAGACTTGCCCAAATTCATGGGACGCGAAGTAACGATCACGGAGCCTGAGAGGGCCGATGCAGATGGCTTTTTTCCGAAGGGCCCGGCGTCCATCTGCATTGACGGACCACCGCAACGGCAATGTTACACCGCCCCTGAAAAGTTTGGCAACAGCCCTAAGGTGGAGGTGATCCAGGTAGAGAAAAACCTGCCCGCTTTGTTCTTCTCTGCGGAAGCCGGCGGAGTCAGTGGCTGGGGAATTCATTTTTCCTTGCTGCATCCCGGAATGGGAAAGGACCTAGAGGACCTCTTCTCGGACGTATCGGTTTCAAATCAAAGCGAACACACATTTTGGAATGATTCCAAGATCTCCGACGCACCGATATTCCTGACGGCCGATTTTGTTTGGGGTCCGAACGAAAGCCACTACGTAGCGCATCGGTACATCATTTCTGCATACGTCTGGAGGTCTGACTCAGTGGTAGATAGCCCGTCCTACTATCTTGAAGATCAATACATGACCGTCCGCAAGTACGATTATGAAAAGGCGGATATTCTAACGTCCGAGAAGCAGGAGATCCTCGCACGTCTCGCACGAATTAAGGCCGAGACCGAACGCCAGAAGCGAACGCCCCGTTAGCATTCGCGTTTATTAGCGGCTAAGTGGCCTGTGGTAAAGTTGCAGCATGAAGTTTCCCGCGCGGATCGAAGCCAAATCCTCGGTAATGATGGGGAAGCCGTGCGTAAAGGGCACTCGCATTCCCGTCTATCTTTTGTTGGAAAAGATGGCAGCTGGGGAAACGTCCGAGCAACTGCTCGCCTCCTACCCGCAACTTGCCATCGAAGATCTGCGGGCGTGCCTGGAATACGCCGCGGCGTTGGCTGCCGACGAAGTCATTCTTGCTGAAGCGTGAAGCTCCTGCTGGATGAGAATCTGTCTCCGCTCCACGCGCGCACACTTCGCGAACTGGGCCACGACGCGGTTTCTGTGGCTCAATGCGGTCTTTCCGGAGCGGACGATTCCGTAGTCCGGGCTTTCGCAATTGAAAGCGGCAGGATACTCGTCACGCTCGATGCCGACTTTGCGAACGTGTTGCGCTACTCTCCCTCCAATTCGCCTGGCGTTATACGCCTTCGAATCCACCCTGCCACGGAAGGAGCAATCGACGCGCTTCTCCGTTCTACGATTCTTCGGCTGACCGAAATGAGCTTGAACGGAAGGCTGGTCGTGGCCGACCCGAAGAGAATCCGGATTCGCAGCTGATCTCCCAACAAATGAACATTCGCGTTCATTTGCGGCCTTGGGAAGGCGGCTAAGTTCTCGCCGGATCTTTCCGCTCCGGATCGAAGCCCATCTCAGCCACCGCGGCCGCGGCGCGCCCGGCGTCGATCTTCCCTTCACGAGCCAACGCCGACAGCGTCGCCTGCACGATCGCCTCCGCCGAGATCTCGAAGAACGCACGCAGATGCTCGCGATTCTCGCTGCGACCGAAACCATCCGTCCCCAGCGAATGCAATCGCCCCGGCAGCCACTGCGCAAGCCCATCCGGGATGATCTTCATGTAGTCCGACGACGCGATGATCGGACCATGTGCCCCCTCCAGCGCTGTCACGACGTAAGGCGTGCGGCGCGTTTCAAGGGGATGCAGCCGGTTCCAGCGCTCGCTCTCCAGAGCGTCGCGCCGCAGCTGGTTGTAACTGGTCACCGACCAAACATCCGTTGCCACCTGATAGCGCTCAGCCAGAATTTGCTGAGCTTTCAGCGCTTCATTTAACATGGGGCCGCTGCCGAACAACTGAGCGATCGCGCCACCATTCGCCGCGGGACGATACTTATACAACCCGCGCAGAATGCCTTCGCGAACGCCCTCGCCCTCGGGCATCGGAGGCTGCACATAATTTTCGTTATAGACGGTCAGGTAATAGAAGCGATCTTCCATTTCCTGGTACATACGCCGGATACCGTCCTGAATAATCACGGCCAGCTCGTAGGCATAAGCCGGATCGTACGTCACGCAAGTGGGTACCGTACTCGAAAGCACCGGGCTGTGGCCGTCCTGATGCTGCAATCCTTCGCCCATGAGCGTGCTGCGGCCGGCAGTGCCGCCCATCAGGAATCCCTTGCCGCGCGAATCGGCGAACGCCCAGATCAGGTCGCCCACGCGCTGGAATCCGAACATCGAATAGTAGATGAAGAACGGGATCATCGGCACGCCGTAATTGGCGTACGCGGTCCCGGCCGCGATGCACGAAGCCATCGATCCGGCTTCGGTGATGCCTTCTTCCAGAATCTGCCCGTCCTGGGCTTCCTTGTAATACAGCAGGACGTTCGAGTCGACAGGTTTATACTTCTGGCCCTGGCTGGCGTAAATGCCGCGCTCCCGGAACAGCGATTCCATTCCAAAAGTCCGGGCTTCATCGGGAACAATCGGCACCACCAGCTTGCCGATCTCGGTCTTGAACAGAGCTTTCAGGATGCTGACAAACGCGGCGGTAGTGGATGCCTCACGCTCGCCCGATCCACCCGTGGCGTCTTTGAAAATCTCCAGCGGCGGAGCCTTGATCTCGATCGGCTTGACCTTGCGCTCGGGCAGATGTCCGCCCTGCGCTTCCAGCCGGGTCCGCAGATACTTCATCTCCGGCGAGTCGTCGGCCGGCTTCAGAAAATCGATATGCTCGCAGTTCTCGTCGGTGAGAGGCAGATCGAAGCGGTCCCGAATTTTCATCAGATCGGCGCCGCTGAGCTTCTTCTGCTGATGCGCTGTCATCCTGCCTTCGGCGACTTCGCCCAGGCCGTAGCCTTTCACCGTCTTCGCGAGAATCACCGTGGGCTGACCCTGGGTCATCATGGCCCGTCGGTAGGCGTTGAACATTTTGATCGGATCGAGACCGCCACGGCGGAGGTTCCAAAGCTCGTCGTCGCTCATGTGCTCGACAAGCTTGAGCAGCTCGGGATACTTTCCGAAAAACTCTTTGCGGAGAAATGCCCCGTCATTCGCGCGGAAGGTCTGATACTCGCCGTCGACGCACTCATGCATGCGCTTGATCAGCAGGCCGCTCGAATCGCGGGCGAGAAGATCGTCCCAGCCCGCGCCCCAGACTACCTTAATCACGTTCCAGCCTGCGCCGAGAAACGCCGCTTCCAGCTCCTGGATGATGTGGCCGTTGCCGCGCACTGGACCGTCCAGGCGCTGCAAGTTGCAGTTCACCACGAAGATCAGGTTGTCGAGCCTCTCGCGCGAGGCGAGCGTAGTCGCACCCAGGCTCTCCGGTTCGTCGGTTTCACCGTCGCCCAGAAACGCCCAGACTTTGCGGCCGGTCGCGGGAATGATGCCGCGATTCTCCAGATACCGCATGAAGCGCGCTTGATAAATCGCCGAGATCGGCCCGAGCCCCATCGATACCGTGGGGAACTGCCAGAAGTTGGGCATCAGCCAGGGGTGCGGATACGACGACAGCCCAGGGTGATCCCGCAGCTCATGGCGGAAGTTTTTCAGATGCTCGTCGCTTAACCGGCCCTCGAGATACGCCCGGCCATAGACTCCAGGAGAAGCATGGCCCTGGAAGTATACGAAATCGCCCGGCAACTTGGTCCCATCCGGCCCCGGATACGAGCCCCGGAAGAAGTGGTTGTACCCGACCTCGAGCATGGTCGCCAGCGACGCGTACGTCGCCAGGTGGCCGCCGATGTTCGCGTCGTACTTATTGGCGCGCACCACCATCGCGGTGGCATTCCACCGGACCAGGCTCTTGATCCGCCGCTCGATGGCGCGGTCGCCCGGATACGCGACTTCTTCCTCCGGCGGAATGGTGTTGATATAGGGCGTATTCCAGCGCAGGGGGACCTGCACGCCGAGGTTCGCGGCGCGTTCCATCAACCGCTCGAGCAGGTAGCTGGCCCGGTCAGGCCCTGCCTCGTCGATCATCTCGTCGAGGGCTTCCACCCACTCGGAAGTCTCCTGGGGATTGAGGTCGTCAGGAGCGTCAACTTTTGCTTTCAGCATGGGGTAATTCCAAGGTACCATCCCTTCCAGCCGGGCCGCGATACGCCCATCGGCGGCCTTCGGAACGGGGGACTGGCGGCTCGTGGCATAGACTATATAGATGCGCGCGCTCCAGATTATTCTCGGTGTGGTTCTGGTCGGGGGTTTGATCGCCACGGTCTGGTTCATGCTCACCGCACCAACCACGCCGCCGGTGACGGCCCCCAAGGCAGTGCCCGTCGAAACCGCGCCGCTGCGGACCGACATCCCCCCGCCGGAAACCATCGTTTTCGACAACAAATACGGCAAGTCCACGTTCACCCATAAACTGCACTATGAGCGGGTCAACGGCGATTGCGCCGTCTGCCACAACAAGATCTTTCCGCAGTCGCGGGCGCCCATTAACTACGGGAAAGCCCTGCATCGGGCGGCCGAGGCGGAAGGAACCGCCTGTGCAAGCTGCCATCGCGTGGGGGGGACCTCCTTCGCGGCCGACAGCCACTGCGTGAAGTGCCACGAATCGAAGTAGTAAAACGGCTCTGCTTGCGTTTTGTGGCGGCGGAATGATAAATTTTTCCCCATGCGTTCTGGATCGTTATGGGTAGTTTCCGCGCTAGTTTTAGCCGCATTGCCTTCCGTCGCGCAGGATGGGAAACACTGGGGCGTAGAGGCCGATGGCGGCGTAGGCATTATTCCGACCTCTCTGTTTGAAAGCTCGCAGGATCGATATAAAGCGAAGGACAACCTTAGCGGCTACGTGTATTCCGTTGGCCTGGTCCGTTTCCACGACAACGGCGCGCCCAGTTACAGCCTAGCGTTTTCCGCGACCCACTTCGAAGGATCCGCTACGGACTCCAATACCACGGCCACCTACACAGGAAGCACGAATTTCAACGGTTTCATGGCCACCAAGTACGTCAACTTCGTGGCGCGGCCCCGCTTCAGCATCGGCATGGGCTTCGGAGCCGGCGTGGCGCCTCAGCTCAAGGTGGACTATTCGAAAACCCAGACGGTGGGGACGGTTACGACGACCCAGAACAAGCAATACGCGCTCACCGAGATCCCCGTTACGCCTTTGTTCCAGATCCAGTTTCGCGGCGATATCCGCGTGAGCAAGAACATCTCGGTCGGGCCCTGGGGCGGCTTCCGCAACGGCCTGCCGGCCGCTGGCGGCGCGGTTCGGGTGCATTTCCTCAAATAGCCTTTCCCGCTCGCGGATGCCGGCCCTAACTCCTGTGAGAACCTAGGGATAGGGCTCAGTATGCCTGCCAGCGAAAAACCAGGGAAGAAACCTCCGTCCTCGCACGTCCTAGCGGGTGAATTGGGCATGGTCCTGGACCTAGGTCGCCGCGACGTGAATCACCTTGATGTGATACAGGCCTGTCAACGTGGTGACCAGGATGCCTTTCGTGTGCTCTTTGAAACTCATAAGGATCGGGTCTATTCGATCGCGCTGCGCTATGCGGGTGATTCGGCGGCGGCCATGGATATCGCGCAGGATACGTTTTTGAAGCTTTTGTCGAGCATCGGGCAGTTCCGGGGGGATGCGAGCTTCGAATCCTGGCTGTACCGGCTGGTGGTGAATAGTTGTCTGGATTATCATCGCCGGCGGCGGCGGTTCTTGCCCTTGCTCGAGGATGGGTTGGACGAAGCGCTCGACCGGTTTCGCGGGCCGCGCGAAAGCGCTCTACACGATCTGCTCCGTGAGGAACAGGAGGAACGTGTCCAGCAGGTGGTGGCCCAGTTGCCCGAGGAACAGAGGATTGTGGTGGTATTGCGCTATACGGATGGCCTCTCGTACGAAGAAATCGCGGACGTGTTGGGTTGCCGCAGAGGCACGGTAGCGTCGCGTCTGAATCGCGCGCATAAGGCGCTGGAGCGGCGCCTGTCGCACTTAAGGCAGCGAAAGGTAAAGCAGTAAATGAAGAACGACTTGCATGAATCGGAGCTAAGACGGCACCTGGGCCCGGTCCAGGCGCCCGAGGAATTGTGGGACCGTATGCATGGCGCTCGCGTCGTGACGCGCGTAGTCAAATTGCGGCTGGGCCGTGGAATGACATGGCAGTGGGCCGCGGCCGCACTCGCAACAGTAGCGGTGGTCGCGGGGATTACGGTCTGGCAGAATCGCGATATCAGCGGTGAAGAACGCGCCGTCCGCGCGTTAAGCCGTACGCCGGATCAGCTGGAATTTCGTTCGGAAGACCTGACCGAGGTCCGTACCTGGGTTAAATCCGGGACCGGACTCGATGTTCCCTTGCCCGGCCGCACTTCGCCCATGGTCCATATGATTGGAGCCCATGTAAACCGCGCGGGCGTCCCAACGGCTGAGATTTCCTATCGCGTTGGCGACGCGGACGCGACGCTGGTGGTATCCAAGATCCCCATGGAAGGCGATGGCAAGCATGCGTTCGTAAAGAGCGGCTCCTATCATGGGTCCAGCTTCCAGTCGTGGACCATGCGTGGCCAGATGTACACTATTGCTTCGGCCGATGCCAAGGTGGGCTGCCTGTTGTGCCATAGCACGGGGGCGCCCCGGACCAGCGTGAACTAGCAGATTAAGCGGTATACTGGTACTGATCTCAAGGTTGTACTGGGCGAGGATTTTCGATGCATAAGAACATCAAGTTTGGCCTGATTATCGTCGTGATTCTGGGCACCCTGGGATGGCTCGCGGCCGGGGGGATCAACCAGACCGCCAGCTATTACAAGGAGATCGCCGAACTGGAAAGACTCGCGCCCAATGAAAAGGTCGATAGACGCCTGCGCGTGGGCGGGGATGTCGAACTCAACTCGATTAGCCGCGACGGGCGCGATGTGCATTTTGTCCTGGTCCAGGAAAAAGACGGAGTGAAGCGCCGCCTGAACGTCATCTATAGCGGAATCGATCCGCTGCCGGATACGTTCAAGGACAACGCACCTTGCCAGGCCCTGGTCGATGGCAAGCTCGGCTCCGATAACGTGTTTCACGCCACCAAGCTCCAGGCGAAGTGCGCTTCAAAGTATGAGGCCAAGCCGGTGGCTCCGCTCACCCGCAGCTAAGCTTTTTGGATTTCTGAGAAGCCTCGGATCTTAAACTATGGAAAATATCGGCGCGTTGGCCATACTCCTCGCGTTCTGCTTCGCCGTCTACGCGATCCTCGGATCGCTCATAGGTAAATGGGCCAAGCGTCCGTTCCTGGCTCTGAGCGCGCAACGCGCGGTCTACTCGGTCTGGGCTCTGCTCACCTCCGCGGTCGGGATTCTCCTCTACTCGCTGATCAAGGGCGATTACCGCATGGCCTATGTCTGGGCCACCAGCAATCACACCATGGCGACACAGTACAAGGTCGCGGCCTGGTGGGGCGGCCAGGAAGGCTCGCTGCTGCTGTGGTCCTGGCTGCTCGCGACCTACAGCGCGATCATCGTCTTCCAGAACCGGCGCAAGTTCCGCGAGATGATGCCGTACGTGGTCGGGGTGCTGATGTTCACCCAGACCTTCTTCCTGATCCTGAACGCGTTCGTGGCGAGCCCCTTCAAGATGATCGCCGCCGGACGCGGCATCGTCGATATCGGCGACGGCCAGGGGCTGAATCCCCTGCTCCAATACTGGACCATGGTGATCCATCCGCCCATGCTGTATCTGGGCTATGTCGGATTCATCGCGCCATTTGCATTCGCGATTGCGTCGCTGGCGACGAAACAACCCGGCGATGAGTGGATCAAGACGACTCGCCGCTGGACCCTGGTCACCTGGATGTTCCAGACCACCGGCGTCCTGCTCGGCATGGGATGGGCTTACGCGGTACTCGGCTGGGGCGGCTACTGGGGATGGGATCCGGTGGAGAACGCTTCGCTACTACCTTGGATTACAGCGACTGCCTTCCTACATTCAGTCATGATGCAGGAAAAGAAGGGCATGATGAAGGTCTGGAACATGGTCTTGGTTTCCTCGACCTTCTTCCTGTGCATCTTCGGGACGTTTCTTACGCGAAGTGGTGTGGTTCAGTCAGTACACGCGTTCTCGGAAGGCCCCATCGGGAAATACTTCGTCGGCTTCCTGGCGATCGGCATCACCGCGACGGTATGCCTGATCCTCAGCCGTCTGGAATACCTGAAGAGCGAATCGCAGATGGAGAGCGTTCTCTCCCGCGAATCGAGCTTCATGTTCAATAACCTGATTCTGCTCGCGGGTTGCTTCGCGGTGCTGTGGGGGACGCTGTTCCCGGTGATCACCGAAGCCATCATGGGCGAGAAGATCAGCGTCGACAAGCCGTTCTTCAACCGCGTGAACATTCCCATCGGGATGTTCCTGCTGCTGCTCACCGGAGTCGGCCCCTTGATCGCCTGGCGGCGCAGTTCATTCGAGAGCTTGAAACGCGCCTTTATGTGGCCCGCACTATCGGGCTTGTTCGTGTCCGCGGCGTTGTTCGCGGCGGGGATTCGCAGCTTCTACGCGCTGATGTCGTTCGGACTGTGCGCATTCGTGATCGTGACGGTCGCCATCGAGTTCTTTAAGGGCGCCAGAGCCATCAGCGGCAAAAGCGGAAAAAACCTGCTGGTTTCGATGTACGAGCTGACGCATCGCAACACGCGGCGTTATGGCGGGTATCTGGTCCACGTCGGAATCGTCATCCTGTTCGTGGGATTCACGGGGGCGGCCTTCAACCAGGACACCACCGTGGAACTGCCGCAGGGCGGGTCGATGACCCTGGGCGCGTATACGCTTCACGTGGTCGGATTTGAACAAGGCGAAAACGAGAACTACAGCTGGGGACGGCCCAAGATCGCCGTGAGCAAGAACGGCGAAGAGCTCCCCATGATGATGCCGGAGCAGCGCTTCTACTTCGCATCTCAGACCCCGACGCACGATATCGCGCTGCGGCGCCGCTTGAACGAAGACCTGTATATCAACTACGCCGGGCCGGGCACCAACAACAGTAACGTCATCCTGCAGGTGTACGTGAATCCGCTGGTGAGCTGGGTGTGGATCGGATACTGGGTGGTCCTCTTCGGCACCATCATCTGCCTGATCCCGAGCAAGACCAAGCTGGTGTTCCCGCGCACCGAAGTCGTGGGCATGAGCAGCAAGCAGGCAGGAAAGCCCGCGCAAGTCGGAACGAATGAAAACGAAAGCTAGTCTGCTGGTGCTTCTGGCCACGGCGCTGTGCCTGGCCCAGACCGCCACCGAATACGAAAGTCCGGCGGTGAATCATATCGCCGGCATGCTCAACTGCAATTGCGGATGCCATCTGCGGATGGACTGCGTGATGCCGCCGACGGGAATCTGCCCGGTGTGCAAGGCCGCCAAGATCCGCATCGCGAACATGAAGAAGGAAGGCAAGTCGGACCAGCAGGTGCTGGATCAATTTGTCACCGAAAACGGCGCAGGAGTTCTGGCAGTCTCGCCCGGCCCATTCGGAAACGCTGCCCCCTATCTCGCGCTCGCCATGGGACTGGGCGTGGTGCTATTGGCGATCCGGTATTATCGCCACGTTCGGCCCGCGCCCGCGGTTCCCGCCGGAGACGATGCCGCACTGTCGCGCTATCATGATCAGATCGAAAAAGACCTGTCGAAACTGGAATAAACGAGTCTCCAGGTCCGTCTAAATCATGTTGCTTGCCGCCGCCGTTCTGCTGATCACCGTTACCGTGCTGTTCACCTTTTCCATTCGCGATAAGGACATGCCGGCACCCGAGCCGCTATCTCCCACGCGCCACTTGGATGAGCGCCGCGCCGCGATTTACGAGAACCTGCGCGACCTGCAATTCGAATATCGCGTCGGCAAGCTTTCCGATGCCGATTATCAGCAGACCAAGGTCGGCTTGCAGAAGGAATTGGCCGGCGTGCTCGCGGAGATCGAGAAAGTGAGTTCCGGCGCTCCTCCGACTCCTGTGAAGATCACGGCTCCGAAAGTTACCCCGGGCACCGTCTGTCCGCATTGCAACGCGACTTTCCCCCAGCCTTTGAAATTCTGCGGCGAATGCGGCAAGGAGATGGCATGAGACTGGCGCTGGCGCTCGTTCTAATTCCGGCATCGCTCTTCGCCGCTATCGAAGGTACGGTGATCAACGGAACCACCGGCAAGCCCGAGCCTTCCGTCAAGATCTCCCTGGTCCAGCCGGGCGCGGGAGGGATGCAGGCCATCGCCACTTCCACCTCCGATGCGAACGGCAAGTTCAGTATCGACCACGATCTACCGCCGCCGCCCGCGCTGCTTCAGGCCGACTACAAGGGCGTCCAGTACACCCAGGTGCAGCCGCCCGGCCGGCCAACCACGGGAATCCAGTTTCAGATTTACGAATCCGCCACGAAGCCGCCGCAAGGGTTTCAAATGGCGCATCTCATCATGATCGAGCCCAGCCCCACCTCGCTCGAAATCAGCGAAACGTTTTTGATCCGCAACGAATCCACTGTCACCTTTCAGGATTCTTCCAACGGCACGGCCCTGTTCTATCCGCCCAAGGCCGCCGGCGACAAAGTGCAGGTGAGTGTGACGCCACCCACGCAGATGACGATCCAGCGGCAAGCCGTCAAAGCCGCCAAGCCCGGCTCGTTCAAGATCGATTATCCGGCGCGGCCCGGCGAGACGCGTTTCGACATGCACTACACTCTGCCCGTATCCGACAGCTTCTCGACCAAGGTCGTCCAGGGCGACCGCCCGACGATGGTCGTCACGCCCGTCTCGGTTCACCTCACCGGCAACGGCATCAAGGAATCCGGAGTCGAACAGGACGTGCAGGCCCGTCTGTACGAAGTCGCGGGGACATCGTTCGACGTCAAGATCGAGGGCACCGGATCCATCCGCGAGCGGCAAGCCAACGCCGCCCCGGAAGAGGACGCGGGCCAGCCGAAGACCACGGAAATCCTGGCTAGGATTTACGATCAGGAGCTCTTGGGTGTCCGGACGATGTATTGGGTCCTGGGCCTGACGTTTGGGATCCTGGCGCTGGGCGGCACACTTCTCTTCCGCAAGGGCGCTGCGTGATTGCCCTGGAAGGGCATCACAAGAGTGCCCTTGAAATTTCGGATGTCTGGAAATATTACGGCGATTTCCCTGCCCTTCGCGCAGTGGCTCTGAACATCGAGCCCGGATCCACCATGGCTCTGCTGGGGCGCAACGGAGCCGGCAAGACCACTCTGCTGCGGATCATCGCCGGTCTTTCCCGACCTTCGCGCGGGTCGATCAAGATTCAAGGCGCCGATGCCCGCGAGCAGACGACGCGGCAGCGCATCGGAATTCTCGGACACGGCATCGCGCTCTACGACGAGCTTTCGGCGATCGAGAATCTGACGCTGTTCGGGCGTTTGTACGGCTTGCCCGATCCCCGCAAGCGCGCCGATGAAATGCTGGAGCGCGTGGGTCTCGCCCGCGTGCGCGATGGTCTGGCCCGCGAGTTTTCCCGCGGCATGCGCCAGCGCCTGGCCGTCGGGCGGGCGTTTCTGCACGATCCCGAGGTGCTGTTGCTCGACGAGCCGTTCACCGCGCTCGATGACCGGGCCATCGCCGTGCTCCAGTCCATGATCCAGGAAATGCGCCTTCGCGGACGGACGATCATCATGTCCACGCACCAGTTGCGCGAGGCCCTGGAGCTGGCGTCGCACGTGGCATTGCTCCAGCGCGGCCAGATCGTACATACCGGCGAACGCACGCAGCAGATGCTCGACGATACGGGATGGTTGTATCGGACCTATGGCGAAAATTGACCCCTTGGCATTTTGGGCGAGGCATGCCTCGCCCCTACCGCTTTGTAGGGGTCGGGCATGCCCGACCCGACCGTCATAATAATGTTCCTCCGTCAAGTGTGGACCATCACCGCCAAGGACTTGCACTCCGAGCTGCGAACCAAGGAGGCTTTGAATGCTTCCATCGCATTCTCCGTCACTATCCTGCTTTTGTTCAATTGGGCCTTCGATCCTTCCTCCGAACAGGTCCAGGAATTCTCGGGCGGCCTGCTGTGGATGACCTACACCTTTGCGGCCGCACTGGTGTTGAACCGCAGCTTCGCCCGCGAGTTACAAAACGACTGTCTCGACGCGCTAATCGCCTCGCCAATCTCCTCGTCGGCGCTCTTCGTGGGAAAGGCCCTCGCGAACTTCGTAATCCTGTTAGCCGTCGAGCTGTTCAGTCTGCCGTTTTTTTTGCTGTTCTACAACGTGTCTTGGACCGCCGACCGTTGCCTGCCGATGCTGCTGGTTCTGGCTCTGGGCACCTGGGCGCTCACCGTTATCGGAACGCTGTTCAGCGCGCTCACCGTGAATCTGAAATTGCGGGAACTAATGGTGCCCATGCTCGTCTATCCGATGATGATTCCAGCGCTGATCGCGGCCATAACAGTCACGACAAACCTGGTGGCCGGCAATCCTCTCGGCCTCGGAACACGCCTCCTGTTGGCCTTCGATATCATCTTTACAGCGCTGGCTGTGGCTCTTGTGGACACCGTTTTAGTAGGATGAACACACATGCGGGAAAAGATCATTATTGGATTGGCGGTTTTTGCCGGGGCTCTTCTGGCCTGGAACATGAACACGATTTTCACCCAGCTCCCCGATGAGCTGAACCAGGGCGCTATCTACCGGATCATCTACTTCCATGTCCCGGCGAATATCCTGGGCATGTCGGGGTTCATCCTCGGGATGCTGTTTAGCATCGGATACCTGGTTACCAAGAACCTGCGTTACGACGCACTGGCGGCGAGTGTTACCGAGGTCTCGCTAGTGTTCGCGTCCGTCGGGCTGGCTACCGGCAGCATTTGGGCGCGGATCATTTGGGGTGTGTGGTGGGCCGGGGACGCCCGGCTTACATCCTGGCTTGTGTGCTGGCTGATCTTCGGCGGCTATCTGATGCTGCGTCGCGCGATCGACGAACCCATAAAGCGGGCCCGATTCGCCGCAGTAGTCAGTATTGTCGGCAGCGTGAACGCGTACATATCGTACAAGTCGATCGAATGGTGGAACACGCAGCACCCACAGCCTGTCCTTTCCATCCGCAACGGCGGCGGCATGGCTCAAGGCATGGAAGCTCCCATTTGGTGGAACCTGCTCGCGCTGGCCTGCTTCTCTACCATCCTGGTGATGGTGCGCATGCGCCAGGAATCTTTCGCCCGTGAAATCGATACTCTTCGCAGGATGGCACGCGCCCAGTGATCTACATAAATGCGATCTGGAGAAAAGAGTGAATCGTAACGTCCAGTACATGCTTCTCGGCCTTGGCGCCGCGTGGTTGATCATGTTTACCTACGTCGTCCTCATCACGCTGCGCGAGCGCAAGCTGCGCAAGGAGCTCGACCGCGTCCGCCGCATGGTGGAGCACTCCGACAAGTAGCAAAAATGGGGACTGCCTCCGATTTCGATGAACTAACCTATCCGCTGTCCGCATAGCACGCCGAAATCGGCTGGCTGTCCCCTCTTTTGCGTAACCAAGCCGTTACACTGGGCGGTATGAAAGCCCTTGCCGTCTTTTGTCTGTTCAGCTTCTACGCCTCCGCCGAAGTCCACACGCTGACACTGCGCGACGCCCTGGATATCGCGCTGAAGCAGAATCCCGACGTGGTTCTCGCACGGCTCGACCAGCAGCGTGCGCGCGCGCAGGTCACCATCACGAAGGATCCTTTCGTTCCCAAGGTGTTCGCCGGCAGCGGAGCCGCCTACACCAATGGGTTTCCCATGAGCATCGATGGCAATGCGCCGGCCCTGGTCCAGGCCCGAACCCAGATGGCGATTTTCGACCGCCCGCAGAGTCTACGAGCGGCCCAGGCCAACGAAGCTGCCCGCGGATCCGAGATCGACATCGCCGCCCGGCAGGACGAAGTCGCCTATCGCGTGGCTTCCCTTTTCTTCGACGCCGACCAAGCCTCTCGCAGCCTGACCGCGGTCGAGCTGCAATTGCAAAGTCTCACGCGTGTGCGCGAGCTGACCGCGGTCCGCGTCAACGAGGGCCGCGAGCTTTCTATCGAGTCCAGCAGAGCCGATCTCAAAGTGCTGCAGGCCCAGCAGCGCCAGTCGGAGCTCGCCGACAGCATCGCCGATACCGAAACATCACTCGCGCAGGTGCTCGGATTTGATCCGGGGGATCGAGTGCGGCCGGCGCAGGAAGATCGTCGTCTCACCGGCCAGATCGCTTCGGAAGACAGCGCCATCCAGCAGGCCCTCGATAGCAGCCGCGAGATCCGGCGGCTGGAATCCAACCTGCAAGCCAAGAATCTGGAAGTCAAAGGATATAAGGCCGAGCGCCTTCCCAAAGCGAACCTGGTGGCCCAATACTCGCTGCTTTCGCGCTTCAACAACTACGACAAGTTCTTTCCGCGATTCCAGCGGAACAACTTCGAGCTGGGCGTCTCCTTCGAAATTCCCATCCTCACCGGTCGCAGCGGCGCGGCCTATGCTGTCCAGGCGCAAGTGGACATTGACAAGATTCGCGCTCAGATTGTGCAGACACGCAGCCGCATCACCGCCGACCTGCAGCATGCCTATCGCGATATCCGGCGCACGGAAACGGCGCAAAAGCTCGCGCGGGCCGACCTCGATCTGGCGCGCGAACAGCTGACGCTCGACCTCACCCGCTATGACGAAGGACAAGTGACCATGGCGCAAGTGGAAGCCTCGCGCGCCGCCGAGCAGGAAAAATGGATCGTCTATTACGACACGCAGCGCGCGCTGGAAGTCGCGCGGCTCGCCGTGCTGCGGCAAACCGGGACGCTGGTGGCTAGTCTACGTCAATAGAGCATTGGGGTCAGTAGAAACGCCCGCGCTCTCGAACGTCGCCATCTCGCGATATAGGCGCACCGCGGATTCGACAATGCTGATGCCGATGGCCGCGCCGCTGCCTTCGCCCAGACGCATATCCAGATCGAGCAGCGGCCGTGCACCCAGCGCTTCCAGCATCAAGCGATGCCCTCGTTCGGCCGAGCGGTGCGAGTAGATCACGCAATCGAGGGCCGCGGGTTCCATCGCGCGAACCACCAGCGCCGCCGAGCAGGAGATGAACCCGTCCAGGACCACCATGCGCCGTTGCTCGGCCGCGCCCAAAATCAAACCAACGATGGCCGCGATCTCGAACCCTCCCAGAGCTGCCAGCACGCCGATCGCGTCGGCGGGATTCAGGCGATGCAAGGCCAGCGCCCGCGCGATGACGTCGGCCTTTCGCGCCACGCCTGCCTCGTCGAGTCCTGTGCCGCGCCCGGCAGCCTCCCGAGGATGAATGCCCGTGAACGCGCACAACAACGCGGCGGCGGCCGTCGAATTGCCGATGCCCATTTCGCCCGCACCCAGTAGGTCGCCATCGTTCGCGTGCTCGCGCCCGGCATCGATGGCCCTTTCGGCATCGGCTCGCGACATCGCCGGCTCGCGCGCGAAGTTGCGTGTCGGCTTGCCAACGCCCATGTCGACGATGACCGGCTCGATTCCGTGCTGGCGGCATAACACCGTGATGGCCGCACCACCGGCTCGAAAGTTCGCCACCATCTGCCGCGTGACCTCTTGCGGAAAAGGACTGACCTCTTCCTCTACGACTCCGTGATCGGCGCAGAACAACAGCATCACTTTGCGGCCGACGACCGGCATGTCGGTGCCTTGGATCAAACCCACCTGTACAGCAAGTTCCTCGAGCCGCCCTAGACTCCCTTGAGGTTTGGTGAGCGAATCCAGCCGCCTTCGAATGCGCACTTCGAGTTCTGTCACCATGCGCACGTCACCATGCACAAGCCCTGCACGCGAACATCGTGAGGACGAAGATTTCGATGAGCTGCTCCGTGAATCCCAGGCAATCTCCGTTCACGCCTCCCAGCCGCACGTAGAACCAGCCGCGAGACGCTTGCACGATGAGCACGGATCCCGCGATCATCGCGAGCCCAGGCCGCCAACCGCACAGCAGCGCGGCCGCCGCTCCTTGCGCGATCGCCGCCATAGCAGCCGGCGTACTTAGCGTCGATGCCAGCGCATATCCCAACCCTAACCCCAGACCCGAACCAGCCGGCCGAGAGCACCACGCCATCGCGACTATCGCCGCTCGTGGAACCGCTTGCGCAGCGATCATCGTTTCCAGGACCCGCGGTGTCGCGAGATATTCCAGCGCTTGCCAGCGCGCGAGCACGCTGAGCAGAATCGCCACCGCACCGAATGTCCCAATGCGGCTGTCCTTGAGGATTGATAAGACGCGCTCCCGCGTTCTCCCGGCGCGCACTGCGTCGGCGACGTCCGCCAGTCCATCTTCGTGGAGGATACCCGAGATCGCGATCCAGAACGCGACGGTCGCGAGGGCGGCGATGGAAATCGGAAACGCCTTCGCCGCTAGCAAATACACGCCCGCGCCTGCCGCGCCGAGCATCGCGCCGACCAATGGGAAGAACGCCGCAGCTTGTCCCGGCGGCGCATCGCCTCCGTGCACTGGCAGGATCGTCAGGAATCGTACGGCTGCGCGAAATCCCATCACTTGCCTCATCACTTCACGCGTAGCGGCTGCCCAAACACCATCCAGTAGACTTCGTCGGCAGCCTCGGCGAAGCGCCGATTCATCACACCCGCGCGATCCCGAAACTCGCGCGCCAGAGCATTCTCCGGGACGATCCCGCATCCCACTTCATTCGTGACGCAGATCACTTCCGCGCTCTGCTCTTTCGCCGCGGCGAGCGTCTCCTCGACATTCTCCTGGGAGCGGTGCATCATGTTCGACAACCACAGCGTCAGGCAATCGATCACCATAGCATCGCACTCGGCTGTCCCGATGGCACGCGCCAGATCCAACGGCTCCTCCACCGTTACGAACTCGTCGCCTCGTTCCGACCTGTGCTGGGCAATGCGCATCGACATCTCTTCATCCAGCGCCTCCGCCGTCGCGACATACACCAGGCGATCCCCACGTTTCCGCGCACGTTCCAGCGCCCAACGGCTCTTCCCGCTGCGAGCGCCGCCGCCCACCAGCACTAGAGCCATAGACTTCTTCTTCTCGACTTGAGCAGCCACAGAAAAAACGGGCCGCCGCACAGCGCCGTCAGCACGCCGACCGGGATCTCCGTCGGCGCGATCACTGTGCGCGAAAGCGTATCGCACACCACAAGGAATGCGCCACCTAGCAAGAACGCGCACGGTAGCAGTACGCGATGATCCGCTCCCAGCTTCAGCCGCAGCGCATGCGGCACGATCAACCCGACGAATCCAATCGGTCCTGTGAGCGACGTCACCAAACCCGTCAGCACCGATCCCGCGATGTAACCCATTACTGTCAACCTCACGGTGGATACGCCGCGCGATGCCGCCCAATCGTCGCCCACGGCCATCAGATTCCAGTGCGGGGCATATGCAGTTACCAGCGTACTCACACCAATTACAACGACTGCTAGCCACGCCAGCGTCGAATACTCCACAGCTTCGAGTCCGCCCATGAGCCAGCGTGAAATCGCGAAGGATTGCGAGAAGCTCGCCAGGTTGTGGAGAAACAGGATCACCGCGAACGCCATGCTGTTCATCGTCACGCCCGTTAGCAGCAGTGTGAAGGACGATAGCCGCCGCCCTTCGACGGCCATGCCGAGCACCATCAACAGGACCAGCGCCGCACCCACCAGCGACGCCAATCCAGTGGCGCGCCATCCCAAGCAGATCGCGATCACGGCTCCCACCGATGCACCGCTCGACACGCCCAGCGTGTACGGCTCCGCCAGCGGATCGCGCAGCATGCATTGAAACAGCACGCCTGTAACCGACAACGCCGCTCCCCCCAATAGAGCGAGAATTACACGAGGCAATCTAGCGTAGAAGAAGATTTCGTGATCCGGTGAAACGCCCGCGAACGCCCGCCCCAGCTCAATATGCGAGCTCCCGGCCAGCGGCGCGGCGATCAGCACCGCCAACAGCACCGCCGCCGACAGCAGCACACTCTTTGAGCCACTACGCTTCATACGTCATCCACGTGCCATTCAAACCGCCGTGCACCGTCGCCTGCACGCCGAAGACCCGCGCGATCAACGCAGGATTCAGAACCTCTTGCGGCGTCCCATCTCCCGCAATGCGCCCGTCCTCCAGCACCATCACGCGATGCGAGAACCGCAAAGCCAGATTCAAGTCGTGCGTCACTGCCACCACCAGCAGCGACTTCGCCAGTTCGCCCAACAGCCGGTACAACGACAGCTGATGCCGCAGATCCAGATGCGTCGCGGGTTCGTCGAGCAACAGCGCTTCGGGCCGCTGCGTCAATGCCGACGCGAGGATCACTCGCTGCGCCTCGCCTCCAGACAACGTCCGAAAATCCCGCCTGCGAAAGGCCAGCGTGTCGGTCGTAGTCATCGCTTCTTCCGCAGCCGATCGGTCTTCAGCCGTCTGGAACCATCCGCTCGCGTAGGGCGTTCGCCCCATCAGCACCACTTCTTCCACGGTGAAAGGAAACTCCATTCGCACGCTTTGCGGGAGAAAAGCCACTCGACGCGCGAACTCGCGTTTCGGCCACTGGCGCACTTCCTTGCCGGCGAACATGCACGATCCGCTATACGGCGATCGCAGCCCCGCCAAAATCCCCAACAGTGTCGATTTCCCCGCCCCGTTCGGACCCGCGATGGTAATCAGCCCGTGCCGCGGGAACTCGAAGCTTGCGTCATGCAACCCGTACGCGAATCCGAGCTGTCTGGCGATGAAACTCATTTCACTTCCGGATGCAGCATCTGAAGAAATTCCTTCGCCGCGTCTACAACCCTCGGTCCCGGCTCAACGTAGATATCCGACGCCACCGCATACACACGATGCTGTTTCACCGCCGCTACCGAGCTCAACCGCTCCCACAGGCTAGTAACTTCGCGCTTATGCTCGTCGGTCACGCCGACCGTATCCGCCATATCGCCCATGTCGACGATCACGTCCGGATTCCTGGCCAGCACTTCTTCGAGCGACACCCCCGGATACGACGCCACCGCGTCGCGGAACACATTTTCGCCGCCCGCCAGCGCAATGATCTCGTTCAGGTATGACGCCTGCCCGACCACAATCAGCCCATCCAGGCGATTCGGAGTGCGTCCCACCACGAACATCATGCGCGTCTTTTTGAGCGGCGCAGCCCGCATGCGCACCGTTTCCAGTTGCTCTCGCACAGTTGATTCGAGCTTGGCCGCCTGCGCCGTCGCGCCCGTCGCTCGCCCGATCACCCTAAACGACTCATATAGTTTCGCGACGCTCTCCTGATCGATCTCGAGCACCTTCAACCGCAGCACCGCGAGCCGCTCCGCGAGCTTCACGGGATTGACCGGAATGATCACCAGATCCGGACGCAGTGCCGCGATCGTCTCCAGATTCGGATTCGCATAATCTCCGATCTTCGGCTTCTGCAGCGCCTGGGGCGGGTATCGGCTGAAGCGGTCGACGCCCACCACTCGATCGCCCAGCCCCAGCGCGTACAGCAGCTCGGTAATGCTCGGTGCAGTGGACACGATCCTCTTGGGCACCTGCCCGACGGCATTCGCGCACGCGAGCGTCGCCGCCGCGAACCAGAGAATCAGTCGCCGTCGCATCACCACGTGAGCTTCAAGCCGCCCGTCGCATTTCGACTCAGCGCCGAATACCCCAGCACTTCTTGGTACCCCTCATCCAGCGCATTGTCGACGCGCACATACAGCGCCACATTGCGCGTGACTCGAAAAGACCCGTTCACGAACACATTCTCGTAACCGTTGTTGCGATTGATCACGGAAAAGACGAAATCGTCTTCCGGCCTTTCGCCGACAATCCGCGCGCCCGCCATCAGCGACCATCGGCGCCGAGCTAGCTCCAAGGAAACGGACCCCGCATTTCGCGGCCGCCGCACCAATTCCGGATCGGTCAAATTCCCAAAATTGTGCGTGTACAGTTTCGTGTAGTTCGCGTGTACGCTCACGAACCGCCAGATCTTGCCCGACGCCGAAAGCTCCACGCCGCGCGCCCAGCTCCTGGCGATGTTCTCCCACGTCGCCGGATTCTGCGAGAAATCGAATTCGATCCTGTCCGTAAACCGGTTGCGGAAATATGCGACCTCAGTTCGCAGCCTTTTCCCGAGCCACTCGCGCGACAGGCCTGCCTCGAAGCTATCCGTCTTCTCAGGCTTCAGCCTCGGATTGCCGACATAGAACGACTCGTTCGCGAAGTTCTCGATCAGCGCCGGCTCTTTGATGCCGCGAGACAGGCCCAGCCGGAAGTAAGTTTCCGTCGGCAGCCGGAACGTCACGGCTCCTCGGGGTGTGAACTTGTTTCCAAACGTGCTGCTATGCTCCAGGCGCGCGCCACCGTTCACAAAGATTCGCGACGTCAGCGCGTATTGCTCGTGAGCATAGGCTCCGTTGTCATCGCGCGCAACGTTGGTTCCCGATATCGATCCGGCCTGCCGTTCGTAATCGTAGCCAAACACCAGCGCGCCTCCACGATGTGAAACGGTTCCCTGATATCCGGCGCTGGTGCGATCCGTGAAAGTGAACCCGGAAGATGGGAACACGTCACCGAATCCCGGCACGGAGCCTGGCGCACCCGGCGGTGCGAGGCCCGCGAAATAAGTCTTTAAACCATCCGTCTTTATGAAAGCCGATACGTTGTAGTCTTCCTCCACGTTGTCGGTGAACGTGTCGCGATAGCGATGGTATCCGAACTGCACGTGCTGCGAGAATCGCGTTCCGCGCCGGTCATCCAGCCGCAAGCTCACGGTGGAATCGCGATCCTTGGAATGCGCATCGAAATTCGTCAGTCCATAGGCCACCTGCCCCGGGGCGCCCGTATACGAATCGAAAGTTCGATACACCGCGCGCAGTTGTGTCGCATCGCTGAAGCGGTATCCGACGTTAGCCGTGCCGCTGGTGATGCGGAACGCGTCGTTCGGAAACTCGCCCGTGGTGCGGAACTGATCCGACGTAAACGCGTAATCCAACCGGTTTGCGAATCCGCCGTTCAGGCTACCCGTCCAATGATCGGTCGAAAAAGAACCCCTCTCATAGGCAAGTGTCCCGTGCGGCTTCTGAGCCTCGGGATCGCCGCGTTCCGTGAACATCTGGATCACCGCGCTCGATGCTTCCGCGCCGAACAGCACGCTCTCTGGCCCGCGGATCACTTCCATGCGCTCTAATCCGGAAGACGTGAGGTGCACGAAGTCGAGCCCTCCTCCCGGCTCCGTCACCGGAACGCCGTCCAGCAGCACCAGAGCCGCGTCCGATTCCCCTCCGCGCGCGAACACCGATGTGATCCCACCGTTGCGGCCCGTCTGCACTACGTTCAGCCCCGGCACCTCGCGCAGCAGGTTCTGGACAAACGCCCCGCGAGCCGGCTCGAAATCTTTCGCCGTGAAAACTTCTGTCGCAACGCCGGATTCCTCCACGGCCAGGGGCGCGCGCGTGGCGGTAACCACAACGCGATCGCTGGTCTTGCAGACGCTCGGGAAATCGGGGACCTCGCGTGGGTCGGTGGATTTAGTTTCCGAACCGCAGGCGGCTGGCGCGCTGTCGGCCGGTTGTCCGCTGGGATTAGACACAGCTCCCGGGACTTGGAAGAACAACAAGTAGAGAAATAGAGTCGCAGTCATGAGACGTCCCCCCTCGGAACGTACGCAATCAATCTGGACGCCGAAGAATCGGTCTCCTGACTTACGGCTCGCCATTACCGGTTGATCTTCCCGCTTGCGCAGTGACCAAGCCTGGCTTACTACATGCCGATTACAGTTGCGGGGCAGTGGCGGATTTTCACCGCCTTCCCAAGTATTCCTCGAACGTGTACAGCTTATACCTAACTACCGCTGCCAGATTAACCCGGCTTTTGCCCGAAGTCAATCTTCACCACTCGAGTTTGACCATCAGCTGAATCTGGCGCGAGGGTGTCGCGGTGTGGCTGATGACTCCGGACGATTCGACACCCAGGAGTCGCTCGGGCAATGCGAAATTCGTGCGGTTGAGAAGATTGAACACCTCGACGCGAGTGCGAAGATGCAGTGATTCCCGCAACGCGAAATCGCGCGCGAGCGAGGCGTCCGCGTTCGCTAAACCCGGTCCGCGCAGGATGTCGAAACCGGAGTTGCCGTACTGATACAGCGGCGGAAGCTGGAAGGCGCCGCCTGGACCGTTCAATCCGGTGTTGAACCATTGCAGATAGGATTGCTGGCTCGCAGGTAGAGTGCCGCTGCCCACGCGGTTGGGAAGCTGGAATCCGCCGTTGTTCAAACTGTTCACCGCCAGTTCGGGCGTGAATGGCAGCCCGCTCTGAATCGTGATCAGCGTGCCCACGCGCACATGAAATGGCAATTCGTACGACGCGGTCAGCATCAGCCTCTGCGGAATATCGAACGGAGAAACCGAACGCACCGAGCGCAGCGAATAGATATACTGCGGACCTGGAGGACGGCTGTCCTGATCCGTTCCCGGCGCGGTGGAATCGTCGATCGACTTCGCGTACAGATACGTCGTCACCAGGTGCAGGCCAGGTAGCGGCTGGCCGCTCAGCTTGAGTTGCCCGCCATAGTATGTTGATCCGCCCGCTAAGTCGAGATACTCGACGCGCCCATGATAGGGCTCGAAGGGGTAGCGCGCAAATGAATAGGGCGTCGGCGCCGGATACGGTTGATTGGCGTCGTAACGCTCATAGAGATGCGCTCCCATCGAGCTCATGCCCGCGATTTCAAGCGTGAGTCTGGCGGGCAGGCGCTGCTCAATCGAGATTCCCCACTGATCCGCGTACGGTTCGTAGTTGCCGGGTCCGATCGCGTACACGGCTTGGTTGATCGCGTTGACGGCAGGAAAACCATCCGTGAGATTGGATCCTAGTTGGAAAGTCCCGTTGATCTGGTCCAGCCGCGAAGCATACGGCGGATTGCGCGCGAGTGCTCCCGTGGTGAGATAGCTGCCGGGATCGTAGGCCTTGCTGAATCCGCCGCGCAGGATGGTCGCACCGGTTCCGAACACATCCAGCGTAAAGCCGACGCGCGGGGCGATCGCCTTTTTGTAAAAGCTCACGCCGCCGGTGACACTGGAATGAAAGTTAACCAGTCGATTGTTCGCCTCCGTGAGTGGAGGATCGAGCGAATAACGAATGCCGGCTTGAATCGTCAGCCCGCGGCCAATGCGAAGCTCATCCTGGATGAAACCGGACAGCTCCCAAGCTCTCAAGTTGTAATCCGCGAGTTGGACATCTTGACGGACCTCGGTGGGGAATCCGAGAAGCAGCGACGCGATGGAATCGCCGGTTTGCGCGACTCCCTGCTGGCTGGTGTAATCGGGCGTGAACAGGAAATTGCCACGGCTGGTCCACTCTGATGCGTTGCCGGTGGCATTGCGGTGAATGATCGAGAAGCCGGCTTCGACGGTGTGTCGGCCGTGGTTCCATCGCACTGTGTCTTCCAACTGGTAAGTCGTCGTGCGAATCCGGAAGGGCACGGCGTTGTTCGCGCCCAATTGTACGAACCCCTCGGGCGCAACGGTAGCGAGCGTCGGGTCATTCGGATCCCCATTCATGCGAATCTGGTTGACCCCGATTCGAAATTGATTCAGCAAGGCTGGGCTGAATACGTAACTATGCGAGACGCCACCGCTCCACGCCGTGAGCCAGGTTTGCGCATCGTCGGCGTGTTGCCTGGGATCGCTCGCGCCGCTTGGCAACGCGCTTGGAGACTGCTGATCTCGATGCTGATAAGCGAACCGAGCGGAGAGACTACTTCGGGGCAGGGTGTTATCCAAATGTGTCCCGAAATCACTGCCGTTGTTGATCAGCGCCGGCGTGAAGCGATAGTTATCCGCGACGCCGGGCAGATTCGGATCGGGATAGAGCGCCACAAGATTACGAGCAGCCGCCGGGATCATCGACGCCGGGATGCGATTGTTGGCAAATGGCAGCCGAATGAAGTCCGGTGAAATTGAGAACGGATCGTAGATCTGGGTACTACCGAAATTGCCAGCTTTCTGAGCCGCTGTGGGAACCGTCGAGATCACCGTCAAGCCTTGGCGCTCGCGCAGGGCTTCGGCGTCCAGAAAGAAGAACCAATCGTTCTTGCGAATGGGCCCGCCGAGACTCGCGCCGAATTGATTGCGAGTCGCGGAGGGTTTGCCGGCGCCGTCGAAGAAATTTCGCGCGTTGAGCGCGGAGTTTTGGAAGTATTCGTACCCGCTGCCGTGCAATTGATTCGTGCCCGAGCGGGTCTGGACGTTCACCACGGCGCCGGTGGCGCGCCCGAATTCAGCCGGGATGTACGGCGAAGCGAGGCTGGTGGACTCGATGGTCTCGGCGGGCGATGCGAGCGCAATGCCGTGCACCCAGGCATCGTTGTTGTCCATGCCGTCCAGCAGAAAGTTATTGTCCTGGCCGCGCTGGCCCACGGCGTTGATGCTGAAGTTGCCACGAATTCCGTAGGGTCCGTAGCCCTCGAGGTTGCCGCCCTCCTGGCCATGCGTGATGGGTGGATCGACCTTCCAAACGTCATCGAGTCGGATCGGAAGGTCCAAGCTTTGGCCGTCGCGGACGGTGGCGGCGACCGTCGCGGATTCTCCTGTGCGAACCGACCGTGCCGTTACGGTGTAGGAATCCGCGGGCAGATCGGTGGCTCGATACTTGCCGTCGAGATCGGTAACAAGATCCCGCCGGATCACACCGGATCGACTCTTGATCGTTACCGAAGCACCCGCGGAGGGTTCCCCGCCCGCTTCGACGATGATTCCAGAAATTTCCTCCGCGCCTACAGAACCGCACAGCAGAATTGCTGCGATCGCGACTTTGAACAAGATATAATAAGCGTATCGTGATCCGTGTAGTCGTTGTCGCAGTTTTAGGCGCCGCAGCAGCGTTTGCCGCCCAGGATCCTCTCCCCAATTTCAATTTAGTGAACGATCAGATTCTTCGGGGCGGCCAGCCCACCGACGACGGCTTCAAGAAACTGGCCGATCGCGGCGTCAAGACAGTCGTCGATCTGCGCTGGGTTGACGAACACGATATTTCTCGCGAAAAGCAGACCGTCGAGGCCGATGGGATGCACTTTGTCAGCATTCCCATGCGAGGCTTGAGCGCACCCACGCAGGAGCAGATTTCCCGGGTCCTGGGCGTTCTGGAGGACAGCAACAGCTGGCCGGTGTTCGTCCACTGCCGGCGCGGCTCGGATCGCACTGGAACCGTCCTGGCGTGCTACCGGATCGCCCACGATCACTGGAAGAACCGGGACGCTTTGGAAGAGGCCAAGACCTACGGCATGAGCGGATTCGAACGGGCCATGAAGATCTTCATCCAGCATTTTCAACCCGGTCCGGACGCTTTGTTTTCTGTCAGATAACCGCTCTCGCCGCATTCTCTCCCCCTGCCGTTTGGCGTATGCTATTGAA
>Ga0265314_10001306_pt1 | contig 28247 bp, 31 predicted proteins | sample 4126metaG_FD_203106 | JGI IMG/M metagenome (GOLD analysis project Ga0265314, IMG submission 203106) | Rhizosphere microbial communities from Carex aquatilis grown in University of Washington, Seatle, WA, United States - 4-1-26 metaG | ecosystem: Host-associated > Plants > Roots > Rhizosphere >... | reverse complement strand
GCGCCGGCGGACGGTTACACGCTGTTGTTCGCCACCGCGGCGACGCTGGTCAGCAATCCCTACACGTTCAAGACGCTGCCTTACGATCCGGTGAAGGACTTCACCGCCGTCGCAATGGTGGCGAAGAATCCATTTCTCATCCTGGTGCATCCGAGCGTGCCGGCGAGCACGCTGCCGGAGGTGGTGGCCTACGATAAGGCGAACCCGGGCAAGCTCACCTTTGCCACCGACGGCAAGCGCAATTTCTCCGGCATCCTGGCGACGTGGATCAACAAGGCGAGCGGCGCCAATATCCTGCAGGTGCCCTACACGACCATGCCGCAGGGTGTGCAGGACACGATTGCCGGGCGCACGCAGCTCACTATCCTGTCGCCGCCCTCGGCGGCGCCGCATATCGCCAGCGGTTCGCTCAAGGTGGTCGCGGTGAGTTGGCCGAAGCGGCTGCCGCAATATCCCAAGGTGCCGCCGATCTCAGACAATTATCCCGGCGTCGATCTGACCGGTTGGTTCGCGCTGGTTGCCCCCACCGGCACGCCGGCCGACGTCATTGCGCGCGTGAACGCCGAGATGGACAAGATCCTCAAAGCGCCGGAGATGGTGAGCCGGCTGGAGGAGCTAGGCTTCTACACCGACGGCGCCGAGACGCCGGAAGCCACGCGCGCCTTCATCCAGGCGCAGTATGAGCTCTGGGGCAGAGTGGTGCGCGAGATCGGGCTGCAGCCGGAATGAGGAACGCATGTACCGAATTCTGACGGCCGCAGTCGGTTTCGTCCTCTCGCTGGCGCCGGCCTTTGCCAACGATCTTGCGCCGGGCGGCATGCTGCGCGCGGTGTATCTTTCGAGCAATCCGGCGCAGGCGGTGCAGGACAAGACGACCGGCGAAATCCGCGGCGCTTCCGCCGATCTCGCGCGCGAGCTTTCCCGCCGCCTCAATGTGTCGATGACGCTCAAGGGTTTGCCGGATCCGCCGGCAGTGATCGAGGCCGTAAACAGAGGCGAGGCGGACATCGGCTTTGTCGCCTTCGCGCCGGAGCGCGTCGGCACGGTCGACTTCTCGCAGGTCTACATGCTGGTGCAGCAAAGCTTCCTGGTGCGCGAGGACTCGGGGCTGCGCTCCATCGCCGAGGTCGATCGCGCGGGCTTGAAGATCGCCGGCACCAAGAACGATTCGATCACGCTGTTCATGAAACGCAAATTCAGGAACGCGACGCTGCGCGAGATCGATAACGACCCGGCTGAGATCAATCGTCAGCTCATGGCGAAGGAGATCGACGCGTTCGGAGCCAACCGCCAGCGCCTCACCAACTTGATGAAGGATACACAGGGCTTGCGCATGCTGCCGGATAATCTGTTCGGCGTGCCGCAGACCATCATCGTGCCCAAAGGCAGACCGGAGGCGCTTGCCGCGATCAACCGCTTCATCGACGACGCACGCACGTCCGGCTTTTTGCACTACGCGATCAAGGCGAGCGGCGTCGTCGGGCTGGAAGAAGCGCCGGGCGGCTCATGGACGCCGAAGGTGTCGGATTAACGCGGCAGCACGTAGACGAATACGGCGCCTTGGCCGACGCCGCCGTGCAGGCAGATGAAGCCGACCTCGGCCGGTGCGCCGGCGGACTGATAGGTCGCCTTGCCGTGATAGACGGTCGACACGAATTGCGTGCCGACTTTTTCGGCAAACTTGTCTTCTTCCACGTCGGTCCGATCAATCGCGAACTTCTGGAACGTGGAATTTTCCTGCTTGAATCTGACTGCGGCGAGCTTCTCGCAATCTTTCAGGCCGTCTTCCGTGGACTTCTGCGCCAATGCCGCCGGCGTGGCGCAAATCGCGCACAGGATGAGCGCGAGTGTAGCCCTCACGCCCACGGGCGCGACTCGGCCACCTTCTGCTCGTAGCTGGCAATCTTGCTCTTCTTCTGCTGCGTCAGGCCGATATCGTCGAGGCCGTTGAGCAGGCAGTGCTTGCGGTGCGCGTCGATCTCGAACTTGACCACGCCGCCGTCCGGCCCGCGGATTTCTTGGCTTTCCAGGTCGACGGTGAGCGTGGCGTTGGAGCCGCGATCGGCGTCGTCGAACAGCTTGTCCAGGTCTTCCGGCGAGACGCGGATCGGCAGCACGCCGTTCTTGAAGCAGTTGTTGTAGAAGATGTCGCCGAACGAGGTCGAGATCACGCAGCGGATGCCGAAATCGAGCAGCGCCCAGGGCGCATGCTCGCGCGAGGAGCCGCAGCCGAAGTTGTCGCCGGCGACCAGAATCTTGGATTTGCGATAGGCCGGCTTGTTGAGGATGAAGTCCGGGTTCTCGCTGCCGTCGTCCTTGTAGCGCTGCTCGGAGAACAGGCCCTTGCCCAGCCCCGTGCGCTTGATCGTCTTGAGGTACTGCTTGGGGATGACCATGTCGGTATCGACGTTGATCATCCGCATCGGCGCGGCGACGCCTTCCAAGGTGGTGAATTTGTCCATCGCGGCTTCTCGCTGTTGAGCAGGGTGAATTCATGGCGGCTCGGCCGCCGCCGGTCAAGGCCGCCCGCTTCGGAGCTGGGTTGCGTTATTCGGCCGCCCGCGCGGGCGCGTTGCGGTCGAACTTGGCCTCGCGTTTCACCTCGCAGACCTGCACGCTGTAGGCCTCGTAGTAGGTCTCGCGTGCCTTCTTCTGCGCCTCGCGGTGCTCCGGATTCATGCGCCAGGCGCGCTGGCCCTCGTCCGACTCGAATTCGACGATGGTGACCCGCTCGCCATCCTCGGCAAAGAAGCCCTTGTGCGAGATGTAGCCGGGCATCTGAGCGGCAAGCTCGACCATGCGGTCGACCAGCTTGACGTAATCCTCGCGCACGCCCGGCATCAGCCGGGAGCGAAAAACCGTGACGATCATCGGCGCTGCTCCTCGTTAGGGGCAAGAGTGGGGGTGCCGCGGTGGCCGGTCAAATGCAGGTTTTCAATCGATCCATCTGCGCCGTTGATGACCGGTTACTCCACGCTCGCCTCAATGCCCTCGATATCGTCGTCGGACAGGCCGAAATGGTGGCCGATCTCGTGCACCAGCACGTGCGTGACGATGGCGCCGAGTGTGTCCTCGTGTTCCGCCCAGTAGTCGAGGATCGGCCGCCGGTAGAGCCAGATCATGTTGGGCATGAGCTGCGGCGTCGAGGCGGACTGGAACGGCAGGCCGACCCCCTGGAACAGGCCGAGCAGGTCGAATTCGCTCTCCAGCTTCATGTCGTCGAGGACGCTTTCTTCAGGGAAATCCTCGACCCGAATGACCAGGTTCTCGCACAGGCCGCGGAAGGTCTCCGGCAGCCGGGCATAGGCCTCGGCCGCCAAGGCCTCGATATCGGCCAAAGAGGGCGCCGTAACGCCGAGCCAGGCTGCGAAATCGTCGAATTTTGCGGTCATGACGGTGTTTTACGGGAGCGGGAGCCGATCTCCAAGCGGTTGACGGAACTTCCGAAATCGGCGACCGTTAACCATTGCGGCGACGCTTCTAGGGGACCCCCCAATGTCGAGAATGCCGAGGATCATGACTGGCTTTGGCCTTCTGGCCCTGACGTTCGCGCTGCTTGCCGGCTTTTCCCGGCCGGCGTCGGCCGAATTCTTCGGTTGCGACGACCAGCACCGCTCGTCGTCCTATTCGCGCAGTTCCGTTCTGCGTTCGCCTTTCACGCATGACCAGTCCGCCCGGTCGCGCTATTCTTCCAGCCGTGTGACGTCGCGCTCCTGGAGCGACCGTTACCGGTAAGGGAGAGCCTGGTGCGCAAGATCGGTCAGCTCGCGCTTGTCGCGGCCTTCGCGCTCGGCGCCGTGCAGGTCGCCGCCGCGGCTCCGGACGAACAGCGCCAGGAACTTGCCGCGCAGCGCCGGCCGCACATCACGATCTATCCGCGCCAGCGGGCGCTCGGGCCGGATGCGAAGCGCTACTGCCGCGCCTGGCTCGCACAGGAATATCGCGTGAGCGGCCCGGTGATCGTTCCGCGCCAAACCTGCTGGTGGCAGTAACGCGGGTACGCGTGCACGGCCGTTACGGCTGACGCCGCCGCTACGCCGGGCACCTGAATCAAAAATGGCCTGCCGCGCGGCAGGCCATTTTCATTTTCAGTTTTGAGAGATTGCGTCGCGCTACTTCCACTCGCGGATGTCGACGAAGTGGCCGGCGATCGCTGCGGCCGCCGCCATTGCCGGCGAGACCAGATGCGTGCGGCCTTTGTAGCCCTGGCGGCCTTCGAAGTTGCGGTTCGAAGTCGATGCGCAGCGCTCGCCCGGCTTGAGCTTGTCCGGATTCATGGCGAGGCACATCGAGCAGCCCGGCTCGCGCCAGTCGAAGCCGGCGGCCTTGAAGATCTTGTCGAGGCCTTCGGCTTCCGCCTGCTCCTTCACCAGGCCGGAGCCCGGTACGATCATGGCGTAGACGTTGCCGTTGACCGTCTTGCCCTCGGCGATTTTCGCCGCCGCGCGCAGGTCCTCGATGCGGCCGTTGGTGCAGGAGCCGATGAACACGCGGTCGAGCTTGATGTCGGTGATCTTTTCGCCGCCGCTCAGCCCCATGTAGGCGAGCGAGCGCTCGGCCGCGACGCGCTTCTTCTCGTCGGCGATTTCCGCCACGACCGGCACGCGGCCGCTGACCGAAACAACCTGTTCGGGGCTGGTGCCCCAGCTCACGATGGGCGGCAGCTTGGCGGCATCGAGCCGCACTTCGCGGTCGAAATGCGCGCCGTCGTCGGAGCGCAGCATGTCCCAATAGCGCATGGCTTGGTCCCAGGCGGCGCCTTTCGGCGCCTTTGGGCGGCCTTTGAGATACTCGTAGACCTTCTCGTCCGGCGCGATGAAGCCGGCCTTGGCGCCGCCTTCCACCGACATGTTGCAGATGGTCATGCGGCCTTCGACCGAGCATGCGCGGATCGCCTCGCCGGCATATTCCAACGCGTAGCCGGTGCCGCCGGCGGTGCCGATCTCGCCGATGATCGCGAGGATGATGTCCTTCGCCGTCACGCCCGGCGGCAATTGGCCGTCGACGGTGGCGCGCATGTTCAGCGACTTCGTCTGGATCAGCGTCTGCGTCGCCAGCACGTGCTCGACTTCCGAGGTGCCGATGCCGTAGGCGAGCGCACCGAAGGCGCCGTGCGTCGCGGTGTGGCTGTCGCCGCACACGATCGTCGTGCCGGGCAACGTGAAGCCCTGCTCGGGGCCGATGATGTGGACGATGCCCTGACGCTTGTCGAACTCGTTGTAATATTCGAGGCCGAAGTCCTTGGCGTTCTGCGCCAGCGCGGCGATCTGCTCGGCGCTTTCCGGATCGGGATTGGGCAGGTTGCGATCGGAGGTCGGCACGTTGTGATCGACCACGGCGAGCGTCTTCTCCGGCGCGTGCACCTTGCGGCCGGCGGCGCGCAAGCCCTCGAAGGCTTGCGGGCTCGTCACTTCATGGACCAGATGCCGGTCGATGTAGATGAGCGCGGTGCCGTCCGGCTGCTCGTCTACCAGATGGTCGTCCCAGATTTTGTCGTACAGCGTGCGCGGTTTCATGACTCGTTTGACCTTGAGCTCGAAATGATTCGTAAAGCGGGCGAACGGCGGATTTTTTCCGGCCGCCTAGAGCCCGGCTTGCACGGACGTCAGGCGTCCGAAGAACCGCCACGGCAGGCGCGCGTGGTCGGCCATGATGATGCGCTGAGCCTTGGAAACCATGAGCGCTATATAGACCTTTGCCGCGGCAAAGAAAAAGGGGCCGCGTGCGGCCCCTTACGAAACTTCCAATCGATGGAAGCTCAATCCTTGGCGGCAGCCGCTTCCGCGGCCTCAGGCCCGGTCGTGCTCGTCGCTTCGGAGATGCGCGCCTTCTTGCCGCGCAGGCCGCGCAGATAATACAGCTTGGCGCGGCGCACCTTGCCGCGGCGCACCACCGAGATTGAATCGATCATCGGCGCGTAAAGTGGGAACACGCGTTCGACGCCTTCGCCATACGAGATCTTGCGCACGGTGAAGTTCTCGTTCAGCCCGTGCCCGGAGCGGCCGATGCATACGCCCTCGTAGGCCTGGATGCGGCTCTTGTCGCCTTCGACCACTTTCACGTTCACCAGCACGGTGTCACCCGGCCCGAAATCGGGAATGGTCTTACCGGTCGAGAGCCTCTCGACCTGCTCTTTCTCGAGCTGCTGAATGATGTTCATGGGAATATCTCCGTCGGCAGCGCCAGCAACCGGCGCGCGGTCATTGACTGGTCTGAATGGGTTGGCGGGCTTTTAGACCAAGAATTGCGGCTTGTCACGCCTCGCTTTCTTTACCCCTCCCCGCACGGCGGGGAGTGGAAATCAGGGCCTTTTCCGGGCCTGATAGGCCGCCCAGAGGTCCGGCCGGCGGGTTTTGGTGAGGTTCTGGGCCTGTTCCCGCCGCCATTGGGCCACCTTGGCGTGGTCGCCGGAGGTCAGCACCTCCGGGATCGCCAGCCCCTCGAACACGGGGGGCCGAGTGTATTGCGGATATTCCAGCAGGCCCTCGCTGAAGCTTTCCTCGACCGCTGAGGTCTCCTTGCCCATCACGCCGGGCAGCAGGCGAACGCAGGCATCGATCATCGCCAGGGCGGCGATCTCCCCGCCGGAGAGAACGAAATCGCCGAGCGAGATTTCCTCCAGCCCGCGCGCCTCGATCAGCCGCTCATCGACGCCCTCGAAACGACCGCAGACGATCACCGCGCCCTGGCCGTCGGCGAGTTCCCACGCACGCGCTTGCGTGAATGGCTTGCCGCGCGGGCTCATCAGCAGGCGCGGCCGGCGGTCGTGCGGAACCGTGTCGAGCGCTTTTGCCAGCACATCGGCCTTCATCACCATGCCCGGACCGCCGCCGGCCGGCGTGTCGTCGACGGTGCGGTGCTTGTCGGTCGCAGAGGCGCGGATGTCGTGGCAGTCGAGCGACCAGATGTTGGACGCCATCGCCTTGCCGGCGAGGCTCAACGCCAGCGGACCGGGGAACATCTCCGGGAAGATCGTCAGGATGCTCGCGCGCCACATATCAGCCTCCGCTCGTCCCCGCGAAAGCGGGGACCCAGGAGTCAAAATACTGCGCCCATGTTTTGTCGCTCTGGATTCCCGCTTGCGCGGGAATGAGCGGAGTTTGTTGCACAGGCGACATCTCTATTCTTCGTCCCGCGCTTCGATCTCGGCCGGCCGCACCACCACGACCTGCTTCGCCGCGAGGTCGATCTTCGGCACCGTCGCATCGGTGAACGGCAGCATCAGCGGCTCGCTGCCGCCGACCGGCATGATCTCGATGATGTCGCCGGCGCCGAAATTATGCATCGCGTGCACGACGCCGATCTGCACGCCGTCCGGCCCAACCGCGTCGAGCCCGACCAGGTCGGCATGATAGAACGTGTCGGCCTCTTCGATCGGCGGCAACCGGTCGCGCGGTACATAAAGGTCGATGTTGCGCAGCGATTCTGCCGCCGTGCGGTCGCCGATGCCGGCGATGCGCGCGACTAGAAACTCCTTGGCCGGGCGCAGCGTCTCGATCTCGAAATGCCGCTTGCCGTCCTCGGTTTCCAGCGGGCCGTAGCCGGCGATGGCCAGCGGGTCCTCGGTGAAGGACCACAGCTTGACCTCGCCGCGTACGCCATGCGCCGCCCCGAAGCGGGCGACGTGGATCTTGTTGCCCGTGTGCAGTTGACGCGCCACGGCCTAAGACGATCAGCTCTTGGCCGCTGCAGCCTTGTCCGCTGCGGCCTTGGCGGTTGCCGCGGTCTTGGCGGCTGCCTCACCGGCTTCCTTGGCCTTGAGGGCTTCTTCGCGCGCGGCCTTGCGCTCCTTGCGCGGGATCGCCTTTTCCGGATTGTTGCGTTTCGGGCGCGTGGCGACGCCGGCGGCGTCGAGGAAGCGCAGCACGCGGTCGGACGGCTGCGCGCCCTTCTTCATCCAAGCCTGCGCCTTTTCGATATCGAACTTGAGCCGCTCGGCCTTGTCTTTCGGCAGCAGCGGATTGAAGTGGCCTAGACGCTCGATGAAACGGCCGTCGCGGGGCGCGCGGCTGTCGGCGACGACGATGTGATAGACCGGCCGCTTCTTGGTACCGGCGCGGGCCATGCGGATGACGAGAGACATTTCAGGTTTCCTTTTCTGACTAATCGACGAGCTTGTGTGACTTCATTTCTTTTTTCCGGAGCCGGGCAAGTCTGGAAATTTGCCCGGCAGTCCAGGAAACTTTCCGCCGCCGAGACCCGGAAGACCGGGAATGTTCGGCGGCAATTTCGGCATGGTCGGCGGCAGCGAGCCGCCAGCACCCGGCATTCCGGGCGGCAACTGCATGCCTGGCGGCAATTTCTTGGCGAGCTCGGCCATCTGCTCCGGCGACGGCATGCCGCCGCCGATCCCGAGCATCTGACCAAGACCTCCGAGCGCGCCGCGCTTGCCCAATCCCGCGCCTTTGCCCATGGCCTTCATCATGTCGGCCATGCCGCGATGCATCTTCAAGAGCTTGTTGATCGCCTCTGGCGTGGTGCCGGAGCCGGCGGCGATGCGCTTCTTGCGGCTGGCCTTGAGGATGTCGGGGTTGCGCCGCTCCTTCGGCGTCATCGAGTCGATGATCGCCATTTGCCGCTTGAGCAACTTGTCATCGAGGCCGGCGGCGGCGATTTGATTTTTCATCTTCGCCACGCCCGGCATCATGCCGAGCAGGCCGCCCATGCCGCCCATGGCCTGCATCTGCGTGAGCTGCTCGCGCAGATCGGACAGGTCGAACTGCCCCTTGCGCATCTTTTCGGCCGCGCGCATCGCCTTTTCGGCGTCGATATTGGCGGCGGCCTTCTCGACCAGCGCGACGATGTCGCCCATGCCGAGGATGCGGCCGGCGATGCGGGCGGGATCGAACTCTTCCAGCGCGTCGAGCTTTTCGCCGGTGCCGATCAGCTTGATCGGCTTGTTGGTGACGGCGCGCATCGACAGCGCGGCGCCGCCGCGGCCGTCGCCATCGACGCGCGTGAGCACGATGCCGGTGAGGCCGACGCGCTCGTCGAAGGCGCGCGCGAGATTGACGGCGTCTTGTCCCGTCAAACTGTCGGCGACCAGCAGCACTTCGTGCGGATTGGCGGCCGTCTTCACCTCGGCCGCCTCGTTCATCATCGCGTCGTCGAGGGTGGTGCGGCCGGCGGTGTCGAGCAGCACAACGTCGTAGCCGGAGAGCCGCGCGGCTTCGAGCGCACGCTTGGCGATCTGCTGCGGCTGCTGGCCTTCGACTACCGGCAGCGTGTCGATGCCCGCCTCGCGGCCGAGCACCGCGAGCTGCTCCATCGCGGCCGGACGGCGCACGTCGAGCGAGGCCATCAGAACTTTACGCTTGTTGCGGTCGGTGAGGCGGCGGGCAAGTTTGGCGGTGGTGGTGGTTTTGCCGGAGCCTTGCAGGCCGACCATCATGATGGCGACCGGCGGCGCGGCGTTGAGGTCGATTCCCTGTGCGTCGGAGCCGAGCGTGGCGACGAGCTGATCGTGCACGATCTTGACGACCATCTGGCCGGGCGTGACGGACTTCACCACCTCGACGCCGGTCGCCTGCTTCTTCACGCTGTCGGTGAAGGCGCGCGCGACGTCGAGCGCGACGTCGGCCTCGAGCAGCGCGCGGCGCACCTCGCGCAGCGCGGCGTCGACGTCGGCTTCCGACAGCGCACCGCGGCGGGTGAGACGGTCGAGAATGCCGCCCAGTTTTTCCGACAGCGAGTCGAACATTCTATCTTTCCAGGATGGCCATCCCTTCGGGAGGCCTATGAAAAACACCTCTACGCCCGAGGGCGCATTGCGCTGTCGGGCGGTGGCCTCCGGCCTCACAGGGACCGGGCGGCGGGTCAGCAGTCACGTCTCAGTTAAGACGGGCGGAACCTAGGGGCGGGGTCGGCGCAAGTCAAGGTAGGGTAACACACGGCAAATCAAGGCTATTTCAGGTCTCAACGATCTCGCTCTCGTCGATGGACGGCCCCGTGCGCGGTCCGTGCGGCAGGCCGAGATAGGCCTGCGAGCGCATCTCGATCAGCCGCGAGGCGGTGCGTTTGAACTCGTTGGCCTCGTAGCCGTCGGTGCCAGTGTAGAGCTCGTCCGGCTGCGCCTCGGCGGAGGCGAGCAGCTTTACGGCGTGGTCGTAAAGCGTATCGATCAGGATGATGAAGCGTTTGGCCTCGTTGCGCCGGCTGAAGTCCAATACCGGTATGTGGTCGATGATAATGGTGTGGAACTCGTGCGCCAGCTTGAGGAAGTCGCTGGCGGCGAGCGGTTGCGCGCACAGATCGGCGAAGTCGAAGCGCGCGACGCCCATGGCGGCTTTCGGTACCTTCACCACGTGCCCCTTGACCATCAGTTCGTGCGGCGCGCCGTGCGCCTCGCCGACCAGCCGATGCCAGGCGTCGTCCAGCGCGGCCACGGCCTTGGTATCTGGCGGCACGTACCACGTCGGCACGCCGGTGAGTTTCTCCAGGCGGAAGTCGGCGCGCGCGTCGAGCCGCGTCACCACGCAGTGTTTCTCCAGCATGGCGATGAACGGCAGGAACAGCGCGCGGTTGAGGCCGTCCTTGTAGAGATCGCGCGGCGCCAGATTGGAGGTCGCCACCATCACCACGCCGAGTTCGAACAGCTTGGTGAACAGCCGCCCGAGGATCATGGCGTCGGCGATGTCGGTGACGTGGAATTCGTCGAAGCAGAGCAGCCAGGACTCGGCGGCGATCTCCTCGGCCGTGCGTTGGATCGGGTCGTGCTCGGCGCCGCCGGTTTTGATTTGCTGGCGGAAAACGTGAACGCGCTCATGCACGTCGGCCATGAACTCGTGGAAATGCGCGCGGCGCTTGCGCACGACGGGGCTGGTGGCGAAGAACAGGTCCATCAGCATGGTCTTGCCGCGACCGACCTCGCCGTGGATGTAGAGGCCCTTGAGCACCTCGTCGCGCTTTTCGATCTTGCCGAATAGCCAGCCGAGCGCCGACGACTTGCGCGCCAGCCGGTGCTGGTCGAGACGCTGGGCGAGCAGCTCCATCTGCCGGGCAAGCGCCGCTTGGCCGAGGTCAGGCTCGATCTTTCCAGCGGCGATAAGCGCCGTGTAACGGGTGCTGAAGGTTTCCGGCATGGCCGCGCGGGTGGGAAACGGGAGCGGACTTATCGGGCCATAACGGCCGGCTGTAAATCGAGCCCTTGGTGGCAGGCGGCCCGCGAACCGATACACGGGCGTAAAATGCTGCGCAATAAATGCGTTAACGCTTTGTTAGCCATGCGGTTTTTGCAGGGTTGCCTCCCGCAGGCAAAAAATTAAATCACTATTTTGCTGCATTGCAGCATATATACAGGCGTAGGACGAATCGCGGGAACACGCGGTCGTTAAGGGGCGCAGCGCCGAGGCAGGGGTCCGTGGATGCTCTGGAGACCCGACATGAGCGATTTGCTGCCTGACGGTGGGACTATTCGGAAGCTGTGGGTCGGTGAGGCCGATGCCTACCGCGACCACCTGTTGCGGCTCGATTCGGAAAGCCGCTACCGGCGCTTTTCCGGCTCGATGTGCGACGAGATCATCGCGCGCCATGCCGCCACCATCGCCGAGATCGGCGTGGTGGTGCACGGTTTCTTCGTGCACGGACAGCTGCGCGGCGCCGCCGAGCTGCGCCACATCGGCTCGCCTTTCTCCACCGAGGCGGAAGCCGCCTTCAGCATCGAGCAGCCGTGGCAGAGCCACGGCATTGGCACCGAACTGCTCGAACGCACGCTCCTGTCCGCGCGTAACCGGGGCATCAAGGCCGTGCACATGCAATGGCTGCCGGAGAACCGGCGCATGCAGCAGCTTGCCCGCAAATTCGAAGCCGAGATCAAGCTCGATTTCGGCAGCGTGATGGGCGAGGTCGATCCGCCGCGCCTGACGCTGCTGTCGCTTTTGCGCGAGGCGGTGGTCGACAGCCACAACATCGCGTCAGCGATCCTCGATGCACAGTGGCGGTTGCTGTTCAGGGCGGCGTAGCCGTCAAGTCAGCGGATAGCTCGCTTCCACCACATAGGGCCCGCCGCCGACCGAGGCGCGCGAGGAGAAAAGCACGAAGCGCTCGATCGGAAATCTCGGGGTGCGGAAAAAGCCGCGCGTGGCGAGATAGTCGGCGACGTCGCGGCTGGAGGCGTCACGCAGGCGCGCCAACGTCACATGCGGCAGATATTTGCGGCCTTCAGGCTCCAAGCCGATGCGCTGCATCAGCCGTTCGTGCTCGGCCTGCAGGTCGAGCAGCGCCTGCGTCGGCGCGACGGTGGCCACCACTGCGCGCGGTTTTCGCCCGCCGAACGAGGTCAGCCCTTCCAGATGCAGCTCGAAGGCGGCGCGCTTGACGCGGCCCAGCAAGGACGCGATCTCATGCGCCACCACGTCGTCGACGTCGCCGATGAAGCGCAGCGTGACGTGATAATTCTCCGGCGTGATCCAGCGCGCGCCCGGCAGTCCGCCGCGCAACATGCTCAGCGCTTCGCCGACCTCGGGCGGGATTTCAACACCGGTGAAGAGGCGCGGCATGAAATCGTGCTCTCCAACTTGCGCTTACGATCGCCCGGCGCGGATGCGAGCGATCAACTCTTCCACTTGCGGCAGGATGCGCGCCACGATCATGTCGACCCCAGCCGGATTGGGATGGAGCCCGTCCGCCAGCAGCAATTTCGGGTTGCTAATCACGCCATCCATGAAGAAGGGATAGAAAACGACGGGATGCGTCGCGGCAAGAGCCGGATAGATTGCGTCGAACGCCTGCACATAGTCTTCGCCCAGATTGCGCGGCGCCAGCATGCCGGCGAGCAGCACGGGGATGTGCAGCTGCTGCATCTTGCTGAGGATCGTTTCCAGGTTCGCTTTGACCAGCTTCGGATCGACGCCGCGGAGGGAATCGTTGGCGCCGAGTTCGAGGATGATTGCTTGGGTTCCCTCGGGGATCGACCATTCCAGCCGGGACAGGCCGCCGGTCGTGGTGTCTCCCGACACTCCGGCATTGGCGACGGTGGCGGCGATGCCTTTGGCCTTCAGCGCCGCCTGGAGCCTGGCCGGGAAAGCGGCGTCGGCGGGCAGGTTATATCCGGCGGTCAGCGAATCGCCGAACGCCACGATCTTGACCGGATCGTCCGCCCACGCCGGGCTCAGGCACTTTGCAAGGCAACAGATCGTGACCAGCGCCGCAGCCGCGAGACGCTGGACGGTGGCCCGCTTTGTCCCATATGAGCGGGGCTGCCTAGGGTGAAACCGCATGAATCATAACTCTCAATCCGCGCCGGCCATCGCGCAATCCGCCATAGAACTTGCCGGCGTCAATCTTTCGCTCGGGCAGGGTGCCGCGCGCGTTCATATCCTCAAAGACGTCGACCTGAATATAGGCAGCGGCGAGGCGGTTGGCTTGGTCGGGCCGTCTGGCTCCGGCAAGTCGACGCTGCTCATGGTAATGGCCGGGCTCGAACGCGCCGACAGCGGCTCGGTCAGTATCGCCGGCGAGAACCTGACCGCGCTCGGCGAGGACGATCTCGCGCGCTTTCGTGGGCGCAATATCGGCATCGTCTTTCAATCCTTTCACCTGATCCCGACCATGACGGCGTTGGAGAACGTCGCGGTGCCGCTGGAGCTTGCCGGCGTAAAGGACGCCAGCGAACGCGCGCGCACCGAGCTCACCGCGGTGGGACTGGGCGAGCGGCTGCATCACTACCCGGCCGAACTTTCCGGCGGCGAGCAGCAGCGCGTCGCCGTGGCGCGCGCGCTGGCGCCCAATCCGGCGATCCTGGTCGCCGACGAGCCGACCGGCAATCTCGACGAAGCCACCGGCCAGCAGATCATCGAACTGCTGTTTGCCGGGCACCGCGATCGCGGCACGACTTTGGTGCTGGTCACGCATGACGCGGCGCTCGCCGCGCGCTGCGGCCGTGTCGTGCGCCTGCGCTCGGGGCGGGTGGATGGCGCGACATGAAAAACACCTGGCTGCCTCTCCACTACGCCCTGCGCGAGATGCGCGGCGGATTGCGCGGCTTCTACGTCTTCGTCGCCTGTATCGCGCTGGGCAGCATGGCGATTGCCGGCGTGTCGTCGCTGGCGGCAAGCCTCAGCGACGGGCTGGCGCGCGAAGGCCGCGTCATTCTCGGCGGCGATCTCGCCTTCACGCTCATCCAGCGCGAGGCGAACCCGGACGAACTGGCCTTCCTGCAAAGCAAAGGCGCGGTATCAGTAGCCGCCACCTTGCGGGCCATGGCGCGGAGCGCCGAACGCGACATGGCGCGGAGCGCCGAATCAAACATGGCGCGGAGCGCCGGATCAAGCATGGCGCGGAGCGCCGACGGCAAGTCGACGCTGGTGGAGCTGAAAGCGGTCGATTCGGTCTATCCCCTCTACGGTACGCCCGTGCTCGATCCGACCGGGCCGCTAGCCAATGCGCTGGCGCAACGCGACGGCGTGTTCGGTGCCGTCGCCGACCCGACGCTGCTGACGCGGCTCGGCGTCACGCCGCCGGCGCGCGTGAGCATCGGCAACGCGACGTTCGACATCCGCGCCGCGCTGGCGAGCGAACCGGACAAGCTCGCCGGCGGCATCGGCTTCGGGCCGCGTCTGCTCGTGAGCGTGGACGCGCTGCGTGCCACCGGGCTCCTGCAGCCCGGCAGCCTGGTGCGCTGGTCCTATCGCCTGCGCCTTGCCGACAACGACAACAGCGATGCCGCCGCCACGGCGGTGGCGATCCAGGCGCGCGCAAAATTCCCCGAAGCGGGCTGGGAAATCCGCAACCGCTCGAATGCCTCGCCGCAACTCGAGCGCAACGTCGAGCGCTTCACGCAATTCCTCACCATCGTCGGTCTGACCGCGCTCCTGGTTGGCGGCGTCGGCGTCGGCAATGCGGTGAAGAGCCATCTCGACCGGCGACGCGACACCATCGCCACGCTGAAGGCGCTGGGCGCCTCGGGCAAGCGCGTGTTCTCCATTTACCTGACGCAGGTGATGCTGCTGGCGCTCGTTGGCGGTGTCATCGGCGCGGTGCTGGGCGCCGCGCTGCCGTTTCTCATTGTGGGAGTCTTCGGCAAGATCATTCCGTTCCCGATCATCCCGGCCGTGCATCCGGCGGAGCTGGCGCTGGCGTTGCTCTACGGCCTGATGACCGCGCTCGCCTTCGCGCTTTGGCCGCTTGGGCGCGCGCATGACGTGCCGGTGGGCGAGCTGTTCCGCGATGAAGTCGCCGCGCGGCCCCGCTGGCCGCGTGCGGTCTATGTGGCGATGACCGCCAGCGCGGTGCTGGCGCTCGCCGGCATCGCCGTGCTGCTCGCCTATGACCGCCGCGTCGCGGTCATCTACGTCGGTGTCGCGGCCGGCGTGTTTCTCCTGCTGCGCTTGGTGGCGACGCTGCTGATGGCGGTGGCGCGGCGCGCGCCACGCGCCAGCTCCACGACGTTGCGCATGGCGATCGCCAACATCCATCGACCGGGCGCGCTGACGCCGACCATCGTGCTGTCGCTGGGCCTCGGCATCGCGCTCCTAGTGACCGTGATCGAGATCGACGGCAACCTGCGCCAGCAGTTCTCCAACGAGCTGCCCGCGCATGCGCCGTCGTTCTATTTCCTCGACATCCCGTCCGATCAGGCCGAGCGCTTCGACGGCTTCCTGCGCCGGCAGGCGCCGCAGGCGGCGGTGGAAGAAGTACCGATGCTGCGCGGGCGCATCGTCGCGGCGGGCGGCACGGCGGCCGAGCTGATCCGGCCGAAAGACGATTCGGCCTGGGTGCTGCAAAGCGACCGCGGCATCACTTACGCGACCGACATCCCAGCCGGCTCGCGCCTGGTCGCGGGTGACTGGTGGCCGCGCGATTATGACGGCCCGCCGCTGGTGTCATTCGAGAAACGCATCGCCGAAGGCTTGGGCCTGAAGCTCGGCGATTTCATCACGGTCAATGTGCTCGGCCGCAACATCATCGCCAGGATTTCCAACCTGCGTACGGTCGACTGGCAGAGTCTCGGCATCAACTTCGTCATGGTGTTTTCGCCGAACGCTTTCCGCGGCGCACCGGCGACGCATCTCGCCACGCTCACTTTTCCCGACGGCGGCACGCCGGCACAGGAAGGCGCGGTGCTGCGCGAGGTGTCCGACACGTTCCCGATGGTCACCACGGTGCAGGTCAAGGACGCACTCACCGCCATCGGCGGCATCATCGCCAATCTGGTGCTCGGTATCCGCGGCGCCAGCGCGGTGACGCTGCTTGCTGCGGCGCTGGTGCTGGGCGGCGCGCTCGCCGCCGGCCACCGCCATCGTGTCTACGATGCGGTGATCCTGAAGACGCTGGGTGCCACGCGCGCACGGCTGATCGGCGCCTACACCATCGAGTACCTGCTGCTCGGCACGGCGACCGCGCTGTTCGGCGTGCTCAGTGGCTCGCTGGCTGGCTGGCTGATCGTTGAGGAGCTGATGCACCTTCGATTCGCGTGGCAGCCGCTGCCGGCGCTGGTGGCGGCCGTCGTGGCCATGCTGGTGACGGTTGTGCTCGGGCTGGCGGGCACGTTCAGCGCTTTGGGGCAGAAACCGGCCCCGGTGCTGCGGAATCTCTAGCGATTCCGGCCCACCCCCAGGGGTGATGCGGTATTCGGCCGCGCTTGAAGACCCCTCGGACAAGGCAACTACTTCGGCTATAATGGTTTTCTGGGAAAGGTTAATTCCGCGCAATCCCGGCCGGTCACCAAGGCGCCATATCTGGCATGGAGACTTGCATCACACTACATTTCGGACACGAACCGCGACGGCTGTCGCCGGCGCGGTCGACGTGACCGGCCCTGACAAGCCGGGAGCAAAAAGAGGGAACCTCGATGTCGGACTATGACCGTAACGTCGCTGCCGGCCGCTTCGGCGCCGCGCGCGCCGTGGAGATCGATGCAGGCCTGCGCGCCTACATGCTCCGCGTCTACAACTACATGGCCGCCGGCGTCGCTCTGACCGGCGTCGTGTCTTGGCTGACCTTCAATGCCGCCGTTACCACCAACGACGCCGGCCGGCTTGCGCTGACTTCGTTTGGTCAGATGATCTACAGCGGCCCGCTGACGATCGTGCTGTTCCTCGGCACGCTCGGCATCGTCTTCTTCCTGAGCTTCCGCATCGACAAGCTGCAGGCGAGCACCGCCTTCGTGCTGTTCATGTTGTACGCGGGTCTGCTCGGCTTGATGCTGTCGTCGGTCTTCCTGTCCTATACCGGCGCGTCGGTGACCCGCACGTTCTTCATTTCGGCCGCCTCGTTCGGCGCGCTGAGCCTGTACGGCTACACCACGCAGCGCGATCTCTCGCCGATCGGCTCGTTCCTGGTGATGGGCTTGTTCGGCCTCATCCTGGCGATGATCGTCAACATGTTCCTCAAGAGCACCGGGCTCGACTTCGCCATCTCGGCGATCGGCGTGCTGATCTTCGCCGGCCTCACCGCCTGGGACACCCAGCGCATCAAGGAAATGTACAGCGCCAACGACGACGGCACCGTCGCCGGCCGCAAGGCGGTGATGGGCGCGCTGACGCTGTACCTCGACTTCATCAACCTGTTCCTATTCCTGCTGCGCTTCTTGGGTGATCGGCGCTGAAGCGCCGTTGGGCGACCGGCGCTAATCGGCGCCAAAGCACTCGGCAGAACAGACTTGTTCAACGCCCCGGCCTCGCGCCGGGGCGTTTTGTCTTTGTCATGGCCGGGCTTGTCCCGGCCATCCACGTCTTGTTTATTCGAAGACGTGGATGCCCGGCATAAAGCCGGGCATGACGGGCTTGAGAATGCCGCTTTCCATACGCTCAGTAACGCTTGCCGACATTCCCGCCATCACGCGTATCTACGCGCATGCGGTCGAGCACGGTACGGCGTCCTTCGAGCTCGAGGCGCCTGAAGAGAACGAGATGGGCCGGCGCATGCGCGAGCTCACCGGCAAGGGCTTCCCGTATATCGTCGCCGAGGTGGATGGCGTTCTCGCCGGTTATGCTTATGCCGGGCCCTATCGCTCGCGTCCGGCCTACCGGCTGACCGTCGAGGACTCGGTGTACATCGCGCCGCACATGCATCGCCTCGGCGTCGGACGCGCGCTGCTTGCCGCGCTCATCGACGCGACCGCGGCGGGTAACTTCCGCCAGATGATCGCGGTGATCGGCGACTCAGCCCAGCAGGCGGCGTCCATCGGCCTGCACGAAGCGCTCGGATTCCGCCGCGTCGGAATTCTGGACAATGTCGGCTTCAAGCACGGCCGTTGGCTCGACAGCCTGCTGATGCAGCGCGCGCTCGGCGACGGGGCAACGAGAGAGCCCTAGTTGACCAGCACCGGTTTGTCGATCACGCACAGCACGCGTTCGAGCTCGTGGCCGCGGCGCAGGATGTGGCCGGTGGCCGAGATCACGCTGTAGGCGCCCTGCCGGCGCTCGAGATGCGGATCCTTCTCGATGCGATAGAGCGGCACTTCTGAAGAACGGCGGAAGATCGAGAACACGGCGCGATCTTTCAGGAAGTCGATGGCGTAGTCGCGCCATTCGCCGGCAGCAACCTTGCGCCCGTAAAGATCGAGGATGCGACGCAGCTCGCGGCGGCTAAAGGTCACTTGATTGAGGGGGGCGGTGTTGCGCGCCGGGGAGCCGCCCCCGAGGGACTGGCTGGGATCGGTATCGCCGGTACCGAAGGTCATGCGGCGCCTCCTTTTTACGTGGCGGTCATGATCGCGCCGGCGCTGGCGGACGGCAAGACCCTCGTTAGGTCAATCGAATGGCATCGAAACGGGCGTAAACGCCCCGCGCACGATCACGAAGTCGTTAAACGAACCACAATAACGCCCAATTTCGGTCAATCGCCCGACACGCGGGGTGAGGATAACAGCACCGTTGCCTCAAGGCCCGGTTCGGTTTGATCTCCGGATTCCTCAGCCCCCCAGCCCCCCGGGGGTCAGCCGGCCGGGCCAGTTGAGTTCCGCGTACGGTTCAATCCCCTAAGCCTCGGGCCGGTTTTCACCGGCCCAATTTTTTTGTGCTCGATTGACTGGCGTGTCTGTCGGCTAATGCAAGCTGACGGTCGCCGCGCCGAGTATCGTGCCGGGTTTGGCGGCGACACCGCTCTGCACCAGCACCGCGAGGCTATCGATCTCATTCAGCGCATACGTATCGTTGGGAAGCTCGGCAAGCGGTATGCGGAAGGTGGCGGCCTCGCCCTTCCATTCGCCGAGTTTCACCCAGCGGCGCACCACGTTGTGGTAGGTGAGTGTGCGGCCGCTATTCTCGCCGCGTGCGATCGACACCGGCCTCGTCGCGGTGATCGGACACAGCCAGACCTCGCCGCTGCGCCGGTCGTCCTTGGCCGGCGGGACGGTGACGGTCACGGCGCCATCCGCGACCGACATCGTCACAGGAAGGATCAATGGCGTCGCGGTCTTGCGCGTTTCGGCAATGGCATTTTCGATCGCCGTCCTGTCGCTGCCGAGCGCCTGCATCACGCCGTTGACCACGACCTGCGGCGTGTAAACCTCGCGATCGCCGCGTGCGCCGGCATAGGCGCGCTCGCGGTTGCTGTGTCCGTGCAGTGCGAGCGTGTCCTTCCAGCCGAGATAGTCCCAGTAATCGACCGCGAGGCTCATCGTCACCAGCGACAGATCGCGCGCCAGCTCGCCGAGGAGCTTGTCGGCCGCCGGACAGGACGAGCAGCCTTGGCTGGTGAAAAGCTCGATGACGGCGCGTGGCTCTTCGGCGCACGCCGGTGTCACGGCATCGGCCGCGCATAGGAACGCGGCGACCGCGAAGGTGATGCGGCGGTAGTTCATGCCGAGCTCATGGCCCCCTTGCCCTCGCCGGAGCGCTTATAGATCGCTCCCATGATCACCGGCTACTCACTTAGCAGTGAGGGCCGGTGGGCAAATTGGTGGGACCGCCCGCGTCAGGTCGCGAGGTGCCGCAGCACGTACTGCAAGATGCCGCCGTTGCGGAAGTAATCGAGCTCGTCCAGCGTATCGATGCGGCAGATGAGCGGGACGCGTTTGAGCGTGCCGTTGCCCGAGACGATCTCGGCGATCAGCCGTTGGCGTGGCTTGAGCTCGCCGTGCAGGCCGCGAATGGTGACCTGTTCGTCGCCCTTGAGGCCGAGCGTCTGCCAGGACGTGCCTTCCTCGAATACCAGCGGCATCACGCCCATGCCGATCAGGTTGGAGCGATGGATGCGCTCAAACGACTGCGTGATGACCGCGCGCACGCCGAGCAACACGGTTCCCTTCGCCGCCCAGTCGCGCGACGAGCCGGTGCCGTATTCCTTGCCCCCGAAGATGACGAGCGGCACGCCGTCGGCTTTGTACTTCATCGCCGCGTCGTACATCGTCATCCGCTGCTTGGACGGATAGTGGATTGTGACGCCGCCTTCGACGCCCGGCACCATCTGGTTCTTGATGCGGATATTGGCAAAGGTGCCGCGCATCATCACTTGGTGATTGCCGCGCCGCGTGCCGTACTGGTTGAAGTCCTTCGGCCGCACCTGGTGGTCGCGCAGATATTCGCCCGCCGGGCTTGATTCCTTGATCGATCCCGCCGGCGAGATGTGGTCGGTGGTGATCGAGTCGCCGAGCAGAGCCAGCACGCGCGCGTCGACGATGTCCTCGATCGGCTTTTGCCGCTTGTCCATACCTTCGAAGTAGGGCGGGTTCTGCACGTAGGTCGAACGGTCGTCCCACTCGTAGGTCAGCCCGCCCTTCACCGCGATCTTGCGCCAGTTGGCGTCGCCCTTGAACACGTTGGCGTATCGCTTGGTGAAGATCTGCTTGGTGACGTTCTTGTTGACGAACTCGCCGATCTCCTTGTTCGACGGCCAGATGTCCTTGAGGAACACCTTCTTGCCCTTTTGATCGACGCCGATCGGCTCCTTGGCAAGGTCGATGTTCATCGAGCCGGCGATCGAATAGGCGACCACCAGCGGCGGCGAGGCGAGGTAGTTGGCGCGCACGTCGGCGTTGACGCGGCCTTCGAAGTTGCGGTTGCCGGAGAGCACCGCGGCGGCGACCAGGTCGCCGGCGTTGATCGCGTCCGAGTTTTCCGGCGGCAGCGGGCCGGAGTTGCCGATGCAGGTGGTGCAGCCGAAGCCGACCAGGTTGAAGCCGAGCTTGTCGAGGTCCTTCTGCAGGCCGGACTTCTCGAGGTACTCGCCGACAACCTGCGATCCCGGAGCCAGTGAGGTCTTCACCCACGGCTTGGCGGTGAGGCCCTTGGCCGCAGCTTTGCGAGCGACCAGACCGGCGCCGATCATCACGTTCGGATTGGACGTGTTGGTGCAGGAGGTGATTGCCGCGATCACCACGTCGCCATGGCCGAGATTGTAATCTTTGCCTTCGACCGGCACGCGTTTCTTCGCCTCGGCAGCCTTGCCGAATTCCTTGTCCATCGATACCGCAAAGCCAGCCTTCACGTCCTTCAGCGGCACGCGATCCTGCGGGCGCTTGGGTCCGGCAAGCGACGGCTCGACCGAATTGAGATCGAGCTTGAGGATGTCGGTGAAGATCGGATCGGGCGTGGTCTTGGTGCGGAACATGCCCTGCGCCTTGGCGTAGGCCTGCACCAGCGAGATCACTTCGGCCGGACGGCCGCTGGTCTTCAGGTAGGCGATGGTGTCTTCGTCGATCGGCGAGAAGCCGCAGGTGGCGCCGTATTCCGGCGCCATGTTGCCGAGCGTGGCGCGGTCGGCGATCATGAGATGCTGCAGGCCCGGGCCGAAAAACTCGACGAACTTGCCGACGACGCCGCGTGCGCGCAGCATCTGCGTGACGGTGAGCACCAGGTCGGTGGCGGTGACGCCCTCTTTCAGCTTGCCGGACAGCTTGAAGCCGATCACCTCGGGCAAGGTCATCGACAGCGGCTGGCCGAGCATGGCGGCTTCCGCCTCAATGCCGCCGACGCCCCAGCCGAGCACCGAGAGGCCGTTCACCATCGTCGTGTGCGAGTCGGTGCCGACCAGCGTGTCGGGGTAAGCGACTTCCATCGTCGGCGTCTTGCCGTCGATTTTGACCTTATCCTTCTTCGACCAGACGACGCGCGACAGGTATTCGAGGTTGACCTGGTGACAGATGCCGGTGCCGGGCGGCACCACGCTGAAATTGTCGAACGAGCGCTGCGCCCATTTGAGGAATTTGTAGCGCTCCTGGTTCTGCCGGTACTCCTCATCGACGTTCTTCTTCAAGGCCTGGCTGTTGCCGAAGAAGGTCACCGCGACCGAGTGGTCGATGACGAGATCGACCGGCACCTGCGGATTGATCTTCTTGGGATCGCCGCCGAGCGCTTTCATCGCGTCGCGCATCGCGGCCAGGTCGACCACGGCCGGAACGCCGGTGAAATCCTGCATCAGCACGCGAGCCGGGCGGAAGGCGAATTCGCGCTCCGAGGTCTTGGTCTTGAGCCATTCGGCGACCGCCTTGATGTCCTCTTTGGTCACCGTGCGCCCGTCTTCGTTGCGCAGCAGGTTTTCCAACAGGACTTTCATCGAGAACGGCAGGCGCGAGATGCCTTTGAGGCCGTTTTTCTCGGCGGTGGGCAGGCTGTAGTAAGCGTAGGTCTTGCTACCGGCCTGGAGCGTCTTGCAACATCTGAAGCTGTCGAGCGAAGTCATGAGCGTCTGTTTCCATTCCCCCGGCGTGTCGCGGTTGGTGGATCGGTCTAAAGCACTCGCAAGTCAGGAGATTTGTCGTTTGTCAAACTTGCGCCGGAATTCATGAACGTAGCGCCGCAGGTTTTGGGCTTATAAAGTCTTTTCGCGCGCGACGCCATATTGACCCGGAAACTTGCGAAAAATGCCCAAAAAATCGATGTTTTCCACGATAGTCCGAAGGGGCTGGGCGACCTTCCGTCCTGCGCGGTGGAACCCATGATGCAGCTTATCGCTGACAGCCTTGTCTGCCGTCGGAGCGGGAGAACCGTATTTTCTGGGCTTAATTTCAGCGTTTCCAGCGGGCAGGCGATGATGGTCGTCGGCCGTAACGGCGCCGGCAAATCCTCCCTCCTACGGATGATCGCTGGGCTGATATGCATATCCGGTGGGAGTCTGACGCTGACCGGTGGCGAGCAGGAGGGCACGGTGCCCGAGCAGGCGCACTACCTTGGCCATTTGGATGCCCTCAAGCCGTCGCTCTCGGTCTTGGAAAACTTGCGATTCTGGGCGGAATACCTGGGTAAGGGGGATGGCGGCCTGGAGGAGGCCCTGGACGTGGTCGATATGGGCCGCCTCGCCGACCTGCCGGCCGCTTACCTGTCGGCCGGGCAACGCAGGCGGCTGTCCATTGCGCGCCTGGTCGCGGTCGAGCGGCCGCTCTGGCTGCTGGACGAGCCGACCTCGGCGCTGGACGTACAGTCGCAGGACCGTCTCGCCGGACTCATGCGCAAGCACCTCGCCGGAGGCGGCATGATCATGGCGGCGACGCATGGGCCGATCGGTCTCGACAGTGCTCTTGAACTGCGCATCGGAGGCGCCGCATGAACGCCTGCTTGAAAGGGAGACGCGCGTGAACGCGTTTTTAGCCCTTCTGGTCCGCGACATGCGCATTGCCGTGCGGGTCGGCGGCGGTGCGCTGATGGGCGCGCTGTTCTTCCTCATCGTGGTCACGATGATGCCATTTGCGATTGGGCCCGATCTCGGCCTGCTCGCCCGCATCGGCCCGGCGATTCTCTGGCTCGGCGCGCTGCTGGCGAGCCTGCTCGCGCTCGATCGGCTGTTCGCCAGCGATCACGAAGACGGCTCGCTCGATCTCTTGATGATGGGCCGCATGCCGCTCGAGCTGGCGGTGGCGGCCAAAGCCATCGCGCATTGGCTCACCACCGGGCTGCCGCTGGTCGTTATCACGCCGGTGCTCGGCCTGATGCTGAACGTCGAGATGAATGCCATGGGCTGGGTGTCGCTGACGCTGCTCGCCGGCACGCCCGCGCTCAATTTCATAGGCCTGATCGGCGCCGCGCTGGCGGTGACGTTACGAAGAGGAGGACTTCTGCAAGCCGTGCTCGTCCTCCCGCTCACGGTGCCGGTGTTGATTTTCGGCGTGGCTGCCGCCAACGCGGCGATCGTCGGACCCGCCCCGTTCGGCCCTCCTTTCACCATTCTTTGCGCGCTATCGATGGCGACCTTCGTGATCGGGCCCATCGCCGCGGCGGCAGCCTTGCGGGCGGGGCAGGAGTAATGACTACGCAATTACCCGGCATTGCCCGTCCGATTGATGGATATTAAAACGCCCCCATGGCCATCATAGATCTCGCCAATCCGACCCGTTTCCTCAATATCGTCAACCGCTTGCTGCCTTGGCTCGCGGCCGCGACGGCGGTCGTCTTCGCCTTCGGACTGGCCCGCATTCTCAATGCGCCGGACGACTACCAGCAGGGTGCGACCGTCAAGATCATGTACCTGCACGTTCCCGCGGCCTGGCTCGCCATGATGTGCTGGGGCGTCATGAGCCTCGCCGCGCTCGGCACGCTGGTGTGGAAACATCCGCTCGCCGACGTCTCGGGCAAGGCAGCCGCGCCGCTCGGCGCCGCCTTCACCTTCATCTGCCTGGTTACCGGCTCGCTATGGGGTCGTCCGACCTGGGGCACTTACTGGGTGTGGGACGCCCGCCTCACCTCGATGCTGGTGCTGTTCCTGCTCTATCTCGGCGTACTGGCGCTGTACTGGACGGTGGAAGACCCGGGCCGCGGCTCGCGCGCGGCGGCGATCCTGACGCTGGTCGGCGCCCTCAACATTCCGATCATCAAATTCTCGGTCGAATACTGGAACACGCTGCACCAGCCCGCCTCGCTGTTCCGCAAGGGCGGCTCGGCGATCGATCCGTCGATCCTGATCCCGCTGCTGATCATGGCCGGCGGCTTCACGCTGCTGTTCCTCACGCTGCATCTCGCCGCCATGCGCAACGAGATCTTGCGCCGGCGCGTGCGCGCGATGCGGCTGATCCAGGCGCAAGAATTAGCTGAGGCAAGCACATGAATCTCGGGCCGCATGCCGATTTCATCGTCGCCGCCTACGCCGTGACGATTTTCGCCGTCGCCGTGCTGATCGCCTGGATCGTGCTCGACTACTCCGCGCAGCGCCGTATTCTGGGTAATCTCGAGGACAGCGGCGTCACCCGCCGCTCGCGCCGTTCGAATAGGGACGCACAATGAGCACGACCACCGACACGAAGCCCGGCAACAGCCGCCGCACCATCCTGGTGCTGCTGCCGCTCGTCCTCTTCGTCGGCCTGGCGGCGCTGTTCTATATCCGACTCTGGGCCGGCGACGTCTCGCGCATCCCCTCCGCGCTGATCGGGCAGCAGGCACCGAAGACCGACCTGCCGCCGCTCGCCGGACTGGAGCGCAACGGCAAGCAAATTCCAGGGCTGAACAGCGCCGATTTCATCGGCCAGGTCACGCTGGTGAACGTGTGGGCCTCGTGGTGCATCCCTTGCGCCGACGAAGTGCAGTACCTGGACCGCCTGTCGAAGGACAAGCGTTTCCGTCTGGTCGGCATCAACTACAAGGACGCGCCCGACAACGCGCGCCGCTTTCTCAATCGTTACGGCAATCCCTTCATCGCCTCCGGCACCGACCAGAACGGCCGCGCGTCGATCGACTGGGGCGTCTACGGCGTGCCGGAGAATTTCGTGATCGGTAAAGACGGCCGCATCGCCTACAAGCTGGTCGGCCCTGTCACGCCTGAGAACATCGACACCGTGCTGCGGCCGGAAATCGAAAAGGCGCTGGCGCAGAATTAAGCCAAGGGCGCGCGCCGTTCCGGATTGAGCAGCGAATAGGCGACCCCGAGCGTCACGCTGTAGGTCAGCACCATCACGAGCGTGAACAGCGTCGGCTCCAAGCCTAAGCCGGCCTGGCTGGCGAAGAGGCCTTTGCCGAGCGCCGGGAAAAACAGCAGACCCATGCCCAACCAGACGACGAGGCCGAAGGTTGCGCCCTTGAGCGCGCCATTGCGCCCCGGCAGGTACCGGTAGGCTTGCCCGAACAGAAATCCGAGGACGACCGAGCCGTTGAAATAAGACAACGCCCACGGCACCCACGCGTGCACCGATCCGCCCGTCATGTTTGTCAGCACATTCTGCAGGTCATTGTAGGGCTGGAAGCTCGGCAGCAGATTGGCCCAGGATTTCAGCGTCATCAGTCCGGTGTGCGCGGCGCTGCCGCAAAGGCCCGCGGCGATCGGCTTCCAGATGCGGGCGGGGTCCACGGCCGTCAGGGCTGCTTCTCGTCCACGCTGTATTTTTTGATCAGTGGCATCTGCAATGCGCCGAACACGAAGGTGAGCGGCACGGCGCCGAACAATTTGAAGCTCACCCAGAAATCCGTCGTCTGCGTGCGCCAAACGATCTCGTTCAGCACCGCCATGGCGAAAAAGAAGATCGCCCAGCGCGCGGTGAGCTTGCGCCAGCCTTCCTCGGTCAGATGGAACATCTGATCGAACATCACCTCAAGCAACGGCTTGCGGAAGACCAAGCCGCCGGCGAGCGTGCCGCCGAACAGGCAATATATAATGGTGGGCTTGAGCTTGATGAAGGTCTCGTCGTGCAGCACCAACGTCAGGCCGCCGAAGATCAGCACGATGATCGCCGTGACGATCGGCATGATGGCAAGGTGGCGCGTGAGGGCGTAGCTCAGCGCGATGGCGCTGAGCGAGGCGACCATGAACGCGCCGGTCGCGGCGAAGATGCCGAACTTCGCATTGGCGACGAAGAACAGCACCAGCGGCCCGATATCGAGCGCGAGCTTGAGGATGGGGTTGAGTTGTTTCTTATCCGGCATGATCGGCTGTGTAGCGCGCGGATGGCGGATTGTCATGCGGTTCGGTTGTTAGCCGACAAGCCGCGGTGCTAGCTTTGCGCAACGATAAAACCGCCAGGGAGGCAAATTCATGGTTCGGGGTATCGTCGTCGCCTGCGCTCTGCTCCTGTCCGCAGCGCAGGCTTATGCCGAGAGCGACTTCAAGGTGACCCTATTGGGCACGGCGACGCCGGCGCCTCGCCCCAACCGCTACGGACCAAGCACGCTCGTCGAGGTCGGCGGGCAGGTGCTGTTGTTCGACGCCGGACGCGGCGTTCCGATCCGCATGGGCCAGATCAAGGTGCCGGTCGGAAAGATCGACGTCCTGTTCATCACGCACTATCACTCCGACCACGTCGCCGGCATTCCGGACGTCTGGCTCACCGGATGGCTCGGGCCGGTGTTCGGCCGGCGCAAGACACCGTTCCACGTTATCGGTCCGACCGGCGCCAAGAATTTGATGAGCAATCTGGAAAAGGCCTACGCTCTCGACATCGGCATTCGCGAAGTCGACGAGAAGCTGCCGCCGCAAGGCATCGCGGTGAACGTCGAGGAGTTCGACAAGGATGGCGTAGTCTACGAGAAAGACGGCGTGAAGGTGACCGCCTTTGAAGTCGATCACGGCGCGGCGATCAAGCCGGCCTACGGCTACCGCATCGATTATAAGGGGCACGCCGTGCTGATCTCCGGCGACACGCGCTACAATCAGAACGTCATCAAATACGGCATGGGCGTTGATCTGTTGATCCATGAGACCGCGATCGCGCGGCCCGAGCTGATGTCGAACCTGTTCGCACAGGCGATCATCGCTCACCATACCAGCCCGCACGACGTCGGCCGCGTCTTCGCGCAGGCCAAGCCGAAGCTTGCCGCCTATACGCACATGTCGTTCCTCAGCAGCGAGAAGGTGCCGGAGCCGACATTGGACGACCTCGTGGCGCAGACGCGCGAGACCTATGATGGACCGCTCGAGGTCGGCGAGGACCTCACGTCATTCGAGATCGGCGATACGGTGACGGTCACGCGCTGGAAGCAGTAGCCGGGCGTTACTCAAGGCCGACGATCGCGCGGGCGAAATCGCGCGCGGTGAAATCGCTGAGGTCGTCGACGCCTTCGCCGACGCCGATGAAATGCACCGGCAGTCTGAACTTGTCGGCGATGGCCACCAGGATGCCGCCGCGCGCGGTACCGTCGAGCTTGGTCATGACCAGGCCGGTAACGCCGGCGGTCTTGCCGAATATCTCGACCTGGTTGAGCGCGTTCTGACCGACGGTGGCGTCGAGCACCAGCAGCACGGCGTGCGGCGCGGTCGGTTCGACCTTGCGCATCACCCGCACCATCTTCTCCAGCTCGCCCATCAGCTCGGTACGGTTCTGCAGCCGGCCGGCGGTGTCGACCAGCACCACATCGACGTCTTCGGTCTTGGCCGCGGCGAGCGCGTCGAAGGCAAGGCCGGCGGCGTCGGCGCCGGGCGTGCTGGCCTTGATGCTGGCGCCGGTGCGCTCA
>Ga0265314_10001305_pt1 | contig 28255 bp, 33 predicted proteins | sample 4126metaG_FD_203106 | JGI IMG/M metagenome (GOLD analysis project Ga0265314, IMG submission 203106) | Rhizosphere microbial communities from Carex aquatilis grown in University of Washington, Seatle, WA, United States - 4-1-26 metaG | ecosystem: Host-associated > Plants > Roots > Rhizosphere >... | reverse complement strand
CGGGCGGTCCACCTCCATCCGGTCGTGACGATCTTCGCGGTCCTCGTCGGCCTGAGCACCTACGGCATCCTGGGTGGGCTGCTCGGCGTCCCGATCGCCGCGGCTGTCAGCGTGATCTTCCGCGAGTTGGGCGAACCGGAGGCCGTCGCGACATGATCGCCGTCCCACCCCGCCTGATCACGATCTTCCTGGTCCTGGGCAGCCTGCTCTTCGGACTGCTGGTCATCGATCGGGTGATCACGATCGCGGGCGGCTTCAGCTCGATCCTGCTGGTCATCTTCCTGGCCTGGCTGCTGTCGTTCCTGGTCGCCCAGGCCGCCGACGGCCTGCGCCGCCGGCTGGGCGTGCGGCGAGGCATCGCGATTGCGATCGTGTATATCGCGGTCATCGTCTTCGTGGCCGTCCTGATCCTGGACATCGTCCAGGTTGGCGCTCACGACGCGGCGGACATCCTGGGTCGCAGCGCGGAGGTCACCAACCGGATCCACGGGCTGCTCGTCGGTGCCCAGAAGACGCTCGGCCTGAGCACCGGCACGATCGACCTGGCGGCGACCTTCGACCAGGGCCAGCACGAGCTGTTCGCGACGATCAGTGCCTCGCTCAACGCGGAGGTCCAGTCGATCGCCGGCACCACGTTGACCGTGGTCGGCAACCTCTTCGTGATCCTGGTCCTGTCGGTCTACGCCGTCGTCGACGTCGAAGCCATCCTGGGCGCCCTGAGCCGGGTCGTGCCCAACCGCTATTCGGAGGAGCTGGCCCTCGTCGAGCACACGGTCGGCCGGGCCTTCGGCGGCTTCCTCCGAGCCCAGGTGATCCTCGTCGCGATCCAGGTGGTTCTCACGATCGTCGTCGGACTGGCGTTCGGCCTGCCGTACCTGTTCCTGACCACCCTGGTCGTCGGCCTGGCGATGTTCATCCCGTTCTTCGGCCCGCCCCTGGCCCTGATCCCGCCGCTCCTGGTGGCGGTCGCCTTCCGGCCCGAGGTGGCGATCCCGGTGGTCGTGATCCTGTTCGTGGTCCAGACGGTCCTGGTCAACGTGGTCCAGCCGCGGCTGATGCGCGAGAGCGCCGGCCTGCATCCGATCCTGGTCCTGCTGGCCCTGCTCGTCGGTGCCCAGATTGCCGGGCTGTGGGGCGCCTTGTTCGGGATCCCGTTCGTGGCCGTGCTGAACCTGCTCGTGCGCTACCTGGTCAATCGCCGGGCGGTCAACGAGGTCGAGGGGATCAGCCTCGAGGACACCCTGGCCGAGGTCCGCGCGGCCGATCCGGACATCCCGCTGGACGAGGCCGTGGCGATCGCCGCGGACCAGGCCGAGGCACTGGCCCGGACCGACGACTAGGCCGGTTCGGGCGGCAGCGAGACCCGGGTCAGCCAGAAGTCGTTGATGCTCGTGATCAGCTCGTCGAACGCGTCGAGCTCGATCGGCTTGCGCAGGTAGGCGTTGGCCTGCAACCGATAGCTGGTCAGGACGTCGGCGGGAATGTCCGAGGTGGTGACGATCACGGTCGGAATCGTCTTGAGCGTTTCGTCGGCCTTGATCCGAGCCAGTACCTCGCGGCCGTCCATCCGGGGCAGGTTCAGGTCGAGCAGGATGAGCGACGGGCGCGGAGCCGCATCGTTGTCGCCGGTCCGCTGCAGGAACGACATCGCCTCGACGCCGTCACCGGCAACGTGCAGGCGAACGGAGCGGTTCACGTCGCGGAATGCCTCACGTGTCAGGCGGACGTCGCCCGGATTGTCCTCGACCAGGAGGACATCGAGGAGATCGTCGGTCGTGTCTCGGGAGGTCGTGTCGGCGGTCACCATGGATCCTTTGGCAATGCGTGGATGGGAGCAGGGTGGCCGACTCCTCCGACCTGGGCCACTACCCGTTCGTTCTGCCCGGGCCAGCATCTGCCTGCCGGGCGGACCTGCCAATTGTTAAGGAATCATCACCGACTGGAGGATTGAAACGGCCGGGCCCGATGAGGCACATTTGTTTGACGGTATGACAAACCCGTCATAGGACTCGAGCTGGATGGTGCTCCAGGGCGATTCGATCGGGCAGCGTAGCGAGACGGTTCGCCGCGCCAATCTGAGCGCGCTCGCGCGCGACGTGCACGGCCGCGGGACGCGGTCGCGCTCGGAGCTTGGCGCGCGCAGCGGCTTGACCCGGACGGGGATCGGGGCGCTCGTGGCCGAGCTGGCTGCGCGGGGCCTCGTGTCCGAGGAACGGGCGTCGCCGCAAGGGACGCCCGGCCGGCCGTCGGTCCTCGTCCAACCGAACTCGAGTGCGGCCGTCGTCATGGCCCTCGAGATCGCCGTCGATTCGCTGGCCGTCACGGTCGTGGGCTTCGGCGGACGGATCCATGCGCTCCACCGGATCGATCGGCCGCGCGATCGATCGTCAGTCGAAGAAACCGTCGCGGACCTGGTCGAGCTGGCGGACAAGGTCCGCGACCGGCAGCCCGCGCGTGACGCCCTGATCGGGGTCGGCGTGGCCGTCGCCGGGGTGACCCGGCGCCAGGACGGCTTCGTCCATTTCGCCCCGAACCTCGGCTGGCGCGACGTACCGCTGGGAGCCCGGCTGTCGGAGGCGCTCGGGACCAGGGTGCCGATCTCGATCGCCAATGACGCCGACCTGGGCGCCCTGGCCGAACATCGCCGCGGAGCAGCGGTGGGCACCGATGACGTCCTGTTCATCTCCGGCGAGGTCGGCGTCGGTGGCGGCCTGATCGTCGACGGCCGGCCCCTGACCGGTGCCGCGGGCTACGGAGGCGAGGTCGGCCATCTGCCGGTCAACCCGACAGGCCTGCCCTGCCACTGCGGTTCGGTCGGCTGCTGGGAGACGGAGGTCGGTGAGCGGGCCCTGCTGGCCCGCGCCGGCCGATCGCCCGAAGGCGGTCGGGGCGAGGTCGACACGGTCCTGCTCGACGCGGCCGCCGGCGTGCCCGAGGCAATCGCCGCGGTCGACAGCGTGGGCCGCTGGCTGGGCTTCGGCATGGCCGGGCTGATCAACGTCCTGAATCCGCAGCTGGTCGTGCTGGGCGGACTGTTCGGCCGGATCTATCCCCAGGTCAGCGAGACGCTGCGAGGGGAGCTTGACCGGCGTGCGCTACTATCGCGGCTGTGCATGGTCCGCGTTGTCCCGGCCGCCCTTGGAGTCGATGCCCCGCTGCTAGGTGCGGCCGAGCTCGCCTTCGAACCGCTGCTGGCCGACCCGGCTGCCTGGATGCTGACACCTGCGAGGCGTCCGTACGTCCAGCCGCCTGACCCAACGAGGCCCGGATGGCAACCGCTCATCTGACCCGACCTCGACTATGCTGCCTTGTCCCAGCGTCCCGTTGCGCCCATCCCGGGCGCCCGTTGGCAAGGAGGTGATGTCAGGCGAACGTCGTCTGGAGGACCATCGCTGACCCTCACCTGAACTGCCTTCCGGGCACGCCTCACCGGCGCCGCCTGCGTTTGGCAGCCATCGTTGTTCCGAAGAGGAGGAGTCTCATCTTGGATACCAGGAAAACTGCGCTAGCGCTCGTCGGCGTGGCCGCCATTCTGGCCGGCTGTTCGTCGACCGCGACCACGGCGCCGGCAACGGCGGCGCCGACGGCGCCGCCGGCCGCTTCGACAGCCCCGACCCCGGCCTCATCGTCGGCCGGTTCGAGCGCTGCCGCCGGCGGTCTGACCCCGGCGTCCTTCGACGTCTCGTTCGGCGCGATGAGCCAGCTCAGCAGCGTCTATGCGGCCGGGACCGGCCTCGTCGGCGTGCTGATGCCGGACACCACGTCATCGACGCGGTGGGTCAACTTCGACGCGCCGTACATCACCCAGGCGTTCCAGAAGGCTGGATATGCCGCAACCGATTTCAAGATCGACAACGCCCAGGGCGTCGATGCGACTGAGCTGTCACAGGCCCAGGCCGACATCACGGCCGGCGCCAAGGTCCTGATCATGGCCCCGAACACCAGCACGGTGGGCGGCCAGATCCAGGCCTATGCGGCTGCCCACGGCGTGGCTCTCATCAGCTACGACCGGGCGACCTTCCAGGGCACCAACACCTACTACGTCAGCTTCGACAACGTCCAGGTTGGCGAGCTGATCGGCAAGGGCTTCAACCAGTGCCTGACCGATTGGGGCGTTTCGAGCCCGAAGGTCTTCACGGTTGATGGTGGCCAGGACACCGACCCGAACGCGATCGACTTCGCCAAGGGCTACAACGACGCGGTCTGGGGCCAGAAGGTTGCGCAAGTCGCAGCTGGGGCAACCAGCAGCGGCGGTGCCACCCTCGTCGGCGAGCAGCTCGCCCCCGGTTGGGACAATGCCAAGGGCGGCACGATCTTCCAGCAGGCCTTCACGGCCCACCCGGAGATCAACGCAACGATCGAGGCCAATGATGGTCTCGCCGGTGCGGTCATCACCGACCTCAAGGCGGCCGGCGTTCCGGCCAAGAAGATCCCGACCACTGGTCAGGATGCAACGGCCCAGGGCCTGGAGTACGTCCTCCAGGGCTTCCAGTGCGGTTCGGTCTACAAGCCGATCTACCTCGAGGCCCAGGACGCTGTCGCGGTGGCCACGTACCTCCGCGCCGGCCAGACCCCGCCCGCCAGCCTGATGAATGGCACGACGACCGACCCGAAGGACTCCACGATCACCGAGCCCGCTTCGCTGCTGACCCCGATGTGGGTGAACACGGCGAACATGGAGTCGACCGTGATCAAGGACCAGTTCGTCAAGGCGTCTGACCTGTGCGCCGCCGTCGGCGCGAGCGTCTGCTCGCAGTACGGCATCCAGTAACCCGACCCTGAACGCCGCGGGGTCGCCGGGCCACCGCGCCTGACGACTTCGCGGCAACCCGCCGTGTCGCCCCGCCTGATGCGGGTGCGGCACGGCGTCTACTATCCATCCGGAGATCGAGCCTCCGGGGGCCGCCCCCAGACCGGGAAGTGGGAGTCACATCCGTGACCGTGAGCGCATCCGCGAGCGAACCTGCGAGTCTGGCAGCGACCAGCGATCCGCTGCTCAAGCTGCGCGGCATCAGCAAGCACTTCGGCGCCGTCCAGGCGCTGTACCAAGTCGACCTCGACCTGCCGGCCGGCCAGGTGACGGCGCTGTGCGGCGACAACGGCGCCGGCAAGTCATGCCTGACCAAGACGATCGCCGGGATCTACCAACCTGACGAGGGCGAGATCTTCTGGGAGGGCCGCCAGGTCCACGTCCGATCCCCGAAGGACGCCGCCGGGCTGGGCATCGAGACCGTCTACCAGGACCTGGCCCTGGCCGACAACCTGGACATCGTCCAGAACATGTTCCTCGGACGCGAGCGCAAGACCCGGGTCTTCCTCGACGAGGACGATATGGAGAAGGCCGCTGCCGAGACGCTGGCCGGCCTGCGGGTCACGACCGTGCGCTCGATCCGCCAGCCCGTCGCTACCCTGTCCGGCGGCCAGCGCCAGGCCGTCGCGGTGGCCAAGGCCGTGATGTGGAACTCAAAACTGGTGCTGCTCGATGAGCCGACGGCCGCCCTTGGAGTCGCCCAGACCGCGATGGTCCTGGAGCTGATCCGGCGGTTGAAGGATCACGGGCTCGCGGTCATGGTCATCTCGCACAACCTCAACGACGTCTTCGAGGTTGCCGACCGGATCGCGGTCCTGCGCCTCGGCCGGATGGTCGCCCAGGACGACATCTCCGCATTCGACCGCGAGACGGTCGTCGACTTCATGACTTCGGGCGAGTCGAGCCGCGGTCAGGCTCCAGCCCCCGGCGCACAGAAGGCGGTCGAGCGATGACCGGCATCGACGACCTTCGCGACAAGCCCGACGATCCGCTCGCGGCCGAGGTCGAGGCAGCCCCTGACCTCACGGCGGCGGCGGTCGACGTCGTTCCCCCCGCGCTCGTCGCCCAGTCCATGAGCCAATACATGCGGGCCTGGACGGTCCGTGTGCGGGGCGGCGACGCCGGCGTCCTGCCGGTCGTGCTGGCCCTCGTCGGGGTCAGCCTGGTCCTCCAGATCGTCAGCCCACGGGGCCTGTTCCTGTCGCCGGGCAACCTGGTCAACCTGTTCATCCAGAGCTCGGTGTTCATCGTCCTGGCCATGAGCGAGGGCTTCGTCCTGCTGCTGGGCGACATCGACCTGTCGGTCGGCTATGTCGCTGCGATCGGCGGAATCATCGCCGGCGAGTTCGTCCAGCCCGGGCTCAACTGGCCGTGGTGGATCGCGATCATCATCGGCCTGGCCGTGACCTGCGTGATCGGGCTGATCTACGGCTTGATCATCACCAGGCTGCGCCTGCCGGCGTTCGTCGTGACTCTGGCCGGCTTCCTGTTCTATTTCGGGGTGATGATCATCCTGCTCGGTGCCGGCGGCAGCGTGCCGATCTCGAGCACCATCCTGGTCAACCAGGAATTCCTGTACGGCATCGTCAATACCAACATCCCGCCGACGTTCGGCTGGATCGGGCTCGCCGTGATCGTGGTCATCCTGGGAGCCACGATCTGGCTGCGTGACGCCGGGCGACGCCGCAGCGGGCTGGTCGCGCCGCCGGTCGGCTTGACTGTCGCCAAGATCGCCTTCCTGGCAGGGGCAGGGGTCGTGGTCGTCGCGATCTGCAACGTCAACCGGGGCACCTTCCTGCCGATCGCCGGCGTGCCCTGGGTCCTGCCGATCGTCCTCGCTGTTCTGGGTGCCTGGACGATCCTCCTCGAGCGGACCCAGTTCGGGCGGCATATGTACGCGGTCGGCGGCAACGCCGAGGCCGCCCGGCGGGCCGGCATCAGCGTCAACAACGTCCGAACCATCGCCTTCGTCCTGTGCTCGCTGACAGCGGGCATCGGCGGGGTCATCTACCTGTCCTGGCAGGGCGGGATCAGCACCAACATCAACGGCGGCCAGCTCGTCCTGTACGCCGTTGCGGCGGCGGTCATCGGGGGAACCAGCCTGTTCGGCGGTCGAGGCCGGGCGATCCACGGCCTGCTGGGCGGCCTGGTCATCGGCGCCATCTACAACGGCCTGTACCTGCTCGGCCTGGCGATCCAGTGGCAGCTGATTGCCACCGGGCTGGTGCTGCTGGCCGCGGTTGCCGTCGACTCCCTGTACCGTCGAGGCTCGGCCGGGGCCTGACCCCGGGCAGCCCCTGGCCGTGCCCGGTCGCCTGGCGCGCCTGATCGCCGCCGCACTCCTCGTTGGCGCCTGTTCGGGGCCGCCGGCCAGCGCCAGCGAGGCTACATCGCTGCTGCCCGCCGTCCTGAGCATCGAGAGCCGGGGTGGTCCGCCGATCCAGGTCCTGGCCGGCTCGACCGTCCTGGCCGAAGTGGCCTGCGGTCAGAGCCTGTCGGTCGCCCCGGATGGGGCGGATATCCCGCCCCTGCCCTGGAACCTGGTCGTGCGGACGGAGAGCGACCGCACGATCCTGGTCACCGGCACAATCAGCCAGCTGCCCGAGTGGCTCGTCCTGATCGGCTCGGATGCGATCCTCGGGGAAGTGCCGGTGGCCGGGCCATCCGGGCCGCCCTGTCCGAGCTGACCCAGCCAGAAGGTCGTCAGCTGATCGTGTAGGCGACGGTCACCGTGACCTGGAGCTGTTCGGTCGTCGGCACGGCCGGTGCGGTGATCGTGGCGGGCGGTGCGGGCGCGATCGTGGTGCTGTTCGACGGCGGCACCTCGGACGAGCTCCCGGCGCCCATCGGCGCGACCCCATAGTCGCCCCCGTAGAAGCTGCTGGTCTGGACGCTCATCGAGACGACGCCGCCGAGGGTGACACCGGCGTCCGAAGCGGCCGCCTGGGCCTGGGCCTTGGCATCGGCGATCGCGGCCGCGAGTGCCGTGCGCTGGGCTGAGGCCTCGTTGCTGAGATCGGCCTTGACCGTGGCCTGGCCCGACCCGTTGACGACCAGCTCGTGGTCGGGCGCCAGGCCGGCGCTGCCACCGAGGATCGGATAGGGATAGGCAATCGCCGAGCCGGCGGCGCCGCTGCCGGTGCTGCCGGCGCTGCCGCCGCCGGCGCTGACCGTGGTCGGGGGCAACGCGGGACCGGCCAGGTCGACAGCCGGCGAGCCCTGCTCGGTGGTCGGCGAGGACGGTCCGCCGGCCGGCGCGGACAGGTTGCCGGATGGGGCGCCCGCCGGAGCCACCGGCGCCGCGGGCGAAGCCGCGCTGCAGGCGACAACGCTGAACGCGAAAAGCGGGATCAAGAGGGCGCTGCGCGCCGACGTCGAGCGGATCATCGAGATGACTCCTGGATCAGGCCTTCGCCGGCAAACACGCGGCCGGGTTGAGGCCATGACGCCGGATCCCGGCAACGGGTTCCCGCGGGCCATCCGTCGCACAATGGGCAGATGACAACTGATCTCGCCGATACCGCCGCGCTCCTCCGGCGGACGCCCGAGGTGTTGCGTGCCCTGCTCCACGGCCTGCCCGACTCCTGGACGGAGACACCGGACGTGCCCGATGGCTGGCGGCCCAGGGATGTTGTCGGCCACCTGATCACCGGCGAGCAGACGGATTGGATCGCCCGGACGCGGCTGATCCTGGAGCAGGGAGTCAGCGTCCCGTTCGCGCGCTTCGAGCGCTTCGCGATGCTCGAACGTGATACCGGCGTGCCGCTCGACACACTGGTCGAGCGCTTCGCGACCTTGCGGGCGAGCAACCTGGCGACGCTCGCCGAGCTGGTGAACGAGGACGACCTGGATCGCCGGGGGCTCCATCCGGCCCTGGGCGACGTGACGCTGGGCGAGCTCCTGGCGTCGTGGGCCGTCCACGACCTCGATCACATTGGTCAGATCTACGCCGGCCTGGCCGGCTCGCATGACGCAGCCGTCGGCCCCTGGAAGGCCTACCTGGGGGTCCTCCTGCGCCGAACCGACCCTGCGGCTGTTGGCGGCTGATCCGATGCAGATCCCGAGGCCAAGCGAAGCGGACAAGGAGCGCTTCCGGGCGCTCGTGCCGGACGACCCGCGGGTTGAGGTGAAGCCGATGTTCGGCAACCTGGGAGCGTTCGTCAACGGCAACATGTTCATGGGCCTGTTCGGCGCCCAGATCGGGCTCAAGCTCGCCTCCGCCGATGCTGCCGAGCTCGCGCGGATCGATGGCAGCGGCCCGTTCGGCCCGGCCGAGCGGCCAATGGGCGGCTACGTCAACCTGCCGCCGGCGATGCTCGAATCGCCGAGCGCGCACGACTGGGTCGGCCGAGCCATCGAGTTCGTGGCCGGCCTGCCACCCAAGTCCAGCGGGAAGCGCTGAGCCTGCCGATGCCGACGCGGCGGCCGTTCACGTTCCTGGCGGCCTTCCAGGCCGTGCTTGATGGCAAGGCGCTGGCCGCCGAGGCGCGCCGAGCCGAGGCGCTCGGCTTCAGTGCGATGGTCGTGCCCGACCACCTGATCGAGCAGCTCTCGCCAATCCCCGCCCTGGCCACGATCGCCGCGGCCACCGATCGCTTGCGGATCGGGGCCTTCGTCCACAACAACGCGCTCCGCCACCCGGCCGTCCTGGCCCAGGACCTGGCCAGCCTCGATGTGCTGAGTGATGGCCGGCTCGACGTCGCGATTGGCGCCGGCTGGCGGAAAGCCGAGTTCGACGCGATCGGGTTGAGCTTCGAGACGGCCGCGATCCGCCAGGCTCAGCTCGAGGAGGCGGTGGCCGTCCTGAAGGGCTACTTCGGCGATGGACCGTTCTCGTTCTCGGGCGAGCATTACACGATCACCGAGCTCGACGGCTATCCCAAGCCCGTCCAGCGACCACACCCACCACTCTTCATCGGCGGCGGCGGGCGGCGGACCCTGAGCCTTGCCGGCCGCGAGGCGAATATCGTCGGTCTCGCGCCGCGGGTCGTCGCGGGCCAGGGCCCGGACCCCGCGTCGCTGACCCTCGCGGCCACCCAGGAGAAGATCGGCTGGGTGCGCGAGGCGGCCGGCGACCGATTCGACGATCTCGCCTTCAACGTCTACCCGTCGGCCTGGCCGATCACGATCACCGATCACCCCCGAGCCGAGGCCGCCAGGGTGATCGCCCAGCTGCGCGGCCGAGCAGCGACAGACCTGACGGTCGACGAGGTCCTCGAGGCGCCCCATCTGTTCATCGGTTCAGTCAACGGGCTCGTCGAGAAGTTCCAGTTGCTGCGTCAGCGGCTGGGGATCAGCTCGTTCATGATCGGCGACACGAACGAGCTCGCGGCGGTGGTGGAGCGCCTGGCTGGGACCTGAGGCCGACCGGGCGGGCGATGCACAATGGAGCCATGGGAACTACCGCCGTTGCGATCGCCATCGGTGCCGTGGTTGCCCTCGTGGTCCTGATCGTCGCCTTCTACCTGGGCCGGCGTCACGAGCGTGCCAGCAGCCGGCGGGCCCGGGCGCGGCTGTATCCCAAGATCGCCTCGGCGATGGACCTGTTCGTGGACGAGGTCTCGATGATCGTCTACCTCGACGACCTGGAGACACTCGCCGCGAAGAGCCGTGAGGCGTCTGAGGGCCCGGTTCGCCAGGAGCTGATCGATCGGGGCAACTACCTGCGGAGCGAGTTCCGGCGGCTGCTCGAGGGCAACTCGGCCATGCTTCCGGCCCAGGTCGCGGCGCGCCTATGGGCGGTCGACAACGCCTACCGGCGCCTGATCCGACCGGCCTCCGATGAACGGATCGACCTGGAACGCGTCGGGGTGATGATCACGGCCCGGGACGACGCCCATGCGGCGATGAGCGTAGACATGCCCCTCGCGACCACGGAGCCCGAGCTCCCACCGGCACAACTCAAGCCTCGCTCTCGACGCTCGGCCAAGTAGGGCCCCGGAGCCACCGACAGGTCAGCCTGAGGCGGCGCGTCCGCGCACGTCCGGCAACCAGCTTCGGAAGGCCAGGTCCGGTCCATCGCCCAGTTCATCCGGGTAGGCGTGTCCGTCGAACGGCTCGATATCGGAGTCGATCGCCTGCGCGGGTTCGTCGTGCAGGGTCGCCGGGGCAGGATCGTCGAGAGGATGGATGGCGTCGGACCTCTGGGTTCTGAGATCGGACGAGGGCCGGCGCGCGCTCCGGAGATCCGATCGGGAGGATCAGTGTCCGGTCACCGACTCGCGTCGTCATGACGGTTCGTCATCTGGTCCAGCCGCCTCGTCGAGGGCGGCGATGCCAGCCGGTCCTGCTCAGATCACGTGGACCAGCCACAGAATGACCAGCACGATCACGATCACGCCAACGATTCCGACCCCGCCGCCTCGATTCATCTTGTGCTCCGTTCCTTGCTCTGCGTCCTGGTTCGCCTGCGCCCGGCGTGCCCCCCTGGCCGATCTACCAGGTCTTCTCTTCCTTGGTGATCACGACCTTCTCGTCCTTGCGCTTGGCATCGAGCGCCCCGACCGTCGCCCCTGAAGCTGCGCCGATCGCGCCCCCGATCACCGCCCCGACTGGTCCGCCAACGACGGCACCGACCACGGCCCCGCCGATGGCTCCACCGACCGCACCGCCGGCCTCCTGGTCACCGTGGTGAACGCCCTTTTCGAACGTCTGCTTCGTGGTCGTCGGGGTCCCGGCGACCTCAGTCGTCTCGTTGTCCGTCATTGCGGGCTTCTTTCTTGTGTCCGGATCCAGGCAATCGCAAAGCGGCCCGTCGCAGACTGAGCCACAGCATCGCGCGGGCGCACGCCGGCGTCATGACGCTTCGTCATACAGACAAAGCGGGACGGCTACGATCAAGTCCCATGGCTGCCGCTCACGTGCGCATCCGCCCTGCCGAGGCTCGCGACGCCATCGGGATGGCCCGCGTTCACGCCCGCTCGTGGCCGGCGACCTATCGGGGCCTGGTTCCGGATGACGTGATCGCCGGCGTCGTCGCCCAGGAGGCGATCCGGGCCGAGCGCTTCCGGGCGCTCATCGCCAATCCCGACTCCGGGCGGCGCGGCTGGGTGGCGACCGACCACGGCACGGTGATCGGCCTGGCGTTCTCGGGCCCCAGCCGCGACGCGGATGCCTCGCCCGGGACCGCCGAGATCGACGCGATCTACCTCGACCCCGACGCCCTCCGCCAGGGGATTGGCCGGCAGCTCATGGCCACGGTCACGGCCGACCTGCGAGACCGTGGATTCGCCACGGCCACGCTGTGGGTGCTCGACGCGAATGCGTCCGCGCGGTCGTTCTATGCAGCGCTGGGCTGGCGGCCCGACGGCGCGACCAAGAGCGAGCCGCGACCTGGCGGCGTCCTCGAAGAGGTCCGCTACGCACGCCCACTGACGGGTACCTGAACAGGCGCCCGCCGGGAATCCGGGCCCTATACTTCTCGGTGCCCAAAGAAGAGGAGATCGGGATGCGTCGAGCGGCATTCAGTGGCGCCATCGGGTTGAGCGCGGTCCTCCTGGCTGCGTGCACGGGCTCGACCGCGACGACGGCGCCTCAACCCACCGCGGCAGCCAGCACGGCGCCCACCCCGGCCGGCTCGTCGGCGCCATCCGCCGCCGCTCCCTCGTTCGGAGCCACGGGCGTCCCGACGACTCTCGATCCCTGCCAGCTGGTGACCGCATCCGAAGCCTCGGCTCTGTCTGGCGGCAGCTTCACCACGGGCACCGAGGGCACGACCTCAGGCGGTGGCAAGACCTGCGTCTATGGTGCGCAGACGAGCAATGTGTTCACGGTCATCCTCGCCGTGGCTCCCGATGTCGCGACTGCCAAGGCTGGCGAGGCGGCGGCGGAAGCGCAGATCGCCAAGGCGGCCGGCAAGGGCTATCAGCCCACGGAGCTGCCCAACTTCGCCGACGGCGCAGTGGTCTACGCAGGCGATCTCAAGATTGGCGCCACGACGGACCATGCCGGGGCGATGTACGTCCTCAAGGGCACCACCTTCTTCGGCTTCAGCGACCTGAACAGCTCAGGGCTGGCACTGTCGGAGGCCGCTCTCCAGGCGCAGGCCCAGACGATCCTCGGCCGGCTGCCCTAGGCTCGGCGGGCCGCCGAGCCGGCCCGGACATCCTCAACCCACTCGACGGATCCGGGCGCGGAGGTTGAAGGTCATCCTCCGAGGGGCCGAATGGCCCTGTCCCAGCGGCGGCGATTCGATCAGCGTGGCGCGATCATGACGCACGGATCGGGCGAGTCAGTCGGTGAGCCGGGATCGGTTCGCCTGGCCGTCAGTCAGCGGGGCCGGTTCCCGGTGGCCGCGAGCGTTGCGGCGATCGAGGACCTCGCCTGGCTCGGCGAACCGCTCGCGCCCGGCCCGGATCTGGGCCCGTGGCGCCGGGTGAAGTCCGTGCTGGCCCTGCCGGTGACCGACGGCAGCGCACCAGGTCCCCTGCACAAGAGCGCGCTCATCGACGTGGGTCCGCTTGAGCGCTTGGGCAGCTCCGTCCGGGCGGCGATCGGCTGGCAGTCCGACTCGGTCGCGCCCCTCTTTCCGGTCTTCGCCGGTCGCCTGACCATCCAACCGGACCTGCTCTCGCTTGAAGGTGACTACGCGCCCCCACTTGGCCGAATCGGGCTGCTGATCGACGAGCGGATCCTCCATTTCGTCGCCCGTCGCACGGCGCAGGCCTTCCTGGCCCGCGTTGCCGCCCGTCTGGAGACCGCTCCCGGCCCGACCGGGGACGGGCCGAGTGGCTCCCTCGAGTAGGCCGCAACGGCCCGTGACCGGGCTCCCGCTCCAGATCAACGTCAGCCGCAATTCACTGGAGACAGCAAATGGGCTACCAGATCGAGATCGATGCCGGGAACTGCATCAACTGCGGGATCTGCATGGATGTCTGTCCCGTCGAGGCGCTCGATATGTCCCGCCCGGGACGGCCCGGCATCGAGACCACACCCGGTGAAGGACCGCTGCCCTGGCTCATGGAGCGGCCGGTCCAGGTGGGCGAGTGCGTCGGGTGCTCGATCTGCGTCCGCGAGTGTCCCGTGTCCGTGGTCACCCTCAAGACATTCGACGGGCTGACGCCGCTGGCGCCCCGCCAGGGGCCAATCCACCGCCCTCTGGCATCCCCCGGCTCAGCCTGGATCACGCTCTCGTCGGTGACCCGCGAATCGCTGAAGCCGACCAAGGGTTCACCATTCGACTGGGTCGCGAGCTGGCAGACGGGCAACCATCGGAGCGGCCCCGGGCAGGTGTCCGCGGCCAGCCCCGAGGCACCCTGCCAGGGTGCATGCCCAGCCGGTACCGATGCCGGCCGCTACGTCGGCCTGGTGGCCGCCGGCCGCTTTGACGATGCCTATGCCGTCGCGGCAGAGGTCAACCCGTTTCCATCGGTGTGCGGCTGGATCTGCACGGCCCCGTGCGAGGTTGCCTGCCGTCGCGGCGAGCTCGACGAGCCGATCGCGATCCGGGGCCTCAAGCGATTCGCGGTCGAGCATGGGAGCCTGCCACCGATCGGCAAGCCGGACAAGCAACGCACCGAGCGGGTCGCCATTGTCGGGGGCGGCCCGGCGGGGATGTCAGCCGCCTACTACCTCGCCAGGCTCGGCTATCGGGTCACCGTCTTCGAGGCGATGCCGGTACCGGGCGGGATGATGGCGATCGGCATCCCGGCCTATCGCCTGCCGCGTGAGACCCTGCAGGCCGAGATCACCCGGATTCTCGATCTGGGCGTAGAGCTGAAGCTCGACGCGGTCATGGGCCGCGACTACACGCTGGCCGACCTGGAGCGTGACTACCAGGCCGTCTTCCTGGCGACCGGGGCGCCCAAGAGCCGGCCGCTGGGCGTGGTCGGCGATCAGCTCAAGGGCGTGATCCCGGCCACCCGCTTCCTCAAGGAGGTCAACCTCGGGCCGGCGCCCAAGCTGAGTGGAGCCGTCGTGGTGGTTGGCGGGGGGAGCACGGCGATGGATGCCGCCCGCTCAGCCTGGCGGTCCGGCGCTGCCTCGGTGACCGTGCTGTACCGCCGCGGGCTCGAGGAGATGCCCGCCCAGCGCGAAGAGGTCGAGGCGGCCCGGGCGGAGGGCATCGAGATCCGGACCGGGACGGCCGTGACCGAGGTGATCGGCCGGGACGGTGCCGTCGTGGAGATCCGGGTCGTTGGCCAGGCGCCGAGTGGTGAGATGGTCGACCGGCGCGCCGTGTGGGTGCCCGTGCCCGGATCCGCCTCGACCATCCCGGCCGACACCGTCCTGGTGGCGATCGGCGAGGAGCCGGATCCCTCGATCCTGCCCGATGGCGCCGGGATCGAGATCGGCGAGCGCGCCGGGATCGTCGCCGACCCGCGAACCCTGGCCACCGGCCATCGCGGGGTCTTTGCCGGCGGCGATGTCGTTTCAGGACCCAAGACGATCATCGATGCGGTCGCCGCCGGACGCCGGGCGGCCGGCGCGATCCATGAGTACCTGTCCGGGAGCCAGGCCGGCGAGGCCGAGATCCTGGCAACGGTCCGGTATCAGACCCCGCCCGAACGCCGGTTGCGGCTCGACCTGGGCCTCCGTCCGCGGGCAAGCCAGGAGCACCCGATCGACCGAATGCGCTCGTTCGGGGCAACGCAGGCGGGCTTCCCGGAGGCCACGGCGATTGCCGAGGCCAGGCGCTGCTTCCGGTGCGACGCCTTGACCGGCTGCCCGACCGTTGAAGTCACCGCCGGCCGCGGGCCGGCCGATCGACCAGAGGCCACCCCGGCCATGCAACCAGGAGGAGCTCGATGACCCCGGATCAGGTGTCTGGCCTGTTCGACGCAGGCGAATCATTCGTCGAGGGCACGATTGCCGCGGCGCTGGTAGCCCTCTGGCTGCTGGCCGTCGCGCTCTATCTCGCCCGCCCGTACATGGCCGCGAACGTCGGCAAGTTCTCGCTCCGCCTGGGCGCCGACCTGTGGTGGATCATCTATGTCGCCCTGCGCGACATCCTGCTCGTCCAGGTCTTCCTGGGCAGCTTCATCTTCTTCTACCCGGATGTCGTGGGCGGGCGTGACCTGCCGATCACCGGCGGCCTGGCGGCGGTCTGTGCCTTCTCGGTCCTGCTGATCAAGCTGATGACCAAGGGCGACGCCGACCTGCGCTGGTACCGCATCCAGGTCCTGCTGCTGGGGCTCGGGGCAACCCTCTATATCGTGCCCTACCTCCTGGGCGTGCAGGTCACCCAGATCGGCAACGACACCACGAACCAGCTCGCGGCCTTCTTCGTGAGCTCGCAGAACCACGATCTCGCGCTGCCACTGTGCTACCTGTCGGGGGCCCTCGTCGGGATCCTCGCCCTGGTTGCCGTCATCTACAACCTGCGCCAGGGTGGCGCCCGACCGAGCGGGGAGGAATCCTAAATGCCAAGTCCCGCGCCATTGAGCGCCGACGATCTCGCGACCGCCTTGACCAGTGGCGGCGCCGGCTGGCTGGTCCTGTCACTGGCCGCCGTCCTGCCGATCCTGTGGGCCTTCGCGATGATCATGCACTTTGCCCGGCCCTACGTCCTGCGCTTCCTCGGCAGCCTCACGCTGCGCTTCGGCGGCGACGTGTGGTGGCTGTCCTATGTCCTGATGCGCGACGCGCTCCTGACGATCACGCTCACCTTGAGCGTCGTCTTCCTGATGCCGAACCTGTACATCGGACTTGGCCTTCCGTTGACAGCCCCCCTGGCGACCGTGGTCCTGCTGTGGGCGATGGTGGTCAAGCTGACCGGCGACGCCGACGACGACCGGCGCACGTTCCAGATCGTGAGCGTGCTGATGGTCATCGCCTCGAGCCTGTACATCGTTCCCCAGATCTACGGACTCGAGTCCGCCGACCAGGTGGACGCCCTCAAGGGCATCGGCCTCGATTGGGTCCCAGGTGCGTTGAGCGCCGTCGGCAGCGACGGGACCGTCAACGCGCTGGCCTGGCCCATCCTGGGGACGAGCCTCGTCCTGTTCGGCCTGACCGGAGCCGCGCTCTTCGTGCGCTTCGTGATCAGGCTCGGCCGGGTTTCGAAGCCAGAGGCGGGGGCCAGCGCCTGAACAGGGCGAGCGCGCAACGCCAACGCACCGCGCCGGCACTCGCAACGAGCGCCGGCGCGTTCAGGCGACCCTGGGTGCGAGGGTCGACGTCAGCCGACTGGCGTGGCCTCCACCGTGGAGGGATCGACTTCTGGGCGGCTTGCGTCGCCGCGCTCCATTCGCTCGATCACGATGCTGCAATCGGTCACCAGGGCCGCGATTGCCCCGACGGCCGCCAGCCAAGGGGCAAGGAGCGCCCCGACGACGCCCACTGTCAGGGGCAGCTCAACGACGATGTGCTCCCCTTGCTTGATCGTGATCCTGCGGACGTTGCCCTCGGCCACGAGCCGCTTGAACTCCGCGACCAACCGGTCACCGTCGATCTTGAGGTTCTCGGTCCAGACGTAGCCCTTCGTATCGGGTGCCATCGCATCCTCCTGTCCTTGACGTTGGACGCTCAGCTCTCGGGCGTCTCGGTCGTCGTTTCAGACGGATGCCGGTGGGCAGTGCGAAGCATCATCGACGCCCAGGTGGCCAGCAACGTCGCGCCGACTGACAGCGAAACTGAGATGAACACGAGCGTGAGCAAGCGCTTCATTTCGGACGAACTCCTTCCGTCATGCCGGCTGAATTGCCAAGTGCATCCAGCCACTCCATACCGGGCTTCAGCATTCATCTGCTGACCGTTCCGCTGCTAGAGCCATTGAGCCCGATGTCGGACGACCGTCAGCGCGATCCCCGCAAGGCATCGAGGGTGGGCCAGCCCCAGCGGACGGCCGTCGCGGCAATCACGAGGCCCATCGCGAAACAGGCTGGGTGGAGGAAGCTGAACTGGCCAATGATCAGCAGCTCGGCGACGATCCAGATCATCTGGGCGCAGCCGATGGCGAAGGCGAGGAATGGCGCCAGGCGGAGGCGATCGAGCCCCGCAGCCGCGACCCCGAATGACCCGACTCCAAAAAGTCCGGCGAGGATCACGCCAGGGATCAGGAAATCGGCGAACGGACTGCCGCTGAGCATGGCCACGGTCCAGCCCATCGAGCGCCCATCGGGGTCGGCGATGAGCATCCCGCCCCCGGCCAGTGCCCCGACGCCGAGGACGCCCAGAACGCCGATGCACACCTTGCCCGCCAGGTGGAGCTGTGGCTTGGGGACCGCCGCCGGTCGGCCGTGGGCGATGGACTCGCTGGTCATGGTCATACCTCCTGGACGCGTTCAGGCCCGCGGGCCCGCACAGTGATTCAAGGCGTGATCTGCTGACCCGGCCAGAGCCGTTTGGCACTCGATTGGCAGTCCTGGTGGTGTCTCAGACAAAACTCATCTTTGGGCGTCAACGTGGACCAGGATGTCGACGCCGAGCGGAGTCCCGACGCCTGTGCCCGAGGTGGTCGCCGCCGACAGGTCCGAGCGAGGGCGACCCGGTACGTGACACCAGCTCGCCCGCCTATGGCGCACCGCCTCGGGCGACGCCCGCCGTCCCGCCGCCCGATCAGCGTGGTGATGGTCATCCCGGTGGCGGTGGTCCTCGTGCTCCTCGCGGCATCCCTGTTTGGGCGCGGCGCCGGAGTTGCCGCCGTCAGCGGTGGGAGCCCGTCGGCGGCCGCCTCACTCGTTGCCAGCCCGGCGGTTGCGACCGCGACCCCGCGCAGCCCGGCCGGGACGATCAGCCCCTCGACGGGGCCGTCGCCGACGACCCCGATCAGCCACGGTGTCTTCGCCGGCGATCTGCTGATCGCGGATCGAGGCAACAATCGGCTCTTGATCGTCAATAGCCAGGCCCAGATCCTGTGGCGGTTCCCGGTGGCCGGAAGCCTCGGGGCGGGCCAGCAATTCAGCGCCGACGACGCCTTCCTCGACCCGAACGGCAAGACCATCATGGCCAGCGAGGAGATGCACCAAGTCCTGGTCCGAATCGACATCGCCACCAAGAAGATCACCTGGCAGTACGGTCACTACAACCGTCCCGGAGCTGCCCCCGGTTACCTGAATACCCCGGACGACGCCTACCCTCTGGCGAACGGCAACGTCACCGTTGCCGACATCCGGAACTGCCGCATCCTGGAGATCGCCCCGAACAAGACCGTCGTCCACACGTGGGGTCACACGGGCGTCTGCCGGAGTTCGCCGCCCTTTGCCTATGACGAGCCGAACGGCGATACGCCCCTGCCCGATGGCGGAATCCTGATCACCGAGATCAAGGGCTCTCGGGTCGTGCGCCTGAGCGCCACGGGCAGGGTGATCTTCGACATCCACGTCCCGACGACCTACCCTTCCGACGCCCAGCTCGATGCTCAGGGCGATGTCGTCGTCGCCGACTACACCAACCCCGGGGCGGTGGTCGCCGTTTCGCCGTCCGGGCGCGTCGTGTGGCGCTATGGCCCGACGTCGGGCAATGGTCGCCTCAACCACCCAAGTTTGGCGGTCCCGCTGGCCGACGGGACCCTGGTCCTGAACGACGACCTCCGGGATCGCGTCATCTTCCTCAACCCGATCACCGGTCGGATCCTCTGGCAATACGGTCGCACGGGGGTCGCCGGACGTGGCGCAGATCGGCTCAATATCCCGGACGGCGTGAACCTCGTTCCACCCGGCGCGATCAGCGGCCTGTGAGCTCGGGGCGATTCGGGGCCTCGTTGCGGATGGGAAGCAACGCCATCGTCCTCGGAGCCCTGCTCTGCGCCGTGGCTGGCTGCAGCCCGGCCCTGCCGAGCGCCAGCGACCCGGCCACGCCAACGCCGAGCACGACCCAACTACCGCCGAGTCCGATCGTCCCCACCAGCAGCGGCTCGCCGCAGGCTTCCCCGCCCAGGGGGCGCTCGTTCACGGTGGTCCGGTTGGCGCTGAATCTGCCGGTCGGTCGGAGTCGGGCCACCGCATTCGTCCAGGGTTCGAACCTGCTGGTCTGCGGTGGGCTGACAACGGCCGGCGGCACGACCGGCTCGATCCTCCAGATCCGTCTCGACACCGGCCGGGTCGTTGCGCTTGGCGCCCTCGCGGTCCCAGTCCACGATGCCGGCGGCGCCGTGCTGGGCGGTGCCGGTTTCGTCTTCGGTGGTGGTCGGACTGTCGCCGGCCAACGCGTCCAGCGAATCGACGCCGCGGGCCAGGCCACCTTGATCGGCTCGCTGCCAGCCCCGCGGGCCGACTTGAGCGCGGTATCGGTCGCGGGCGAGATCCTGCTCGTGGGTGGCGGGACGCCCGCCAGGCCCGACCCGCGGCTTCTCGCGACCACCGACGGAATCCACTTCCGGGAGGTCGCCCGGCTCATCGTTGCCGTGCGCTATCCGGCAGTGGCCGTCCTCGCCGGCATCGTGTACGTGGCCGGCGGCAGCACGCCCTCGGGCGAAACGGACGTGATCCAAGCCATCGATCCGGTGACCGGCGTGGTCCGCCTCGTCGGTCACCTCCCCCACCCGATCGCCGACGCGACCGCGCTGCTCGTGGGCGGTTCGCTGTTGCTCGCGGGCGGACGCGATGGAGGCCGGGTCCTGGACGAGCTGTGGCTGATCGGCCCAGGTGGTCGCTCCGTGAGCAACGTGGGTCATCTGCCCTATGCCGTTGCCGACGCGGCCGGGGTTACGATCGGCGGCGTCGGCTATGTCATCGGCGGCGAGACGAATGCGCCGATCGCTTCGATCATGACCATCTCGTCCCCTTGACCGGCCGATCGATCCGGGATTCTCAGGATTCTCTCATCCAAGGTCGCTAGCGTGGCCAGCGTGAATCGTCGGGACCGACCGTACCGGGGCCGGACGCGCCGGGTGGCGCCACGACCAATCGGACCGCAGGACCCGGATCCCGCACCACCGGTGCGCCTGGATCCCCGGGTCTTTCTGGCTGGCGCGCGCCGCCGGATCGCGGCCGCCTCGCTGCTCCTCTTTGGAGCCTTGTTCGGGCTCGCGACAGCCGATGTCGTGGGGGTCACGGCGCAGACAGCCAGCGCGAGCAATCAGGCGCCCGCACAGGCGTCCGCGACCGCACCGGCGGCCCTCGCTCCTGGTGACTTCTTCGGTCAACCGGGGACTGGCTCGGGTCCGGGTGTCGCTGCGCCGCCGCCAATCTTCGTCGGCGACGGTCAACCGATGCTGACGAGTGGCGGGTCCTGAGCTCGACGCTCAGGGCGACGGCGCTTTGGGTCCGCGAGTCGATGGGCTGCTGACACCTGCGGGCATGGAGCGGCACGCGTTCAGGTCCATGGGCACGATCGTGGAGGTGCTCCTGCCGGCCGGACAAGCCGATGAAGTCGCCCGGATCCGGCAGCACTTCCTGGCCTGGGAACAAGCCTGCAGTCGGTTCGACGCGGGCAGCGACCTGAGCCGCCTGAATCGTGGGGACGGGCAGCTGCTGGCTGTCGGCCCGTACTTGTTCAGCGCGTTGGCTGTCGCTGTGCGCGCGGCCGGCGCCACCGACGGGCTCTTCGATCCCACCCTGCTGCGCTCCCTGGAGGCACTCGGCTACGACCGCGACTTCGAGGCCGTCCTTGCGGGGCAATCGAACCCACCCGTGAGCCCCCTGCCCCGGACGGGCGGCTGGCGCGAGCTGGAACTGAGCCATGATCGGCAGGAGGCGCGGTTGCCCAGCGGCGTGGGCGTCGACCTCGGCGGGCTCGTCAAGGGGATGGCCGTTGACGCCGCTGTGGCCGACCTGACGTCACGCTCGATCTCGCCAATCGCCGTGGATGCCGGCGGAGACCTGGCGGTCGCCGGGCTCCCGCCGCAGGCCGGCGGCTGGACGATTGCCATCGAGGGCCCCGACCATCCCCGCGTCATCTCCCTCGCGGAAGGCGCCCTGGCGACCTCAAGCGTTACCCGGCGGCGGTGGCGCCAGGGAGGCGTCGACCGGCACCACCTGATCGACCCGCGGACCGGGCTGCCATCAACCATCCCGCTTCTGTCGGCGTCGGTCGCCGCCCCGACCTGTACCCAGGCGGAGGTCGCCGCGAAGGTCGCCTTCCTGCTCGGCCCCGAGGAGGGCTCCACGTTCCTCGCGGAACGCAGGCTCTCCGGGTTGTTCCTCGCGCCGGATGGTGGCGAGCGCCTCGCCGGCCGATGGGCGACGGCATGAACACGACGAGCCTCACGTGGGAGATCGCCCGGGCCGGGGGGTTCATGGCGTACGGCCTGCTCAGTGCCTCAGTCGTGATCGGGCTCGTCGTCAGCCTCAAGTGGCGTTCACCGCGCTGGTCGCGCTACATCACCACTGAGCTGCACCGCTTCGTGACGCTGCTGGCCCTGGTCTTCACGGCTATCCACACGGTCATGGTCGCGATCGACCCGTTCATCCAGTTCTCGCTACCCGAGGTCCTCGTCCCGTTCGTCAGCCACTATCGAACGCTGTGGATCGCCATGGGCATCGTGTCGTCGTACTTCCTGGTCGCGATCTACCTCAGCGAGCGGGTTCGCCGATTTGTTGGATACGAGTGGTGGCGGCGGTTTCATGAGCTGTCGTTCGGCGCGTTTGCGCTGGCCCTGGTGCACGGGATCGCGAGCGGCAGCGACACCAAGACACCCTGGGCGACTGCGATCTACGGCGGGAGCGTCGCGATCGTCGCTGCCCTGGTCCTGGTGCGCGCCTTCCCGCCGACAAGGGAGCGATCCCATCCGATCCCCGCGGCGATCATGATCGCAGCCCTGGCCGTCGGCGGGTTGTGGGCGTGGAGCGGCCCGCTGCAGCCTGGTTGGAACGTGATTGCCAACGATGGACATGGGTCGGGCGGGACGGCACCTGTGGCGGCCGCGGCATCGACGGATCCGGCGCTCCCATCGGCGACCCCGACCGCTACGCCCGGACCTGCCCAGCCATTCGCCGACACGATCTCCGGGCAGCTGCTCCAGGCCGACGACGGCAGCTTCCAGCTGACGGCCACTTTGGCCTCGAGCCATGACCGTCTCACGTTGCGATTCCCCTCCGGCGACGCTGGCCGGCTGGCGATCCGGGGCGCCACGGTCCGGCTCGTCGCTCCCGATGGCGACGCATGCACCGGATCGATCGCGGCCGCCCGCGGCAACGAGCTGAGCGCGAGCTGCCAGGGGGCGACCAGTGGCTCGCTCTGGAATCTCAGCCTGTCGCTGACCAGCGATGCGAGCGGATTCATCGAGGGTTCGATCGAGGCCCAGCCTCAATAGGACCGTCGCCGCGTGGTCTTCAGCCGAAGGTACGGATCCGCCGGCTGAAACCTTTTCGACCACCCGAGTCTCTATCTCTTGACTGCCGAGAGTCAGGAGAACCTGTTGCGTCTCAAGGGTCACACCATCGTCGCCCTCGCGGCGGTGGTCATCATCGTCATCCTCTACGCGACGGATCAGGTCGCCCCGGCGAGCTCGGCGCGCGAAGCGCAGCTCCGGGTCTGGCTCGCCGCCCGGGCCTGCGGCCTGACGGCGCTGCTGCTGCTGACTGCCCAGGTCCTCCTCGGGCTCATCCTGAGCCACCCGACCAACCAGTCGACCTGGAAGCTGTCGAAGCGGCTGTTTCCGTGGCACGAGAACCTGTTCGTCTTCACTGTGTCGTTCGTCGCGGTCCATGTCGTCTTCCTGGTCCTCGATCCGTACGCCGGCGTGGGCATCGGCGGGGCCCTGGTCCCCGGCCTTTCGAGCTACCGAACCGTGCCGGTCGCGGTCGGTGTCGTCGCGTTGTACGCGCTGATCGTGACCAGCCTCACGGCGCGCTACCCGAAGCGACTGCCGACGGGTTGGTGGCTGAAGATCCACCGCTTCTCCGTCGTCGTGCTGGCTGCCGCCTGGCTCCACGGCGTCCTGTCGGGCACCGATAGCCAGGCGTTCCTGCCGGTCTATATCGCGATCGGGGTCGCGGTCCTCGCTGCAGCGGCCTATCGCTACTGGATCGTCCGCCGCGCTCGCGCGGCCGTCCGCTCCCCCACAGCCACAGCCACAGCCACAGGAGGTACTGAGCGTTGAAGATTCAAGTCCGACGCAGCCTGATCATCGCCGCGGCAGGCTCGAGCGTGGTGATGGGTGGGGTCGCGGTCCAGACGGCCGCCGCCTGGGTCCACGCAACGACCCCGGCAGATGAATCCACGCTCACCGCAACGGATCTCCAGGATCAGCTCACGGCCGAGGAGGCGCGGTCGGCGGCGCTCCAGGCCCAGGTTGACGCGCTGCTCGCGCAGGCCGGCCAGTTCCACACCGCACTGGGCCAGGCGAGCGACCAGATCGCCGGCGACGTCCAGCAGGCGGCCGCACTGCGCGTCGAGCTCGCGGCCGAACAGAAGCGCCTCGCCGCGCTCAAGGCAGCGGCGGCCAAGGCGGCAGCCGCGGCCAAGCATCAGGCGGCAACACCACCGCCGACCCACACGACCACGGGTGCGTCAGGCGGATCTGGTGGAGGCGACGACGGTGGCGACGACTGAGCCGCGTCGCCCGCTCCACCTCCTCTGGCTGGTTGGGCTGAGCGCGTCGATCTACGCCGTCAACCTGGCCCTCGTTGCGGAGCTCCAGGCCGCCGGCGACAGCCAGGTCGCCGACCAGCAGGCAACCAGCCAGGCAGCCCTGGACCTGCTCCAGGCGGGCGACGCGCGGCTCGCCGGCCAGGTGCAGCAAGCGGCCACGGCCCTCCAGGCGACGAATGCCGGCTACGGCCAGGCGGCGCAGACCCTGGCGAACCTGGAGAAGCAGCTCGCCAGCCTGGGCAAGTCGGCCGGAGCGCTGCGCGCACTACCGGCGCTGCCCGCCGTCAGCAGTGGCTCGGTCAAGGCGCCGGCCGTCCACACGACGACGGGGGCGTCGGGCGCCAAGCCGTGACGGCGACGTCGTCGTTTGCCGGCCGCGCGATGGGCTCGCCCCTGCGACTCCAGGTGACCGGCGTGCCGGTCGAAGGCACAGCGCGGCCCGAATCCCTCTGGCAGGAGGCCGTCGACGAATTCGCGGCGGTCGACGCTGCGCTCTCGTGTTATCGCCCCGACAGCGACCTGAGCCGCCTGAACGGTACCGCGGGCAGCGGCATGTGGCGACCCGCGTCGAGGCGCCTGTACGCCTTCCTTGCGACCGCCGAGCGGGCCCGGCGCGTGACCAAGGGCCAATTCGATCCGCGGGTGCTGCCCGATCTCGCGCGCCTCGGTCATCCTGGGCTCGTCGTGCCGATGGCTTCGGCCAGTCGAGCTGGAACGCCACGCCGCGAGGAAGTCGGCTGGCTCGATCGCGAGCCACGGACTCGCTCGGTCCGGATCCGGAGCGCGGCCGACTCCGGCGGGCTGGGCAAGGGGCTGGCGTTGCGCTGGGCCGGGCGGCACGTCGCGGCGCGGCTCGCCGGCCGTGGCGCTCTCCTGGAAGCGGGCGGCGACATCACCGGCTGGGGTCGGGCGCCCGACGGCCAGCCGTGGCAGATCGGGATCGAGGATCCCGGCGGAGCCACGGACCCGTTGGCCGTGATCAGCCTGTCGAACGGGGCCGTCTGCACCTCGTCGATCGCCCGGCAGCGCTGGATCGCGCCGGATGGTCGAGCCGTTCACCATCTGGTCGATCCGCGGACCGGTGAACCGGGCGGTGAGGGTCTGCAGGCAGTGACGGTCGGGTCGGACGACCCGGCGTGGGCCGAGGTGTGGTCCAAGGCGCTCTTCCTCGAAGGGCCGCAGCGGATCGGCGAGGTGGCGCGACGGCTTGGTCTCGCCGCCTGGTGGATCGAAGCCGACGGGACGCTCCGGATGACCCCCGCGGCCCGGCAGCGGACGACCTGGACTCGGTAAACCTCAGGAGGCGCACACCGTGCCGGTCTTGGGCACGGCCAGGGTGAGCAGGTAGGCATCGACCAGGCCGTCGATGCAGTCGCTCTTGCCGTACGCCGTATGGCCCTCACCGGTCCGGGTGAGGAGCACGCCCGAGCTCAGCTCACCGGCCAGCTTCTGGGCCCAGGAATAGGGCGTGGCAGGGTCGCCGGTGGTGCCGATCACGACGATTGGCGGGGCGCCCTTGGCCGTCGGGGCAACCGGGTCGTGGCTGGGATGGAATGGCCAGTACGCACAGTCGAGGCTGAAATAGACCGACGGTTCGCCGAAGCGCGGAATCTGGGTCTCGAGCTGGTTGGCCAGGGCGACGTAGGTCGCCGGATCGGTGGGGGCGACGTAGTCCGCGCAGTTCACCGCGGTGTTGGCCGCGGAGATGTTGGCGTAGGTGCCACTGGCGTCACGCTCGAAGTACGTGTCGGCCAGCTCCAGGAGGATCGAGCCGTCGCCGGCCTGGGCCAGCGCCAGGCCCTGCTCCAGGATGGGCCAGGCGCTCTGGTCGTAGAGGGCAGTGATCGTCCCGATGAACGCCTCGGACGGCCCCACCAGGCGCGGGTCGCCCAGCTCGGTCGCCGGCAGGGGATTCGCCTCGATGCTGGCCATCAGCCGGTCATAGGCCGGCCCGGGCTGGCCGCCGTTGTAGAACGGACAGGAGGTATCAGCGGCACAGGCCGCCAGGAACCGGGTGAACGAGTCGGCAAAGCTCTTGGTCTGCTGCTGGAGCCCCGCCGTATAGGACAGCGTCGCGTCGACCGCGCCGTCGAGGACGAGGGCCCGGATGTTGCCCGGGAAGAGGTCCGCGTAGGTCGAACCCAGGAACGTGCCGTAGGAGAAGCCCAGGTAGGTCAGCTTGGGATCGCCCAGCGCGATCCGGATCTGCTCCATGTCCTTCGCTGCGTCGACGGTGGTCAGGAACGGCAGGAGCGCGCCGCTATGGGCCTCACAACCCGAATCGAAGGTCTTGGCGCCGTCAAACAGGGCGGTTCGCTGGGCCGCGGTGGTCGGGAACAGGTCGAGCTCGTTGAGCGTGTCCATGGTCGGGCCGTCGACGCACTTGACCGGGTCGCTGGCGCCGACCCCCCGGGGATCGAAGCCGATGATGTCGAACTGGGCCCGGAGCGCGTCCGAGAACGCCGACTGGCCGTTATTGCGGACGAAATCGACGCCCGATTCGCCCGGACCGCCGGGATTCGTGAGCAGGTCGCCGATGCGGGTCGATGGATTGGTCGCCGGCAGCCGGATCAGGGCCAGGCTGATCGAGCCGTTGGCCGGGTTGGCATAGTCGATCGGGACGCTGGTCGTGGCGCATTGGAAGGGTGCACCGCAGTCGCTCCAGGCAACACTGCCGGAGCTCGTTGGCGCCGGCCCGCTGCTGCCCTGGGCGACGGTCGACGGCTCGGGCGAGCCGGTCTCGGCGGGAATCGACGGGAGCGGCGACGAGGGCGGCACGATCGTGCTGGGCGACGTCGAGCCGCAGGCGCCGGCCAGGAAGACGACGGCGACGAACAGGCCACGCATTCGCCGCGATCCGACGTGGTTTGCCTTGCTCACCGTGCCTCCTGCGATCGCCTCAGGGAATCTCGGGCGGCATCATCGTACGAGCGTCCGGAATTTCCGGCCGTTGGAGCCGAGCCAGCCCGGCGCACGTCGGCCACACTGGTCACATGGACCATCGCGATCACCTTCGGCTGCTGCGCGAAGGCGTCGAGGGAGCCGGACCAAAGTGGGCCGATCTCGGTTCGGGCGAGGGCGCCTTCACCTTGGCCCTGGCCGACCTGCTCGGACCGACCGGCTCGATCTGGACCGTCGATCGGGATCCTCGGGCGCTCGAAGTCCAGGGCCGGGCGCTCCGGGCTGCGTTCCCGGCCGTGCGAATCGCGCCGATCGTGGCCGATTTCACGAAGCCCCAGGGCCTGCCGGAGCTCGACGGGATCGTGATGGCCAACTCGCTCCACTTCCAGCGTGACCAGCTGGCCACGGTCCGCCTGGTCGCCGGCTACCTGCGCCCGGGCGGTCGACTGGTGGTCGTGGAATATGACAGCGACCAGGGCAATCACTGGGTGCCCTTCCCGTTGTCGTTCCCCACCTGGACGGCGCTCGCAGCCGAGGCCGGGCTGGCTGAGACCCGCCGGCTGGCAGCGGTCCCGAGCCGGTTCCTGGGGTCGATCTACTCAGCCCTCAGCTTGCGCTGAGAATCGCAAGGTCCGCTGCAAGGCATCGCGCGTACGTTCGAGCCTTCACAGCGAAGGAGTCGTCGACGCAGGACATCGAGGGCATTCGAACCACGGCGCCGGAATGCGTCGAGACCTTTGCCTGGCACGACCTCCGCTTCCACGTTGTCACCCGCGATCCCCTGACCGCCGATCAGATCCGCACGCTCCGCAAGGCGTTGCCGAAGATCGATCGCGTAGGCCATTTCGCCGAGCTGATCGCGATGATCCTCGGACGCCACGTCCAGATCCGGACGGTCCGGCCATCCCCCGATATCCGGTTCGAGATCGGCCTCTAGCAGCTCAGCGGTGGGCGAAGCGACGGCGCGGGTGCGGGGCGGCCGCGGTCGCAGTTGCCGGCTTCGGCGCGAGCAGGGTCTCGATCTCGGCCCGGAATGCCCGGCCGATCGGCGCCCGGGCCAGCCACAGCAGGAAGTCCGGGTCGTGGCGCGCAATCTGGCCGAATGACCAGCCGGCGTACCGTCCGAAATCG
>Ga0265314_10001304_pt1 | contig 28256 bp, 34 predicted proteins | sample 4126metaG_FD_203106 | JGI IMG/M metagenome (GOLD analysis project Ga0265314, IMG submission 203106) | Rhizosphere microbial communities from Carex aquatilis grown in University of Washington, Seatle, WA, United States - 4-1-26 metaG | ecosystem: Host-associated > Plants > Roots > Rhizosphere >... | reverse complement strand
CCGGATTACCCCGTGAAACGCACCATCACAGATCTTCTGGCCGGGACGGATCGTGAGCTCGAAACCGCGCTGCAGTTGGCCCGAAAGAGCCGCTGAAGACGCCTAACCGCTGGACCGCGCAGCCGCCCAGCGGCTGTCGTGGGTTGTTCTGAAGTTTTTTGGGGCAGTTCGTCTGCTGCGGGCCGCCTGGCCGTTCCTGAAGGGACGGAGGGGTTCGGTGGTTAACATCGCGGGCGTCGGTGGCCGGACACCCGCGGCGCAGTTTGCCATTGGGGGCTCGGTGAATGCAGCGATGCTGTCGTTTACCAAGGCGATGGCGGATGTGGGTGTGGCCGATGGAGTGCAGGTGAACGCCATCAACCCCGGCGCCAGGCGCACCGCTAGGTTGGTGACGAGACTGCGGACGCTTTCGAAAGAGCAAGGGATTAGTATCGGGGAGGCGGAGATGCAGATGCTGGCGAATTCCGCCATCACGAGAATCGGTGAGCCGGAAGACATCGCGAATCTGGTGGCGTATATTGTGTCGCCGCAGAACCGATATCTGCATGGAGCGTTGATCGATCTGGACGGCGGGACGACAAAAACCATGTGAACCTGTTAGTGGATGCCTTGTTCTCGTGGGCAACCATGGCCTATTTGGGATCTGAGCCTCGAAGAAGGCGGTCGAAATAGTAGGTGTCGTTAGGAAGGCCCTACGGCCCCAACGCTTCGTCTGGCGCTGCTCGCCGTCGTAACCTCTGACCGGGTGAACCGGCGGGTTTGGTTAACCAGCTTGCACGCCTTGGCTCCTGCCATCGGCTCAGGCCTTGCCGACGCAACGTTACTGGGGGGAGCGACGCCCTAGGTCGTTATCTGCTTCACAGTCCTGGCAGGGATCCTATGGGCCCTCAACGGGCCGGTCTTCCTTTCAGTCGTGGCCAATCTGGCTCCCGCACGGAACCGGTTCAAGCCTTCTCACTCAACTCCGTGCAGTTGAATATGGACAGGCTCTCCAGTCCCGTTTTGGTGGCCGCGCTCGTTTCCTCGATCGGTGTTGCGGGAACTCTTACCTCGTGAACGAGTGGAAATGAAATGAACCTTTTCGGAGCTGGGCGTTATTAACCACCAGAATCTCGGCCATTCAACCTCACGATTTCGGTAAGATGAAAAAAGCTTTTGTCCTCCTCGCCGGCTTGCTTGCTGTTGCGATTCTGTTGTGCCGCCACTTTCGCGCCGAACCTTCCGCTGAGCTTGAATCGGCCGCGGCGCAGCCCGCGGACGTCAAGCCGGCACCCGACGGTGGTCCTGCCATTCCGCGCCAGCCAGTTCGAGTTTTACCGGCGTCGCCTCGCGATGCCGAAACTAGCCCGGTCGATAGGAACGTGCTGCGACGGGTCGCCGTTGGCGACACGAATGTCTTCAAACTTTCTGCCGAACAGATTCAGTCGTTTCTGGCCAGGAACCAAACCAATGCAGACAGTTTGCTCGCCGTGTTCAATGTCACGGCCGATCCGGGATTCTTACGCGAGGCGGCGCGCCGTTATCCGAGCAACGCTTTTGTGCTCGCGTCGGTGTTGGGCAACGACGTTTTTCCCGCCCAGCGCCGCGAATGGATCGATCGATTCAAGGAAGTGTCGAGTGAAAATGCGCTGCCCAATTACCTCTCCGCCCGCGATTATTTTCAAAATCAGCAACCACAACGGGCCTTGCAAGAGATCGTCGACGCGTCGGCCAAGAGTAGCTTTAATGACTATACCATCGATCGGACGCAAGGCTTGGAAGAACTCTATCTCTCCTCGGGTTATTCCACAGCGGAGGCCAAGGCGCTGGCCACGATGAGCGTGCAGGAACCCGAGTTGCCCATGTTGCGCAACCTGGCAAGTGATCTCTCGGCAATGGAGCGTCAATACACGTCCACCGGCGACTCCGCTTCGGTCGCGGCGATTGCCAAGCTCGGGTTAGGCCTTGCCGCCAATATCGCTGACGCCGGCGCCAGGAGCCTGGGAACCCAGATGCTCGGCGCTTCTTTGGAACGAGATTTCCTGACTGGATTAGATCCAAGCGGCACTTACGACTTTCTCCAACAACCCATTAGCGAACGACTGGCGCAATTGCGGGCCGATCGCGATGCGGTTTTGGAAGAGTCAAAACTAGCCAACAATTGGCTGGCAACGGCGAACGAGCCCCAACTTGTCAGTTACTTCGACCGCATGAAGCTCTATGGAGAAGCCGCGGCGTTGCAATGGGCGCGAGCGCAGCTCGATGGGAATTCAAAACCTTGAGGCTTGCAAAGCCAGTTTCACACTCCACCTCCGCAGGGCAGAGAAATCATCCGCAAGATCGCACCTTGGGGAAGACGTAGTTTGCGCGGAATCGCTCTGTCAAATCGCCGTCCAGGTAACCAAACGCAAGCAGGCCAGGTCTTCCAGCCCTGCGATTCGGGCATCCGAACGTTAGGGGGTCGGAGCGACGGTTTCCAGCAACTGCTGCTCCTTGGGATGCTTTCCCAGCCAGAGAACACCCCCCGAGGCCAGATCATACACCGCACCGACCACTTGCAGATGACCCTCTTTGACGTGCTCCCTAATGATGGGGCTGCGCTGGAGGGCCGTGCGAATTGCCTCCCAGACATTGGTCTTCACGGTCTCCGCGATCAGTGCCTCTCCCGTCGCTGCCGGATTCTCCGCCTTCGCCTGCCGAGCCGCCGGAACGATGTTCTGCAGCGCAGGGCCGATATTGCCAGGAAGCTTCCCTCCTTCAACTACCGCGCTAACAGCACCACACTTGGAATGGCCAAGGACCACCAGCAACGAGACGCCCAAATGCTCGACCGCATATTCGATCGACCCCAACTCATCCACGCCGGCGCTGTTGCCAGCCACTCGCACCACGAAAAGGTCACCCAGGCCTTGGTCAAAAACCAGTTCGACCGGCACACGCGAGTCGGCACAGGCGAGGAAGGCGGCGATCGGCTTCTGGCCGCCCGCCAGAGTCTTTCGCCGTTCCAAGCTCTGACCCGGATGAACAGGTTGGCCAGTTTGGTAGCGCGCCTGACCTTCTTTGAGGCGCTTGAGCGCCTCCTCTGGGCTCAACGCCGCCCCCGGGTCGGCGGCGATCAGCGCATCATTCCAGGCCAGCGATCCAAGCAGGGCGAGCAGCAGCAGAGAGGTTTTCGGAGGTTTCATGAGCATCAAGTGGTGCCTTGAGCCTAATGGCTCGCCGCGGCGCACGCGAGCCTAGACTTGGGTCCGCCGAGGCGCTCACGAGTTCGTCGATCCCGATCTTGATTCCGCTTCAGATTACAGCTTTCGGCCTTCGGATCCTCCGGCTCATGGCGCGGCGCGGGGTGTCGGATCAGCGGTCACAGGAGTTCCATTTCCGTCGGTCACAGTGAGCCGGATGCGCTGAGTTTGGGCCAACAAGTGATCGGGCCGCAGGTCGCCGTAAATTTTCGCGATAAGTGCGGGGCCGCTCTTGTCGCCAATCAGCATTGCGATCTCCGCATCGGTAAGCCCGCTTTGGCGGCACTGGGTTACAAAATAGCTCCTCAACCCGTGCGGTGTGACATGACCGATGCCCAGCGCCTTGCAGGCCGACGTGATACGATGCCGGATCGCCGAAATCTCGCGCGGCTTGGTGGGGTCAAAGGGTGAGGGAAAAAGTAGGCTACCCACGGCCCGTGCTTTCATCGCGCGCAAGAGCGCTTCCATCTCCGGCAAAATCCGCACCCAGGGCATAATCCCGCGCTTTTCGCGTTTGATGTGCAGCAGCTTCTCGGCCCAATCCACCACTTCCCAGTCAAGAGGGAGTGCCTCGCCGATCCGCAGGCCGCTGTAGGCGAGGAAGCAGACCAGGTCCGCCACGGTCTGCTCGCCGAGTTGGCGCAGATGAGCCTCGATTCTATTCAAGCCCTCCGGCGTGGGCGCGACTTCGCGGCAATGCCGTATTTCGGCCGCCGAGGTGTAGCGGCCCCGGCCCATCAGCGGGTTCGACAGGATGACGCCACGCCGGACGGCCAGGTTCAGGGCGTTGCCCAAAACGGTCAGCTCAAAGTCGACGGCCCGTTTGCCGCCATTGGTACGCTTGGTCTTCGCGTGCCCGCGTAGCGTGAACTGCGCCACATAGCCGCCGCTATTGCGCCATTCGAGGTACTTGTCGCAGTCGGCCAGCGTCAGCGCTGTGATCGGCAGGTCACGGAAATAGGCCCGCAAGGGGTTCATGGCGTACCGCTCCCCTCGCACCGTGTAGGCAGCTTTCTCCTGCATTGACCGGGTCGGACAGCCGGCCTTATCGTAGAGGTCCAGCACTTCGCCTGCGCTCACCCGTTCCCGGTGGAGGGTAATGCCTCTTGGCTCGATCCCGCAGTTTAGCAGGAACGTTTCCTGTTTCCACTTCCGCAGCCATGCTCGCGCTTCCCGTGGCTCGCGGGTTCCAGTGCTGCGGTAGGTACGTCGACGGTTGACCCGGACGCGGGCGAAAATTGCGCCCCCGCGCCGGTAGAGGCTCTCGCCGATGCGCTCAAAGGCCGGCGCCTTCGGCCTCACTACCACATTGTCGTTGAGCTTCACGAGAGTTTATCCAGATAAAGATCGATGAGCTTCTCCAGGACCCAGCTTTTTCCGCGTTCGTTGCGCTCGCAAAACTTCTCCAGCTTCGCTGCCGCTTCGGGCGAAATGGAAACCGAGATTTTAACCACCGGACCTTTGATGCTCTTCGTTTGTCGAGTCATAGCGTGGCTTGTTGGTAGGAATATTACTACTCACCCGATGATGTGCAAGCCGTTTTTGTGAAATTCTTTGTGGCAAGGCCCGATCGCCTATCCATCGCAGGGGCCGGCAGGATGTCCGCCTATCCCGCGGCATTGCTGCAGGCCAGGCAATTGAGTGCTGCCAGAAGACGTCGGCGTCGCAGCCGACGGCGTCGGGCAAAGAGAACTCGGCCAATCCACTGGCGCCGACACGACGTCTGGACCGCGCTTAGCAGCCGGGCAAGTCCCATCCCGCAGTGATGGCGCACACCCCCTCCCCTCGCCCACTTCGCGCTGCGTGCACGGGACTCCAACCGGGGTGGGCATACAATTGGGCCTACTGGGCGGTTCCGTGAGATGGCCGTCTTGACGAAACCCTTGATTTTATTGGCGAGGTTGATAGGGGTTGGACTGGGAACCTTCTGAACACCATGAATGCTGCCTGGGCACGATGAACGCTGTAGTGTCCAAAAACTGAGCCGACATGGGGAGGCGCACGATCACGCAGCTTCGCGGTAGTAATAATTGAGCAGCCTTCCCAGTTGACGTTTGCGCCGAATCCTCCCTTGGATCGGAAGCACCTGCGGGGTAAGCAAACGACTCGCCATGCCTTGGTGAGTTCGTTGCCGGTGGTAATGTTCTTCGAAGCCTCTGAGGCTCGACCTGAGGTGCTCTTCACCCAAGAAGATCAGCCGAATCCAGGCACTGGGCTTTAACCGAGGGCAAGGACGGCGCCTCGATGGCATTACACCGAGGAACGCGCGGGAGTTAAATCACGATTTGCACTCCGGCCGATTCCAGGATCTGCCTGAGTCCCTGGCGGTATTTCGTGCCATGATCGATTATCAGATGAGTTTTTTCACGGGCAATGCGAGCGATTCTTTTAGCCAATTGGTGTGCCAATAGCATGATCCATTCACTATCCGCGAGCGCGGTCGAACCGGACACCTGGACCAAACGCGAGCGCAACTAGATGACAAAGAAGGTGTAGTAGGTGACCTATCCCTGCCAACAAAGGACCTCGGTGGTGAAGAAGTCGCCCGCGATCAACCCTTACCAGTGCGCCTTGAGGAACTGACTCCAAGTCGTCTGCCTAACTCGTTGCGGTGCCGGCAGGATACCGTTCCTCTTCCGAATGCTGTCCACCGTCGAATCGCTGATCTGAAGGTGCAGATTGGCCAAGGCGCCCACGATCCGATCACTGCCCCAACTGGGGTTTTTCTCCATTAACTTTAGGACGAGCCGCATCACCTCGGGATCGACTGACGGTCTGCCCGGGCCCGCTTTCCTGGGGTAGGTCAGCTCGCGAGCGATCAGAACGCGAAGCCAGCGCAGCAGCGTGTCTAAAATGATGACGGTCTGCAGAGCCAGGAGTTTGCGACGACCCAGAGGTTTGGCCTTGCGGACCAGGCGCACGCGATGGGCGTCGGTAAAGCGCTTCGGTTTGCGTCCGAGTTGTTCGAGTAGAATCCGATTTTCCTCCTGCAGGTACTCGATGACGGCCGGCTACTGGCGATTGGCCCAGCCGGCAATCCGGCGGGACAGAATTCGGAGTCGCGCGTTCATGATCGCCAGAAAAGCGTCAGAGGCTCAAGTTCTCAAGTCGCCACGCTGCTTCGACCGGATATTTTGGCCCTGGGGCAGTACTTGGTTGGTCATGTTTGCGGAATGTACCGCGAACGGGATCAAGTGGTCACTTAGACTGCGGTTAGTGATCTTTTCCTGGCGGGCTGCCGAGGCTGAGAACCACCATGTATTGCAAGGAAAGGAATTGTGCCAGTAGCCCCCAAACACTGGCCTCATTGGACAACCAGGCCTGATAAGCGATTTCCTGGACAGCAGGCCGGAAGAGCGCACCAGAGATCATGGCCGTCCGCTTCTTTGGTGCGCCGAACGAGAAAACTGCCGACCACACGACGACGGTGCTCAAGCAAACCACGCCGAAATAGTTCACTGGTAGTTTGAAAATGAAAAACGGCAGTACGATCAAATGCAGAGCCATGACCACCGCTAGGAATTTTAAAGGCCGGATCACGCTCACTAGGACCTGGGTCGACACCTAGAGGATTTCGTCCAGAGCGCATCAGGCGCCTTCTCAACAGGAAGCACGTGGGCAGGACGCACACGGAAGCGACCACCGTTGCGGTCTTCAGAACGGGCGCGAGCTGGCCCTGAAAACAGGCGATGCCTCGATCTTGCCCATCATTTGCAACGTCCGTGAGAAGCGTGCGAGACACTGGCATCCAGGCCCGCATCATGCTGACGCTAGGGCGGTGTCCGAGCGAGCCCAGCACGCCCCAAGGCGCACGAAGCCTGCCGCCCGCCAAATCAGACATCATCGTTACCCGCGATATCTCGCGGGCGGTGGGTGAGGAGAGCAAGAGCAATCAACACGACGCCATCCGTCAGGGCATAAAGAGCCCATTTCGAGTTCATCGTGTGAACGAAAGGCGTTGCCTTGCAACAGCGAACTGCGTTGCGCACGCCGCGCAACTTCAGGGGCTTGGTGGACACGAGGAGGAAAGAAAACGCTGACCCACCCGGAACGGTGTAATAGTGTGAGGACCGAGCGTTGTGTCCGCCGCATCATCGCCAGAAAAGCAATGCATTACTTCGGATGGCGGCCCGACCATCCGCGTTGACCTCCGAGGTCAGACGACCTCGAACCCTTAAGGAAGCCAGGCACCCGGCGCCCAGAACTTCCCGGCCAAACTACCAGGGGGAAACCGTTGAGGTCAAACTGATGCGCGTGGCCATTTCCTGAACGGATCGCATCCTGGGGCCGACCTGAGGGCGCGCAGCCATGATGTGCTCCCCCTACTCTCTCGATGCGAGGAACGAGTCGCTGAGGAAGCACCGGAACCCTCCTGAAGATCTCTTCGGGCTTCCCCGGAGTGATCTAAGTGACTGAGGATTTCTCTCGTCTAGCCGTTTGCCGCCCTCCCGTGCGAACGCTAAAGGTCCAAGCTGAATCGTTGAAGGGCCGTGGTGCGCTCTTCGAGGGCCGGGACGAGTTCGTTTACCTTCGTCCGCTCGCGCTTCGCCGCAGCCTCCTCCAGCGCGCGGCCAAGATCTGAGATCGATGGGCCGCCAACCACTGTCCCCACGCCAACCAATTGATGGCCGCAGCGACCAATCTCCTCGAAGGCATCACTTGCCAGCGATTTCCAGATCGCCTCGGCCCGCTGCCTCAGGTCGCGGAGCGCTATCGGAAGGAGGCTTTGAACCTCAGGATCGAGGGGCTCCTCGCTGGACGCTTTGTTCGAGGACAAAGCCGCATCCACGGGAAGGGTACCGTGCTTTCGTACAGCCTCCAACAATTCAGACAGCGCTAGGGGTTTGGTTAGGAGGGCGGTGCATCCAGCCTCTCGACATAGCTCCCTGTCCTCATTCGAAGCGGAGGCGGTTAGAGCGATGATCGGCGTTTGCGGCCAAATGTTCGCTCGTTCGAGTGCCCGAATTTCCTTGGTGGCGCTCCAGCCGTCAAGCACCGGCATCTGCATATCCCTGATCACCACATCGAACTCGCCCGCCAGGAATAGCTCAACTCCTTCCCGCCCATGATTGGCAATCTCGATTTTGCAGCCAGCGCGCCTCAGATATGCTGCGAAGATCAATTGGTTGACTGCGTAGTCTTCCACCAGGAGGACCGACTTGCCGACGATACCTATGTTGCTCACCCCCTCCGAGGTGCCTGGGGAGGCTGGCATTTCGCCGCGTCTTTCCACAGCCCTGAGAGGCACGTGGAAGTAGAAACTGGTTCCCTTTCCTACCTCGCTTTCTAAAGCTGATCTGGCCCCCCATTCTTTCTACCAACCCACGCGTTATGCTGAGCCCGAGTCCAGTTCCGTTCGCTCGGCTGGCAGGTGAGTTTCCCGCTTGTTCGAAGCGTTGAAAGAGATTGGCGCGCGACTCTTTGGGAATGCCGATGCCGGTATCGTTCACGCGGAAGTTCAGCGTGGTGACATGGTTGTTGGGACTCTCCCCGACGTCGACCGCCAGAAGGATCGTTCCCTTCTCAGTGAATTTGACTGCGTTGCTCAATAGATTTGCCAGGATCTGCCGTAGCCGAGAACAATCTCCGCTCCAGACCCGATCCGCCCCGGAATCCAGGGCAACTTGTACTGCAAGACCCTTCTCCATCGCCGGTGGGAAAAAGATCTCGACCAGCGCTCTGACCAATCGCCCTAGGTGGAAATCCTTGTTCTCCAACTCAAACTTACCGGCTTCGATTTTCGGAAGATCGAGGATGTCATTAATGAGTCGTCGGAGGTGCTCGCCCTCAGTCCGGAATATGTCAGCGTACCGTTTTTGCTGCTGATCCAACCCAGCTTCGGTGAGCAAATCCGCCACACCCAACAGCGCGTTGAGAGGGGTGCGGATCTCGTGGCTAATATTCGCGAGAAAGGTGATTTTAGCCTGAGTTGCCCTCTCAGCCGCCTCTTGAGCTTTCCCCGCTTGGTCACGGGCGATATTAAACTGGACCAGTAGCCGAGCGAAGAGCAGAAAGATCAGGACCCGCATTACTGTATTCCAAACCGGTATCCACACATGGCTGTAATGCGCGCATCCCAGGAAATCCGCATCAACCCAGGCCAGCCCGCTGACCACCGACACGAGCACCGCACCGGTCCATCCTGCGGTCGTTGCCGCTAGAGCTACTGGGAGGAGATAAAAAATCGAGAAACTGATCTCACTGCCGGTCAGGTAATCAATTGTGAAAAGGACCACGACTAAGGCGGTACACACGAGAACCTTAACGAGCTTGGAAAGTCTCAGAAGCCATTGAGATATGGGGAATCGCCACATACACCCTTATTGCAGGGTCCGGCACTCGGAGCCGGCAGGCAATTCGCGGCCCATCTGAAAGAATAGCGCGGCGGATCATGCTCGAAACGCCACACCCATTGTAAGCCCGTCCAGGTCGTACATGGGTTGGGCTCGTATGTGGCTTGGGGCCGTCATGCGTTCGGGTGTTTAATCGCGTGGAGAACCGCCAGTCGGCAGATAGCCAATGGCGCTGTGTCCGCCCACACTTCCGTCCCATCACTGGGATCGGATTCGTAGCGTGCGAACCATTTCTGATTGCGCGAACCGGTACGACCCAGCACCACCCGACCACGGGTGGTTCCCTTAAGTTTGGCCAGCACGAGCTCCGCCGGATTTGGTTCGGTAGAGTAAGCCGGGCAGGGTTCTGACGAGCGAATTACGATCGAGTGGACCAACCGATCCAAGTCCTCGCCCGCCGCCATATGATAGGGGTCGCCGTGTCGGAGCATGGGATTACTCGCCATTCTCTTTCTCGGCACGAGACGTGCCACGCGGTTCTAGACTCAGTACAAGAAGGAGGAGGCAACAGAGGGCGGTGACTACTAGCAAACCGTACGCCAGACAGAGCAGCTGGCCTTTTGAGGTGACCAGGCCGAAAACGCCAGCACCGAGCAAGGCTGCAAACGCCGCAAAGGACAATAGCAACCGCATAAAGTACCGAAGCCTACACCTGACGAGCTAGGCCATACAGTCAGGCGTGTCCTACTTCTGTTGTCGGGGAGAACCTGACAATCCGACTGAGCTAGGCAACCCGGGTCCCAGTCTGTCAAATGCCGGACTCGCAAGTCGGGAACTTCTCGCCCACCGCCGTTTGCTCCGCTATCGCACGAAAGGGGCCTTCCTGTGGCCATCCACGAGGCTCATCGTGTCTAGCAATTGAGCGAGTGTGAAGGGTTTATTAAGAAACGCAGTGATATTGAACGCCGTCAATTCATCTTTCGTTTCGCCCTCCATTCTGCCGCTCACCACGACAATGGCTATGTTCCTATCTGCTTTGCGAATTGCACGGATCAGTTCCAATCCGTTGAGGCCGGGCAGTCGGAGGTCGGTGAGCATCACCGAGAATCTGTGGTCCGTCGATGTAAGGAGCTTGAGCGCCTCCATGCCGTTATTAGCAGTAATGGAACGATAACCCCGGCTCGCGAGCACCAGTTTGATAAGCTCTCCGATGCTCGGGTCGTCCTCGGCTATGAGTGCCAAAGCCTCTTGGGCCTCTGCCGTCAGGGAGTCACTGGCCATGGGTCGTTTCAGAAAACCTTCGCTCGGTGTTGGCAAGATGACCCTTAGTCACCGTGCTTGCTCATCACTCATGCGTCTCGCTCGGCGACCGCGATGACCGCGATCCTTGTGAGTGCTCCGGCGGTAGGATGTTGGGTCAATGATGGGGTGAGTAGCGGTGACGCCGCACTGGAATCGATGAATCTCCGCCGTTCTGGCCCAGCAATTCCTCGGCTGGCGGCAGGATTGTGAGCATGACCGCGGGCAAGGTGATCTGGCCCCGAACCGCGCAAGCTGTTCCACGTCGGAATTGACGGGGCAGGAGGTAGTAGAGGGCGATGGCCGTAGGCAAATCGGACGCCGACCCGGGGAACTGGTTTTTTCCGTTGCCGAAGGCAAAGACGCCAGCGCCGAGCAGTCAAACAAGCACTCCGGACCATAACAGTCGCTGCACAGATTTCCAGAGTTTACCCACCGCGGAGTAGGACAACAATCATGGCGAACCTAGTTCTCTTGTCGGGGGAAACCTGACAAACCCTCTCCGCTATAGAGGCAGTCCAGGCGTCACTTCAGGCTGTGCACCCACTGGATGGCATGGAAGAGGAGTTCGGTAGCATCCGAGGCCCCCAGCTTAGCCTTGAGGCGCGCACGGTAAGCCTCGACAGATTTGATGCCAATATGCAATTCTACGGCGATCCGCCGGGTGCCAAAGCCTCGCCCCAAGAATTGGAACACCTCCAACTCACGATCGCTCAACCGGTCAACTGGGTCGGACGTGTCCTGCTTACGCCCGACTTGCCCACTCACGACTCGCTCCTTCATCGCGACGCTTAGGTAGACCTGGCCGTCGATCACCCGCCGGAGCGCGTTGAGCACCTCCCCTGAAGGCTCGACCTTGCTGATGTAACCCAGAGCCCCTGCTCTCAGAGCACGCAAGGCGTAGAGGGACTCCTTGTGCATCGACAACACCAAGATCGGTAGTCCTGGAACCTGCTGCTGGAGATCACGGATAAGCTCCAGGCCGTGGGAGCTTTTGAGCGAAATATCCACTACCACAGCCGAGGGCCGAGCTTCGAGAATAGCCGCAAAAGCCTGAGGGCCATCCTCCGCTTCGCCACAAACAGCCAAGTCTGGCTCTCGATCGATGAGTTGGCAGAGGCGTTCGCGGACAAGCGGATGGTCGTCCACCAGGAAGACGTGTTTCCTGGCCTGTGCCGGATCATTGGTTTCAGTTTGCATGAGTGTGACCGTCCAGACGCCTGTCCGGGGCGCTACAGGTAATCAGCGTCCCTTTACCCGAGGTTTGAATCTCTAGTTCCGCACCTAGCATACGGGCGCGATACCTCATGGTGTCCAGGCCCATGCCACGCCTTGTCACAGAGCAGGGGTCGAATCCCACTCCATCGTCCTTGATCCTCAGCTTCACCCCATCTCTGGTCTTGGCTAGTTCCAGAGAGACCTCCGAAGCCCCGCTGTGCCTGATCGCGTTGTTGAGGCCCTCTTGGGCAATTCGAAACAAGTTTGTCCCAACCGCGGGGTCGTGGATCTTGACCGGTGCCTCGGCGAGGAACCGGCAGCAAATGCTCCCATTCCTGTGGGCTGTGCTGGCCAATTCCTCCAATGCGTCAGCTAGTCCTTCCTCGGTGAGGTCCACCGGACAGAGGGCGTGCGCCAGGTCTCTTGTTTGGGAGATGGCAGCCCGAATTAGGCGGCTAATTTCGGCTGCTGGCCTGGCTTCAGCTGAGCCGTTCCGGGCCAGGTTTTCAGCCAACATATTTGCGGCCATTGCGGTGCTGGCAAGATGCTGGCATACTCCGTCATGAAGGTCTTGCCCAATTCGCTTTTGCTCGCGTTCGCTAATCTCCGAGACTTGCTGTTCCAGCATTTTTCGCTCCGTCACATCACCGAAAACCACAACTGCGCCCCGAGTCAAGCCCTGCTGGTCTATCAAAGGCCGCGCCTTGGCCCGGATCCAAATGCCACCTGAAGGGCTTTCTCTAACAAGGAGCATTTCTGCCCCATCAAACGTTTCGCCACGCAAGGCCTTGCTGAGTATTGGTTCAGCCAGAACCCCTTCCGACAGCGACCCAGGCAGGCTTGTTGGAGCTCGCCCGAGGCCGTCTTCAAATAGAGCTTGAGCACCTGTCGGCAGACCCAAGAGCCTCGCGGCCTCTGGGTTCCATAACTGGATGCGCCCGTCCGCATCTGCAACGAGCACTCCATCGCCCATGCTGTTCAAGATGGAGCCCAGAACCTCCGTATGGTGTCGTAGCGCGGCCTCGGAGTCCGCGAGATCTCTGGATCGCCGCTCGGCGTCAGCGGTGCGATCGGCGACCTTCTGTTCGAGAGTGGCGTTTAGCTCCAGCAGATGCCGCTGCACCTCCTTGCGGTTGGCAACCTCCTGCCTCAAGACCCCATTGCGACCCGCGAGCGTTGCGGTCAATTCAGCGGCGACGACAAATGTTCCAAACCGCATCAGGGCATTCCAGTACGGAATCCAAGGCTCGGAGAATTGGGGATGCATAACGAAATCGGCGGCTAAAGACGTGGCCGTGCCCAAAAGACAAACCGCGTATCGCGAGGCTGGTGGACAAACACAGGCCGCCATGGTGACGGGGATTAAGTAGAACGTCGCAAAGGTGATCTCCACGCCGGTCATCGCGTCCACTCCTCCGATCGCAAGCACCAGGATCAATGCCAGTGCCAAGATCAGCCACTTCGGTCGTCGCTGGAGTAAATCATCAATTCTCATCGCAATAGCCAGCTCACCTGTCTCTCCCGGGTAGAAGACTGAGGTAACGCAGGCCGGTCAAGGAGAATTGGCCGCCCTCTCAGGAACCGGTCGCGCCGCTGAAGACCGAAACGGAGAGATGGAGGAATCGTTTGGCGGAAACCCGAATACCTAAGGTTTTTCGCAACCAGTTCCGATCGCGGAGATTGCGTCCGTAGAAACGGTTCGCCTCGTTGATCAACTCCCCGCGACTGCGAGTGTCCCCCACCTCGCGGAAGAAGGCGAAGTCCTCAGTGAAAAACGACGGACTCAAATGGGCAATCAGCGGGGCGAGGAGCAAGGCGTGGCGATGCAGGCAATGCCAGAACAACTGTTGTTCGAACTCCGATGCCGGACAGCCCCGCTTCTCGCACCAGAGGCTCTTGAAGGATTTTCCGCTCTGATTCATGGCATTACCGATGTCGGTTTGCCATGCATCCCCGCAGAGGCGCGTCGATGCAATCGGAATCTCCAGGGAGTATGGCCCGCGAAACCAGATCCAGATCAACGGACGAGTGTCCTGGCTCAAACCAACGCCGAGTGGGAGCCACTGGATCGATGAACCAAAACGACACTCCAATTGTCGTCGCCAACTCCCTTAATGGTTGGTCGTTCGCTTGGAGCGGATTTGGGTACTCGATGCCAGGTCCCATTAGGACCAGCCATGCCTTCGGTGGTTGTGATGGAGGCGCGATGGTCGAGCGAATCCATTCCTTCACGGAGCAAGGCAGTTTCTCTCGTTCGTGGGGGGCCAATACTACGAGATCAGCTCCGGCGGCGGCCTGAGCCGCTAGCGTTCCCATCGAAGGAAAGGCGAGCCAGTCAAACTTCCACGAATCCAATGCTGGCAAAGGCCCTGGTATTGCGTTTCGGTAGATCTGTTGGCAGGCAGGTCGGGCGCGCATCCAAGCCTTGGAGTCCTCGTACGCCAGGACCAGTCGGAAACCGAGAGCACACAGGGGATCTTGCCTCGGAATGCTTCGAGCGCTGCCCAGCGGTGCCGAGGGACCATCGGGAGCGCAAAGCGGGTTGTGTGCTTCGGGATCAACAATCGTCATTCAATTCCGCCAAGAAGGCAGACGCCGTCCCCTGGCTTGTGGTTACGCGTGCGATCCAAGGATTCTAGCTGCAATGGTCAGGTTTGGGAGGGAGTCCCTTCGCCTTGGCGGAAAGGACCTCCACCCCGCGTGCATGCTAAATCGCCCAATTCCCGCGCCTATTCGGCGCAGGCGTTTTAGGCCTTGGCCGGCGTCATAACGTGCTGGAGCATACCCCAAGCAAATTCAGACACCCGGTGGACAGCGCATGCCCGAGTTTTACGCTTGTTTTCGACGGGGGCAATCAGGGCCTACCTATTTTGCGCCTCAGGGAAAACCCGACAAGCGCGGCGACCCCAGCCGACGGCGCACGTGTCAACAAGGGAGCCACGCTTTCGCAGGCCTCTCACCTAAATGTGCTACTCACTAATAAGACCTTGCCCGTTCTCATCTTTGGCTAGATCTCTCCTCGACCTGCATGGGCCTCACAACAACTTAACGACATAAAAACTCCTGGCCGGCATTGCTGAGCGTCCGCTAAAATCGATGCGCAAAAGAGCGCGCCGCTGTTCGGCGTCCTCTGGTTGCCCACAACTGGCCGCCCGGGAAACCGGGCGGCTTCTTGCGTTTTGTTGTGACGTTAAGACTCATCCCATGTCAAGGACCTGTCCATGCCGCCAATCTCGTGCTGCCCTTGTGATGGGCTCGCCCGGCTCCTTTGTGCCCTATGATCGCGCTCGAAAAAACTGGATCCCTCTGAACCAATCGCGCAGGGTCCTGGCGCGGGAAGACACACCGGCGTTCGGTGCTGTCATAGCCACGCATCTTAAATCAAGCAGGCCGATCGCCGTGTGGCGGGCGGCCTCCTTTGTTGATACGAGCTTCCAGTCGCGGCCTAAGCCCCTACCGGTTAGCCAGCCACCCAATCAGACAAGTCCCCCGTCGGTCAATCACTGGCGGGACAGCGGCGGTCCATTCGATCGACTGTGCGAACCCTCTGGCTCAAAGCAGTACCCACGAGTGCTTGGCATCGCTTGAGGTTCTGGGACAAAGCGTCGATAAAATGTATGAATTCTCAAGGCTTGCTTGCGTCTCCTTAATAGCAGGGATATTCTGGGTTCCGACGTAAGGCAGTCAAACGCATCGAAAGGGCTTGAGCTCTCGATGCGCAAAAGGGTCCGATAGCGCGTGCTGTCGGAGGAAATTACGGATGGTCGGGCCGCCATTCGGTGAATGCGATCCGTGGAGACTCGCTGCTGTTGGGCCCAGTGGGCCCGGCAGCGGGCGCTAGCTTCACAGATGCTTTTCTCCGACCCACATGCGTTTAGTAATCGTTTCCAATCGGCTGCCATTCACTGCGGTCAGCGGTGAGGGCGGACTGCAATTCAAGGTGAGTTCTGGGGGGTTGACGACGGGACTCAGAAGCTATCTGGACGCTGGGGGAGCGCGTGCGTGCGAGCGAGCGGACTATCTGTGGCTCGGCTGGCCGGGGCCTGGTGTGTCTCCCGACCACGTTGAAGCGATCTGCAAGTACGCAGAAAGGGAATTCAAGGCCATGCCGGTGTTCGTGTCAGACGAGAAAATGGACCGCTTCTACCACGGGTTCTGCAACAAGACGCTGTGGCCGCTGTTCCATTATTTCCCGTCCCTTACGCATTATGAAGAGGAGTGCTGGGAGGAGTACCAGCAAGTTAATCGGGTCTTTGCCGACGCGGTGGTGAAGGTGCTACGTCCAGACGATCTTCTCTGGGTCCATGACTACCAGCTAATGCTTGTGCCAGGTTTGGTACGTGAGCAATTCCCTGAACTGCCTATCGGGTTTTTCCTCCACATTCCTTTTCCCTCGTACGAGGTGTTCCGATTACTCCCAAGGGCCTGGCGGGCAGGGATTATCGAGGGCGTGCTTGGGTCAAGCCTCGTGGGCTTTCATACTCACGACTATACGCGCGATTTCCTAACCAGTGTCCTGCGTACCGCCGGCAACGAGCATCAACTCGGGACTCTAACGCTAAAGGACAGGGTCGTGAAGGTTGACACCTTCCCCATGGGTGTTGACTTTGAGCGATTTGCGCGCGCGGCCGCGGCGCCCCAGACCGACACCCTGGTAGCGGAAGTGCGGGCGAAATGCGGAGGACAAAAGGTGATTTTTTCGGTCGACCGCCTTGATTACACGAAAGGCTTGATCAACCGGCTGAGAGGCTACGATGCCTTCTTAAAGCGGAACCCAAAGTGGCACGGAAAAGTGGTGTTTGTGCTCTCGGTGGCACCTTCACGGATCGGAGTCGAGACCTACCAGGCCATGAAGCAGGAACTAGAGCAGGCCGTGGGACGGATAGTCGGCGCCTACGGTAATGTCCATTGGACTCCGTTGGTTTACCAATATCGGAATCTGGAGTTTGACGAGATCGTAGCGATGTATCGGGCCTGCGATGTTGCGCTAATCACGCCGGTGCGGGATGGGATGAACCTGGTGGCGAAGGAGTTCGTAGCCTCCCGTCCAGACCAGATGGGAGTGCTGATCCTGAGCGAAATGGCCGGTGCAGCCAAGGAGATGGCCGAGGCGCTCGTCATTAATCCGGTCCACACCGGAGAGTTTGTCCAGGCGTTGGAGCAGGCGCTGGCGATGCCGCCGGGAGAGCAGGTGCGGCGGAATCGATTGCTGCAAGACCGACTCAAACGCTACGACGTTGTTCGCTGGGCGGAGGATTTCATTCAGTCCCTGCTCTCCACCCAGAACACGGAAGCTGCGAGACGGACGCGAGTTCTGAGCGGGAAAATTCAGGCTGATTTAATCCGAGCTTACCAGACCGCCAAACGACGGGTGATCTTGCTGGATTATGACGGGACGCTGGTGCCTTTTGTGGACGACCCCAAGCTAGCGCGGCCGGACGCTGATCTGATGGACTTGCTTCGTGGACTGGGCACCGCCGCCGGGAATGAGGTGGTGATCGTGAGCGGGCGGTCACGGTGCGATCTCGAGGATTGGTTCGGGCAGTTACCCCTATCTCTGGCAGCGGAGCACGGAGTATGGCTACGGCGGGAAGCGGGCGGGTGGCAGATGCTGAGGACTATTACAACCGAATGGAAAGACCGGGTGAGGCCCATTCTGCAGATGTATGTGGATCGCCTGCCTGGGGCTTTGCTTGAGGAGAAGGAGTTCTCCTTGGCGTGGCACTACCGACGGGCGGACCCCGAGCAGGCGTGGCGACGGTCAAGAGAGCTACTGGACGCCCTGGCGGGGTTCGTACGAAACATAGATGTGCAAGTCCTGGAGGGCAATAAGGTGCTCGAGGTGCGCAACACTGGGGTGAGCAAAGGTACGGTGGCCGCGCTGTTCTTGGGTTCGGCCCCTGCCGACTTTGTGCTCGCGATTGGGGATGACTGGACAGACGAGGATCTCTTTCGAGCGCTGCCGGCGTCTGCTTACTCAGTGCGCGTGGGTTTGGGGCAGACCGCCGCGCGATATTATCTGAACAACCACACGGCGGTTCGTCGGCTGTTGAGGGACTTGGTGGCATCCCACAATGACCCGAATGAACAGCAGCCGACCGTCGAAGGAGTAATCCAGCCGGCGCCGAACGCCTAAGCAAGATGCGCCATTCGCGCGAAGGGCTTGCTTCGCGCTAACGAGCTGTCAAGCATCGTCGCCTTGCCGCGTTCGTTTGCTTGAATCGTGTGGCGATTTTCCAAACACTCAGCGAGTGAACTTGGATTGCGTTTCTCGACTGGCCCACAAACTTCCCGGTCAAAGTCGGCCGGTCGTTCTCACCTGTGCCTACGGATTGGGAGCCGGGATGGCGGCGGTCGCGTTCCAGTCAGGGATCAACCTCCTGTCTCGCCTTACGCTGGTGAACCTTTCACACCAAACTCGGACGACCTTCGTGTTGGGAAGCCTGGGAGTCATCGTCTCGACTTCACTGGCCGTCGGTTATTTGTTGAACACGTTTTGCCGAGAAGCGTCGGGCAGCGGCATTCCTCAGCTCAAGCTTGCGTTCTGGAAGGAGTTCGGAGTCGTTCCGTGGCGCGTTGTCTGGGTCAAATTTGTCGCCGGCGTGTTGAGCATAGGCGGTGGGTGCAGTCTCGGTCGCGAAGGGCCTAGCGTGCAATTGGCTGGTGGCCTTGCATCGAATCTCGCTGGTGTACTTGGGGAAGCCAAGCAGGCCAGACGATTAGCGGCGGCGGCGGGCGCGGGGGCCGGACTTGCTGCCGCTTTCAACACGCCGCTGGCCGCCGTTACCTTCGTTCTTGAGGAAATTATCGGCGATCTGAACAGTCGTTTGCTGGGGAGCGTATTGCTGGCGTCGGTCATTGGTGCGTTTGTCGTTCATGGGTTGATCGGGAGACAACCCGCCTTTGTCTTGACCGGCGCCACATCGCCAGCTTTGTTGGTTTACGTTCAAACGCCTATCGTCGCTGCGGGTGGGGCATTGATTGGCGTCCTGTTCCAGAAATGGACTTTGGCGCTACGCGCCCGGCGCCAGCAGTTCACTCGAGTGCCTGCATGGATTCGACCGTCCTTGGGGGGAGTAGTGACTTGGGGTTTGGGCTCCGCGGTCTTCCTCGGGACGGGGCATTTGGGGGTGTTTGGATTGGGCTACAACGACTTGTCCGCCGGCTTGAACCATGAGTTGAGTTGGAAGCTTGCTGTAGTGTTGTTGGCAACGAAGCTTACCGCAACCGTAGCGTGTTACGGCCTCGGTGGCTGCGGCGGAATCTTCTCTCCAACCCTCTTCCTGGGTGGTATGTGCGGCGCTGCCTTCGCCGGCCTTTCCTCGCTCCTCATGCCGTTGACCGGGCCCGATCAGCTGGCCTTAACCGTCGTAGGCATGAGCGCATGTTTGGGAGCGGTCGTCCGCGCTCCAGTCACCGGGATCTTGATCGTTTTCGAGATGACTCACGAGTTCTCCCTAGTGCCGGCGTTGATGATCGGTGCTCTGGTGAGCGAGACCATAAGCCGGCGCTTGAACCGCGCCAATTTCTACGATGCTCTCATCCAGCAGGACGGCCATCACATCGAACATGTTAAGCCTCCGCGCGATATGCAGAGTTGGCAACAGTGGCCAGTTTCGGCGATCGCCAATTTTCGAACCGTAGTCCTGAGCGATCTGACGCCCGAGGAGCTGGGCAACGCCTTGAAGCGACACCCTTATCAGCGTTTTCCGGTGGTTCAAGGCGGCGCACTGGCGGGCATTCTTACCCGGAAAGAGGGTGAGAGCGCGGCAACCGAAAAACGGCCACCGAAATTGGAGCCCGCTGTCACCTGCCTGCCTCAACAGACCATACGCGAGCTTCAATCGCTGCTGATCGAATCTACCGCGCTGATGGTGGTTGTGCTCAACGAGCCCAAAGGGAGAATCCTCGGGTTGGTCACGCTGCACGACCTCCTCAGGGCGGAGGTATCCGTGGCAAAAGAGTCCGCTTAGACGCTCGAGCGCGCCCAAAAGTCGCTGTGGAGCAGATTCCATTCGGTGTTCTGCCGTTCGAGCAATCTAAAGCCGTGTGCCGCCAGCGAGGCATCGGGTGGTGTCAAACGTCGCGCGGGGAGTCGCGCCACCAACTGGAAGAATGCGTACATGATCGCGTGGATGATCTGCGCCCGGCAACGTTCGGGACCGCGTCCTGGCATCTGGAAATCTGCGAGCAGCCACGCTGCATCTGGCGCAGCGGCGCTGGCGAGATGACCAACGGTCCGCTTCAGTTCGTCGGGCCCGAAGCAGTCGAGAAAGAAGTGCGTGACGATCAGGTCGAAGACGTTCCCTTCTGGTGCCCAACGCAGAACAGGCGAATGGACCAGTTCGACTCGATGAAGATCGAGTCCGTGTCTCACCAGCCTGTTGCGGGCGGCGCGGAGCATTAACGCACTGGCATCCACCACGGTGGTTCGCGCTACGGGAAGCATCCGCTGGCACTCCAGCAGAAAGCGGCCGTTACCTTCCCCGGCAATCAATACGTTTTGAGCAGCCGGAACCCGGCCTAGAAATGCTATCCGGCAGCGCTGCAACTTGTTTCCCGCGAGCACACACTCCATCCACCGGTAGTGGATCGCGAGCCGATCAAAACTCATGTCTCGCGGCGGGGCTGAACAACCATGCCTCGATTCCACCAGAGGCCCGCCACAATCCCACCCATAACGTATGCAATGACATCCAGCGGATCGCCTGTCGCGCGTCGCGTGATATGTGGACCGATCACCTCGAACAGGACCGACCAAACGATCAGATAGAGAGTGATTTCTCCCGGTGAAGGCACTCGGTCATCCGTGCGCAGCCCGAGACGGCGCTGGAGGAACAAGAGCGGCGGCAGGGCGCAAGGCATCAACAGCAAGTCGTTGAAGTGGAAACGAAGAAAGGAGTTACTCGAGTGCGGGATGATCGCCCAGCGGTTGATGGCGTATAAGGAGCAAGTAAGGAGAAACAGACCGTCGCGCAGATAGCCGAACGTCCTCACAGCAACGCGAGAATCACGAGGCCAAAGAGCACCGCCAAACCAATTTTCATCACCAGGACCATGTCTCAGGATGGCCCATACTTCCGGTTAACGCCAGACTTTCTGCCGGGGTTCCCCGGCGCCGAGGGGCGTAATATCCCGCGCCTGGATGCGGAGTAGCCACCGCCAAGGCTGAGCTGATGCCAAGTCGTGATTTTTGCACGAGATAACAGGTTGGCCGGGGTAGCAACCAGGGTTACCCGGGCTAGGGCATCTATCCGTAATGAAGCGACTGCAACTAGGGAGAGCCGTCTCTGCTTGGCGGCTTGTCGCGGCGCACGACCACGAACCAAGCAGTATTGGTGTCCCGGTCTGCCCCTATGATGGTCATCAACTCGCCCAGAGGCTGGGTGCTCGTGCAGACTGGAGTGCCGCGACTGATGGCCGTTACCTTCCGTTTTTTCGTCTGGCTCAGATCAATTTCGACGGTTCGTTCCTTGTTGAGGACGACGTTGGTCCTCGCTCCGACTACCACCACCACCTCCTGACGACTGATTTCCCAGTAATTCTTCCATCTGAAAATCGAGTGCAACGAATTCGAGAGCTTGGGTCCGACGAGGCGAGCGCTGGGCGCAGCCGGCTTATCCTCGTCGTTGCCGTGGATCAGTTGGACATAATACGTCAGTTTCTCGTCAGCCCCACCCAGAGCCGGGCTCAGGGCGAGGATGGCTAGGGTCAACACACAAAGCGCTGATTTCATAGACACCACTTAGAAAGCGGCCAACTGCTCGGTGGGGGGGCACGCTCCCACACGTTTTCAGGACCAGGACGTCGTCCGGATGAGTTACCCGACTCTGTTCCGCCTAATTTCCCAGCTCGGGGGGGCAGGGACCAGCCACTTGACGACTGCCAAGCGCGGCAGCGCATGGAACGACTACATGGACGCAAAAGAGGTCTTTCGTATTTGAAAAAAGTGAAGGAAATCTCGGGAAAATGATTGTTCAGCTACTGACCGAAAGGGCTCGTCCAAGTCCGGCTATTTGCCACGCTCCGACTCTTGCCGGGTTTTGCATCTGGTGCCGGACCGATTAACCCCTCGGGGTCGCGCGGCGAGCGCGGCGACGAAAACTGCGAGGCTGCGCCTAAGGGGGCGCGAACCCACGAAAGGGGCGAGGATCGTACGGCTCAGGAACGGGGGGCATACACAAGCCTAGGGCCAATGGGAGCCGGAGTGAGGTCGTACGGGACCCGGTGCCAGCCCTTCCTGGGGATTCGGCTAGATCTTCATAGACTCTTGACCAACGCCGAGGTGGCATTGTCCGGAGTCCGACAATGATTGCCCTGATGGTTTCCTCGCCGATATCCAATCTCCCCGAAACCTGCCTCAGTCGTTTCGCTCCTTGCGGTTCTTGTCCAGGATCGCGATAGCGATGAGGAGAAAAGCCGAGAGGCGGATCAAGTACACGTGGGATTCTGCTTGGCTCGACATGAAAACAATGACTATCCGCTCCAGTCCCAGCAGAAGAAAAGCAGCAGCGAAAAGACCGAACAGCCGGTCTCTTGTGGCTCGACAAAAACGAAAAAAGAACAATGCGATTGCGCAGGATGCGAGCGCAATAGCGCCAGCGAGGAACGAGTTGAGCATAGAACGGCTTTCCAGCTAGGAGTTCTCCCGAATGAGTCCGTAAAGCAGCATGATCATTCCAGCCAAAGTGATGCAGCTACGCCACAGGGACAGATCAATGGAAGGGAAGATCACCAAGTCCACGAACAGCAAGACGTTCGTGGTTCCAAGACAGACGAAACACCATGTGCTCCAAAAGAGCAGTGGTGCGCGAGTCAAACGATAGCGCCGAAACAGCAGAAACGCGCATAGGATGCTTGTCAATCCGCAGAGGACGTAAACGATTCTGGGCATCATTCTTTATCCTTTCTGATTCTGAAAGCGTCCGCAAAGTGAATGATCGGTCGAGTTCGCAGCCTGTAGATCGCCTCTACGATGGTCACTCGCCGCTCCACGTAAGCCTTCGCCAACTCCGAAGTACCGCGAATGAGCGCTGCCTTGTCCGGCGAAAAACGATAGGTTCCCTCGCCGCAGGAACTCAGCAGACCCACACTCGCAAGATACCGAAGACACGCCGCCACCGATTCTTGACTGCTCAAGATCACGCTGAACACTTCGCGTTCGGACCAAATCCGATTTGGGTTTTTCGCCAGGAGGCAGAGAATCTCCAAATGCCCAACGGAATGGATGTAACAAGCGATAAAGTTCTTCAACTCCGCCGATAAAGGGTCGTTGATCATTGAAAAGGAGTCCCGAACCTTCCTTAGCTCCGGGAATTCGGTACCCGATCTGGGGTCAGGAGATTTCTCTTAAGCGGCGCGTCTCGGCGATATTTCGGCATAGCTCCATTGGAGCATAGGAGCGGACCACATTGGCTATGGGGCGAACGCCCTATTCGCTTTCGCGCATGGAGAAGCCCAGGCGCTCGAGAGCCGGACCTTAAGGGGGATGTTGTCCTCCGAATCGACACATCGCGAGAGGGGGTGGGGCAAGGATTTCAGTCGCGTGACCCGCACCTGCACCGTGCCCGCTCAGAGGTGGTGTTTGAAGCGGCATCGTTCTTGAACCAACTCCGGGCCTGTGCTGTGGTGGGCCGCACGGGGCGCAAGAACGCCAAGAAGGCAAAAATGGCTGATCCGACGAGGAACAGGGTGGGAGCAGCCTTCATCTCCCTGGCCATCCGGGCTGCGATGGGCGGGAATGTGCAAGGCGGTATCGCGTTAACCGCGCCCCTCTTTTGCAGCGGGATTGCAGAGAGGATCAATCCGGTCAAGTTGACCACAGCTTGCCGTTCTATCGAAGCGCAGGTATCGAAGGCGCTTAAGTAGGTGTGACGGCCGTCACCTCCGCTCGAGGGCCGCAATTTGCTTCTCCAGGGCCAAGGTGATCTTTGTGATGTTCGCTCGCTCGCGCTTTTCCGCTGCCTCCTCCAGAAGGCGGCCGAGTTCGGAAATTGAACGACCGCAACCGATGGTTCCCATGCCAGCTAATTGATGGCCGCAACGGCCGATCTGGTCAAAGGCGCCGCAAGCCAGCGATTCTCGTATTGTCTGAGCTGCCTCCTGCATCTCCCTGATTAGGATTGGCAAAAGCTTTTGCACGTCAGGATCGAGAGTCTCCTCGCTCGCAGGTTTCGTGGAGGATAGATCATGGCTGCCCGGGGCAGGGCTGTGCTTTCGAAGGGCTTCCAGTAGTTCAGATCTTCCCAGCGGTTTGGTCAGGAAGGCGGTGCATCCGACCTCTCGACACCGTTCTCTGTCCTCATTCGAAGCCGAGGCGGTCAGCGCGATAATTGGAGTCGGTGGCCAGCCATTTGCCCTTTCGAGCTTGCGGATTTCCTTGGTGGCATTCCAGCCGTCAAGCACCGGCATTTGCATATCCATAATCACTACATCGAAATCACCGGCGAGGAATGCTTCAACTCCCTCTCGTCCATGGTTCGCGATCTCAAGCCGGCACCCAGCGGCCTTCAAATACGCGGCAAAGATCAATTGATTGGCTGCGTAATCCTCCACCAGAAGCACCGACTTGTCGGTCATGCTGGTGGTGTTTGGCGCCTCTCTAGCGCTGGCCAAGGTTGGAACCTCACCAACTTCGTCCGCCGGCTTAAACGTGAGATCGAAGTAGAACGTGGTCCCCTCTCCCAACTCGCTCTCAAAGCCGATTTTGCCCCCCATCCCTTCCACCAAAGCGCGAGTGATGCTGAGCCCAAGGCCCGTTCCCGCCGCTCTCTGTGCTAGCGGCTGTCCCGCTTGCTCAAAGCGTTGAAATAGAGCGTTTTGCGATCCAGGAGGAATCCCGATTCCCGTATCAGTTACGGAGAATCGGATGGCAGTCGCGGGGTGGGACGTTTCTCCCGACTGAATTGACAGAAGGATCCTCCCCCTGTCGGTGAATTTAAGTGCGTTGCTCAAGAGATTCGCAAGGATCTGCCGTAGCCGGGAAGCGTCCCCGATCCACGCCCGGTCTACCAGGGGATCGAGGGCTACTTGGAGTGCTAGACCCTTCTCCATCGCTTGCGGGGAGAAGGTTTCAACCAGCGCTCGGACCAGGGGTCCCAGGTGGAATGGTTTCTTCGCCAGTTCGAGCTTGCCCGCTTCGATTTTCGAGAGGTCGAGAATATCACTGATGAGTCCGCGTAGATGCTCGCCCTCCGTTCGGAAGATCTGCGTATAGCGTTTCTGCTGCCGATCCAAGTTGGTTTCGCCGAGCAGGTCTGCGATACCCAGGAGCGCGTTCAGAGGAGTGCGGATCTCGTGGCTCATGTTAGCGAGAAAGGCGCTTTTTGCCTGGGTTGCGGCCTCTGCTGCAGCCTGAGCCTTTCTGGCCTCGTCGCGAGCGAAATTGAACTGGATTAACAACCGAGCGAATAGCAGAAAAATCATCACTCGCATCGTTGTATTCCAGACTGGGATCCAGGCCTGGCTGTAATGCGCGCCTCCGAGAAAATCTGCGGCCACCCAACCCAGGCCGCTAAGCACCGACACGAGGATCGCGCCCGACCACCCCGCAGATGTCGCCGCAAGAGCGACCGGAAAAAGATAAAAGATGGAGAAACTGATCTCGCTGCCGGTGAGGTAGTCCACCACAAATAAAACCAGCACCAAGAACACACACAGGAGGACTTTCACGAACCTGGAGAGTTCCTGAAACGATTGAGATATAGCAACTCTTTTCATTGCGGCCCGTGGTGATGGGGGAATCGTCAACCGCCTCTGGCCACAGAGTGGGGGCATCGAGATCGATGGAATCAGGAACGCCTTGGCGCTACGCCCATCCGCTGCACGGAGGGGATAGCACGAGAAGGCACCCAGATGGGCGAGGAGCCGGGGATGAGCAGCGGCGGCTTCGCAGGTGGACCGGTTGGGGGTTTGATCCCGTTCTTGGCGAAGTCCAAGGTGAATTCATTGGCCCCGAGCCGAACGCGTACCGCTCCTGCCTGTGAGTCGATGCGCAACACCACCAAGTTGGTGATCGTGACATCTCTTTCTCCCTCACCCAATAATCCAGAATTAACGATAGGGCGACCAGGGGTTTCCAGCACGAACATGGCGCGACGGCTGGATCGAAGGACGGTGATGCCTGTGAGCTTAAGGTCCGAGACCGCCGTTGCTGGATCCTCCACGGCGGCGGGAACCGGGCGGGGAACCGGCCGCAGCCCAAACGGGTTCCGGTCGACGATGACCGCGTAGGGGCCTTCACCCGCTTCCGAGCCCAAAGGGAGTGACATGGAGTGGTCGGTCGATATAACAACCTGGGACGCCGGGGCGACTGCTGCGCGAACGTTGGTTATGGGTGAGGCACCATTGGCTACGAGAACAGAGGCAAGCCCGAGCGAGGCCGAGAGGCGAGTTGAGTTTTTCAGCATCATATCTCCCGGTTTGGCTAAAGATTGGGGGAGGCAGGGAGGGAGGATTCTGTGATCATGAGGCGGTGAAGGGCTACTCGGGCTTTACCTCAAAGGTTTCGGTTGCTTGCGCGGACGCGGAGAAACCCAGCGGCTGAAGATCCAGGCTTACCGTGACGCGCGCCGGCTGGTTGGCCATGTTGGAGGGCAGAGAGCGGAGCGCCGTGAATGATCCGTCATTTTCCCGCCGCAGCATCCCAGAGAATCGGCCGAACCAACTGCCAACGATTTCGTAGCGCGGAAGCCGGGGCCCAACGGGCTGGGGGAGCCGTTCGCCGCGGTAGAAGGCAGCGTACGTCTCCCCGCCCGCTCCCACCAACTGAGCGCGCAGGTTTACCCCGGGCAGATCGTTCCCGGAAAACGCCAGCAAGGAATTGGAGGCCAGCTGAGTCGGAACCACGCTGACTAATAGGTGAAGGGGCGGTCCGCAGGGGAGGGAGACGGTTTTGTCTGCCTGGACGGTGATCTGCTTTCCTGGGCTATTCATGGATCCAAGACCGAAGAACCGCGCCTTGGCTCCAGTGATACTATAGGTGCAGCTAAGAAGGCGATAGATGCCCGCTGGCACCTTCACTGAGTTATGAGTCACCTGAGGGACCAGAGTCTGCCACGTCGCATCGGCGGCCTTGCGGAGGAGAACCAGGGCTTGAATGACCGAATCGCTGGTGAGTGTGATGGAGGCCAACTTGGCCGATGGGGCCAGGCACAGAAGACCATCCGCGGTAAAGGAAGCTCTGAAAGGCTTCCCCGCGAAGTAGATAGGGTTGCTGAACAACTCCGCTTCATCCTGGACGCGTCCGCGTTCAAACTTTCCGGACCCATTCTTGTCCCGTAGCACATAATCAGCCCGCTGGAACTCCCATTCGCACGGTCTCATCCAAGAACCGTCCGTGAATGTCGCCACGTCGCCCAACCGATAATTCCCGTTACCATCTAGAAAGCCGACTGCCTCTTTGACGCCATCGACCTCAACCACAGCCTTTAAGTAGGTAGCGGGCTTTGTAGCCAGATAGCCCACTGTCGAGCCCGACGGAGTCCGCCCCTGTCTGAGTTGGGCCGGGTTGAAGAGACTCAGCTGTGCGTAGAAGGTGGGGCACAACCCGCCCCGGTTTGTCGCGCCGAACATTTCAACAGGGCCGAATGTCTTATTCATGGTGGAGGCGGCCGGCGTGAGTGTAGTGGGAAGGGCGTTGTACGGCCTGTCGTCAGCCAGGCTGCCATTGCCATTGCGATCTATCAGCAGCCGGTCATAGCCGTGGCCGGTGCCTTGAGATTCATCGAGCCGGAATAGCCTCCCTGTATCCAATTTCCCATAAAGGGGTTGCGACGAGACTACGGAAGGCTCCTTTTCAGCTCGATCAGGCCTGGAGGGATACACCAGCGCTCCGGACACTCCGGGCATTGAGAAAGCTTCAGAAGGGGTCAGGTGGACAATTATCAGGGGGAACTCCGCCGCGGCGCAAAATAAAGAGGACCCGATGGCGCCCACGAGCAGGGAGTTGGCCACCAGAACCGATCGACTATAGAGCATACCTGCCTCCGGGTTTGATTGTTGCCAGAACGGCTCTCGAGATGGGTTTCAAGATGTTCAGCACACAATCAACCTACACGCGACCAGGGGACGCGGCCATTGGTCAGGTCACTCAATACACCTAAGTGAAAAGACGTAACCGTCCGGCGGAGCCGTCTTACCGTGAGGAAGGCGGGTACGGCAGGATGGCAGGGTGAAACGACGATCATCTCAAATCCGCCTAACCCGACGACACCGGACCCCCGAA
>Ga0265314_10001303_pt1 | contig 28283 bp, 23 predicted proteins | sample 4126metaG_FD_203106 | JGI IMG/M metagenome (GOLD analysis project Ga0265314, IMG submission 203106) | Rhizosphere microbial communities from Carex aquatilis grown in University of Washington, Seatle, WA, United States - 4-1-26 metaG | ecosystem: Host-associated > Plants > Roots > Rhizosphere >... | reverse complement strand
CCAGTCCTTGATTGGGATTACCTGGCGCCATGTCATGTCACCTTTCGCCAGCTTCTTCCGTCGCGGGCCAGCAGTTCATCGGCCTCAGCGGGGCCTTGGCTGCCGGCCTTGTAGCTCTCCAGTCCCTTGGCGCCCGTCTTCTTCCAGGCATCGAGAAAAGGCTGCACCGCCTGCCAGCCGGCCTCGACGCTGTCGGCACGCTGGAACAGGATGTTATCACCGATCATGCAGTCGTAGATCAGGGTTTCATAGCCGGTCGAGGGCTCCGCCTGGAAATAATCCTTGTAGCGAAATTTCATCTCGACGCCGTCGATATCGATCGCCGGCCCCGGCACCTTGGTGTTGAACTGCAGCGTGATGCCCTCGGCCGGCTCGATGCCGATGACCAGATAGTTCTGCGACAGCCGGTGGACCGGGGTATCCTTGAACATCGCGAACGGCGCCTGTTTGAACTTGATCGCCACTTCCGTTCGCTTGGCGCCGAGCGCCTTGCCGGTGCGCAGATAAAAGGGAACGCCGGCCCATCGCCAATTGTCGATGGTCAGTTTCAGCGCGGCATAGGTCTCGGTGGTGCTGTCCGGTTTGACGTCCTTGGTCTTGCGATAATCCCCGACCTCGGTGTCGCCGATCTTGCCGCCAGTATACTGGCCGCGCACCGAATTCTTCAGCGCGTCTTCCTCGCTCTGGGTCTGGATCGCGGCCAGCACTTCGGCCTTTTGCGAGCGCACCGCATGGGCATCGAATTTCGCCGGCGGCTCCATCGTCACCAGCGACAAGAGCTGGAATAGGTGGTTGGGCACCATGTCGCGCAACGCGCCGGTGGCATCATAGAAGCTGCCGCGATGGCCGACGCCGAGCTTTTCCTCGACCGTGATCTGGATGTGATCGATATGGTTGCGATTCCAGATCGGCTCGAACATGCCGTTGGCGAAGCGCAGCACCAGGATGTTCTGGACGGTTTCCTTGCCGAGGTAATGGTCGATCCGGTAAATCTGCCGCTCCCCGGCGATCTCAAGTAGTTCGGCGTTCAGTGCCTTGGCCGACGCCAGATCGGTTCCGAATGGCTTTTCGATCACCAGCCGCCGCCAGGAACCGTTTTCCTTCAGCATCCCCGTGCGGCCAAGCTCGCGGCTGATCGGCGCAAACGCGCCTGGCGGGGTCGCCAGATAGAACAACCGATTGCCCTTGGTCTTGCGCTGCTTTTCCCGCTCGTCGAGCTGCTTGCTCAATTTGTCGAACGAAGCCGGATCCTTCGGGTCAGCGGCAATGCAGGTGAGGCAATCGAGCAGGCGTTTTGCGATCGCCTCGTCCACCTTCCTTGTGGCAAACTGCTGCAAGCCCTTCATCAGGCTGTCGCGCAGTTCGTCGTTCGACATCGCGTTGCGGGCGACGCCGACCACGCAGAAATCGTCCGGCAACAAATTGCTTGCCGCCAGATTATAGAGCGCGGGGACCACGAGGCGATGCGCGAGATCACCGGTCACGCCGAAGATGACGAAGGCGCAAGGATCGGGCTTCTTCCTGGCGGGCTTCTGGCTTGCGTTATCTGTATCTGTCACGAATGGCCGGCCTTTGGCTTCAAGGTGCTGATTGCGGGTTGCGTAGGCGAGGTGAGGGCTATTTCGGTTCCTTGTGGCCGCCGAAACCGGCGCGCATAGCGGAAAGAATTTTCTCGGCAAAGGTATGTTGCTTGCGCGATCTGAAGCGCGCGTACAACGCCGCGGTCAGCACCTCGGCCGGCACCGCCTCGTCGATCGCCGCGTTGACAGTCCAGCGGCCTTCGCCGGAATCCTCGACAAAGCCGGAGTATTCGTCGAGCGTCGCGTTCTGCGCCAGCGCCGACGAAGTCAGGTCGAGCAGCCATGACGGGATCACGCTGCCGCGCCGCCAGACTTCCGCGATATCGGCGATATCGAGGGTAAAACGGTGATCTTCCGGCAGCGCCTCGATATTCGCGTTCTTCAGGATGTCAAAACCTTCGGCATAGGCCTGCATCAGGCCATATTCGATGCCGTTATGGACCATCTTGACGAAGTGCCCGGCGCCGACCGGCCCGGCATGGATGTAGCCCTGTTCGATCCTGACGTCGCGTCCCTCGCGGCCCTTGGTGCGGTCGATATCGCCGACCCCGGGCGCCAGTGTCTTGAAGATCGGGTCGAGGCGGTCGACCACCGCCTTGTCGCCGCCGATCATCATGCAATAGCCGCGGTCGATGCCCCAGACGCCGCCGGAAGTGCCGACATCGATATAATGGATGCCGCGCGCCTCCAGCGCCTTGCCGCGGCGCACGTCGTCCTGCCAAAAAGTGTTGCCGCCGTCGATGATGACGTCGTCCTTGTCCATCAGTTTTGCGAGCGCTTCGATGGTGGTCTCGGTGATCTTGCCGGCCGGCAGCATCACCCAGGCGGTGCGCGGCTTCTCGAGTTTCTTGACAAAATCCTCCAGCGAGCCGGTACCGGCCGCGCCGTCGGCTCCGATCGTGGCGACCGCCTTCGGGTCCTTGTCATAGACGACGGTGGTGTGGCCCTGCTTCATCAGCCGGCGGACGATATTGCCGCCCATCCGCCCAAGCCCGATCATGCCAAGTTGCATCTTTTTAAATTCCTGAATTATGGAGTGAAGTATTGGCCGTCATCAATTCAGCGCTTCCGCGATCGCGGCATCGAGCATCTTCAATCCCGATGCCAGATCGCCCTTGAGGTGCACGCGCAGCGCGCGCCGGCCGCGTTCAGTCAGCACGCCGAAATCGCCGCGGGCCTGGGCCGCCTTGATGACGCCAAAGCTCGCCTTCTGGCCGGGGACGGCCAGATCACGCTCGTCATCGGCGGTGATCTGCAGGAACACGCCGCTGTCGGGCCCGCCTTTATAGGCCTGCCCGGTCGAATGCAGGAAGCGCGGCCCGAATTCGGCGCAGGTCGCGACATGGCGCTGGTCGCGCACCGCCAGCCGCATGTGCTGCAGCGTGCCGATATGCGCGGCGTTACGCTCGATATAGGCGAGCATCGCGACATAGTCGTCGCTGCCGGATCGCGAGAGATGCGCCTTTAGCCAGGAGCCGAGATCGCCATTGGCGCCGGCCTTGCGCAGGTCGGCGGCATTCTTGTCGTCGGTATAGATATCGGCCGTCTCGGTCGAAACCACCGGTTCTTCCTTGGGCAGCGAACCCGTTTTCTCGTACGCCGCGGTCAGTTCGCGGGTCTTGATCTTGGCGGCTTCGACGTCGGGCTGGTTGAACGGATTGATGCCGAGCACGGAGCCCGCCACCGCGACCGCCATTTCGAAACGGAAAAACTCCTGGCCGATATGGTCGATCGACTTCATCACGATGCGCACCACCGGATGGCCAGCCTTTTCCAGCGCCACGAGTTTTGCGTCATGCGCGGCATCGTCCTCGCCCTCGGTGCGGATGTCGATGAAGAAGCGATCGTTGCCATATTGCCCGACATCGCCCAGCGTTTCGCCGTCGACCGGGATCAGGCCCTTGCCGTCCTTGCCGGTGGACTCCGCGATCAACTGTTCAGCCCAGGCGCCGAAATCGGCGATCTTCTTCGATGACAGGATGGTGACCTTGTCGCGGCCCTCGAGGCCGGCGAGGCCCATCGCAAGGCCCAGCTGCACGCCCGGGTTTTCATGCGGCGGCACGTCGGGCCCGCAGGAGCGCACCATCGCGAGCGTGTGGCCGAGCAGCGTACGCAGATCGATGCCTGCCGCCGCCGCGGGCACCAGCCCGAATGGCGACAGCACCGAATAGCGTCCGCCGATGGTCGGGTCGCCATAGAACGTGCGGGCAAAACCCTGCTTGGCCGCGACCTTCTGCAGCGCCGAGCCGGGATCGGTGACGGCGATGAAGCGGTGGCCGGCCTTGTCGGCGCCGATCGTTTCCGACACGCGCTCGAAGAAATAATCCTTCATCACGTTCGGCTCGGTGGTGCTGCCGGATTTGCTGGAGACGATGAACAGCGTGTCGGCGAGATTGATTTGGGCTTGCAGGGTGCGGATTTGTGCCGGATCGGTCGAATCAAGCACATGCAGCTTCGGATAGCCCGGCTGCTTGTCGAAAGTCTGCGCCAGCACTTCGGGACCGAGGCTTGATCCGCCCATGCCGAGCACGACCGCGTCGCTGAAATGCTGTCCCTTAACCCGATGCGAAAAGTCCTCATAGTCGGCGATGTCGGCCGCGGCCGGGCTCGACAGCCAGCCCAGCCATTTGTTCTCGTCGTCGCCGGTCCACACCGACTTGTCATGTTGCCAGAGGTGACGGATCTTGGCCGAGGCGCGCCAGTCTTCGGTGCTTTTCTCCACCGCCTTGCCGAGGTCGTTGCCGAGCGCCAGCGCCTGCCGGTCGATGCCTTCGCCGAGCACGGTGGCGCGCTTGTGGGCGACCGCGCCATAGAGCTTGTCGGCGGCATCGGCGAATTGCTTGACGCCGTCCTTGACCAGTTCGGCGGTGACGGCATCGAGCGAGATGCCGGATTTCTCCAGTTCGGCCAGAACGTGCCGGGCGTCCTCGATATTTTCTTCCAAGCTGTCGCGCGGCGTTCCGTGGTCGCGGAAGGCGTCGAGCGTGCCCGGCGGCACGGTGTTGACCGTGTTGGGGCCGATCAACTCCTCGACGTAAAGAACGTCGCTGTAGTCCTTGTTCTTGGTGCCGGTCGAGGCCCACAACAGCCGCTGGGGCTTTGCGCCCTTGGCCGCGAGCTTGTCCCAGCGCGCGCCGGAAAACAGACGCTTGTATTCCTGATAGGCTAGCTTGGCGTTGGCGATCGCAACCTTGCCCTTCAACGCCGCCAGCCGCTCCTTTTCGCTGGGATCATTCGCTTTCGCGATCTTGTCGTCGAGCTGCTTGTCGACCGCGCTGTCGATCCGGCTGACGAAGAAGCTGGCGACGCTCGCGACATGGGAGGGATCGCCGCCCTTGGCGACGTATTTTTCGAGGCCGGCAAGATAGGCCTCGGCGACCTTCACATATACTTTCTGCGAGAACAAAAGCGTGATGTTGATGCTGATGCCTTCGCCGAGCAGCTGCTGGATCGCCGGCAGGCCTTGCGCTGTCGCCGGCACTTTCACCATCAAATTCTTGCGGTCGACCTCTTTCCAGAGCCGCTCGGCTTCCACGATTGTGCCCTTGGTATCGAGCGCAAGATAGGGCGACACTTCCAGACTGACAAAGCCGTCATGCCCTTTGAGTTCGTCGTAGACCGGCCGCAGCACGTCCGCCGCATGCTGGATGTCCTCGATCGCGAGATGCTCGAACAATTCGGCAACCGGACGGTCGCCCTTTTTCAACGCCTGGCCGATCGGGGCGTCATATTCGTCTGAGCTGCCGATCGCTTTCTCGAAAATCGATGGGTTCGACGTGACGCCCTTGACGCCGTCGCTATCGATCAGCTTTTTCAGGTCGCCCTTGGCGACGAAGCCGCGGGCGAGGAAATCCAGCCAGACCGCCTGGCCGTGGTTTTCGAGTGCTTTGACGGGATTCATGATGCCTGCTTCTGTCCGGAGTGGTCGGTTTTTCGGCGTTTTGGGCGCGATATGGCGGAAAGCCGATCGGGTGATGACCAGGGGAAATATGCTTACCGCCATAACATAACGCTATACGCAACATATCGATCCCGAAATTGGCTGTTTGGCGGCGCGCTCAACGTCATTTTTTGGTCAACGCGGACCCGATCAGGCAAGATTACGGCCCTGAAGCGATACCCTCTTGATCGCTTTTGACATCCGCATGTTACGGATGGGTGCGTAAATGGGGCGGATTCGATGCGGCGCGCACCACGCTTCAGGTTTGTTCAAATCACGCCATTACTGGCGCTTTTCGCGATCGCGCCGCTCGGGCAGGCGCGCGCCGATGGCGTGCGTCTCGATGTCTTGCAAATTCCTGCTGTTATCGGGGAATCGCACCGCCCCGTTACGTTCGCGCTGGAAGGCATCATTGTCCGGCCGGATGACGGGCAGCCCCATCCGCTTGCCGTGCTCAATCATGGCTCGCCGCGCGACGCCGGGGATCGCCCCAAAATGTCGCCGTACGGGATGTGGGCGCAGGCGGTGGCGTTTGCGCGGCGCGGCTGGGTGGCGGTGGCCTTCATGCGACGCGGCTACGGCCATTCGCAAGGCGAATGGGCGCAACCCCGCGGCTCCTGTGACACCCGGGATTACGCCACGGCCGGGCTGACCGAAGCCGCCGATATCGCGGCGGTCGCCAAATTCATGGCCGGACAGGATTATGTCCGCAAGGGCAAATGGATCAGCGTCGGCGTTTCAGCCGGCGGTTTTGCCACGGTGGCGCTGAGCTCGCAGGCGCCGCCGGACCTCGCCGCCGCGATCGTGTTTGCGCCAGGCAGGGGATCGTCCGCCCCCGACACGGTGTGTGGCGAGGGCAGTCTGGTTGAAGCGTTCGCCCAATATGGCAGAACCTCGCGCGTGCCGTTGTTGTGGGTGTCGGCCGAAAACGATCATTTTTTCGGACCGCGATTGACGGCGCGGTTCACCGGCGCGTTCTCGAAGGCCGGGGGTCATGTCGATTTCGCGCGCGTGTCCGCCTTCGGTGACGATGGCCATACGCTGTTCAGCGCTCGCGGCCTTCCGATCTGGTCGCCGATCGTCGACAAATTCTTCGGCGCGAACAATCTCGCGCTGCGCGAGCGATTGATCGACCTGTCGACGCCGGATGTGGCGACGCCGTCCCGCCTCAACGCCCGCGGTCGCGAGACATTCAAGACTTATCTGGAAAGCGGTCCCAACAAGGCGTTCGTGCTCAGCGGAACGCATTTCGGCTGGGTCACCGGCCGACGAACCGTCGATGAGGCGGTGAAGGATGCGCTTGGCTTTTGCAAGCCGGACCCCGGTGCCAAATGCACCGTTGTCAACGTCAACAACAAGCCGGCCGAATAGATCATCGGCCGGACTCGCGAGCGGGGAGTATGGCGTTTTCGAGCGAAGTGGATACCGGTTCGCCTGAAGAAAACGCGTCAAAATAAGAATCTAGAGCTTCGGTTCTGATTCTATCAGAACCGAAAAAGCTCTAGCGCAGGCTGGCGTTGATCTTTTCCAGTGCGGCGTTGCCGGGGCACAGGGTCTTCTCGCCGAGCTGGTTGAGCGGCTTGTCGACCGTGTTGAGATGGCTGTGCAGGTCTTCCGAATCCGGATCGACGTAAAGCAGCCCGGTGACGATCTGGCCTTTGGCGGCGTGCTTTTGCAGGAACGTCATGGCGCCCAGCCGGTCATGCGGATCGTAATCGGCATCGAGCTTGCGCAGCGCGACCCGGGTGCCGTCGTGCTGTTCGACCACCTGCACAGTGCCCGGCGCATAATCCACCGTGATCGGGTCGCGGCCGGTAATTACGTCAAGCCGGTTCACCGCGTCGTTGTGCTCGCGGACATAGTCAAAGCTCTTGGTCGAGCCGGCATGGTTGTTGAAAGCGATGCAGGGGCTGATCACGTCGATGAAGGCCGAGCCCTTGTGCTGGATCGCGGCCGAAATCAGCGGCACCAGCTGGCTCTTGTCGCCTGAAAAACTGCGCGCGACGAAACTGGCGCCGAGCTGCAATGCGATCGCCACCAGGTCGATGGCGTTGTCGGTATTGGTGACGCCCTTCTTGGACTTCGAGCCGCGGTCGGCAGTGGCCGAGAACTGGCCCTTGGTCAGGCCATACACGCCGTTGTTCTCGACGATATAGGTCATGTTGACGCCGCGCCGGATCGAATGCGCGAACTGGCCGAAGCCGATCGAGGCGGAATCGCCGTCGCCGGAGACGCCGAGATAGATCAGGTCGCGGTTGGCGAGATTGGCGCCGGTCAAGACCGACGGCATGCGGCCATGCACCGAATTGAAGCCGTGCGAATTGCCGAGGAAATAGTCAGGGGTCTTCGAGGAGCAGCCGATCCCGGAAATTTTTGCCACCCGATGCGGCTCGATCGACAGCTCGTAGCAGGCCTCGATAATCGAGGCCGTGATCGAGTCGTGGCCGCAGCCGGCGCACAGCGTCGAGATCTTGCCCTCGTAATCGCGGTGGGTGTAGCCAAGCTCGTTCTTCGGCAGGCCCGGATGCTGGAATTTCGGCTTGGCAATATAGGTCATGACTTCACCTTGCGGAGCGGGGTCACCTTGAGCTGGTCCTGATGGTCGCCGATCGCGCCGGCAATGAAGCGCGCGGTGATCGGCGAGCCGTCATAATGCAGGATCGGAACCAGCCGGACCGGATCGATGCCGTTTTCGTTGACGATCAGCTGGCGCAACTGGGCGTCGCGGTTCTGTTCGACCACGTAGACGAAGTCATGGTCGGCGATAAAACTCGCCACGCTGGAGTGGAACGGGAAGGCGCGGATTCGCAGGCGGTCGAGCTGGTGTCCGCGCTTTTCCAGGATGCCGATCGCCTCGTCCATCGCCGGCGAGGTCGAGCCGAAATAGATCACGCCGTATTTGGTCGGCTTCGCCGCGTTGGCCTGCAACGGCCGCGGCACCATGTCCTGCGCGGTTTCGAACTTGCGCACCAGCCGCTGCATGTTGTCGGCGTAAACCGAGCCTTCTTCGGAATAACGCGCGTAGCGGTCGCGCGAGGTGCCGCGGGTGAAGAATGAGCCCTTGGTGGGATGGGTGCCGGGATAGGTGCGGTACGGAATGCCGTCGCCGTCGACATCGAGGTAACGGCCGAAGTCGCGGCCGTCATCGAGCATTTCCGCGGTCATCACCTTGCCGCGGTCGTATTGCCTTGCGTCGTCCCACTTCAGCGGGCGGCACAGCCGGTGGTTCATGCCGATGTCGAGATCGAGCATCACGAAAATCATGGTCTGCAGCCGCTCGGCGAGATCGAACGCCTGCGCCGCGAATTCAAAGGCCTCAGCCGGGTCTTCCGGGAACAGCAGCACGTGCTTGGTGTCGCCGTGCGAAGCATAGGCGCAGGCGATGATGTCGCATTGCTGGGTCCGGGTCGGCATGCCGGTCGAGGGACCGGCGCGCTGCACGTTCATGATCACGCCGGGGATTTCGGCGAAGTACGAAAGACCGATGAACTCGGTCATCAGCGAGATGCCGGGGCCGGAGGTCGCGGTGAAGGCGCGCGCGCCATTCCAGGAGGCGCCGATCACGATGCCGATCGAGGCCAGCTCGTCCTCGCCCTGCACGATGGCGTATTGCGCCTTGCCGGTTTCGGGATCGTGCCGCAGCTTCTTGCAATGGCTGGTGAAGGCGTCGGCGAGCGAGGACGACGGCGTGATCGGGTACCACGCGCAAACCGTGGCGCCGCCATAGACCGCGCCGAGCGCGGCCGCGCTGTTGCCTTCCAGGAAAATGCGGTCGCCGACCTTGTCGGACTTCTTGACCCGCAGCCCAATCGGGCATTTCAGGTTCTGCAGCGCCCAGTCACGGCCGAGATGCAGCGCGTGGACGTTGGACGACAGCAGCTTTTCCTTGCCCTTGTACTGTTCGCCGATCAGCTGTTCGACCAGCTTCGGGTCCATGTCGAGCAGGGCGCACATCGCGCCGAGATAGATGATGTTCTTGAACAGCTGGCGCTGGCGGGGGTCGGTATAGGTCGAGTTGGTGATCGCGGTCAGCGGCACCCCGATCACGGTGATGTCGGCGCGGAATTTCGACGTCGGCATCGGCTTGGTCGAATCGTAGAACAGGTAGCCGCCGGGCTCGATCGAGGCGACGTCCTTGTCCCAGGTCTGCGGGTTCATCGCCACCATCATGTCGATGCCGCCACGGGCGCCGAGATGGCTGTCTTCGGTGACGCGTACCTCGTACCAGGTCGGCAGGCCCTGGATGTTGGACGGAAACACGTTGCGCGGGCTGACCGGCACGCCGTGGCGCAGGATCGAGCGGGCGAACAGTTCGTTGGCGCTGGCGGAGCCTGAACCGTTGACGTTGGCGAAGCGGACGACGAAGTCGTTTACGCTGCTGATCGGGCTTTGGACGGACATGATGATCCCGCGTGAGTCATATCGATGAGGTATTTTTGCATGTCCCACGCACCGGTGGGGCAACGTTCGGCGCACAGGCCGCAATGCAGGCAGACGTCTTCGTCCTTCACCATCACGCGCCCGGTCTTGAGGCCGTCGGCGACATAGAGCGCCTGGTCGGGATGCGGCGAGGGCGCCTTGAGATGCTGACGCAGATCCTTCTCGTCCTCGTTCTCCGTGAAGGTGATGCAATCCATCGGGCAGATGTCGACGCAGGCATCGCATTCGATGCACAGCGGCGCCGAGAACACGGTCTGGATATCGCAGTTCAGGCAACGCTGCGCCTCGCCGAGCGCCAGCTTGACGTCATAGCCGAGCTCGACCTCGGTGCGGATGTCCTTCAGCGCGATTACCTTGTCGCGATGCGGCACCTTGTAGCGCTTGTCCGCGGAGACGTCGTTGTCATAGCTCCATTCGTGGATGCCCATCTTCTGCGACGAGATCTCCACGTCCGGCAGCGGACGTTCGTGGATGTCCTCGCCCGACAACAGCTTGTGGATCGAGAGCGCGGCATCGTGGCCGTGCGCCACCGCCCAGATGATGTTCTTGGGGCCGAAGGCGGCGTCGCCGCCGAAAAACACCTTTGGATTGGTCGAACCCATGGTGATGGGATCGACCTTGGGCATGTTCCATTTGTCGAACTCGACGCCGCAGTCGCGCTCGATCCAGGGGAATGCGTTCTCCTGGCCGACGGCGACCAATACGTCGTCGCATTCGATGGTCTGGTCCGGTTCGCCCGAAGGCACCAGATTGCGGCGCCCCTTGTCGTCATATTCAGCCTTCACCTTCTGGAAGGTGACGCCGGTGAGCTTGCCGTTGTCGTGCACGAAGGCGACCGGGACCAGGAAGTTGAGGATCGGAATATCCTCGTGGATGGCGTCTTCCTTTTCCCAGGGCGAGGCCTTCATTTCCTCGAAGCCGGAACGCACGATGACCTTGACGTCCTCGCCGCCGAGTCGGCGCGCGGTACGGCAGCAATCCATCGCGGTGTTGCCGCCGCCGAGCACAATCACACGCTTGCCGACCTTGTCGGTGTGGCCGAACGATACGCTGGACAGCCAGTCGATGCCGATGTGGATATTCTTGGCGGCTTCCTTGCGGCCGGGAAGTTCGAGTTCGCGGCCGCGCGGCGCGCCGGAGCCGACAAAGATCGCGTCGTAGTTTTCGGTCAAGAGCTTCTTCAGGCTGTCGATGCGATGGCCGCCCTTGAACTCGATGCCGAGGTTGAGGATGTAATCGGTCTCCTCGTCGATCACCGAGTCCGGCAGCCGGAATTTTGGGATCTGGCTGCGCATCATGCCGCCCGCCTTGGGATCGGCATCGAACACTGTGCAGTGATAACCGATCGGCGCGAGGTCGCGGGCGACGGCGAGCGAGGCGGGGCCTCCGCCGACGATCGCAATGCGCTTGCCGTTCTTCGGCCCAATCTTGGGCATCCGGTCCTTGACGTCGTCCTTGAAGTCGGCGGCGACGCGCTTCAATCGGCAGATCGCCACCGGCGTTTCTTCGACGCGGCCGCGTCGGCACGCCGGCTCGCACGGACGATCGCAGGTGCGTCCGAGAATCCCCGGAAACACGTTCGATCTCCAATTGATCATGTAGGCGTCGCTGTAACGTCCTTCTGCGATCAACCGGATATATTCTGGGACGGGTGTGTGCGCCGGACAGGCCCACTGGCAGTCGACCACTTTATGAAAGTAGTCAGGCGCCGAGATATCAGTCGGTTTCATTCCTACCATGTCCGCACTGATACAAAGAGCAGCGCAGCCTTACTTTTTGGTGCGGACGCTCAACCGGCGTCCTTGCCGTTTCTGAATTGGATCATAGGGTTATCTTATTAGAGCCAATCCAGAGCAGGCACAAAGGCAAATTTGCGCGATCACCGGCTTTCATGCGCGAATCCGGCAAAGATCGTGCGTTTTGCGGCACTGCAACATGCGGCGCACGATTTTTTGACGGATTTCAGGCCGCTGAAATGTCGCTCTTCGCGAGATCCCACATCAGGCGATAGACGCCGGTCGAAACGACGGCGGATTTGAGCGCGGCCGTGCATGCCGCGATGGCGGACTCGATCGCGGCGATCTCGGTGCCATCGATCAGCACATACCAGTCGCCTGCGCCGGGTTCGGAAGCGCCGGGGTTGCCGGCGATCGGTTTGGAGAGCGCGGCATCGCTTTCCAGCAGATGCATCGAGATGAGGCCGGCGCGATCGGCGGGATCGAGCAGGTTCTTCAACGTAGCGCGCAATGTGTTGGCGTCGGCGGCTTGCGGGCGCAGGCGGGCGACGCCCAGCACGGCGCCGCGCCCGGTGCCGCGGCTGATCGTGATGCGGGCGACCGCACGGATCATGTTTCGGAAACGCGCCATGGTTTTCGTCGACCAATCGGTCGGGTTGGCGAGTTTCGCGCGATAGGCCGGGCTGTCGAGCACCTCGAAATCAGCGGTGGAATAGAGGCAGAGATATTTCGGGCTGGCCTTCTCTGCGACGTAACGTCTTGCTTCGAGGAAGCCAGCGATCGCGACCCGCTCTTCGAGATGTTCGCGATCGTACCAATGATTAAAATTGGCTTCATCCGCGGCATCGATATCCATCGACGTCAGCAGCATGCCTTTTCCGGCCAACGGCATGTTCGATGCCTCTCTACGGTTTGATCTTGGAAGCGAGATCGGCGATCGCCTTCATCACGGCGTCCCGGATGCCGGGATCGTACAGCGAATGGCCGGCGCCGCCGATCACGCGCACTTCCGCGTGCTGCCATTTCGCCGCCAGCGCATGCGATGTCGCGGGCGGACACAACAGGTCATAGCGTCCTTGCACGATGATGCCGGGGATGCCGGCGAGCTTGTCGGCATCGGTCATCAACTGGTCCGGCTTCATGAAGCAATCGTGTTGGAAATAATGCGCTTCCATGAACGGCGTCGACGGTAGCGTTCGGCTCGCCCGCAGCGCGGCGATATCGAGCCGGGTGCGGTTCGGCGCATGTTCGGACAGGATGCGCTCGGTTTCGCCCCAGGCGCGCGCCGCCGGTCCGTGCACGGCCGCATTGTCATCTAGAATTCGCCGCCAGTAGGCCTCGAGTGGTTGTCCGCGTTCTTCCTCGGGCAATACGCCGATAAAATCCTCGCTGAGACCGGGATAGAGCAGGGGGAGTGCTTGAAGAAAGGCACGGTCGAGCTCAGTGCGGGTGCCCAAAAACGTCGCGCGCAGCACGATGCCACTGACGCGCTCCGGATGGGCTTCCGCATACGCCAACGCCAGCGTTGCGCCCCAGGAGCCGCCAACCACCATCCAGCGCTCAAAGCCGAATTTTTCGCGGATGATCTCCATGTCCGCGATCAGATGCGGCAACGTGTTATGCTCGCGGCCACCCTTGGGGCGGCTGCGGCCGGCGCCGCGCTGGTCGAACAGCACGGCGTGAAAACGCTCGGGATCGAACAGGCGGCGGTGGTCGGGCTGGCAGCCGCTGCCGGGGCCGCCATGCAGATAAACCGCCGCAATGCCGTCCTGCCGGCCGATGCTTTCGACATAAATCTCGTGGCCGTCGCCGACCGCGAGCTGCTCCGAGGTCAGTGGCGCAAAGGGATCGGCGCGATGCTGCGATGCCTTGCCCGCGTCGGCGTCAGGCGCCATGGTCGCCGTCCGTCTCCAGCGTACCGCCCGCGAAATTGCGATAGATGAAGCGGTTGTTGTCGGCGGCGGCCTCGGATTCCGCGATCTTGAAGATCTTTTCGTGTAGCGGCGACAGCGTGCAGGCCGGATCGGTGTTGCCGGCATCGCCGGTCAGCGCGAAGGCCTGGCAGCGGCAGCCGCCGAAATCGACTTCCTTGAACTCGCAGCTCTGGCACGGCTCCGGCATCCAGCCGGTGCCGCGATAGCGATTGAAGGCTTCCGAGTTCTGCCAGATCCAGGCGATCGAATGATTCGAGCGCACCGATTCGAATTCGAGCCCGGTGATGCTTTCGGCGGCATGGCAGGGCAGGATCTTGCCGGCGGGCGAAATGTTGAAGAACTGCCGCCCCCAGCCGCCCATACACTTCTTCGGCCGCAGCGCGTAATAATCCGGCACCACAAAGTCGATCGCCAGCGTGCCCTTCAGCCGCGCCTCGGCTTCCTCGACGATGCGGGCGCATTCCTCGATCTGCTCGATGGTCGGCATCAGCGCGGCGCGATTTTTCAGGGCCCAGCCGTAATACTGCACGTTGGCGACCTCGAGCCGGTCGGCGTCGAGATCGACCGCCATCTGGATGATGTCGGGCAGCTGAAACAGGTTCTGGCGATGCATCACCGCGTTGACCGTCAGCGGCAGGTCAAGCTCGCGGGTCCATTTTGCCACTTCGATCTTCTTCTGATGCGCCTGCTTGAAACCGGCGACCCGGTTGGCAACCACCGGCTCGTTGCCTTGAAAGCTGATCTGCACGTGGCAGAGGCCTGCATCCGCCAGCGCCGCGAGCTTCTCCCGGGTCAGCAGCACCGCTGAAGTGATCAGATTGGAGTAAAGCCCGACGTCGGTCGCGTGCTGAACCAGCTCGACGATATCCTTGCGCGCGGTCGGCTCGCCGCCGGAGAAGTGGATTTGCAGCACGCCGATTTCGGCGAGTTCGGTGAGTACCTTCTTCCATTCTTCGGTGGTGAGCTCCGTGCCGCCGCGGTCGAGCTCGACCGGGTTTGAGCAATAGGGGCATTGCAGCGGACAGCGATGCGTCAGCTCGGCCAGCACCGCGAGTGGAATGCCAAAAGTCTCGGCGATCGAGCTACGGCCTTCCAGCGCCGAAAGAGCGTCTTTCGGGTCGGTCACCTGCGGTTTGGTGTCTGTGATCACTGTGCTCATGAGGTTTTCTCGCGGACTTCGGTGAGAAAGCCCTTGTCAGCCAGATCCTGCAGCATCGCGACGACGTCGGTCGCGATCGCGTCGCGCGGCGCGGCGTATTTTGCCGCCAGCAGGTCGACCATGTCGGCGACATCGCGAACGCCGTCGCAGAGTTGCAGCACTTCGACCGCGATCTCGTCTGGCGCCAGCACGCGCTCCGGCGCCAGGATCACCCAGACCTGACGCGTCTCATCGAATTTCAGCTTGGCATGCCGCGGCAGCACCGGCCGGCTGGTCTCGCTGACACTGATGTTGCGGCTGCGCGCGGCTGCCATTGGTACGCCTCGTGTTGATCAGTCCTTGGGAACAAACGCCCCGGGCGGAATGTGGCCCTCGACATAGGCATGATACAGCGCATCGAGCTGAACCCATAACACATTGGTCTTGAAGATCAGCGCATTGCAGACCATTTCGCGCTCCGCCGGCGTCCTGGCGTGGGTCCTGACATAGTCGAGCGCAAAGCCGGCATCGCGCGGCGCCTGCTGCAGGCGGCGGCTGAAATAGCTCATGATATCAGGATTGACGAAATTGTAGTGCGCCAGCATGCCGGAGATGCGCTCTTCGTGCAGGTTCGGCGCGAACAATTCGGTCAGCGAGGAGGCGATCGCCTCCAGCGGCGTCTTGTCGCGGCAGAAATGCACATAGGCTTCCACCGCAAAACGGGTCGCCGGCAGGATGCCTTCGGTGGACTCGACATAGGCGCTGTCGAGCCCGAGCCCTTCGGTCAGTTTCAGCCAGCGCTCGATGCCGCCCTCGGCGCCGACATCGCCGTCATGGTCCTCGATCCGGTGCCGCCATTCCAGCCGGGTGGCGCGGTCGCGGAAGCGCGAGATCACCACCGCATCCTTGAGCGGAATGGTGCTCTGGTAGAAATAGCGGTTTAGCGCCCAGGCCTGCACCTGGCCCTTGTTCAATTTGCCGCCATGCAGCAGCGCGTGGAACGGATGCAGGCTGTGATAGCGGGTGGCGCCGATGTGGCGCAGTGCCGCTTCCAGTTCCTCGGCATTGTTGAGCGGAAACGCCTTGCCGATGGAATAGGCCGTGATGCCGTCGGTGGTCTTGCTCTGGACGTTCACAGCGTAATCTCCGTTCCATCGGTGGGAATTTGCCAACCGGCGCGCTCGGCGGTCTTGCGCTCGGCGGAATCGCTGAGCCACACCGGGTTGGAGTTATTGATATGCAAAAACATCTTCCTGTCGATATCGAGGCCGGCAAGGCTTTCGATCGCACCTCGATCGCCTGACATCGCGATATGGCCCATGCCCTGGCCGGTCTTGTTGCCGAGGCCGGCCGCGATCAATTCGTCATCGCGCCATACCGTGCCGTCGAAGAAGATCGCAGAGGCGCCCTGGAGCCGCGATTTCAGATCGTCGGTGACATGGGCGCAGGCGGCAAGGAAATAGAAATGCTTGCCGCTCGATTTGTCGGCGATCCTCAGGCCCAGCGTGTCGCCGACCCCGGAATCGCCGGCCGGATGCGTCTTGCCTTCGAGATACCAGGCGCCTTTGCCCGGCACGGCGAACGGCAACACCTCGATGCCGGACGGCGCGCCGTCCGGCAGCGCCGGTTCGAACGCCTTGTCCACCGCGATCGGCTGTCTTGTCACGTTCTTCTCGCTCAGCACATTGAAGATGCTGTTGGTCGCCAGGATCGAAAGCACCCGCTCATGCGCATAGATGGTGAAGGGCCAGCCTTCGCGCATCGACAACAGCCCCGCGACCGCATCGATCTCGCCATTGGTCAGGATCACGCCGGCGATCGGGCTATGCCGGAGTTTTCCGGCAGCCGGGTGAAGCTGCGGCGTGGCAATAAGCTGTTGGCGCAGATCGGGCGACGCGTTGACCAGGAACCAGTGATCGCCATCGGCGCTGACCGCGATCGAAGCCTGGGTGCTTTGAAGTTCGGGCTGCTTTGTGCGCGCCAACCGGCAAACCGGACAGCCGCAATTCCACTGCGGAACACCACCGCCTGCCGCGGCGCCCAGGACGACGACGCGAAGCATATCGGTCTCCTGGAATACTCTTTTGAAAAACTGGAATTTCGAGGGAGAGATTTCCGAAGCAAGGAAAACCCAGATCAGAATCTACATCCCAATGTTACGAAGGTGGACACCGGCTCGCACACGCCCCCTTTCGGGAACGCATTCCGGCCGGAGGTCCACCTGCGTTAAACGTGAAGCTACGCTGCCGCTTACTTGCGGGCGGCGCACGCATACATGTTGATTTCCATGCCAACCGGCACTTCGACGATCTTCGGGGTCTTCCAGGCCATTGTGGCTCTCCTTGCTCGCACAGGACGAATACCGCCCTCGTGAGATAAGGTAATGCCCTTGCAAAAGTTCGCCAGTGAAATCTTTGCCTCTACCCGGCTAAGTCCTTATGCTGCATCGCAAAATAAAATTCACTTATTCGTGCGGGCGGCTGTCAAACCAGCATGGGATCAACAGGTTCAGGGTCGTCCGCCTTGGCCGGTCCGGAAGGCCGGTCTGAGGAAAGCTCGGGAACCCGAATAAACAACTTGTGAGTGATGCAAGGTTCCCACCCGGGAGCCGCCAACAGAAAGTGGGTCTCAACCCATGCCACGCTATTACTTCAACACCCGGATCGGTGACGAACTGGTCGCCGATCCCGAAGGCGAAGATTTGCGCAACCCTGATCGCGCCTGGGAAGTGGCGCGCGCCATGATCCGGGAATTGCTGAAGACCGACGGCGCGGAACGCGCGCTGTTGAACGCGACCATCGAGGTAACCGACGACGCAGGCGAGATCGTGCTGGAGTTTCCGTTCACCGAGGCGATCCTCGACCTGCCGGACGATTCGGCTACCCGGCACTAGCCGGCCAGCTCGGGGCATTGTCCCGGCGAAGCGCATTACACCACTGTCAGTGCCGGTCGATTCCGCCGCGCGCTCCCCTTCGCCATCGTACATCATGGACCAAGGATGTTTCCGATTGCGCTTCGGGGGCAAATTATCGGAGAGTGCCGGCCAGGAAAGCCATCCGCGCGGCGTCGTGCTCGCCCGCGCCTCGACAAGGCTTCCACACATAGGGGAGGACCATTCATGACGATCAGCCTATCCGCGTCGCGCAGCATGTTGCTCGCGGGCGCCTTCTTCGGTGCATTCACATTTGCCGCGTCCGCGCAGCAGGCCGCCACTCCGGCGGCCGGCGCTGCGCCCGCTGCTGCGCCGGCGCTTCCGCCCGGTTCGCCCCTGATCGGGCGGCCGGACAGCGAAGCCGCCGCCAAGCTCGCGCCTGTCGCGGCACCGCCGCTGGCTTCTGCCCCGGACAAGCTGCCGCTGGCGAAACTCAAGGTGCCGGCCGGCTTCAACATCGAGGTCTATGCCGCCGGCATGGCCAACGCGCGTTCGCTGGCACTGAGCGACAAGGGCACGGTGTTCGTCGGCAGCCGGCTGGTCGACAAGGTCTATGCCATCGTCAACAAGGACGGCAAACGCGAGGTCAAGGTGCTGGCCTCCGGCCTGTACCGGCCGAACGGCGTCGCCTTCCACAACGGCACGCTCTACATCGCCGAACTCTCCAAGATCGACAAGATCGACAAGGTCGACGACGTGCTCGACAATCCGCCGAAGCCGACCCCGATCTATGACAACCTGCCGAAGGACGAAGCCCATGGCTGGAAGTTCATCGCCATCGGTCCCGACAACAAGCTCTATGTTCCGGTCGGACAACCCGGCAACAACGTGCTGCATGACGACGCCCATGGCCAGATCCGCCGGATGAATCTGGACGGCACCGGCGCCGAGGTCTACGCGCTCGGCGTTCGCAACAGCGTCGGCTTCGACTGGAATCCCGAAAACAAGCAGATGTACTTCACTGACAACGGCCGCGACTGGATGTCGGAAGACGTGCCGCAGGATGAACTCAATCACGTCACCAAGGCGGGTCAGGATTTCGGCGCGCCCTATTGTTACCAGGGCAACATCCCCGATCCCGAGTTCGGCTGGGGCCACTCCTGCTCGGACTATGTCGCGCCGGCCGGCCTGATGGGGCCGCATACCGCTTCGCTGGGCATGCGCTTCTACACCGGCGACATGTTCCCGAAGAGCTACAAGAACGCGATCATCGTCGCGCGTCACGGCTCCTGGAACCGGACCAACAAGGCCGGCGGCGACGTCGTCGTCGTCAAGCTGAACAAGGACGGCACCGTGAAGTCGATGGAGCCCTTGATCACCGGCTTCCTGCAAGACAACAAATATGTCGGCCGGCCGGTCGATGTGATGCAGATGAAGGACGGTTCCTTGCTGGTCTCCGACGACTGGAACGGCGCGGTCTATCGCGTGACCTACGGTAAGGCGAAGGTAGCTGCAAAGTAAGACGTCACAGTAACGCCGTCATAGCGAGGAGCACTTGCGCCGAAGCAATCCAGTCTTGCCTTGTGGCCTGGATTGCTTCGGCGGAGCCTGTCATCGGGCGGGCGTTCGCCCGACCCGTTGGCTCGCAATGACGGTAATTTTCGTTAGCATCGTCGAGATTGCCCATGCGTAAAACATTCGCCTTCCTGGCGCTCATCGTCCTCGCGTCCCCGCTTCATGCCGAGACCGTCGCGGAGCGGGCGGCTACCTGCTTCGCCTGTCACGGCGAGCACGGCCAGTCCACCACCGAGAACATTCCCTCGCTCGGCGGCCAGCAGGCGCCCTATGCGCTGATCCAGCTTTTCATGTTCCGGGAAAAGCTGCGCACGTTCGAGCCGATGAACGACATGACCAAATCGTTCACCGACGACGACCTTCGCAGCTTTTCCGATTACATCGCCACTTTGCCAAAACCCGCGCCGCCGGCCGACGCCGGCGATCCCGCGCGGATGGCGCGGGCCGCGGCGCTGGCGACGCAGAACCATTGCAATTCCTGCCACAAGCCGGATTTTTCCGGCGGCGACAACGTCCCGCGGCTGGCCGATCAGCGCGAGGATTATCTCGCCAAGACCATGCGGGAATACAAGGACAACACCCGCCATGGCTACGACGGCACCATGGCCGAGGTGCTGCAGCCGGTGACATCAGAGCAGATCGCCGACCTCGCTTATTATATCGCCCGGATCCATTGATCCCCGGCAGATCCGGCCGCAAGCCGCTCTTTTTCCCATCGAATCGCGGGTAGCGCTATGGTTCCCGCGGCGCTACAACATGGGCGTTCAAACGGAGCAGCCCATGGAAGATCTCTGGCGCCTGTCGGCGACCGATGTTGCCGCCGCGGTGAAGTCGAAAAAAGTTTCGGCAAGGGAAGTCGCAAAATCGGCGCTGGCCCGGCTGGATGCAGTCAACCCGGCGATCAATGCCGTGGTCGATCACCGCCCGGAAGACGTGCTGGCGCAGGCTGACCTCGTTGACGCCGCGATCGCGCGCAACGAGGCGACGGGGCCGCTCGCCGGCGTCACGGTCACCATGAAGGTCAATGTCGATCAGCAGGGTTACGCCAACACCAACGGGCTGAAGACACAACGCGACCTGATCGCGAAGAACAACACGCCGGTGATCGACAATTTGCGCAAGGCCGGCGCCGTCATCCTCGGACGCACCAATTGCCCGGCGTTCTCCTATCGCTGGTTCACCAATAATCTGGTGCATGGCCGCACCAAAAACCCGCGCGATCCCTCGATCACGCCGGGCGGATCGTCCGGCGGCGCCGGCTCGGCGGTAGCCAGCGGCATCGGCCATATCGCGCATGGCACCGATATCGCCGGCTCGATCCGCTATCCCGCCTATGCCTGCGGCGTGCATGGCCTGCGGCCGACGGTCGGCCGCATCCCGGCCTTCAACGCCTCGGTGCCCGAGCGCACCATCGCCGCGCAGAGCAGCGCGGTTTCCGGCCCGCTCGCCCGCACCATCGGCGATCTCAGGCTGGCGCTTGAAGCAATGTCGGGCAGGGACGTGCGCGACACCTGGTGGGTGCCGGCGCCGCTCGAGGGCCCGGCCGTGCCGAAGCGGGCGGCGCTCTGCCTGCAGCCTGATGGGCTCGAGACGGTGCCTGAAGTGAAGGCCGCGCTGAAAGACGCCGCCAAGCGGCTGGAGCGCGCCGGATGGACCGTCGAGGAAGTCTCGTCGCCGCCGCTGCGCGAGGCCGCGGACTGGCAAACAAAACTGTGGCTCGGCGACAATTATGAAGCGCAATTGGCCGCCGCCGAACGCGAAGGCGATCCCGGTGCGCTGGCCTGCCTGCGCGGCAACAAGTCAAAGGTGGTGCCGTTCGAAGTCGCCGACTTCTCCAAATCACTGGTGCGACGGGCGACACTGACGCGGGAATGGCTGTTGTTCCTGGAAAAATATGCCGTGGTGCTGATGCCGGTCTCCGCTGAACTGCCGTTTCCGGACCAGCTCGACATGCGCGACGAAGCCTCGTTCGCGCGGGTCTGGCGCGCGCAACTGACGCAAATCGCTATTCCCTTCCTGAGCCTGCCCGGACTAACCGTGTCCACGGGGTTGGTTGGGCGGGTGCCTGTCGGGGTCCAGATTGTCGCCGGTCGGTTCCGCGAGGATCTGTGCCTCGCGGCCGGTGAAGCGATTGAAGCCGGCGGCACGCCATCGGCGCCGGTCGATCCGGTCGGTTAAGTCGAACACTGAAAGAACGAGATGGCTGGGGTTTTTGATTTTACCGCGACGTCGCTTGCCGGCGACGAAGTGCCGCTAAAACAGTTCGAGGGCAAAGTATTGCTGATCGTCAACACCGCGAGCGCCTGCGGCTTCACCCCGCAATACAAGGGGCTCGAAGCGCTGCAACAGGCGCTGGCGCCGCGCGGCTTTTCGGTGCTGGGATTTCCCTGCAACCAGTTCGGCAGCCAGGAGCCCGGCGATGCCAGGCAGATCGAGCATTTCTGCAGCAACAACTACGCCGTGACCTTTCCGATGTTCGCCAAGATCGACGTCAACGGCGGCAATGCCCATCCGTTGTATCAATATCTGAAAAATGCAAAGTCCGGGCTGCTTGGCTCCTCGATCAAATGGAATTTCACCAAATTCCTGGTCGATCGCGCGGGCCATGTGGTGGCGCGGCACGCACCGACCACGAAGCCCGAAGGGCTCGCAAAGGAAATCGAGGCACTATTGTGAACGAGAAGAATGAAGCGATGACCGATCAACTGCCCGACCGTCTCTCGACCGATCCGAAGAGCCCTTATTACAATGAAGCGGTGCTGTCGCGCGACGTCGGCATTCGCTTCAAGGGCGTCGAGAAAACCAACGTCGAGGAGTATTGCGTCAGCGAGGGCTGGGTCCGCGTCACCGCCGGCAATGCGAAAGATCGCCACGGCAATCCGCTGACGCTGAAAGTGCACGGCCCGGTCGAACCGTATTTTAGGGACAAGCCGGCGTCGTAACGCGTCGCGCCTTAAAACACCGTCATGCCCGGGCTCGTCCCGGGCATCCACGTCTTGATCGCGCCGCCGCAAGAAAGACGTGGATGGCCGGGACAAGCCCGGGCATGACGACATAAACAGAGAGCCCAGCCATGGTCCGTATCGTCGACGTCCGCGAGATCACAAAACCGATCTCCTCGCCCATCCGTAACGCCTATATCGATTTCACCAAGATGACGACCAGCCTCGTTGCCGTCGTCACCGATGTGAAACGCGACGGCAAGACGGTGGTCGGTTACGGCTTTAACTCGAACGGCCGGTACGGGCAGGGCGGCCTGATCCGCGAACGTTTTGCGGCGCGCATCACCGAGGCCGATCCGAAATCGCTGCTCGATGAAAGCGGCGGCAACCTCGATCCGGACAAGGTCTGGTCGGCGATGATGTCGAACGAGAAGCCGGGCGGGCACGGCGAGCGTTCGGTCGCGGTCGGCACCATCGATATGGCGGTATGGGACGCTGTGGCGAAGATCGCCGGCAAGCCGCTGTTCCGGCTGCTGGCCGAACGTCATGGCCGCAGCGCTGATCCGCGCGTGTTCGTCTATGCCGCCGGTGGCTATTATTATCCCGGCAAGGATTTGTCGGCGCTGCGCGGCGAAATGCGCGGCTATCTCGATCGCGGCTACAATGTCGTCAAGATGAAGATCGGCGGCGCGCCGATCGCGGAGGACCGCACGCGCATCGAGGCGGTGTTGACGGAGATCGGCAGCCAGGCGCAATTGGCCGTCGACGCCAATGGCCGCTTCGACCTCGAGACGGCCGTAACCTACGCCAAGATGCTGGGCGACTATCCGCTGTTCTGGTACGAGGAAGCCGGCGACCCGCTCGACTTCCAGCTCCAGGCGGCGCTCGCCGAATTCTATCCCGGGGCGATGGCGACCGGCGAGAACCTGTTCAGCCACCAGGATGCGCGCAACCTGTTGCGTTATGGCGGAATGCGGCCCGATCGCGACTGGCTGCAGTTCGATTGCGCGCTGTCCTACGGGCTGTGCGAATACCAGCGCACGCTCGGTGTGCTCAAGACCCTCGGCTGGTCGGCGAGCCGCTGCATCCCGCATGGAGGCCACCAGATGTCGCTCAATATCGCGGCCGGCCTCGGCCTCGGCGGCAATGAGAGCTATCCCGACCTGTTCCAGCCCTATGGCGGCTTTCCCGATGGCGTCCGCGTCGAGAACGGCCATATCACGATGCCCGATCTGCCCGGCATCGGTTTCGAGGGCAAATCCGATCTCTACAAGGAGATGAAGGCGCTGGCGTCCTGACTTCCAGCTATCAGCCCTTTACCGATCCGGCGGTCAGGCCGGCAACGTAATGCTCGACGAAGAACGAGTAGAGGAAGGCCACCGGCAGCGAACCAAGCAGCGCGGCCGCCATGAGCTGGCCCCAATAGAACACGTCACCCCGGATCAGCTCGGCGATCGCGCCGACAGGCACCGTGCGCACATCGGTCTTGGTCAGGAAGATCAACGCATAGAGAAATTCGTTTTGCGAGAGCGTAAAGGCGAAGATGCCGGCCGAGATGAAACCGGGAATGCAGAGCGGCAGCACCACGCGCGTCATCGTCTGAAACCGGTTGGCGCCGTCGATCCGCGCGGCTTCTTCAAGTTCGCGGGGCACCGTCTTGAAATAGCCGATCAGGAGCCAGGCGCAGAACGGAACGAGCATCGTCGGGTAGGTAAGAATTACCGCCGTCAGTGTGTCGTAGAGACCGAGGCGGTTGATGATGTCGGCAAGCGGGATGAACAGTAACGGCTGCGGCACGAGATAGGTCGCCGCGACCGTTGCGGCGATCAGACCTGCGCCGGCGAAGCGCATGCGCGCCAGCGGATAAGCCAGCATGATCCCCAGCACCAGCGAGATCGCGGTCGAGGTGACCGCGACCAGCGTGGTGTTCCAGGTCCAGGTGAGAAAGCTTGTCTCGGTCAGAAGGTCAACGTAGTGCTTGAGCGTCGGGTGATAAACGACCAGCGGCATGATCCGCCTGTTGTAGAGTTCGGCGTTCGGCTTCAACGAAGTGATCAGCATCCAGTAGAAGGGGGCAAGCCCCGTCAGCAGGAAGAAGCCGAGCGGCAGCCAGAGCTGCAGCAGCCGCGTCCGCCATCTGGGAACCCTGGTCAATCACGGCTCCGCATGTAGATCGTCAGGCCGATGATCGACAGCGCCAGGATCGGTACCATTGCAAGCGCCACGGAGGCGCCGCGACCGAGCTGGCCGCCATTCATGGCGATGTCGAAGGCGTAGGTCGCAAACAACTGCGTAGCGTTTGCCGGACCGCCATGGGTCAGGACATAGACCAGCTGGAAATCCGCGAAGGTAAAGATGACCGAGAACACGGTGACGATCAGGATCACCGGTTTGAGAAGCGGCAGCGTCACGTACCAGAACCGCGTCCAGTTCCCCGCGCCATCGATCATGGCGGCCTCATTGAGCTCGGCCGGGATGGTCTGCAGTCCCGCCAGAAGCGTGATGCCGTAGAACGGCAGGCCGCGCCAGGTGTTGATCGCGATGAGCGAGCACATGGCCAGAATCGGGTTGCCAAGCCAGGACGGACCGGGATTGGCAATACCGGTGTGGACGAGCGCCCAATTGACGGGGCTGAAAGCGGGATCGAGTATCCACATCCACGCCACTGTGCTCAACACTGTCGGCACGATGAATGGCAACAGCAGTGCCGCCCGAACCAGGTTCTTCATCCGGAATTGCTGGTTGATCACGAGCGCGAGCGCCAGCCCGCCGACCATCTTCAGCACGGTTGCGACGGTTGTGTAGATGACGGTGTTGGCGGCCACCTGCCAGAATACGGGATCGCGGGCATCTTCGATGAAGTTGCCCAGGCCGACGAATGTGCCGGCCTGGGCGACCGGGCGGTTCTCAAGGCTGAGGAAGATGCCGTCGGCGAGGGGATAGCCAACCAGCGCGAACAGAAAGGCCAACGGCAGCGCCATCATGAGCCAGCTGAACACGGCCTCGCGGTCGAGCCAGCGGCTGATCGCGTCCCGCGCCGCCAGCGGCCGCCGACCGGCGATCGGTTCCGAGGCGAGCGTTGTCATCAGGTCTGGCTATAGATCTGCTTGAGTTGCGCGGTCGCGGTGGCGATTACGTCCTTGGTCGAGGCGCCGCCGCAGGCCTTCGCGAACATGTCGACGACCACGTATTTCGCAATCACCTCAGACTGGGCGCGGCTGACCGGCGCCGGCCAGCCCGGGAGATGGGCGGTTGCCAGCGCGTCGCGGAAGGGCAGGTTGCGCGGTTCGACATTCCACATCGGCGCGTCGTCATAGCCGTGAAGGAACGGCTGATAATAGGTCTCCGCCGACGCGTACCAGGCGCTGAGTTGCGGCTTGTCGCACAGCCACTTCAGGAACGCCTTCGCCGCAGCAGGATCAGCCGTGTGACTGAAGATGGAATGGCTCCAGGAGTTGAGCGTGTGGAAGCGTCCTTTCGCGCCTTTGGGATTTTGCGCCTGCCCGGTGACCTTTGCGATATCCGGGAAATCGCGTTTGGCTACCCAGAGGATGCTTTCGGCATTGTTGGTGCAGGAGATCTGCTCGGAAAGCCAGGCCTTGTTGTTGTTGACGTCGGTCCAGCCGAGGACATCCTCGAGCATCGTTTGCTTGAAGAACTTGCGCGCGAAATCGACGGCGCGGGCGGTCTCGTCGGAATCGAGCACGATGGTTTTGCCGTCAGCCTCGACCTCATGGCCGCCGAACGACCATAACAGCGGATAAATCCAGCCGTGGTTGTCGCCGAAGCCGTGGCCAAGCTCGAAGCCGAACGGACGACCCTTGGCCTTGAGCTTGGTGCCGGCCTCCAGAAGCTCGTCCCAGGTATCCGGAAACTTGTCGAAGCCCACCTCTTTGAACCAGTCGATGCGCCAGTTCATGAGCTGCCCGACATTGCCGAAGGGAATGGCCTTCCATTTGCCGTTGACCACGCAAGCTTCCTTGGCCGGCTCGTACCAGCCGCCCTGCTGCTTGCCGACCTCCTCGGCGATGTCGCTCACGTCGAGGTATTTCTGGTCGTAGAGGAACGGCCAGTTGAAGAAGTTGAGTGTGAGGTCGGCGCCGCTACCGGTTTCGGCGATGGTAGTGACGCGCGTCTGCAGGCTGCCGACGCTCGCCAGTTCGTAGGATACCTTGATGCCCGTGAGTTTTTCGTAGGCCGGAGCGAGGGTATTCTGGAAGTAGGCGTCGAAGTTCTTGATGAACGAGCTCTCATGGATCAGCGTCAGACCTCTGGCGGCAGCACGGCCGCGAGATGCTCCAACAATCGAAGTCGCGGCCCCGACGGCAGCGGATTTAAGAAGCTGGCGGCGCGAATATGGCTGCGAAGATCGCTCTGAAAAGGTCATAAGTATCCTCCCAGTTCTGACCGGCACCCGGCGCTGTGTCCCAACTTTCTTGCTTTTGATTGTCCGGACGGCCCGGAGCAGAGATATTGCAGGTTATTTACGAATGCGTCAACTTGAAGCGCTGTCATGATAGCATCAGCATCGGAGTCGGCACTCGACGTCCGGCAGGTTGAACTCCACAGGTTGTAGTTTATTCCGGTGATCTCGGATGAATTGGGCCAGCTACGACAGCCGCATGTCGAGCAATCGCCGGCCTTCGCTCTTCAGCAATCGCTTCACGGTGCTGGAGGCGGCGATTTCGTCCTGGTTGACATAGGCCTCGTGGTTCTTCTCGATGTCCTCGAGGCGATAGAGATAGTTGACCATGATGCCGGCGGACTCCCGCATTCCCTTTGGCGAGAGATCGCCGAGCCAGTCGATCCGCTCCAGCCGTGCGCCGTTGCCGAGGTGGAAGCGTGCCACCGAATCGATCAGCCGGCCCTTTGGCGTGCGCGCCTTCAGAAAGTAATAGGCGGCCAGAGGCTCCAGCAGGCTGCGCAGCTGCGCTGCCAGTTCGGCGTTCTTGAACCAGTCCGGCGTGTCGAGTTGAGCGAGCAGCGCGCGGCCTTCTTCCGAGACCGGAACATCGTCACCCTCTTTCAGCCATTGCATCAGCCCCGGCACCGGCGACAGCGTGACAAAATTCTCCAGCCGCGGCAGTTCGCGCTGCAATTCCTCGACCACCTGCTTGATCAAAAAACTGCCGAACGAAATCCCGCCAAGGCCGCGCTGGGTGTTGGAGATCGAATAGAACACGGCGGTTCGGGCGCGATCGATCGCCACCGGCGGCCGGTCTTCGGCCAGCAGCGGCGCGATCGCGCCGGGGATGTCCTCGGTCAGCGCAACCTCGACGAAGATCAGGGGTTCGTCGACCAGCGTCGGGTGAAAGAAGGCGTAGAGGCGCCGGTCGGCCGGATCGATGCGGCGGCGCAGATCGTCCCAGTCGCGGATTTCGTGCACCGCCTCGTAGCGGATGATCTTTTCCAGGATGTTGGCGGGGCTCGACCAGTCTATCTTGCGCAGCACGAGAAATCCCCTGTTGAACCAGGACGACAGCAAATGCACGATATCCCGGTCGAGCGCGGCAAGGTCCTTGTTGGACTTCAGGACCTTGAGCAGATCGGCGCGCATCGCCACCAGTTCGCCGGTGCCGCCGGGTGCGCGGTTGAGCCGGCGGATCAGCTCCTGCCGCCGCGGCTCGGAGGCGAAATGCAGGTCGCTGGCGTCGTCGTCGCTCGGCTGCGCGCGCCAGGTCTCGATCGCCTGCGAAAGCTTTTCGCGGTCGGGGCCGTAATCCCGCGCCAGCGTGGTGAAGAAGGCGAGCCGGCCGTCCTGGTCGAGGTGATGGTAGCGGTCGAGCACGTCGCGGGCCATCGCGGTGCCCGAGGCCTCGCCGCGGCCGGACAGTAACGCCTCGCATAATGCGATCAGGTCGGAGGCATCCTGCTTGTCGTCGGACGATCCGACGCGCCGCAACAGCGTGCGGCCCCGCTCGGAGATCGTGGACAGCAGGTCGGAGAAAAACGCGTTGGCCATGAATTGGGTCTTTGGGCTGGGTCGAATCCGAAAAAGGCAATGAGCGAATGTTACACGGGATTTGGGGCGCCGCCGATCACAATCAAGCGGATCGACGTTACGGAAGTATGGCCTGATTGCGAAGGAATAAATCGTCGCAGATGGACCGGTCCGCGCATGATTGT
>Ga0265314_10001302_pt1 | contig 28297 bp, 19 predicted proteins | sample 4126metaG_FD_203106 | JGI IMG/M metagenome (GOLD analysis project Ga0265314, IMG submission 203106) | Rhizosphere microbial communities from Carex aquatilis grown in University of Washington, Seatle, WA, United States - 4-1-26 metaG | ecosystem: Host-associated > Plants > Roots > Rhizosphere >... | reverse complement strand
GAAGAAGGCAAGCGAAATCGTGTTCCTCGTCCTTGGAGTGGGTTTGCTGGTGGGAGGCGTGTGGTTGGCGCGGCGTAATTACCGGCAGGGCCGCGGAGACCGGGAGGGCGCTTTGCGCCTGGCCAAAATCGTCTTTGGCCTGATGATCGCGCTGTGGGCGCTGCGCAGCCATCTGGCGCCCGGATTCGGAACTCTCATGCCCATGGTCCTCGCCCTCAGCACCGCCTTGTTCCTCTCGGGCTTGGTCTTCGTTATGTATCTTGCCCTCGAACCCTACGTCCGCCGCTATTGGCCACAGTCCATCATTTCGTGGAGCCGTTTGCTGACAGGGCGGGTGCGCGATCCGCTGGTCGGCCGCGACATCCTGTTTGGCGTACTGCTGGGCGTGATCTGGATTGTGGTTTTCAAAGTCAACGAGTTTGCGCTGATGAAAGTGGGAGCCTCGCCCAATCTGTATTCCACCGACTATCTAGTGGGCGCGCGTCGCGCTGTTGGCGCATGGCTCTCTCAGGTCCCGTCGTCAATTCTAGGGACATTGGAGTTCTTCCTGCTGTTTCTGGCAGCGAAGGTAGTGCTCAAGAGAGACTGGCTGGCCGCCATCGTCTTTGTCGGGATTTTCACGGCCTTAAGGTTGCCAGGCTCGAATCATCTCGCGGTCGACGCGCCTACGTTGATTGCGGTTTACCTCATCCTGGCCCTGATCATGTATCGCTTCGGACTGGTGTCGCTGGCATGCGCGATCTTCACCGTCGATCTGTTTCAAAGTGTTCCGTTCACTGGGGATTTTTCCGCCTGGTATTTCGGCGCAACGATGTTTACGCTGCTCAGCGTCGTCGCTCTGGCGGGGTGGGGCTTTTATCATTCATTGGGCAGCGAGCAGGTGTGGCAGCCAAAACAGCCTTAAGTGGTCATCGAGTCTGACGCGGGCCACCGATCGAGATCAGCTGCGTTCGGAGCGTGGCGCTCGCGGAGAGTACAGGAGGAGCAGCAGAAATCCACCCAGATAGAAACCCCAGACGTTGGCGAGCGTGAAGCCGGACATACGCAGGATGAGCCCAAACACGCCCAACAACTCGCACAGCGCGTACAAGAAGAGATAGCCCGTTCTCCAACGCGTCAGCGCAACACTGTCGCCGGGGCTTTCTTGCAGCAGCGCTTCGGACGGCGAGACCAGCGTCCGGCGCACCACCACGGTCGCGCCCACGAGGCTGATCGAGATAAAAGAAAGGGCGTGAAACAGAGTATTCGTTGGATTGTGGGCCACCGTCCGCGCAAGCCTTTCCCCTGCTGCCGCGTACAGCGCGATGCTCACCAGCAAGGCGATCTGAACTTGCCGCACTAGCCGTACCGCGGGACCCATTCCCATAGATTCTGCGCCTAAAAGATTTTGCGCCTAAATTCGAGCTCCGTCATTCCAGATTTTCCTTCGGAACCCCGTTTGGCAATGACGCGGGCTGCAACAGCAGATCGTGTGGATTAATGGCCGTGATCGCTTATAGGCGGGCGTACTCTCAGGAAAATCTGGAACGACACCGGATTCTTCCCGTAGGCGGAGTCTAGTGCCGGGGTCTTGGAGTAAAACGTAAGGTCCGCACCCAGTGCCAACTGGTAGAACCGGTCTTGGACAAGGTCGCGGGCGCCACCGAAGGTGTAGGCTCCAATGCGAAAGCTTGGAAGCAAGGGATTATTGGGAAATAACTCGTCCTTGTCGACCATTTCCATCCGCGAGAACGCATAATTGCGCAACTTGAAGTTCGCCGTCGTCTCCAGCAAATAACTGTTCAGATTGCGGTTCTCAAGTTCCTTATGCACTCGTCCCCACACTACCGACGTTGCCCACGAACCGTTCGCAAATGGCCGTACATATTCTGCTGAAGCCGTCTGCCGGCGCTGGCTGCCCGGTTCCAAAGCCTCGGGACGCTCCAGCCGCCCGTAGCTGTATTGAGTCGTCCAGTTGCGCGATGCGGCCACGCTCAGGCGCGCCGACCAGGAATCGAGGGGCGCGAACTGAATGCCGTAGCGCTTTTCGTCCGGCTCGCGGCCGTTGAACACCGAGCCTTCCAGCCTGAACCGGTCTATGGTCAGCCCGGTGGTGATCACTCCGAAGCTGGTGTGAGTGGAATCCTGCAGATGATGAGACAACGGCGCCATCGGCAACTCCGATGCAGAAGCCCGGTGCATGTAAGCCACGGGACCGAGCGCCGGCTCGCCCGCAGCCGCGCCATAGAACAGCCAGGAAACTTTTCCGTTGAACGGGAGGGTATAAAAGAGGGAGAGTTCAGAAAACACGTTGTGCGGATGCTGGTGATCGACCAGCGGTTGACCGTGATAGGTCTCGCCTGTCTGGAAAAGCTCGGGAAATCCCGGATGCGGCGCGGTCAGTGATTCGCCAGAAAACATCTCGCGAAACATGATGCTGCCGCTACCCAGTTTGCGCTGCTCCATCAGCATCAGCCAGTTTACCGACTCAGCTTTGCCCGAGCCGCGTGGGCCACCTTGCTGGTTATAATCCGCAAAGACCGCGCCGTGCGCCATCACATCCCAAGCTCCCGACGATTTCATCCACAAATGGCTAACCGTCGCCGCTGGCTGCCAGCCGGTGCCCGAACCAGCGTGGGGCGAGGGCATCCACGCCGGCACCGGCTGCGACATATCCATGTCTTGCATGTCCATGTCCGGCGTGTCTGTCTTTTGTTGCGTCTGATCTTGCTTGGGCTGCGTTTGCAGGCGGCTCGTATGAACGTCTTGAACGGCTTCCTGCGCTCCAGCGAAAGCTGCCCACGAGTTGATTATGAAGAAACACAAAATCAGCGCCCGCATGTCACATTCCTCATGCACTTAAGATTCACGCGTGAGAAATAAGGCTCTTGAACGGTGCAATGGAAAACCTGTGCAGAGGAGGAAGACTAGATCGGGAATTTGTATCCGAACTTCATCGCTTCGCCCTTACGACCCGGTGATCTTCACGCGTATTTCTTCCGGCAGGCGCTCGCGGATCTCCGCCGGCAGCCGGTCATGCACATGGCGCGCCCCTAGCTTGGCCACATCCACCATCACCATGGGCGCTGGAGTCGCCACGGCAACAATCAGCCAGATCAGCGCCGAGAGTGCGAAGCCCGCCAGCGCGCCCACCTCCAGCCAGAAAGCGTGGCGCGGTCCAAAATACCGGATCACAGCAAACGCCAGCAAAAACACGGCGGCCGATGCCGAAGCCAGCACAATCAGTGAAATGTCGATGATGCGGTGCACTTTCTGGCGGCTGCGGCAGTGCTCGCAACTCGCAAAATGCAACTCGTAGTCCCCGCGCATCTCCGGAGCGAGGCCGGAAATGTCGTAGCGCCATCCCGCAAGGATTTTCCCTACGATCGGTTCAACACACTCGCTCATAAAAGGTTACAGCCGGATGGGTGCGAGAGCTTCCGTCTGGGTCGCCAACAGCACACGGTTGTGCCACAGCCCCTGACGAGCGCCGAGCGCCTGTTCTGCCGCCGCTCGCGCGATTTCGGGATGGTTATTCTGTTCAGATAAATGCGCCAAAACCAAGTATTCGGCTTCTCCATCATAGTCGCTGGAGAAGAATTCCGCGAGGGCGTCATTCGACAGGTGCCCCACCCGGCTCATCACCCGCTGCTTCACCGACCACGGATAAGGTCCCGAACGCAGCATCTCCACATCGTGATTCGATTCCATCACCAGCACGCCGCAGCCGCGCAGATGGTCGCGCACGCTCGCCGGCATGTAGCCCAGGTCGGTCGCGAAGCCGATCTTGATGCCTTCCGCGCGGAATGTGAAGCCCACGGGATCGGCCGCGTCGTGAGGAATCGTAAACGGCATGACCTCAATATCGCCCACGCAAAAGCCACGGCCGGCGGAGAAATGCTCCGTCTTCGGCAACTCGGGAATCGCGCCCTTTTCGTCATGATCGCGCACCGCCCGGCTCCAGGCATGATGGGTCAGCGCGGTCAGGAAGACCGGAACGTTCAGCTTTGTTGCCAGCCGCTGCAAGCCGGCAACATGGTCTGAGTGTTCGTGGGTAATCACGATGGCGGAAATTTCCTCGGCGCGCTCGCCCAAGGCCCGCAGCCGCTTGAAAGTTTCGCGGCCGGAAAGGCCGGCATCCACCAGAATGCGCGTCGAACTGGTCGCCACCAGCGAGCAGTTCCCACGACTGCCGCTAGCAAGCACCGACACAGACACTCCCATAGCCGTAGCTTACCCCTCCCGGGTGTGGAAACGGGAACAGTTTTTCAGCGCCGGTACCTTTGGTGGGGACACCCATGGCGGGCGCTCTGCGTGAACGGTTCCAGACAAGCCCGCGGATTGCGGCAGGGGTTAGATCGCAGCTTTCACTCGCGGCGGCCGGCCCACCAGAATATCGGCGATGCGTTCTCCGGCGTGTCCATCCCAAAGGGGCGGCACAGCTCCCTTCTTGGCTTTCCCGCTGAGCACTCGCGACAATTCGGTGCGCAGCTTTTCCGGATCGCGGCCTACTAAAACGTTCGTCCCCATGGAAACCGTAATCGGGCGCTCGGTATTCTCGCGCACCGTGAGACAAGGGACGCCGAGATAGGTGGTCTCTTCCTGAATGCCTCCCGAATCGGTGATTACCACCGTCGCGCGCGATTGCAACCCCAGAAAATCGACATAAGGAAGAGGATCGAGCACGCGCAGTTGCCCGGCACTTAATCCAAAATCGTCGATTCGTTTGCGGGTTCTCGGATGGGCTGGAAAAATCACCGCCAAATCCCGGTTCACGTCGAGCAGCGACTCCAAGATTCCCTTCAGCGTCGCACTATCGTCGACGTTGGCTGGACGGTGCAGCGTGACCAAGGCATAGCGCTCCGGCAGACCCTCTTTGCTCGTCTTTCGCGCCAGCGGCAACAGGCGAACGAGCGAATCGATCATGACGTTGCCGACGCGGAAGATCTTCTCCGCCGGAATTCCCTCTCGCCGAAGATTCTCATCCCCGTCCTCCGAGGGCGTGAATAGCATGTCGGCAAGCTGATCGGTCACCAGGCGGTTGATCTCCTCGGGCATGGTTCGATCGAAGGAGCGCAGTCCAGCTTCGACGTGGCCGACTTGAACGCCCAGCTTGGCGCAAACCAGCACGGTCGCGACCGTCGAGTTCACATCTCCATACACCAGGACCAGGTCCGGCTGGCGTTCGAGCACGACCGGTTCCATCCGGATCATGATCTCCGCCGTCTGCTTGGCGTGCGTACCCGAACCGACCGCGAGGTTCACATCGGGGGCCGGTATGCCCAGTTGCTGGAAGAACACATCGGACATATTGACGTCGTAGTGCTGGCCAGTGTGAACGAGGGTCTGCACCACATTTTCCCGCCCCTTCAGGGCATTCAGAACGGGAGCGACCTTCATGAAGTTGGGACGAGCTCCGACGATGTGAAATAGGTTCACGGATTCTCCATTAATGCGAATAACAAGCTTAATCGATTCGAGGAGCAGAGAAGAAGCGGAATCAGCGGATAAGCGGGTGCGCGCTCGACGCCGGAAGCTCGGTTCTGCGCAGCGCCCAGATCAGCGCGCCCACCGCAACTACCGCGATTCCAAAGAAGAGAATCCCTCCGTTGTGATGGAGTTTCCCGTCGAGGAATCCAGGGTCGACGCGAGTGCCGAGCTCCGCGATGGTGAAGATGCGGAGTCCGTTCTTGGCCACGGACAACGGAATCGCCGCCAGAACCAGCAGAGCCTTCCGCCACCATGAGCGCAGGAATAGATGAGCGAAAACCATGGTGGTGACGACCAGCATCAGACTGGATCGTATGCTGCTGCATTCGAGGCTAACTTCGATATCGAGGTTCGGAATCGACAGCATGATTCCATCCTGCGTCACCGGAACCCTAGCCGCCCGAAACATGATTCGCGCCGCTAGCGCCGACTGCTGCTGCAAGAATTCGATTATGCGGCTCAGAGCAAAGTCAGGAATCGGCACCATTAAGAAGAGAAAGCAGAGAGGAAACAGAAACCAACGAAACGTTCTTGCTCCGAAACACAATAGGACGCTGGCGAGCCACCACGTCACCAGGGCGAACATGGCCAGCGATAATTGGACATCGCCGGCCGTGGCGCCCATCCCCCATCTTGCATAACCGCCGATCACCAACGCCAGAGCCAGCAGAGCTGCGCCGATGCGAGGGCTCGGCTGCGGACGGACCCTTAGCGCTTTCGAATCCATGTATTTCGAGTCGAGGTAAATAAGCGCAGCACTCAGGGGGAAAATCAGAAGGATGTGAGTGTAGGCATCGTTGGCCAGCGCCAGTTCCAACGTGACGACCAGAGAATGCCACCAGAACACGATGGACACGGCGCACAAAAAAGCGAAGGCCAGAGCTTGGGTTCGTTTTGTCATGTCATGCTTTGAGTTCTGGGTTTCAGATTTCCATTACTGCCCGATACTAACGCCGTTCGGAGGTGACGCGAATGCCGGCAACGCTGGATCGACCATATTTGGGCGCTTGGCCACAACCGTTTCTAGTGCCGCGGTTGCTGAGCTGAATCGATTGCCCCATGCCCGGGTTCAGAAAAGGGCGCGTGGTGGACTTTTTCTTCGAACATGTTCCGGTCGGCGAGGTCGAGCACCTCGTCGAGCGTCTTACCGTCGGTCCATTCCGCTTTGCCGATACTGAGGCTTACCGTAAAGTTGTCGAGACTGCTCGACTGATTCCATTCGTCCAGGGAAGTCTGAATCCGATTTACCACAGTCGCGGCGCCGTCTGCGTGGGTGTTCGACAGCGCGACCAGGAACTCGTCGCCTCCGTAACGAATGGCAGCGTCCGTGCCTCGGATCGAGCCCTTGAGCAACGTGGCAATCTCGGTAAGAACAAAGTCACCGGTCAGGTGGCCAAATCGAGTATTGACCTGTTTGAATCGGTCCAGGTCAATCAGCAGAAAGGTGAGCGGGGTTCCCATGCGCCTGGCTTGGCCGATGAACCGCCCGGCCAGTTCTTCGAGCGAACGGCGATTGTAGATTTCAGTCAGCGGGTCGGTAAAAGACTGGAGGCGAATCAGCTCATTCTGCATCGCTGTCGAGATCGTCTTCTGCCGCAATTGCCGAAATTCGATGCGCCGGGAAACGATGTAGGTATTGGCAAGGGTTAGCAGCACGAGCAGACCGCATGCCAGTTCCCTCGACACGGTGATCTCAAAATGCAGGCTGCCGGAGTTGAGGAAGGCGGCGGGCAACAGGACGGCAAGCAGCCCGGCTCCCACCAGGATTCCGGTAGCCGTCACAATCAGCCACAATTCCCAGTCGCGCTTCTCCAGCGTTCTCAGTTCCCGATTGACATTGGCCAAGACGCTGTCGCAATCATGGCCGTGGCGTGCGGGTTGGGTTGAGTTTTCCACGGGTTGATTCCGGAAGCGAGGTTCGCGGGTGATCCGCAAGCCCCTTTCAGGCCGGGACTCTTCGTGGACAGGAGACGCGAGTTCTCCCGCATACACGGCGTCGGCCGGCGCCGCCGACAATTCTTCCGTTCGCGGGCTCAGAGTGCGAAGCCCGGGTTGCGGTTCAGGTTGTCCGCCCTTCGGCATAGCCAAGTCGCCCCCCGCGCGAAAAGGCCCCGATCCTATTGCAAAAGTCTACCTTGGCAATTTCGGGCTGGGAATGTTACGACGGTAATGGGCCGCTAGGGCGTCGCTATGGGCACTTCATGCTGCTCAATGGCCCCTTAAATCATCAAGCCCGAGGCAAGGCACTGTTCCCACTTCCGCTAACCTGGCGCGCAATACGTCCGGCGCAGACCGACAACCCTGGACCAAGAGACGTGATCCTGCTCACAGAAAAAGGAACGCCGCCGGATAGAACATGGAGCGCGGAGTATTGCACGCAGTCCAACAACGCCGCAGCAGGAGCAATCTTGCCAACTGCTGAGGTCGATGAGAGAGCAGAATGCGTCCTGTCAAAATGACAACGTTGCGCCGGTCTTCGCAGATCGTCTTCTTTCTATTGTTTCTGTTTCTTCTTCTGCACACCGAATTCCGAGGATCGCTGCAGGCGGCCGGAAACGAAATCCGGCTTCCCTATCCGATCCGCTGGTTCTTCGAGATCGATCCGCTGGTGGCAGTTTCGAATGTGCTCTCCAGTCGCGCGCTGTATCGCGGGCTGCTATGGAGCCTGATGATTCTGATTCCAACCATGTTTCTCGGGCGCTTCTTCTGCGGATGGATTTGCCCGCTGGGCTCGATCCATCACTTCTTCGGCAGCCTGCGATCGGAGCGCAAGCGCGGTAAACAGTTGATTGAGTCGAACCGGTACAAGCGCTGGCAGACCACGAAGTACTACCTCCTGTTCGGGTTCCTGGTGGCCGCTCTGATGGGGACTGGTGTCGTTGGGTGGATGGACCCTCTCTCGCTGCTGGTGCGCTCGCTGGGGTTGTCGATCCTGCCGGGAACGAGCTATGCCTTGCGCGCGGTCCTGCACAGTCTGGAGGCCAGCCGATACGGCCTGGAAGGCAGCCGATTCGGGCCGGTGCAAAGCGTGGGCAGTGTATTGCACTTTATTTTCGGATGGCTGCTGCTCCTCAGCTTAAAGCAGCCCTACTTCAGGCAAGGCATCTGGCTGGGCGCGATCTTTGTTTTTCTTTTGGCACTCAATTTTCGTGTGACGCGGTTCTGGTGCCGCGCTCTTTGCCCGCTCGGCGCGCTTCTGGGCATCGCGTCGCGCTGGGCAGTTCTTGGACTGGTGAAAAACCCGGAGCACTGCAAAGACTGCAACCGCTGCTTGTTGCACTGCCAGGGCGGTGACGATCCAATCGGCGGCGTTCCATGGCGTCAACCGGAGTGCCATCTCTGCCTCAATTGTGTGGGTGAGTGTCCCGAGCATGGCTTGCAGTTCAAGTTTTTTTATAAACAAGACGTCGCGGGCGTAAACCTCCAGCGGCGCAAAGTGCTTACGTCACTGGGCGCGGGAGCGGCTCTGGTTCCGTTGATGCGGGCGACACCGGGGTTTGCAACCGAGCACCACGAACGATTGCTGCGGCCACCCGGAGCCCTCGACGAGGGATATTTCCTCTCACGCTGCATACGGTGCGGGGAGTGCATGAAGGCTTGTCCCAACAACGCGTTGCATCCCGCCTGGAACGAGGCGGGGGTGGAAGGTTTGTGGACGCCGGTCATGATTCCACGGATTGGCTACTGCGAAACCAGTTGTGTGCTCTGCTCGCAGGTGTGTCCCACGGGCGCGATTTGGGAGATCACATCGAAAGAAAAGGGCTGGGCGTCGAGCGCGATTCAGGACGCCAAGCCGATCCGGTTGGGTACGGCGTTCTACGACCGCGGCCGATGCCTGCCTTGGGCCATGGCGACCGAGTGCATTGTTTGCGAGGAGTGGTGTCCCACATCGCCCAAGGCGATTTACCTGCAGCCTGCCGAGGTGGTGGATGCGGAAGGCAACGTCAAGCAACTGAAGCAACCGTATCTCGATCCTGCACGTTGTGTCGGCTGTGGCGCTTGCGAATATGCCTGCCCGCTCCAGGATCGGCCCGCCGTCTACGTCACCAGCATTGGCGAAAGCCGCTCCCGAACCAACCAGATCCTGCTTAGCCGGAGTAAGGAGACGGCAGAGTGATCGCGAATTTCACGATTTGGCGCGGTAGCTTTCTGATTGGCCTGTGTTTGGCGGTTCTCGGGATTGCCGGCTGCCACCGGCGCTCGGAGAATTCCGCCTCGCCGTTCCCTGCTTCCAATGAGGCTGCCGGATGGGCGAGAACGGGCGACATCCGCACCTTTGCGGCTGCCAACCTGTGGAATTACATCGACGGCGAGGCTGAGCGGTACCTGAAGGCGGGCGTGCAAAGCGTGTCCACCGCCGACTACAGGTTTCACGACAAGTCCGATGCAGTGGTCGACCTCTACATCATGGGGAGCGCGGCCGGCGCTGAAAAGATTTTCGAATCCGAGCCGGCGGCGAATGCGGACACTCCTCGCCTGGGAGACGCCGCTCGGCTCTACAGCCAAAGCCTGGTTTTCCGCAAAGGGCCTTATCTGGTGCGAATTACCGCCTATGAGGATTCAACGGAAACTAAGCCAGCTCTTTTGGGGTTGGCGCGCTCCATAGAGCAGCGGCTCGCAAAGTGAGCGATCGCAAGATGTGTGCTGCTGGTCACTGAAAACGCAGGCCGATTGGAGTATGGATAATTAGTGCCGCGACGGCGTCGATCCAGGCGTGCTGGTGGAGCGCCGGGCGCCCCCGCCCAGTTGGACGGGCGAGACGCCCGTCCCTCCACCGTATAGGTAATCGCGCAATCACGGCGCTAGCATAGCGCTGCGCGTAGATTGTCCGAACTGAGAACGCTTATGGACCACGGGAGCAACAGGAGCCGGCGGGATTTCCTGAAGAACTGCCTGGCTGGTGGTGTCATCCTCGGCACGCGCGGTAAGGCGGCGTTGCTTGGAGCCGCGGAACACACCACACTGCCCCTGAAATCGAGGGTCGCCGTCGCGCGCGATCCGATGCTGCGCGGCAGCGGGACCGCCGTGGATTCTGGCCGGATTCTGAGCCTGCTCGATCGTGCCATGCAAACTCTCTTCGAGCTCGATCGTCCGGCCGAGCCGTGGAAAAAGCTGGTTCGTCCCGGGGAAAAAGTGGGCATCAAGGTAAATGCGCTCGGGGGACGGGGATTGTCCAGTAATGTTTCGCTGGTCGAAGCCATTTGCGAACGACTGCAGGAGGCGGGGATCAGACCCAGCGATATCGTGATTTGGGATCGCGACACCGACGAAATGGGGCATGTTGGTTTCCATGTTGTTACTGACGGAAACCGGGTGCAATGCTTTGGCACCGACCGCGTGGGATACGAAAACGAACTGGCGGCGTATGGCAGCGTGGGCAGCCGGCTCTCGAAGATTCTGACCGAGCGCTGCGATGTGCTCATCAATGTGCCGGTGCTGAAAGATCACGATGGCGCCGGCGTCACCATTGCGTTGAAGAACATGTATGGCGTGATTCATAATCCCAACAAATATCACCCCAACGGGTGCAATCCATATATTGCGGACCTGAATATGCTGCCGGCGATCCGGACAAAGATGCGTTTGACCATCTGTGATGCGACGATGGCCTGCTTTGAAGGTGGGCCGGGATACAAGCCGCAATACAGTTGGAAAGAAAATGCCGTGATCGCTTCGCAGGATCCGGTGGCACTCGACTATGCCGGCTGGCGCATCATCGAGCGCAAGCGCGCCGAAAAGGGACTGAAGACGCTCGAAGCAGATGGCCGAGCGCCTCGCTACATCGCAACGGCGGCGGACGCGCAACATCGATTGGGCACGAACGATCCGCAACGAATCGCGCTGGTTGAGGTGTAGACGAGTAACGTGTAAACGACGGCGCGATTGAGGTTCGAAATGCCTCACCCTGTGGATGTGGGTGCCGATGCCGAACGAGATCCCAAGCCTATGGCCCTCCCCGCGTCCGCGCTTGATCGCCGCTCGTTCTTGAAATATGCAGCCATGGCCGGAGCAGCGGCCGGAGCAACCTGCGGCCTCAGCCGTCTCGCTCTGCCCTTCCCCGCTATGGCATGGCCGGCCCAGCCAGCGCAGGACGATTCGCGATTCACCGTCGAAGCCAGGTTCTACGAGAAACTTCCGAACAAGAAAGTGAAGTGCAAGTTGTGCCCGCGCGAATGCACGGTGGGAGACCGGGAGCGCGGGTATTGCGGCGTGCGCGAGAATCGTGGGGGAATCTACCACTCGCTGGTGCACTCGCGGGTGTGCGCGGCGCACGTTGACCCGGTCGAGAAGAAGCCGTTGTTTCATTACCTGCCGGGGACGCTGGCGTTCTCGATCGCGACGGCCGGCTGTAATGTGAACTGCAAGTTCTGCCAGAACTGGGATATCTCGCAAGTCCGCCCAGAACAGGTTCCCGCCGAGTATGCGCCTCCAAAAGCGGTTGCCGAGATGGCAAAGCAGAACCGCTGTCCGACGATCGCTTACACCTACAGCGAGCCGGTAATCTTCAGCGAGTTCGTCATCGATGCCGCCGATGCTGGACACGAAGCTGGCGTCCGCAGCGTTGTCGTGTCGAATGGCTACATCCAGAACGAAGCATTGAAAACAGCGTATGGAAGGATGGACGCGGTCAAGATCGATCTGAAAGCGTTCACGGAATCGTATTACCGGGATGTCGTTACCGCGGAGTTGAAGCCGGTGCTGGAAACGCTGGTCGCGCTGAAAAAGATGGGTAAGTGGACCGAGGTCGTGTATTTAGTGATACCCACGCTCAACGATAGCGACGCCGAGTTTCAGGGCCTGGCACGATGGATTAAGACGAACCTGGGCGTGGATGTGCCCTTACACTTTACGCAATTTCATCCGGAATATCTTTTGAAGAACCTGCCCATCACGCCCATTCCAACCTTGGAGCGGGCCAAGGCGATTGCCGATGCCGAGGGGTTGCACTACGTGTACGTCGGCAATGTGCCGGGACATCCAGCACAAAATACTTATTGCCCTAAGTGCCGCCGCATGGTGGTGGAACGCGTGGGGTTCACGGCGAGTCAGATGCTCATCCGCAAGGGCGCTTGTCCTTTCTGCAGCCAGGCGATCCCGGGCATTTGGCACGCATAAGCGCGGAGGAGGGTTTTGCGTATGAGTCTTTCTCGTATGAATCTGGGAATGCGGTTCAGAATCTGTTCGGCGACGGTCTTGTTCCTCGCGGCTTTTTTGGTTGCGGCGCCGCAGTCTTGCATGGCCGGCAATACGCAGGCGGTAAGGCAGGCGGGAGTCGCCGGCGGCTTCTATCCGTCCGACCCCAAGGCGCTCACGGCCATGATCGACGACCTGCTGGCGCGCGCTGCTTCATCGCAGCCGTCGATCGACGATCCGATTCTCGCCGTCGTCGCGCCACACGCGGGTTATCAGTACTCCGGCCCGGTGGCTGCCTACACCTACGCGGCGCTGAAGGGACGCAAGTTCTCGCGGGTGGTGGTGATCGCGCCATCCCATTTCGAATATTTTGATTTCACCTCGGTCTACGATGGCGACGCCTACGCCACTCCGCTCGGCGAGGTGCGTGTGGACAAGGCGTTCGCTGCGCAGTTGGCGAAAATGAGCCCGACCATCCAACTCTCGAGTCGCGGACACACTCCCACCAAAGAGGGCGCCGAACACGCGATCGAAGTGCAGTTGCCATGGCTGCAACGTGTGTTGGGAGATTTTGAGCTGGTGCCGATCGTCATGGGAGAGCAGAGCTACGAAAACAGCCGCGCTCTGGGCGTGGCCCTGGCAAAGCTGATTCAGGGACAAGACACGCTGATCGTAGCCAGTTCCGATTTGTCGCACTATCACCCCTACGATGACGCGGTGAAAATCGACCATAAAACGCTGAACGCGCTCCAGGAGTGGGACTACTTCAGCATGTCGAACAACTTCCAGGCGCGCATCTGGGAAGCCTGCGGCGGCGCGCCCATTGTCGCAGCCATGATTGCCGCGGAACGAATGGGAGCGAATGAGGCCCGAGTGCTGAAATACGCCAACACCGGCGACGTCACCAGAGACCACTCGCGCGTCGTCGGTTACAGTGCCGATGTCTTCTTGAAGACGCAAGGCGGAAAGCCAGTCGGGAAGCCATTTTCGCTGACCGGGCATGAGAAAAGTGAACTCCTGGCCTTGGCCCGCAAGTCGGTTGAGCACGCTGTACGGGAAGGAAAGCCTTACGAAGCAGCTGCAAGTTCGAGCGAGTTGCTGAATCAGGAGCGCGGCGCGTTTGTAACGCTGAAAAAAGCGGGGGAATTGCGCGGCTGCATTGGATACACGTCCTCGTTGAAGCCCTTATACCTGACCGTCCGCGACACGGCCACATTCGCCGCTCTGCGTGACCCTCGTTTCCAACCAGTATCAGCCTCGGAATTGCCGCAGCTCGAATACGAAATCTCGGTGCTTTCTCCGCTGCGGCGCGTGCTCGATGTTCGACAGATCAAAGTCGGCCAGCACGGACTGCTGATGAAGAATGACACCCACGAGGGCCTCCTGCTTCCGCAGGTTCCGGTGGAACAAAAATGGGGCCGACCGCAGTTCCTCGAAGAAACCTGCGCCAAAGCTGGGATGCGCGCCGGTTGCTGGAAGGATGAGAACACAGACATCTTCGAGTTCACAGCCGTCGTGTTTGGAGACGGACAGCCCCAGGCGCTTACGCCCGAGACGCCCTTGACTCCAGGGCAACCCGCGCGGCCAGGAGCGCAGGAGCCAGGTTCACCGCCGCACTGAGCCATGCCGTTTTCCAGAAGCCGAACACTGGAATGAGGTAAGTGCTCAGCAGCAGGGCTCCCACACACCCACCGAACAGGTCGAGGGCATAAAGTACTCCTATGCCTGTGCCCACGCTCGCTTTCGGACTGCTGTCGCCAAGGTACATTTCCGTGGCGACGGGGAATTGATAGCCACCTAGCATTCCGCCCAGGACGGCTAACGCGGGAAAAATAAACTGCACTGTCAGCAACGTCGCGGTTCCGCTGGAGGTTTGCGATAGCAGGCGAACCAGGAAGATCAGCGCGGGCCCCGAAAGAGCGAGAAAGAACTGAATGACAGCAATGGCTCGGAATGGCGAGGACGCTGGCACTGTTACTAGTGATGGCAAATGCCCGCTGGAGCGGACGCTGCGAATACCCAGCCAAGTCCCAAGAGCGATGCCCGCCATAAACATGGCGATCAAAATTGCGAGCTGATGGTACACGTATCCATAGACAGACTGAAACGCCAGCAGCAAAAAGATCTGGAGAGACATCAGGGTGAAACCGGTTGCCGCCATGCAGAAGGCCGCGGAAGCACGGGCGCCTCTCTCGCGAGCGGGCACATACGCCAGAAGGACCGCCAACAACAACAGAACAGCAAGGGTGCCTACGACAATGCGAGTGAAAGCGATGTGCGCCGCGGCCTGGAACCAGTGGGAGTAGCCCAGCTTGAATTGCGCGCTCCAGAGCACAATGTCGAAGTAATACGCGATCGGCGCGAAATCGCGATTGACGGGCGTGGCGGGCAGCGGACGCAGCATGTCGCGAACCTGCGCCATGCGATCCGGCATCATGCGAAACGGGATGAAATATTCCCGCACATATAAAGTCTGCAAATTCCGCGCTTTCAGCCTGGAAATCAGCAGTTGCGGATCGTCGCTTAGGAGACCGGGCTGCAGCGCGCCAAAAAAGTGGATGGTCTCGCCGGGAATTTCATCCACATAGGGAAAGACTTCGCGCAACGTGCGATGAATGCAGCGAAGAAACTCGGCGCGTTCCGGGCTGATGTAATCCTCCGACGCGCGCAGTTGCAGGGCGAGCAGTCCTCCCGTCGCCAGATGTTCGCTGGCGGAGCGAAAGAACTCGGCAGTGTAGAAGCGGTTCAACTGCGCGGTTTGCGGGTCGGGCAGATCGAGAATGATCACGTCAAATTGGTCGCGAGAGGTCTTGAGATAAAGGCGGCCGTCGGCGTAATGGAGATGAACGCGAGGATCTTGAGTGAGACCGACGGTGGCAAAAGGAGCAGACTGCGCGGGGAAGAACTGCCTCGTTATGTCGATGAGCATGGGATCGAGCTCCACATAGTCGACGCGCTCGACCGTCGGATGCTTCAGGACTTGAACCACACTGCCGTTCGCGCCGCCACCGATGAGCAGAATTTTTTTCGGCGCAGGATGCTCCAGCAGCGCGTAATGGACCGCTTCTTCGGCGGCAGCCTCGTCGGGCACACTGGCCAGGATTACACCGTTGTCGTAGATGCTGCGAATACTGCCCGTCTCGATGACGGCCAAGTTGCCATAGATCGAGTTACGGGATTCCAATAAGTGAAATCCCCGCCACAGGCGTGCCTGCGAAGACCTGGCCCACACAGGCGCAACATAGATAAGAAGAGGGACCGCCACACATAGTCCACCCAAAGCGACTGCCACAACTGGCTTGCGGCCTGCTCCGAACAATAGGATTGCAGCCATGCATAGGTTTAAGAGCGCGACGACGGTGGCGATCTGGAAGGATTCAAGAAAGCGCAGCAACACGACGCTGGCCACGATCCCGCCCAAGCCCGAGCCAGCGGCCTCAAACAAGTACGCCGAACTGGACGCGAGAGAAGTGGAGACGCCGCGCTCAACCCCACGCGTTTCTCCGTACATTTGTCTGTACATCCGGGTAGCTACGACGAACAGGCACCCAGAGAGGACGCAAAACACACTGAGGCAAATAAGAGAGATGAGCAGCATCGGCACGGGACCGGCTAGTTCGCCCGGTACCGTCTGGAAAAAGCCTTTGGACGCGCGTACCGCCCAGACCGTGGGCAACAAGCTCACTCCCAGCAGGCATTCGAGCACCGCAACTGCCTTGCGAGCGTTGGTTCGACGGGGTACGAACCGGCTGCCCAGACTGCTTCCAGCGGCAGTCCACAAAAGCCACGTGGCCAGCATGATTCCCATCGAGATCTCATTCCCGTTGAAAACGACAATGAGTTCTCGCATGAGAACGATCTGGCCGATGACGGCGGTGAATCCAAGCAGGGCTAGAGCTGCCCTTGTGCCGAACCTTATCCCAGATGCGGGGAGCGACGAACTCGAGGCTGTGAGGAGCGCCACAGACAATCCCACCGGAGAAGAATTAGAATTTACTTTCTTTTGAAAAGCAAAGGCAGGAAACAAGTATGCCGCCCACTGAGAGCACAGTACTAAGTCGTCGCGAGGCGCTCATCAAACTGCTCCGCCTCGGTGGAGTTTCCGCGGGCGCCGCCGGCTTGGGATTCTGGCTCAGCGAGCACAGCTCTCGGCCCGTGGCCGCCCTGGCAATGAATCTCAAGCGCAGTCATGCCATTGCGGCGGATCTGAGTTTGCCCGAGATGGCGATCATACAAGGAGACGATCCCGCACAGCTGGCCCGGTCCGCGATCGAGGAACTGGGCGGCATGCGCCGCTTCGTTTCGCGGACCGACATCGTTCTCGTCAAACCGAACATCGCTTGGGACCGCACTCCGGAGCAGGCGGCAAATACAAATCCTGCGGTGGTCGCCGAAGTCGTACAGCAGTGCCTGAATGCGGGAGCGAAGCGGGTCATTGTGACGGACGTTAGCTGCAACGATCCGCGCCGGTGCTTCGAACGGTCCGGCATCGCGGAGGCGGCGCGCCGCGCGGGCGCGGAGATTATTCTTCCCGATCCTGCCCGCTTCAAAGACGTGAACCTCGAGGGCAGTGTTCTGAGCAATTGGCCGGTTTTCGATCCCTTCCTGAATGCCGACAAGATCATCAACATCCCGATCGCCAAGCACCACAGCCTTTCCGGCACCACGCTGGGCATGAAGAATTGGTACGGCATTCTGGGTGGTCCCCGTCATCAGCTGCATCAGAAGATCCACGAGAGTCTCGTCGACCTCGCCGACTTCGTGCGCCCAACTCTAACCATGATCGATTGTTATCGCGTGCTCATACGGAACGGCCCGACCGGCGGCAACCTCGAAGATGTCCTGCTCAAGAAGACGATGGTGGCCGGCACCGATCCCGTGGCGCTCGACGCTTACGTCGCCAAAGCCTACTGGAATCTGGACGTCTCAGCGCTGCCTTATCTGCAAATGGCAGCGAAGCGCGGCTTGGGAACGTATGAGTTCGAGAAGGTACGCACACGCACGAAGCAGCTGTCATGACCCTGCAGAGGCTGCGAAGAAAATTGAATTAGTTGGCGAAGCGGCTAATTCGAATGCTCACAAATCACAATTACTCTTCTTCCTGCGCTGTACAATACCTTTTCCTGGAAATCCGATAACGAAAATGCTTATAAAAACGGGGTAGAGCAATGCCCGAGTCGATTGACTGGCCGCCGGTTCATCCGCCGCGGCGGCGCCGTACCTTCCTTTTCATTTTCGTCGTCCTTGCCGCTATCTTCTTCGGCGGACGAACGGCGTTGTCATATTACGTGGACGCGCTCTGGTTCGGGTCGCTCGGCTATGGGGGCGTGTTCTGGAAAACACTGGGCTTGCAGTGGGGAATCTTCACGGCGTTCACAGCAGCCACATTTCTCATCCTGTTCGGATCGTTCCTGGCGCTGAAGCGGGCGCATCTCCCTGATTTGCCGAGCGGCCACACGATTTTCATCGGCGGACAGCCGTTGAAGCTGCCGGTCGAGCCGGTCCTGCGCCTGATCGCGCTCGGCATTTCGCTGGTGATTGCCGCTGCCACCGGCGCGAGCATGATGGTGGAGTGGCCGACGCTCGCTCTGTTTTGGTACTCACCCCACGCCACGGGTGGCGCCGGCGTCGTTGATCCGATCTTTGGCAAGCCGCTGAACTTCTTTCTGTTCGCTCTGCCCGCGTGGCAGCTCATCGCCGGCTGGCTGCTTACGCTAGCTGTGATTACCTGCATACTCGCCGCTTTCTTCATCCTCATCACGGGCGGGAGCCGAGTGATCGCCGGGCGTCTGAGCCGCTACGTCGCGCTACCCTGGCGCGGGCTCTCCATTACGTTTGCGTTCCTGCTGCTGATCGTCGCGATGCGTGTCTATATCGGCCGATTCGAATTATTACTTGAAGATCACACCATCTTCGGAGGCGTAACCTACACCGACGCGCACATTACGCTGACCGGGATGCTCATTGTCTGCGCGGCACTGGTTCTCGGCGCGGTGGTCGCAGCCGTCAACGCGGTGCGGACGCCGCGCGGACGCTGGCTGGTCGCGGCGATCCTTCCCTCCGTGGTCTGTTATATCGCTCTTCAAGTAGTGGCCTGGTACGTCAGCAGCTTTATTGTTAAACCCAACGAGTTGGTTCGCGAGAAGCCTTACATTGTCTACAACACCGCGTTGACGCGGCAGGCCTACGGATTGAACCGGGTCTCGCAGCGCGAGTTTCCCGCGGAGACGACCGTCGACGCGGCCGAACCCGCGAACAATCAGGCTACGCTACAGAACATACGGCTGTGGGACTGGCGCGCACTTCAGGACACGCTGCGCCAGATTCAGGAAATCCGCACCTACTACGACTTCCCCGACATCGATATCGATCGATATGACATCGACGGCACAAATCACGAGGTGATGCTTGCCGCGCGCGAGTTGAACGTCGATAAGCTCCCGGAGAGCAGCCGCAACTGGATTAACGACAAGCTGATCTACACTCACGGCTATGGCATCACTATGAATCCGGTCAATGGATTCACGCCGGAAGGGCTGCCGACGCTCATGCTGAGCAATATGCCGGTCCAGAGCACGGTGCGTGGCCTGAGCGTGACGCGCCCGGAGATTTATTTCGGGGAGATGACCAATACCGACGTCTACGTGAAGACGCGGCAGAAGGAATTCAACTACCCGCAAGGCGCAAGCAACAGCCTCACGTCTTATGAAGGCAGCGGCGGCATCGTGCTCGGTGGTTTTCTGCGCCGGATCGTGATTGCGCTCGACCGCGACGACCTCGCCAAGCTGCCATTCAGCGATGACGTGACCCAGGATAGCCGGCTGCTGATGCGGCGCAACCTGCGCGATCGCGTCTCGGCACTGGCGCCGTTCCTTACTTATGATCCTGATCCTTACATCGTGCTCGGCGACGACGGCCGGTTGTCGTGGATCATGGATGCGTTCACGCTTTCCGACAGCTATCCGTACTCGACCCATTACCAGCTCGACAACAATTCCATCAACTACATGCGGAACAGCGTCAAGGTTGTGATCGACGCCTACGATGGCACGACGACGTTTTACGTGTTCGACACCGAGGATCCGATCATCGCAGGCTACCGGCGCATCTTCCCGAGTCTGTTCAAGGATGCGTCCTTGATGCCACCCGGGTTGCGCAAGCACGTGCGATATCCGGAGATGCTGCTCAAACTGCAGGCGGAAGTGTACGGCCTCTATCACATGACCGATCCAGAAGCGTTTTACAACCGTGAGGATCTGTGGACGGTGGCCACCGAAGTCGGCATGAGCGAAGGCGGTCAGCAAGTCACGCAGGCGATGCAGCCGAACTTCGTTCTCATGAAACTGCCGGGCGAAACCGGCGAGGAGTTCGTGGAGATTCTGCCCTTCACGCCGGCCAACCGGAACAATCTGATTGGCTGGATTGCCGGGCGCAGCGACGGCGCCCAGTACGGCACATCGGTGGTCTACAATTTTCCCAAGACGAAGCTGGTCGACGGACCGCTGCAAATCGAAGCGCGCATCGATCAGAACGCGCAGCTTTCCGGACAATTGACGCTGTGGAATCAGCAGGGCTCGCACGTGCGGCGCGGGGCATTGCTGGTGATACCGACCGGGCGCGCGCTGTTGTATGCGGAGCCGATTTACCTGCAGGCCGAGCGCAGTCCGATGCCGGAGTTGCGTCTGGTCGTGCTCGCGCTGCAGGATAAGCTGGCGTACGGACCAAACTTCGAGTCGGCGATGGCGGCGCTTTTTGGCGGAGCGGCGTCGTCCCTGAGCGCCACTTCGACGAGCGCGGCGGCGGAGCCGGTGCGAGGCGCGCCGGGATCCAACGCGTCGCCCCAGACGTCAGCTCCACCTGCAGCGGACCTCAACGCGCTCATCGCCGAAGCCGCGAAAGACCTTGCCGACTACCAGCGTCTGACGGCGGAAGGCAAGCTTGGCGAGGCAGGACAGAAGCTGGAAGAGTTGAAGCGCGCGCTCGACAAGTTGAACGCGCGCCAAAGATAGTCGCGGCGGCGGCTCCGGACTGGTCCGCAATGACGGGGACACAGCCCAGGAACCGGTTTCGGTGCTCTCAGTTCTCTTCCTGTGGACGCATCCTTCCGGTGCGCAGATAACGGCTGTGCCAACTCAACGATTCGGTCAGCAGGTGCGGCGTATGTTTGCCGTACGACAGCCGCTCGGCCCGATTGAGATAGTCGAGGAGCAGAGGTTTGTAGTCTGGACTGGAGCAGTTTTCGATGATGACGTGCGCCCGTTGACGCGGCGAGAGTCCGCGTAAATCAGCCAGTCCGTGCTCGGTGACAATGACCTGCACGTCATGCTCGGTGTGGTCGACGTGCGAAACCATGGGGACGATGGTCGAGATGGTACCCTTCTGCGCGGTCGACGGGGCCATGAAGATGGAGAGATATCCGTTGCGGGCAAAGTCGCCGGACCCGCCAATGCCGTTCTGGATGCGCGATCCCATGATGTGCGTCGAGTTGACGTTGCCGTAAATGTCGGCCTCGATCATCCCGTTCATGGCGATCACGCCGAGGCGGCGAATGATGCCGGGATTATTGGAGATCTGCTGCGAGCGCAGAACGATGGATTCGCGGTAGCTGGCCATGTTGGCATTCACTTCGGTCGTCATGTCGGGGCCGAGCGAGAATGCTGTGGCCGACGCGGCGATTAACTTGCCCGACTTCAGCAGCCGAATCATACCGTCTTGAATGACCTCGGTGTAGGAAGTCAGCCCTTCAAAGGGGCCTTCCTCAAGCCCAAACAGCACCGCGTTGGCAATGTTGCCGACGCCGGATTGCAGGGGCAGCAGATTCGCGGGCATGCGGCCCTTCTTCACTTCCCAGCCGAGAAATTCCAGGATGTGGCCAGCGATGCGCTTGGAAGATGCATCGGGCGCTTTGAAGGCACTATTGCGGTCCGGAGAATCCGTGAGCACGATGGCGACGACTTTCTCCGGGGGAACTTCGAAATAAGGTATGCCAATACGCTGGCCAGTGCGCAGGAGTGGAATCGGTTTGCGATTCGGTGGCGGCTCGAGACCGTAGTAGATGTCGTGCATGCCCTCCAACGCCATCGGCTGCCACGAGTTGACCTCGAGGATCACGCGCTCCGCTTGATCGAGCCATGTCTTGTTGTTGCCGACCGATGAACTCGGCACCAGGCGTCCGTCCTCCAGGACAGCGGTGACTTCGATGAGCGCAACATCGAGCTTGCCGAGGAATCCATATTCAACGAACTGCGCGACATGGCTGAGGTGAATGTCCATGTACTCCATTTCGCCGGCGTTGATGCGCTTGCGAGTTTCCGGATCGGACTGATAGGGAAGGCGCAGATGGATGCCTCCCGCCATGGCGAGCGCTCCGTCGAGCTCTGGGCCGGTGGAAGCGCCGGTAAAGACACTGACCTGGAACTTTTCCCCGCGGAAGTTCGCTTCAGTAATTCGGCGCGCCAGTTCAACCGGAACTGCCTTGGGATAACCAGATCCGGTGAAGCCGCTCATGCCGACCTGGTCGCCGCACTTAATAAGAGCCGCCGCTTCGTCGGCGCTCATGATCTTCTGCGCCAAACTGGAATTCAAAACACGCGTATTGGGTGGAGAAATAATAGCCATGCACCAAACCTTTCCATAGAGAATGAACCATTTATTTTAACCGCCGCCAGTTTGACCCGTCTGTGAGCTTGATCACGATGGGAGGGACATCTAGTTTTTCCGCATGACGGGAGTGTGGCGAACACGCAGTGCCGCTGTCGATCTAAATCTCCTTGATCCCGGGAGCATCCGGCCGGACGGTGGTCTTCCACTCTATGGTTCTGGGCTGCGTCCCATTGGTCAGCACCAGCTTTTCGATCCGGAGTTCACCTTCAAGCAGTTCAATGCGGAGGGTCCGGGCATCCAGCACAATCGCGCCAAACCCGGAAGCCGTGGAAAAGAAGGCCTGGAATGGCCGGACACTTAGCCGGGGACCGAACCAGAGTGTCCGCTCGACGGCCGAGTAACGGAAGCCGGCCAACGCTCCCAGCAACGCATAACTGGCCATGGCGCGAGCGTAGTAGTTGCCACACTCGTATTCATTCCAGGGATTGCGAATCCGACCGTCGTAACGGCTGCGCAAAGCCTTGACGATGGTTAGTCCTTCCTTAACGAAACCTTCCGCAATGAGGTGCGAGGCCACCTGGTATTCAATGCCAGTGAAGACTTCGTCGGAATACATAAGAGACAACGTGGGCTTGCCGCCCCGCGGCCAACTGCACACCAGCAAACCTGGTTCATGTCCCATGGCAAAGCCTGGACGCTGCGCATTGGCATGTTGGCTGAGGTCGGTCTTGAAATTGTGCTTAAAGATGGCTTGCAGCGTCTGGCGCACATGTTCGCGAGCGAGCGGAATTTCGATCCCGTAGATTCGAGCCATCCAAGCGCCAATGACTCCGTCGGAGAGGCATCCACTTCCGTACTGATATTTCGGGCCTTCGCGCTTCAGCAGTTGCTGCATTTCGCTGCTGCGTTCATCGACCTGGGCAACCATGGTGGCAAAGGAAGTGTTCCGCAGGCCGAGGTATTGCACTTTCTGCTGGTAATACTCTCCATTGAAGAGTTGCTCTTCCATGAACCGCGCACAACGATGTGCCAGATCTCGATACAGTTTGGCATCTTCGGTTTCACCTACCGCTTCCGCCATTTGGGAGAACGCCAAGAGCGCGCCCAGATAAATGCTGGTGCACATGCCGTCCGGTCCCCAAAACTCGATGTCGTAAGTATTGTGATGGGGTTCAAACAATCCTCCCTGGCGATCGGGGTCCCAAGTGCGAATGCAGTAGTCCAGGCTGCGTTTGGCCAGGGGATACATTTTCTTGAGCCAGTCCGTGTCTCCGGAAATCTGCCAGTCGCGAAACACCTTCATGATTCCGCCCAACTGGCCGTCCGACGCAGCGTGGAAATCGTGTTCGACCGGGCCTTCGGGAAGCGCGGCGCGAAAGCTGACGTGACCGTTTTCATCCATGGAGCGGCCTAATTCGAGTTCTCGCAGAGTCCGCTCCAGTTGCGGATAAAGATGAGGAAACGCCTGCGCATAATTCCACACATGAGTGCAGGAGCCCTCGCAGCAGCCGGCATCGGGGAAGCATCCTTCCCAGCCCCACATGTCGCCATTCTCCAAACGGAGGACGGTGGGAGATTTAAGGATGGCGAGATTGGCGGAGACAGCGTCCAGCACATAGGGCGGCAGGGTGGAGGAGAACAGCGCTTCCTTGAAGGCCACCGTGCGTGCTCGCAATGAAGAGTAATTCTCTTCGACATAGAGAGCGACTTCGCGGGCGTCTTTCCAGACTGAGGCATAGTAGGGGCGCCACAGCGGAGACTTGCCTTCTGGAAACGAACGGCACCCGACATCGCCTTGGGCCTCAGGCAGGGGAAGGCCCCCAGCCTGTACGTAACAATTGGGAAAATGCCAGGCAATAAGGATGGGGTAAGTTCGCGATTCGCCCGGGGCTAATGCGCCTTCAAATAGAATCGAGCCGCCATTCCGTCCTTTGGCATCGATTTCATTGGATCCGTCGTTGACGGTGAATGTCCCCGTCGAGACTTCGCGCCAGAGCGCCGACAACGCGTCGAATTGGAATGCTGAACTTCGCAGCCACATGCCCTTGATCCTCGGCTTATTGCCGATGGCGATCAGGGAGGCGCTGCCATAACCTTCCGCGTTGGGCTTCTCCACATTGTGAAAAAACACGCCCCGGTTGGGGATCACGGTATTGCGGCTGGAAGATTCCTCTTCGCCGCATCCGGAAGCTAAGTGGGAAAGATGATAGGAGAATTCATACTCCACGGTCCGCGCTGAACGATTGTGAAGCGTGTATTCCAGAACGGCGCAGGGCAGCCCCGAGTTCTTGTCATCGAGCGGAATAAAGGGGTTCCAGGCCGTGAGCGTGACCTGCAATGGAAGCTTGGAGTCGCTGAGTTGGGCTTCTCCAAAGGGGTATTCTCCTTTGAACGTGCACTTTTCAAAACGCGGAAAGCCTTCGAACCCTCCCCGGACGTATCCCTGTCCCTGGAGCCCCTGGTCGTATATCTTGAAAACCGCGAAAGGTCCCTCGACCAACTTGGTAACCGGAGACGCGCCCTTGACATGGAGAATGGCGAAAGCAGCTTTGGAGGAAGTGTTGCCCTCGGGTAATGCCGTGGTTGAGGGACGATTCCAGATGGAAAAATCCTGCAACCCGCCATAGCCATTCAGGCAGATGCAACCGGCTCCGATCCCTCCCAGCGGCATCGCGACTTGGGTGGCTCGGTCGCCATTGAAAGTGCGCTGCGGTCCGTTCTGGAGGAGTTCTTCCAGTGAATACGGAGTCTCTTTCGAGCCAGAAACTTGGGGCGGGGTCGAGGGAGGATCCGAGGCGGGTGAATTGGTTTGAGTACCAGCCAAAGGGGCTGTCGCGGCCAAGGCTGCGGAGGAGGTTGTAACCAGGAACTCTCTGCGAGTGAACTTGTCGTTGAACGACATCGAACCCTCCGTTGAGAATCAGCGTCCTGGGCCAAAACTACTTGCTGTGGCTGCGAAGCCGCTCTCTTATCAGGAATAAAAAGAATAGAAAAGAAAAAAGAGGATAGCACGCGCGTCTCGACTCGAATCCGCGACCCGGTGCGAATCCCAGCCGCTGCGATTACCACACGTGGGTAGCGACGACGGTAGGAACAGAGGGGAAGCCCGAAATCACTTCGACATGCAGAACGATCTGAAGATTCTTCTGCTGCCATCCCGCGGGTAATCCGCGGAGCGCCTCCTGGAGGAGCGCTGAATTTGTCACCAAATCGGCGGCCGCTTCCGTGCCGTAATGAGAAATGCCGGTGATTTCGACGATGATGCTGTTCGTGCCCGGATAAAAGACACGCGACACAATCGCGTAATCTTCATCCAGTTCGGGGTCGTCGGGGTGGGTTTTGATCGTCCAATTGGTGAGAGTGCCATCTTGCGAAACCCCAAAGGGCCGGTGGGATAAATCGATGGAGTAACGAAAATGCTCTCCGATTTCATGCCACTGGGTATAGGAGAATCCCACAAGAACAGCCGGCGTCGTACGGAGATCGCGAAACGAGACGTCGTTTCCAATCCGAAGCTTGTAGGGCTCTCCCATCTTGCCGAACATTTCGGCGATTTGGGTTGCGGAGTTGACGTCGCTGACGGCCACAAATCGGTTAGGGATCAGGACAAAATCTTCAGAACGGGTGGGTGGCTCGCTGCCAGGATTTCGAACGGCAGAGTACACGGGCACAGGCGCAGTACACACAAACACGGCCTTGTGGCTCTGAAAGACCGGGGACCAGAATTGGTCGAGGGAATCCGCCGCGGGATGCGGGCGCAACCAGAAGAATGTTGCCAAGGCCGAAGCTAGAAGAACCGCACCCAACGTGGTCCAGAATAATGGCGAGCGCACCCAAGACTTCGCCGGGGCACGCTGCTCGGCGCGTTTGAGGAGGCGGAACTCGGGAATGTAGGTTCCCGGAGGAAGTTCAATCAATACCCTGGCATCAGCCGGCTGACTCAGGTAGTAGGAACGCAGCCGCTTTCGCACCTCGCCGGCTTTGACTCGAACGCCGGCATCCTCACTGGGATCGTACGAGGGCGGCTTGCCAAACACCTCAAGTCCGATCGTCCGTTCCTTGAGACTATCGGTGTGCCCGGTGAGGGTGCTATCGATCACATAGCGCAGGAAACTCTGGCAGAGCTTGCTGGCCTGAAAGTCGTGGCTGGAGAGCACTCGCTCCAGTTCCTCGCGCACGAGCGCGTCGGATATCGCTGGCTCGACCCGGCCCGATTCCAGATTCGTTTTTTGCGGCGAGGACGAAGTGTGTGACACGGAGAAGCTGCTCTGGGCGGAATCTTAGCACATGGCTGCCGGGAAGGCAGGCGCTGAATTCGAGCGCAAACCCTTGTTTGCCAGACGCTTGAAGATGTTCGAAACATCGACGTAACCCCAGCCGGGAGGACGTCAACAAGCTATTGCGGGACGTCGGGATTCAACGCCTGGGAGTTTCCAGATTGTCTATAGATTTGTGAATAGGCGGAGCGCAGCCGTTCCTCGCCTTGGCGCAATTCCAGGAATGTCCCCATTTCGCGTTCGGCGTCGGACGCGCGCGCCAGTTGCCGATAGAGCTGCGCCAGCCGATAGTGGGCTTGAGCATTCGTTGGATCGATGCGAACGGCCGCGAGCAGGTGTTGCAGGGCCTTCTCGGGCTCGCCGGTGGACATCAGCACCTTGCCCAGGCCGACCTGCGCTTCCAGATCGTCAGGCGACAGTTCCGCGGCGCGCTGGTAATGGCTGAGGGCAGCGGCCACATCGCCGTGCAAGCTGAACAGTGCGCCCAGTTGGGCTTCGGCCTTAGCATCGCTGGGATTAATGGCCAGTGCGGTCTCGAACTCTTTTTGCGCGTTTTGTTGCGACCCCTCCGACATGGAATCCTGCAGGATGGCTTCCCCCAGCTCGAAATGTGCCCCGGGAAGATGTGGATCGATCCTGACCGCTTCGCGATATTGCGCGACCGCGCCCTTGGCATCTCCCTCAGTAAACAAGTGCTGGGCCAGGACTTGGTGCATGCGGGCGGAATTGGGAGCGATCAGGGCAAGATTGTCGCGGGCTTGCGTGGCCAGGTCCGTGTGAACTCGGTAGATAACATAGAGAACGTCCACGTTCGCCGGGTCCAACTTCTGAAGCACGGCCAAGACCGCGGAAGCCTTCTCCAGATCCCGCCACTGATAGTCAAGTTCGGCCAGAGCCATGCCGGCGCGAATCTGCAATTTCGGATCCTGCAAATGCGGAAACGACTTTGCCAGGAGCGTTCTCGCGGAGTCGAATCTTCCCTGGGCCCTTTCGCATAAACCGAGGATCGCCTGCGCTTTCCAGAGCGCGGGTTGAAGCCGCAGTGCCGCGCGGAGGTTCTGGCTCGCCTCCGCGTAATTCCCCGCCAAGTATTGGACGACGCCGAGATCTCCCCTGGCCTCGACGTTGTTGGGATCGAGCGCCAGAATGGCAGTGAATTCGTGAAGAGCAGAATCGAGTTGCTTATCGGCCATAGCCTGCTGCGCTCTGGCGAGGTGCTCGCGAATCTCGCGTTGGGGAGCGGAGACTGCCTTCTGCGCGAAGAGACTGACGAATGCGAAAGAGAAGAAGATCAGAAAGAAGACTGCCACGTTTAAGATTCTGGACATGGGCTCTCCGAAATCAGCCGTAGAGTAGCATGGGTTTCCCGCAACTACGGTCATGCCGGCAGAAATTGCGCCCGGCGTGCCAGCATCTGTGAAAAAGTATAGAGCTGATTTGCCCCGGCATCTTTTGTCCGTAATTCAGTAGTCGGCCGTGCAAAACCACTCAAGAATTGCCAGCAATCTTGTTTCAAACCTGCCACCGAACTGTTTCGAACTTGACGCTCGGGGGGGGGAAGGTTAGACAAAGGTACGCTGGGACTGCGTGTTCAGTCCTGCATCTGCCGTGCAATGGATGGGCCTGTATACAAGGAGAAAACTTGGTGATGTCATCCTTCGGTTCGAGGTTGCGTTTTGCTTCCATCCTCGCTTTATTGATCTCTTCGTTCTTCGGCCTGGCCGCGGGCCAGAGCCGACAGAGTGGCGAAATTCGGGGGACAGTCACGGACCAGTCCCAGGCAGTGTTGCCGGGAGTCAAGGTCACGATCACCA
>Ga0265314_10001300_pt1 | contig 28304 bp, 25 predicted proteins | sample 4126metaG_FD_203106 | JGI IMG/M metagenome (GOLD analysis project Ga0265314, IMG submission 203106) | Rhizosphere microbial communities from Carex aquatilis grown in University of Washington, Seatle, WA, United States - 4-1-26 metaG | ecosystem: Host-associated > Plants > Roots > Rhizosphere >... | reverse complement strand
AGCCGCGTTGCATGCTCGCTCCGGGGGCATATCGCTTCACGATATGTCCCCCTGTCAATGTCACTTTCGTCGCACACAGAAGGGCGCATTTGCCGCGGGGGTACATCGCTTTACGATATGGTCCGGGTTTTCGGACTGCGCCGCGGGTGGTCCGGCCGGAATGGCTGCATATTCCGTAGGCAGTGAATACCAAACACCGCGACCTGCATAGGAGGTCAGCATGAGCGCGAGGCGTAACGCGACTGCGCCCAATCGCCGCAAGCCCGAGGAACCACGGGAAAATCGCGGTCAGCCAATCGCGGCCGAGCCCCGCCTTTCCCGGTCGCCGGGCACCATCACGGCGTTCCCGCAGGCGCAGCCGGCGGCGCTGAGCAATCGTGCCCTGAACGTGCTCAAAATGCTCGCAGCCGAGCTTTTGGGAGAATGCCCACCGCCTGAGAACTGGACGCCATCAGACGCCTTGCTGCGGCGCGTAACCTTCAAGCATCTGGCCACCGCCCGCAATTGCGGCCCCCACACCCTCGGCGAAATCATCCGGTGGGGCGCCTCGCGCGGCGTGACGATTCAGCGGCCCGCCCTCACCGGCAAATCGCTCTCGGCGAGTTGGAAGCAGCTCGCGGCCAAATTCGCCGAGGGCTCGCTCGCGCAAGCGGAACTAGAGGAAGCGCTGGAAAAATCGGTGCGGCGCAAAAGCAGTTCGATCCCCATCGCTATCCAGAAGATCCTGCTGCATTTTCTCACCGCGCCCGGCAAACAGCCCCCGACCTGAAACCCCCCGGCCAGGCTCGACGGCGCAACGACCGGGCACCCGGCTGGTGACGGCCCACCGCTCAGATGCTACGGGTGTCGTGGGCAACAACCGCACGGGGGGGCGAATGGTCGCCTCAAAACGAGGACAGCGACGTCCCGCCGCCGCGCGCGTCGGCGACGCTCCAGGCGATCGCGATCCGTCCGAGGCCGTGGATTATGGCGCGCTGGCGCGCTTTCGTTACGAACTGCGAAAATTCCTGGCCTTCAGCAAGGCGGCGGCGAAGAAGGCCGGCCTGACTCCGCAGCAGCATCAGGCGCTGCTCGCTGTCCGGGGATTTACCGGCCGGGACCCGATTTCGGTGGGAGACCTTGCAGAATATCTGCTGATCCGACCGCACACCGCCGTCGAACTTGTCGACCGCATGGCACGGCTCGAACTGCTGGCCCGCGTCGTAGACGATACCGACGGCCGGCGCGTTCTGGTGAGACTGACGAAGGAAGGCGAACGGCGTCTGCAGAAACTATCGCAGGCCAATTTGAACGAGCTGCGCGCCATCGGGCCGACCCTGACCCGGATGCTGGAGACGTTCCGCAATTCCTGAGCCGGCCAGTCGTCTTGCGGGCGATCATCCGACGCGCAGGCGCTTGACGGCGGCGGCATCCCACGACAATCCGGCGCCCGGCCGGTCCGGAATGACAGCGCAGCCGTCTTTGATCTCCAGCGGTTGTTCGAGGAACGAATCTCCCCAGTCGACATATTCCAGCCAATGCGCGGTCGGCGTCGCCGCCAGCAGATGCGCGCTAACCTCGGGCAGCAAATGCGACGACATCGGAATGCCTTCGGCGGCCGCGATCCCGGCGGCCTGGATCCAGCCCGTGACGCCGCCGATCCGGGCATAATCCGGCATTACCAGATCGCTTGCGCCGGCCCGCAGCGCCGCGACCATCTGGTTCGGCCCATCAAAGTTCTCGCCGAGTTGAATCGGCAGCTTGAGGTCGCGCGCCAGCGCGGCACAGCCGGCGAGATCGTCGTGGCGGATCGGCTCCTCGAGCCACGCGACGCCTTCGCCTTCGAGGGCAAGGCCACGCTTGAGCGCCTCGGGCACATCGAGCGCCTGGTTATAGTCGGCGAAAATCTCGATCGCGCCCGGAATACGCTCGCGCACCGCACGGGTCACCGCGATGTCCTGCGCCAGGGTCGGATAGCCAAGACGCAGTTTTACCGCCCTGAAGCCGCGCTCGAGCAGCAGTTCGGCTTCATCGGCGGCGGCCTGCGGCGCCATCAATCCGAGGCCGCTGGAATTATAGGCCGGGATCGGCTTCAAGCCCGAGCCGAGCAGGCTCGCCAGCGGCAGGCCCGCGGCTTGCGACAGCGCATCCCACAACGCGCCGTCGAGCGCCGCCAACGCCATGCGCGCGACGCCCGTCACACTGAGCAGGGCAAAGCGGCGGCCGAGCAATTGACCGATCTCGACAGGAGCGACACGCTGACCACGCACGATTTCAACCGCGTCTTCAAGCAACGCGGCAACGGCCTTTGCGGCGCTGGTCCGGTAGCAGAACAGATAAGTGCGGCCGACGATCCCCTGCTCGGTGGCAAGATCGACCAGCAGCAGCGGTGCGGCGCGAACGGTGGCCGCACTTGTCCCAAGCGGAAAGCGCATCGGTGCTTCGATCACGACGGTGCTGACACCGCGGATCGTCAGTGAGTTCTTGTGATCGGACGCGCGTGCGATGTCCATGGCATGCTTCCCTCAGGCTGCGTTGGTCGCGGCCACCTACCCGGTTGTCGTCCCCGCCTCGCGAAGCGCCAGAATGTCGGCAACGGCGCGGTTGAGCGGCGTCGCCACCCCGACCTGCTTGCCGAGTTCGACGACGCCGCCGGCCAGCCAGCGCACTTCGAGCCGATTGCCGCGTTGCAGATCGTGGTGCATCGAGGACGTCATGTCGGGTGCGACATCGTCGGCCAGCGCAAGCCGGCGTTCGGCATAGTCTTCCGGCAAGTCGACACCATGGGCACGGCCGACCGCGACCACCTCCCGCATGATATCGAGCAGGAATTGGCGGGTCTGCGCATTGGAGCGGATCGGCCCGATCGGCACGCCCATCGTCGTCGTGGTGCCGGACAGGCCGACCAGGAATACGAACTTCTGCCAGATCTCGCGGCGAATGTCGGACGACAGTTCGGCGTTGATACCGCCCTTCAGGCAGGCCTGCAGGAACGCTTCGCCGCGCGCCGAGCGGTGGCCGTCGAACTCGCCGAAGATCAGCCGTTGCATCGGCCCGGTCTGGCGAATGACTCCGGGGCGATCGATCGTGGTGGCGACATAGCCGACGCCGCCCATGATCTGACGGGCATCGTAACGTGCGCGCAGGTAACTGTCCTTCAGCACGCCATTCTGGAACGAGACAATAGCGGTATTCGGACCCATCACCGGCTGTATCTGTTTAAGCACAGCTTCGGTATCCCACAGTTTGACCGCAAACAGCACGAGATCGGCAACGCCGATGTCGGCAGGGTCGTCGGTCGCCCGGACCGGATTGACCCGGATCTCGTCCGGCCCCTCGATCGCGATGCCCCGTGTTTGCATCGCCGCGAGGTGAGCGCCCCGCGCGAGGAACGTGACATCGGCGCCGCCACGGGCGAGCCTCGCACCGAAATAGCCGCCGACGCCGCCCGAACCGACGATCGCGATACGCATCCTCAAAATCTCCACAGCGACAATTCCAACGATGCACTCAATAGCAGAGCGGTTTGCGGGTACATAGATCGTACGTATAGCCCGAACTATCCGCTTGAATTAAGCCGGCCGTTGGTGAATTTGGTCGGAACCAAAATGCCAGCGCGCCCCGGCCGATTGACCGGACTTAAGCGCCTGTCGGGGGCGAGCGCGCTTGGATAGCACCATCTTTCTGTTCCTGCTGCAGGACGGCATCATCAACGGCGCGGTCTACGCGCTGGTGGCGATCGCGACCGTGCTGGTGTTCGCCGTGACGCGCGTGATCCTGGTGCCGCAGGGCGAATTCGTCGCGTTTACCGCATTGACCATCGCCGCGCTCGAAAACGGCAAGATGCCGTCGACGCCGTGGCTGTTGCTGGCGCTCGGGGTGCTTGCCGCCGCTTCCGAACTCGTCAGGCATTTTCGCGAGCTGAATTTGCGCCGCGTGGCGTGGATCGTGCTGTTCGATCTGGCGCTGCCGGTTGCGCTGTTGCTGCTGACGCGCACGCTGGCCCCGATGAAGCTCGGCCAGCTGACCAATATCCTGCTCGCGATCGCGCTGATCACGCCGATGGGCCCGATGATCTATCGCATCGCGTTCGAGCCGATCGCCCATTCCAGCGTGCTGGTACTGTTGATGGCGGCGTTCGGCGTGCATTTCTCGCTGACCGGCCTCGGCCTGTTGTTCTTCGGACCCGAAGGAAGCGGCACGGCGCCGTTGTCGCAGGCCTCGTTCTCGCTCGGCGATCTCGTCGTGACCGGACAAAGCGTCGCGGTGCTGATCGTTACCGCGGTCCTGCTGGTGCTGTTCGCGCTGTTTTTCGGACGCACGTTGCTCGGCAAGGCGTTGCGCGCCTGTTCATCGAACCGCATCGGCGCCCGCTTGGTGGGAATTCCAACGTCGGCCGCGGGCCAGATCGCGTTCGCATTGGCGGCGGGGCTCGGCGCAATCTCCGGCGTGCTGGTCGGTCCATTGATGACGGTGTTTTATGATTCCGGCTTCCTGATCGGCCTGAAGGCTTTTGTCGCCGCGATCCTCGGCGGCCTCGTCAGCTATCCCCTGACGGTGCTGGCCGCGCTCGGCGTCGGATTCGCCGAAGCGCTGTTTTCATTCTGGGCCAGCAACTTCAAGGAAGTGCTGGTGTTCACCCTGATCATTCCGGTACTCGCGTGGCGCTCGGTCTATGCGCCGCATGCCGAGGAAACCGAATGACGGTCTCCCGCGCCATGATCCCCGGCGTCTGCGCGCTGGCGATCCTGATCTTACCCTTTACCGGGCTGCTGCCGGAATACTGGATCACCCTGTTCAACTATATCGGCATCTCCAGCCTGGTCGCGATCGGGCTCGTGCTTCTTACTGGCGTGGGCGGGATGACGTCGTTCGGCCAGGCCGCCTTTGTCGGCTTCGGCGCCTATACAAGCGCGGTACTGACACTGAATTTCGGCCTCTCGCCGTGGCTGACGCTGCCCGCTTCGCTGGTCGTGACCATGGTCGTCGCCGGCCTGATCGGCGCGATCACGGTCAGGCTGTCAGGTCATTATCTGCCGCTCGGCACCATCGCCTGGGGCATCGCCTTCTTCTATCTGTTCGGCAATATCGACTGGCTCGGCGCCCATGACGGCCTGTCCGGCATCCCGCCGCTGCGCATCGGCACCCATGCCTTGACCAATCCGCGCGACTATTTCGTGGTGGTCTGGGTCGCGGTCGTGTTGGCCGTGATCGCGACCCAGAATCTGCTCGGCGGCCGCGTCGGCCGCGCGATCCGCGCGCTTCGGCGCAGCACCCGTGCCGGCGAAGCCTTTGGGGTCAACACCGCCGCCGCCAAGCTGATGGTGTTTGTCTATGCCGCGATGCTGGCCGGTCTTGCCGGATGGCTTTACGCGCATTTCCAGCGCTCGGTGTCACCTGGCCCTTTCGGCATCGGTACCGGCACCGAATATCTGCTGATGGCCGTATTGGGCGGCGCCGGCCGCGTCTACGGCGCCATTCTGGGAGCCGCCGGCATCACCTTCCTGCGCGACGAATTGCAAAACTTCCTGCCATGGCTCATCGGCAATACCGGCAACTACGAGGCCATCGCCTTCGGCGCCGTGCTGGTGCTGATCTTGCAGACCGCGTCGAACGGCCTATGGCCGATCCTGTTCGGGCCACCGCCCGCGCCGACACCCCCGAAGCCGCGCGATGACAAGCGGTCGCCTGAACGCGCGTTGCCCGCGCCGGGAACGGCGCTGCTGCAGGTACAGCAGGCCCGCAAGGCATTCGGCGGCCTCGTCGCGGTCAACGATGTCGACTTCGAGGTCCAGAGCGGCCGCATCGTCGGCTTGATCGGTCCGAACGGCGCCGGCAAAAGCACGACCTTCAACCTGATCACCGGGGTTCTTCCCTTAAGCGCGGGGCAAATCCGGTTCGAGGGCCACGCTTTGCGCGCGCAGACGCCGCAGCGCGCCGCGGCCCTTGGACTGGGCCGCACCTTCCAGCATGTCGAAATCGTCGCCGACATGAGCGTAATCGAAAATGTCGCGCTCGGCGCGCATCTCTTGGGAGCGGCCGGACCGCTGCGCGCGATCTTCGGTCTCGATCGATCCGAGGAAGCGCTGTTGTTCGCCGACGCGCGCCGCCAACTCGAACGCGTCGGGCTCGCCGATGTCGCGTTCAGACCGGCCGGCACGCTGGCGCTCGGCCAGTTGCGGCTGGTCGAAGTCGCGCGTGCGCTTTGTCTCAATCCGGTGCTGCTGCTACTCGATGAGCCGGCGGCGGGCCTGCGGGTCGGCGAAAAGAAGGCGCTGGCGCGGCTGCTGCGCGAAGTCCGCAGCGAGGGCATCAGCGTTCTGCTGGTCGAGCACGACATGGATTTCGTCATGAGCCTGGCGGACACGCTGGTGGTGCTCGATTTCGGCACCAAGATTGCCGAAGGCGTGCCCGCCTCAATCAGGCAGGATCCCGTCGTGCTCGAAGCCTATCTTGGAGGCGTGTCATGAGCGCGGCGCTGCTCGAGGTTCGCGATCTCTGCGTGTCCTACGGACGGGCGCAAGTGGTGCACGATGTTTCGATCAAGGTGATATCAGGCGCGCTGGTCACCGTGATCGGCTCCAACGGCGCCGGCAAGACCACGCTGCTCAATGCCATCATGGGGCTGCTGAAAGCAAAGGGCCGGATCTGCTTCCGCGACGCCGAAATCGGCGCCGTGCCGCTGGAAAGCCGCGTCCAGGCCGGCCTCTGCCTGGTGCCGGAACGGCGCGAACTGTTCGCCGACATGCCGGTCGAAGACAATCTGCTGCTCGGCGGCTTTCGCCGTTCGCGCGCCGAGCGCAAGCAGACACTCGAGGAAATCTTTGCGCGGCTGCCGCGGCTGAAGGAGCGGCGGCAGCAACTGGCTGGCACGCTGTCCGGCGGCGAGCGGCAGATGCTGGCGATGGGCCGCGCCTTGATGGCGCGACCGGTACTTTTGATGCTCGATGAACCGAGCCTCGGGCTCGCGCCGCGGATCGTCCGCGACGTTTTTCACATCCTGACCGACTTGCGCAAGTCAGGCGTTTCCATTCTGCTGGTCGAGCAGAACGCCCGCGCCGCGCTCGAGGTGGCCGATCATGCCTATGTGATGGAGCTCGGCGCCATTACCCAGCAGGGCTCGCCGGCCGAGATCGCCAGGGATCCCCGACTGGTCGAAAGTTATCTCGGCCTCGGCGGCAACGAGTACTAGATTTGAAGACTGACAACACGACAACAAACCAAAAGGGAGAAAATCATGCTGGGAAACAAGGGCTGGATGGTCGCGCTGGCGGCCACGCTGCTGAGCATCGGTAGCGCACAGGCGCAGATCAAGGTCGGCATCACCATGAGCGCGTCCGGACCGGGCGCAGCCCTCGGCCAGCCGCAAAGCAAGACGGTGGCGGCCCTGCCGAAGGAAATCGCCGGACAGAAGATCACCTATTTCGCGCTCGACGACGAGTCGGACCCGACCAAGGGCGCCCAGAACGTCCGCAAGCTGCTCGCCGAGGAGAAGGTCGACGTGCTGATCGGCTCGTCGCTGACCCCGGTCAGCCTGCCGCTGATCGATATCGCGGCTGAAGCAAAAACGCCGCTGATGTCGCTGGCCGCCGCCGCCGTGCTGGTGGCGCCGATGGATGAGAAGAAAAAGTGGGTGTTCAAGGTGGTGCCCAACGACGACATCATGGCCAACGCGATCCTCAAATACATCGCCAAGTCCGGCGTCAAGACGCTCGGTTATATCGGCGTCTCCGACGCCTATGGCGAAGGCTATTACAAGGTGCTGAGCGAGGCCGCCCCCAAGCTCGGCATCACGCTGACCGGTCATGAAGTCTATGCGCGCAGCGACGCCAGCGTCACCGGACAGGTGCTGAAGATCATCGCGAGCAAGCCGGACGCGGTGTTCGTCGCATCCGCCGGTACACCCGCGGTGCTCCCGCAAAAGGCGCTGCGCGAGCGCGGCTACAAGGGGCCGATCTTCCAGACCCACGGCGTCGCCACCGAGGAATTCATCAAACTCGGCGGCAAGGACGTCGACGGCGCGATCTTCACCGGCGAGGCTTTTACGGTCGTCAACGACCTGCCGGCCGACAGCCCGTTTCGGAAAACCACCGCGGCGTTCGTCGACGCGTACAAGGCCGCCAATGGCGGCGTCACCCCCTCGATCTTCGGCGCCCATCTCTGGGATTCGATGACGCTGGTGGAGCACGCCATTCCCGCCGCGCTGAAGGTGGCAAAACCCGGCACCGAGGAATTCCGCGCGGCGCTGCGCAGCGAGATCGAAAAGGGCAAGGACATCGCGCTCAACAATGGCCTGTCCACAATGACGCCGGACAATCACAACGGTTATGACGAGCGTTCCGCCTTTGTGATCGAGGTCAAGGACGGCGGGTTTCATCTGGTGAAATGAAACTGCCGCCGCTCGATGGGCCCGCTCCTCCCTCTCCACGTTCTTCACGGGGAGAGGGTCGGGGTGAGGGGCTCTTCCTGCTAATGCTGATTTCGCGATGAGCGCACTGCCTTGCCCCTCACCCGAAATTCGCTTTGCGAATTTCGACCTCTCCCCGCAAATCGCGGGGCGAGGTTAGGACAGCCCCGTCAGTTCCAGGCTTAGCGCGCGCAGCTTCTTGCGGGCAGCCTCGTCATACGCCTGGGCATTGGCTTGCGCTTCGTTCATGCCGTTGAAGAACAGTCCCGACTTGTTGGCAACGTCGTCGCCGACCGCGAGATGCAGGATCGCCTCGCCGCCCTGCTCTACCGTAGAGACCGGCGTGATGCCGCCTTCGCGCACCATCGTCGTGTTCATGTAAGTCGCCGGATGCAGCGAATTGACCGTCACGCCCGAGCCCTTCAGCTCATTGGCGAGATCGATGGTGAACATGATCTGCGACAGTTTGCTCTGCGAATAGGCCCGGCCGCCATTGTATCCCCGGGTGATCATTACGTCATCGAAATCGATCGGGTGCTGACCGAGCGAAGCCACATTGACGATGCGCGATGGCGCGCTGGCCTTGATCAGCGGCAGCAGCAGATGCGCCAGTAAAAATCCCGAGAGGTAGTTCACCGCGAAACGCAACTCATATCCGTCGGCACTGGTCCGGCGTTCGGCGCCTAACGTGCGCGATCCGATCCCGGCATTGCTGATGAACAGATCGAGCCGCTTGTGGTCGGCAATCACCGCTTCTCCAAGCTCACGCGTCCCGGCCAACGACGACAGATCGGCCTGGTAGAAGGTCGGCGCGGCATGCCCCCGGCGCACGATCTCGTCGATCAGCGTCCTGGCCCGTTGCTTGTCGCGGCCATGGATCAGGACTTTTGCCCCCGTCGCCGCCAGCTTGGCGGCGACGTAGCGGCCGACGCCATCGGTCGAACCCGTGATCAATGCCGTCTTGCCGTCCATTTTCATGGCGCGTCGCCCGCTTCAGTGGATCTCGGCTGATCTTTTCAGCGCGGCCTTCAATTTTTCCAGCGTGAAGTCGGGGCTGCGCGCGATCTCGAGGATCGGCGTCTCGCGACGGCCGCAGAGTTCGGCGGCATCCGGAATCTTCGCGGCGATATCGTGCGGAATGACGATGGCGCCGTGAGCGTCGGCGTGAATCAGATCGTCATTGCGCACCGTCATGCCGGCGACGCGAACCTCGCCGCCGAAATGCTCGGCGTGGACCCAGGCGTGCGACGGCCCGATTGAACCGGCCAGCGCCTGAAAACCCGGCGCCCATTGCGGGATGTCGCGGATCGAGCCATCGGTGATGACGCCGAGGCAGCCCAGCGCCTTGTGCACGTTGCTCTGCACCTCGCCCCAGAACGCGCCGTAGCCGACATCGGCGCCGTCGATATCCTGGATCACGGTGATACGCGGGCCGTGGCCGGTGCCCATATATTCGTAATACTCGATCCGCCGCTTGGCCTGTTCGGCGGCCGGCAGATCGGATTTCAGCACCGAGCGGATTGTCACCGTGCGCGCATAGCCGACCATCGGCGGCAGAGCGGGAAACGGGCACACCAGCGGTTTTGTGGTGTAGCCGATCAGCCGCCGCTCCGGCGCCACGACCTCCATCGCGTTGCAGATCGTCGGCGTGTCATAGCGCCGGAGCGACTCGAGTAGCGATGCGGGCAATGGAGCGGATGTCGTCACGGCGCTTTCTCCTTGTGAGCCGGCCGATTGCGAAGGCCGTGGTTGGCAAGCCGTATACCTGACAAAGCCGCGATCAGCAAAAGCAGGACAGCCCTGCGTTGGCGTCGGCTCAGTTCAGCCGGATCGGCCGATCGTCATCCGGTTCGGATGCCGGTGGAGAAAATGGCGCGGCCGGATCGGGCGGCGCGGCAGCCGCCGGCACCGCGGCCGAAGCGGCGGCGGCCCTGCGTTCATGGTCGCGGTAGGATTTCCATCCCGCGGGCAGGCTCACCAGATAGGCGAACGTACATGCCGAGAGAATGTACCAGGGATAGCCGATCAGCAGCGCAATGAAGAAAATCACCGACACGAAAACCGGCAGCACCATTTCCGGCGGCACGCGCATCTTCACGGTTTTGCCGGAAAACACCGGCAGCCGCGACACCATCAGGAACGCGATCACCAGCGTATAGAGCGCGGTCAAGACCGCGGGCGGCCGCGCAACGCCGAGAAACGCCAGATAGATCGGCAGCAACACCGTGATCGCGCCGGCCGGCGCCGGAACGCCGGTGAAATAATTGGCGGCAAACGCCGGCTTGTTCGGATCGTCCATGGTGGCGTTGAAGCGCGCCAGCCTTAGGCCGCCGCTGATCGCAAACACCATCGCCGCGATCCAGCCGCCGTTGCCGAGTTCGTGCAGTTGCCAGAAATACAGGATCAGTCCCGGCGCCACGCCGAAATTGACGAAGTCGGCGAGGCTGTCGAGTTCGGCGCCGAATTTCGACTGGCCCTTGATCATGCGCGCGACCCGGCCGTCGATACCGTCCAGCAGCGCCGCGAACACGATCGCCGCCACCGCCAGTTCCATCCGCCCTTCCGTGGAAAGGCGGATCGCAGTCAGGCCGGCGCAGATCGCCAGCAGCGTGATGACGTTGGGCACCAGCATCCGGACCGGGATCGGGCGAAACCGGCGCCGGCGCAGTTCAGGGTTTTGAGGATCGAAGGGCATCTGCATGGCCACTTATATATAGCAAACCGCTGACAGTTTCGCCCTCGCCGCAATAATTGCGATTAAGTCATTGATCTCGATGGTTAATCTGTTCTGTAGGTACGGCCGGGATCACCCAGCCTGAAATCGGCCAGAATGGTCTCGCCGGCGACCGCAGTCTGGCCTTCGGACACCAACGCCGTGGTGCCTTCCGGCAGATAGACGTCGAGCCGCGATCCGAAGCGGATCAATCCGAACCGCTCGCCGGCATTGAGCGTCTGCCCTTCGCGCACGAACGACACGATCCGGCGCGCCACCAGTCCGGCGATCTGGACCACCCCGATGCGGCCGTTCGGCATCGAGATCACCAGCGAGTTGCGCTCATTGTCTTCGCTCGCCTTGTCGAGTTCAGCATTGATGAAGGTGCCCGGCCGATACGCAATGCGATCGATCCTGCCTGCCACCGGGCTACGGTTCACGTGGCAGTTGAACACGCTCATGAAGATCGAGACCCGCGGCAGCGGCCGGTCGCCGAGACCGAGTTCGGCCGGCGGCAGCACCTGCGTGATCATCGAAACCCGCCCGTCGGCCGGCGATACCACGATGCCTTCCCGCACCGGCGTGACTCGCACCGGGTCACGAAAGAACAGCGCGCACCAGACCGTGAGCAAAGTGCCGATCCAGCCGAGCGGCGACCAGATCCAGAACAGGATCAGGCTCGCCAGCGCAAAGCCGCCGATGAACGGATAGCCCTCGGGATGAATCGGCGGAATCTGCGCGCGGATGGAATGACCAATGGACATCAGGTGTTGCTTTCCTTCCCCTCTCCCTTTGTGGGAGGGAAATAAATCTCAATCATTCAGCGGCAGCCGGAGTCACCAGCGTATCGTCGATTGGCGGCGGCTCGCGGTTCGGCGCTTCGTTCTCGTCAGCGATTCTTGCCAGCCGCTCGCGCGCTTCCTCAGCCTCGCGCTGCCGGTTCCACATACTGGCATAAAGCCCGCCGGTCACCAAAAGCTGCGAATGCGTGCCGCGCTCGGCGATCCGGCCCTGATCCAGCACGATAATCTCGTCGGCGCCGACAATGGTCGATAGCCGATGCGCGATCACCAGCGAGGTGCGATTGCGCGACACCCGCTCCAGCGCGCCCTGGATTTCGTGCTCGGTGTGGCTGTCGAGCGCCGAGGTCGCCTCGTCCAGCACCAGGATCGGCGGCGCCTTGAGCACGGTACGCGCGATCGCGACCCGCTGCTTCTCGCCGCCGGACAGTTTCAGGCCGCGTTCGCCGACCTGGGTCTCATACCCCTTCGGCGACATCTTGATGAAGCTGTCGATCTGCGCCAGTTGCGCCGCCTGCTCGACTTCGGCATCGCTGGCATCCCAGCGGCCATAGCGGATGTTGTAGCGGATGGTGTCGTTGAACAGCACGGTATCCTGCGGCACCATGCCGATCGAGGCCCGCAGCGAATCCTGCGTCACGTTGCGGATATCCTGGCCGTCGATCAGTATCCTGCCGCTCGAGACGTCGTAGAGCCGGAACAGCAGCCGCGAAATCGTCGACTTGCCGGCGCCGCTGGGCCCGACGATCGCGACCGTCTTGCCGGCCGGGACCTCGAAACTCAGTCCTTTCAGGATCGCGCGCTCGGGATCGTAGGAAAAGCGCACGTCGTCGAAGCGTACACTGCCCGAAGTCACGATCAGCGGCTTGGCTCCGGGAATATCCTTCACTTCAGGATTCTTGGCCAGCACCAGAAACATCTTCTCGATGTCGATGATTGCCTGCTTGATCTCGCGATAGACCATGCCCATGAAATTCAGCGGGGTATAAAGCTGGATCATCATGGCGTTGATCATGACGAAATCGCCGACGGTGTTGTGGCCGGCGCGGACGCCCGCCGCGGACATCAGCATGGTCGCGGTCAGGCCGCCGGTGAAGATGATCGCCTGCCCGGTATTGAGCACCGCCAGCGAGGTGTAGGTTTTGACGCTGGCGCGCTCATAACCTTCCATCGAGCGATCGTAGCGCGCGGCCTCGCGCGCCTCGGCGCCGAAATATTTCACGGTTTCGTAATTCAGCAGCGAGTCGATCGCCTTGGTGTTGGCGTCGGTGTCGGACTCGTTCATCTTGCGGCGGATCTCGATCCGCCATTCGGTCGCCTTGTAGGTATAGTACATGAACAGCACGACCGTGATCAGGGTCGCGACCAGATAGCGCCAGTCGAATTTCCACAACAGCACGCCCATCAGCAGCGAGACCTCGACGATGGTCGGGACCAGCTGCAGGATCACCATCCGCACGATCTGCTCGATGCCGAGGCGGCCGCGCTCCAGCACCCGCGTCAGGCCGCCGGTCTTGCGTTCCAGATGAAAGCGCAACGACAATTCGTGCATGTGCACGAAGGTGAGGAAGGCGAGCTTGCGCACCGCGTGCATCGCCACCCGCGCGAAGATGCCATCGCGCCACTGCGTCAAGACCGCCATCAGCACGCGCAGGCCCCCGTAGCTGGCGGTCATGATGAAGGGCGACGCGAACAGCCACAGCTTCCAGTTCGAGGCTTGCACCGGTGCGCTGTCCGCCCCGGTCAGCGCATCGATCGCCCATTTGAAGGTGAACGGCACCGTCAGCGTCGCGACCTTGGCGATCAGCAGCAGCACCACCGACCAGACCACGCGCATCTTCAGATCGGCGCGATCGCTCGGCCAGATATAGGGCCACAGGTGCGCAAGCGTCCCGATCAGGGTGGCGCGCTCAACGGAAGTGTCGGGAGCCGCCTGCATGGGAATGCCGGCCGGGTGCGAATGTGGGTGAGCCATTTATCGTGCCCGGCGCGTATGGCGGGATCGCGAATCACCGCAGGCCTGCCCGGCTACGCGAACCCTTTGATCTGGTTTCGTCATGCCGCCTACATATAGGGTTTTTGCCTCGCTTCGCACCCCGGCGGAACAAATCTTTTCTACCCGGGAATGCAGCGCTGGGCGGAGCGATGTCTTGACGCTGTTGCGTTGCAGTGCCACATCGCGGCGATGAGCAAAATCAACAATGTCTGCGTTTACTGTGGCTCCAGCCCCGGTACCAGTCCCCGATTCGTCGAAGCCGCCACCGATTTCGGCAAGATCCTCGCCGAGAACAAGATCAATCTGGTCTATGGCGGCGGTTCGTTCGGATTGATGGGCGCATTGGCGACCTCCGTGCTCGACCATGGCGGCACCGTCACCGGCATCATCCCGGAATCGCTGGTCGCGCGGGAGCGCGCGCTGAAACGGGTCCAGGAGATGGTGGTCACCCGCGACATGCACGAGCGCAAACGACTGATGTTCGAGCGTTCCGATGCCTTCGTCGCCCTTCCCGGCGGCATCGGCACGCTGGAAGAACTGGTCGAGCAACTGACTTGGGCACAGCTCGCGCACCACAAAAAGCCGATCGTGCTGTGCAGTATCGATTCGTTCTGGAATCCGCTGCTCGAAACCTTTGCCCGGATGAAAGACGCCGGTTTTGTCTATAATTCCGGCATTCTTGATGACGTGATTTCCGACGATGTCGCCGGTATCCTGCCCTTGATCCGTCGCAAGATGGAAATCGCAGCCGCCGAACCAGCCAAGACGTAGAGCCTGTTCGGTTCTGATTGCATCAGAACCGGGCTCTACTTTTTTATTTTAACGCGTTTTCTTAACGCGAACCGGCGTCCACCCAGGATCAAGTCCGGGGCAGGCTTTCGCTCGAAAACGCTTTGGATCATTCATTCGGAAACGTCACCGCCTCGACGCGATTGCCGTCGGGATCGATGACGAACGCCGCATAGTAGCGCACGCGGTCATGCGGCCGCAGTCCGGGGGCGCCGTCGGATGTGCCGCCGGCGCTGAGCGCCGCGGCATGGAAGGCATCGACCTCGGCGGTTGATTTTGCGCGAAGGCAGATATGGCTGCCGCTTTCATGCGGCACCGCGTTCATGCCGACGCGTAGATTGATCCAGAACTCGGGATAGCTCTTGCCGAAGCCGACCGTCGCCGGCCGGGTCACGACGCGCGACAAGCCGAGCGCCGCCAGCGTTGCTTCGTAGAAGCGAGCGGCGCGTTCGAGGTCGCGGACGCCGACGGAGACGTGATCGATCATGGGTTAGGCACTCCCCTTTCCCCGTCATTGCGAGCGTAAGCGAAGCAATCCAGGGGCGACGCGTGAAGTCCTGGATTGCTTCATCGCGGAGTTTATCATCGGGCCCGCCGAAGGCGGCACCCGTTGGCTCCTCGCAATGACGTCATTTTGACCTCACGCCGGCGCGCCCGACTTCACCAGCTTGTAGATCACCGAATCCATCAGCGCCTGGAACGAGGCGTCGATGATGTTGGGCGACACCCCGATCGTGGTCCAGCGTTCCCCGGCCTCGTCCTCGCTCTCGATCAGCACCCTTGTCACCGCTTCAGTGCCGCCATTGAGGATACGCACGCGGTAGTCGATCAGCTTCAGCTTCTCGATATATTTCTGGTATTTTCCCAGATCCTTGCGCAGCGCGACGTCGAGCGCGTTGACCGGACCGTTGCCTTCCGCCGCCGAGATCAGCTTCTCGCCGGCAACATCGACCTTGACGACCGCCATCGCCACCGTGACGCGCTGACCGTTGGCGTTGTAACGCTGCTCGACGTTGACGTCGAACTGCTCGACCTGAAAATATTCCGGCACCCGGCCAAGCGTGCGCCGCGCCAGCAGGTCGAACGAGGCATTGGCGGATTCGTAGGCGTAGCCGGTAGCCTCGCGCTCCTTCAATTCCTCGACCAGCCGCGCCAGTTTTGGATCTTCCCTGGTGTAGGCGATGCCGGCCCGATCGAGCTCGGCCATGACGTTGGAGCGACCGGCCTGATCGGACACCAGCACCTTGCGGTGATTGCCGACGGCTTCCGGCGATACATGCTCATAGGTATGCGGATCTTTCAGCACGGCGGAGGCATGTATGCCGGTCTTCGTGACGAAGGCGCTTTCGCCGACATAGGGCGCGTGGCGGTTCGAGGCACGGTTGAGCATGTCGTCCAGGGTCCGCGACACCTTCATCAGCGTCGCCATCTTGTCCTGGGATACGCCGATCTCGAAGGCGTCAGAAAATTCGCGCTTCAGCCGCAGCGTCGGAATCAGCGAACACAGATTGGCGTTGCCGCAACGCTCGCCAAGCCCGTTCAGCGTGCCCTGGATCTGCCGCGCGCCGGCGCGCACCGCGGCCAGCGAATTGGCCACCGCCTGCTCGGTGTCGTTATGGGCGTGGATGCCGACATGGTCGCCGGGAATCTGTTTGATCACCTCGCCGACGATGGCTTCGACCTCGTGCGGCATGGTGCCGCCATTGGTGTCGCACAGCACGACCCAGCGCGCGCCGGAATCGTAGGCCGCCTTGGCGCACGCCAGCGCGAATTCCGAATCTTCCTTGTAGCCGTCGAAAAAATGCTCGCAGTCGAGCATCACTTCGCGCCCGGCGGCCTTTGCGGCCTTCACGCTGTCGCGGATCGAAGCGAGGTTCTCCTCCTTGGTGGTCTCGAGCGCCACCCGCACCTGATAGGCGGAAGATTTTGCCACAAAGCAGATCGCGTCGGCCTTGGCTTCCAGCAGCGCCGCAAGGCCCGGATCGTTTGACGCCGAACGGCCGGCGCGCCGGGTCATGCCGAACGCCGTAAAGCGCGCGTGGTCAAGTTGCGGCCGCTCGGCGAAGAATTCGGTGTCGGTCGGATTGGCCCCGGGATAGCCGCCCTCGACATAATCGATGCCGAGTTCGTCTAGCATATGCGCGATCAATTGCTTGTCGTGCAGCGTGAAATCGACGCCATTGGTCTGCGCGCCGTCGCGCAGCGTGGTGTCGAACAGATAGAGGCGTTCGCGGCTCATGGCTGAACTCCGGGCGCTGCGATCTCGCCAAAACTCTTCTGCATGGTGGTATTGGCAAGCCACTCGCCATTGACGGTGACCGTGTTGCGTTGCTTCGCGATATAACCACGCCTGGCGAAAAAGCCCTCCGCGTTATCGCTGGCATCGACGGTGAGGCTTTGCGCGCCACGCGCGCCCGCAAGCTTCTCCAGCGCGTCGCACAGCGCCGACGCCACACCATGTCCGACCGCACTCGGATGCACGTAGAGCATATCGACATGGTCCTTGCCCCTGAGCGAGGCAAAGCCGACCGGCGAATTTTGCAACGTTGCGATCAATGTCAGTTCGCCGGCAAGACGCTTGCCGAACGCCTCCTCGTCGTCAGCCGCAGCGGCCCAGGCTTGCTGCTGCGCCTCGGTGTAGTCTTCGCCGGTCAATTCCTCGATCGCGGCAACGAAAATCGCCGCCAGCACCGGCACATCGGCCGGCAAAAACGGCCGCAACGCAGGTTTCGGCATCGCCTGTGCCATCAGCGCACGTCTTTCTTTCCCTCTCCCCTTGCGGGAGAGGGTGGCGTCGAGCGCAAATTCGACGACGGGTGCAAAGGATTTTCTCGTTGCGCATTCATCGCGCGATCTCCCAGGTGGTGCCTTCCTTGGAGTCCTTGATGACGACGCCCATCGCCGCAAGCTGGTCGCGAATACGGTCGCTTTCGGCAAAGTCCTTTCGCGCACGCGCGGCGGTGCGCTGCGAAATCAAGCCGTCGATCTGCTTGGCGTCGACGCCGCTGGCCTGCTGCTTGCGATCATTCCAGGCCGCCGCGCTCTCGGACAGGAAACCGAGCAGCCGCAGCGACGCCGCGAATTCGTTGCGGTCGCGTTCATTGCCGGAGGCGGCGCTGTTGCGCAGGCTGTGCAGCGAAGCGATCATCTGCGGCGTATTGAGATCGTCAGAAAGCGCTTCGATCACGGCATCGGCGGGCCGTTCGCCGGTTAAATCCGCGGCGACCCAATACCAGTCGTCCAGCGTCTTCGCGCTATCCTCCATGCCTTTCAAGGTCCAATCGATCGGCGAACGGTAATGCGCCTTCAACATATTGAGTCGCAGCACCTCGCCCGGCCAATCCGCCAGCAGTTCCCTTATCGTCACGAAGTTGCCGAGGCTCTTCGACATCTTCTCGCGTTCGACATTGACGAACTCGTTGTGCATCCAGTAGTTCGCCATCGTGGGCGTGCCATGCGCGCAACGCGACTGGGCGATTTCGTTCTCATGGTGCGGAAAGATCAAGTCGATGCCGCCGCCATGAATGTCGAAGACGTCGCCGAGATAGGCCGCCGCCATCGCGGAGCACTCGATGTGCCAGCCGGGACGGCCCCTGCCCCACGGGCTTTCCCAGCCCGGTTGACCCGGCGAAGACTGCTTCCACAGCACGAAGTCCGCAGGGTTCTTCTTGTGGGCATCGACCGCGACCCGCGCGCCGGCCTTTTGCTCCTCGAGCTTGCGGCCCGACAGCGCGCCGTAATCCTGCATCGACTGGGTGTCGAACAAAACTTCGCCATTGGCTTCATAGGCATGGCCGCGCGCGATCAACTGATGGATCAACGTCACCATGTCGGATTTGCCATCCGGACGCGGCAATACAAAGTCGGTCGCGCGCGGCTCGAACGTCGGCGGCAGCGAACCGAGCGCCGTCACATCGGCATGAAACTGATCGGCGGTTTTCTCGGTGACTTTGCGGATCGCCTCGTTGAGCGGAAGACCCGGAAAATCCCGGACCGCCCGATCGTTGATCTTGTCGTCGACGTCGGTGATGTTGCGGACATAGGTGACGTGCTCCGCGCCGTAGATATGGCGCAGCAGCCGGAACAGCACGTCGAACACGATCACCGGGCGCGCATTGCCGATGTGAGCAAAATCATAGACCGTCGGTCCGCAGACATACATGCGCACGTTGTTGCGATCGAGCGGCACGAAGCTGCGCTTTTCCCGGGTCAACGTATCGTGAAGGCGTAATTCCATGGATATCCCGTCCCTTGCGGCCGGGCGTCCAGTGATCTCATGTGAGAAAAGACGGCCTCAGCCAGCGAATCGCTAGCTCATAATCTCGCGGCAAATGCCACAAATGGCGAGGAGACCGTTCATGGCGACTACCATGGGGCCATCGGGGGAACCCGTCAAGAGCCCGCTCCAAGGACCGTCGAAGGCCCGATTTCGGCCATGAAGTCCGGCCAACAGGCCCATGGTTAATCATCCTTAAGGTTTTGGGCTTAATTGATTGAGGGCATTCCTCATTCCCCGGTGCAGCATGCGAATTCCCTCGGCGTTATCGGCCTGTGCGTTCCTCCTTGCCGCTTCAGCCGCGCATGCGGACAGCCGCGTGTTCATCGTCGAAAACCAGGCCGACGGCTACGGGGTCGACCAGTGCCTCGCCAAGGGCGAGAAATGCGGCGCGCACGCCGCGCTGTCCTATTGCCAGTCGCGCGATTTTGCCGAGGCGTCGTCCTACCGCCGCGTCGATCCCGAGGAAGTGACGGGAGCGGTTCCCAAGTCCGCGGGCGCGAATTGCGGCCGTGCCGGTTGCGGCGAATACGTCGCCATCACCTGCCAGCGCTAGACTTAACCTCTGCCTGCGACATCAAGAGCTTGCGAGCGCCACATCGGCGCCCCGGAAACGACGTGACGATGCCCCGAGAAGCGGCTATGGGAAGCCGCATCGGCAGTGCCCTGGTTACCAACCCGCGCGGTATCGCCCTTATTGGCCGGACATGCAGGAAACGCTGACAGCTCCCTTGATAAAGCGCTTGGCGAAATGGATTTTGGCCTGCGTCGTACTGCTCGGCATCGCCGCGCCGGGCACCAACGCGTGGGCGCAGGTGAATCCGAACGCGAATATGAACCCAAACGCGCCGCAGCCACCGCCTGTGCAGGGCGGGCCTGTCAATCCGATGTGCCCTCGCCTCGAGGCGCAACTCGCGAGCATCGATCGCGGCGGCGGCACCGGCGATCCCGCCCGCGACGACCAGATCCGCCGCTATCAGGACGCCGCGACCCGGCAGCAGAACGAACTCGACCGCGTCACGATGCAGGCCAAGAGGATGGGCTGCGATTCCTCCGGCTTCTTCTCGCTGTTCTCGGGCCAGTCCGCGCAATGCGGCCCGGTCAACACCCAGATCCAGCAGATGCGCGCCAATCTCGACCAGATCACCGGCAGCCTCACACAGTTGCGCGGCAACAGCGGCGCCGATCGCGACAACCAGCGCCGCTCGGTGCTGATGGCGCTGGCGCAAAACAGTTGCGGGCCGCAATACGCCGGTATGTTGCAGCAGCAGCCGGGCCCGGGCGGTTTCCTGAACAATCTGTTCGGCGGCAACAATAATCCGACCACACCGAACGCCGACGTCGGGCCGCAATCCGGCACCTACCGCACGGTTTGCGTCCGCACCTGCGACGGCGCGTATTTCCCGATCTCGTTCGCCACCGTGCCGCAGCGTTTTGCCGACGACGAAAGAACCTGCAAGGCCGAGTGCCCGGCGACCGACGCCGCCCTGTATGCCTATCGCAATCCCGGCGAGGACATGAACCAGGCGGTATCGACCAGCGGCGCGCCCTACACCGCTTTGCCCAACGCGTTCCGCTACCGCCAGGAGTTCACGCCGACCTGTGCCTGCAAGGCGGCCGGACAGACCTGGTCCGATGCGCTGAAGAATGTCGACGACAAGGCCATGTCCGAACAGCAGGGCGACATCATCGTCACCGAAGAGAGCGCAAAGAAAATGGCGCGGCCGCAACAGGCGCCGAAATCCGCCGCCGCCAAAAAAGGCGCAGCACCGCCCGACGCAGCCACTGCCGCTCCGCCCGCCGATGCGCCCGGCACCACCGGCGTCACGCCTCCTCCCGGCGACAAATCGATCCGCACCGTCGGCCCGACGTTTATACCGGCACGGTAGTTGTTGCAGCGTAGCCCGGATGAGCGAAGCGATATCCGGGGCAAGCGTTTCCCCGCATGTCGCTTCGCTCATGCGGGCTACGAGCTAATCCGTCATTGCGAGCGCAAGTGGTAACTTCGTAGCCCGGATGAACGAAGTGAAATCCGGGGATCTTCGGCTGCAGATCGCGCCGCCCCGGATCTCGCTGCGCTCAATCCAGGCTACGAAGCAGGCAATACCGCTACCCGTCGAACACCTCGCCGGAGCCACGGCCTGAGCGCAGCACCAAGGTGTGGTCGGGCTCGGGCAACGGCTTGCCGGCATCGCGAAAGCGGTTGGTGATGGGATAGCGGCGATCGCGCCCAAAATTGCGCCGCGTCACCTTGACGCCCGGCGCGGCCTGCCGTCGTTTGTACTCGGCGATGTTGAGCAGCCGGTCGATCCGCGCCACCACTTCGCGGTCGAAGCCGGCGGCGACGATTGAAGCCAGCGGCTCCTCGCGTTCCACCAGCCGCTCGAGGATCGCATCCAGCATGTCATAAGGCGGCAGCGAATCCTGGTCGGTCTGGTTTTCGCGCAGCTCCGCCGTCGGCGGCCGGGTGATGATGTTGACCGGAATCACTTCGCCCGACGGCCCGAGCGCGCCGTCCGGCTTCCAGCTATTGCGCAAGGAAGAGAGCCTGAACACTTCGGTCTTGTAGATATCCTTGATCGGATTGAAACCGCCGTTCATGTCGCCATAGAGCGTGGCGTAGCCGACCGACATTTCCGACTTGTTGCCTGTGGTGACCACCATCGCGCCGGTCTTGTTGGAAATCGCCATCAACAGCGTGCCGCGGGTACGCGCCTGCAGATTTTCCTCGGTAATATCGCGCGCCAGGCCCTTGAAGGTGTCGGACAGGATCGCCTCAAAACCGTTGACGGCCTGCGCGATCGGTAGCACCTCGTAGCGGAAGCCGAGCGCGGTTGCGAGTTTCGCCGCATCGTCGAGCGAGACCTGCGCCGTAAAGCGAAACGGCAGCATGACGCCGCGAACCCGCTCGACCCCGAGCGCATCGACCGCGATCGCCGCGCACAGCGCGGAATCGATGCCGCCGGAGATGCCGATCAGCACGCCCGGAAAACCATTCTTGCCGACATAGTCGCGCAGGCCGAGCACGCAGGCGGCGTAGTCGCCCTTGTCGCCCTCCAGCAGCGGCGACACCGGACCCGCGCAGCGCCAGCCGTCCGCGGTCCTGTTCCAGCGCAGCGTGGTGATGCTCTCCTCGAACGCCGGCAATTGCGCCGCGACCGAAAGGTCGGCGTTGAGCGCGAACGAGGCGCCGTCGAACACGAGTTCGTCCTGGCCGCCGACTTCGTTGAGATAGATCAGCGGCAGCCCGCTTTCGGTGACGCGGGCGACCACGATCGACAGCCGCAGGTCGTTCTTGTCACGGGCATAGGGCGAGCCGTTCGGCACGACCAGGATTTCCGCGCCGGTCTCGGCGAGGCATTCGACCACGTTTTCGTATTCGCTGGATTCCTCAAGCCAGATATCCTCGCAAATGGGCACGCCGATCCGGACGCCCCGCACGGTCACCGGCCCCGCGGCCGGTCCGCGCGCGAACAAGCGCTTTTCGTCGAACACCCCGTAATTCGGCAAATTACACTTGAAGCGGATCGCGGCGATCTTGCCCCCGTCCAGCAGCGCGCAAGCATTGTAGAGCTTGCCATCCTCGACCCAGGGCGTGCCGATCAGCATCGCCGGGCCGCCATCGGCGGTTTCCCGCGCCAGTTCCTCGATCGCCGTGCGGCAGGCCGACTGGAACGCCGGCTTCAGCACCAAATCTTCCGGCGGATAGCCTGCGATGAACAGCTCGGAGAGCACTACCAGATCGGCGCCGTCGGCTTTTGCCTTGACGCGCGCGGCGCGCGCCTTCGCGGCGTTGCCGGTGACATCGCCGACCGTCGGGTTGAGCTGGGCCAGCGTAATCGTGAGTTGCGTAGCGGGTTCGGTCATGGAGCGAAGCTTATTCTCATAATGAGCAAATCAAATATAGCATGCTTCTTGCGGCTTCACCAGATGCCGGGATCGCCAAATCCTCACGGCTGCTACCCTCCGCGCGCGGAAACGCAATTGCCGGCTTTAGATCACGCCCACGCGTTCAACGATGGCAAAAATCCAGAACAGCCCGGTCATCACCAGCGCCACGCCGACCGCCGCCGAGCCCATGTCCTTGACCCGCCCGATCTGCGGATCGTGATCGGTGGTCAGGCGGTCGGAAAGTTTTTCGATCGCGGTGTTGAGCAGTTCGACGATCAGCACCAGCACCACGGCGGCGACCAGTTCGACCCGGCGCATCATGGTGGCGCCGGCCAGCCAGGACGCCGGCAGAGCCAGTACGAGCGCGACCAATTCCTCGCGAATGGCCTGCTCCGACCTCATCGCGAAGATCAGGCCGTTGCGCGAATTGAGCGTGGCCCGCCAGAACCTCAGCAATTCAGAATCCCGCCACGGCCGGCATCGGTTTGACCTTGCTGCCGCGATCCTGCTTGAGCAATTCGGCGATCAGGAACGCCATGTCGATCGACTGCTCGGCGTTAAGCCGGGGATCGCAAACCGTGTGATAGCGGTCGCCGAGATCCTCATGACTGACGGCGCGCGCGCCGCCGATGCATTCGGTGACATCCTGCCCGGTCATTTCCAGATGCACGCCGCCGGCATGGGTGCCTTCGGCGGCATGGATGGTGAAGAACGATTTCACCTCGGAAAGGATGCGGTCGAACGGCCGGGTTTTATAGCCGGAGCTCGAGGTGATGGTATTGCCGTGCATCGGATCACACGACCACACCACGATTCGTCCCTCGCGCTGCACCGCACGGATCAGGCCCGGCAGATGATCGCCGACCTTGTCGGAACCAAAACGGTTGATCAGCGTCAGCCGTCCGGGCTCGTTGTCGGGGTTGAGCACGTCAATCAGTTTTATCAGTTCATCCGGCTTCAGCGACGGGCCGCATTTCAGCCCGATCGGATTCTTGATGCCGCGGAAATATTCGACATGGCCGTGGTCGAGCTGGCGGGTGCGGTCGCCGATCCAGATCATGTGGCCTGAGGTCGCGTACCAGTCGCCGGTGGTGGAATCGACCCGGGTAAACGCCTGCTCGTAGCCGAGCAGCAGCGCTTCATGGCTGGTGTAGAAGTCGGTGGCGCGCAGTTCGGGATGGCTTTCCAGATCGAGCCCGCAGGCGCGCATGAAGTTCAGCGCGTCCGAAATGCGGTCCGCCAGTTCGCGATAGCGCCGTGACTGCGGCGAGTCCTTGAGAAAACCCAGCATCCACTGATGCACGCTGCCGAGATTGGCAAAGCCGCCGGTGGCGAACGCGCGCAGCAAATTGAGCGTCGCGGCCGACTGGCGGTAGGCCATCAGCTGGCGCTGCGGATCGGGGGTGCGCGCTTCCGCAGTGAAGGCGATGTCGTTGACAATGTCGCCGCGATAGCTCGGCAATTCCACGCCATTGACCTTCTCGGTCGGCGACGAGCGCGGTTTTGCAAATTGCCCGGCGATGCGGCCGACTTTCACGACCGGCAGCGCGCCGGCATAGGTCAAGACCACGGCCATCTGCAGCAGCACGCGGAAAAAGTCGCGGATGTTGTTGGCGCCGTGCTCGGCAAAACTTTCGGCGCAGTCGCCGCCCTGCAGCAGGAACGCCTCGCCGGCCGCGACGCGGCCGAGCGACTTTTTCAGGTTGCGCGCCTCGCCGGCAAACACCAGTGGAGGAAACGTCGCAAGCTGCGCCTCAACGTCGGCCAAGGCCTTGGCGTTGGGATAGTCGGGTACTTGCAGCACCGGCTTGGCGCGCCAGCTGTCTGGTGTCCACCGCTCGGACATGACGTTAACTCCTGAGCAAAAACCGCTACTTAGCGGTGGGCCGGGTTATACACAGGGTCACAGCGGTCCGCCATCGGATTTCTGCTTCCGAACCAAACCCTTGCGGCAAAAGCCGAATTCGCATTTGCTAGACGCCGCGAAAGCAGGGGAAATCGCGGTGACTGAGGCTGCGCAGGACGACGTTTTCATCGACGACATCAGCCTGCCCGCGACCGACGGCTATCTGCTGGGGGCGTCGCTGTTCCTGCCCCGTGGCGCCAAGCGCCATGCCGTGCTGATCAATTCGGCGACCGCCGTGCCGCGCAAGGTTTACCGCGGGTTTGCCGGCTATCTGGCGCGGCGCGGCTGCGCGGTGTTGACCTACGACTATCGCGGCACCGGCGATTCCAGGCAGAAGTCGCTGGTCGGCTACAACCAGGTGAAATCGCTGGCGGGCTTCAAAGCCTCGATGGCGGACTGGGCGGCGCTCGATGTGACCTCCGCGGTGGCCTGGATGCGCGAGCGTTACAAAACCCTGCCGCTCGCCTATGTCGGGCATTCCTTTGGCGGCCAGGCCCTGGGACTGCTCGCCAACAACACCGAGGTGGCGCGGGCGCTATTGATCGCGGCGCAAGCCGGATATTGGAAGCTGATGGCGACGCCGGAGCGATACCGGGTCTACGCCATGATGAATTTTGCAGGGCTGCCGCTGACCCGCGTGCTCGGATATGCGCCGGGCTGGGGCGGCGTGGGCATGGATCTACCCAAGGGCGTGTTCGAGCAATGGAGCAAATGGGTGATGAGCCCGCGGTATCTGTTCGACGATGCCAGCCTCGCCACCTTGCCGAATTTTGCCAACTACAAGGGCGCGATGCGGGCGCTATGCATGACCGACGATCCCTGGGCCACGCGGCCGGCGGTCGAACTGTTGTGTTCCGGCTTTACCTCGATCAAGCCGGAAATCCTCAGCATCGCGCCGTCGGATGCCGGCGCGACCAAAATCGGCCATCTCGGTTTCTTCCGCCCCGAACACCGCGACACGCTGTGGCGGGGTGCGGCGGAATGGCTCGAAGCGACGGGGTAAGTTCTTCTCCCTCGCCCCGCTCTTGCCAGGAGTGTCCGGGGAACGGACTCAAGTGATTCAAATGACTCAAGTTGCTTGTCTTAAGTCTAGAGTGCCAGCAAAGGCTACGAACGCCATCACTGCAAGCACTTGTTGCGACTCGCGAATTTTTTCCCCGGACACTCCTGCGCTCTTGCGGGGAGAGGGTCGGGGTGAGGGGCAGACGTCGCTGCGAATGCTGTGTTCGCGTTGAATGCCCTGCCTCGCCCCGCTCTTGCGGAGGGAGGTCTCCAAGACGCGGCATTTCTGTGATGCGGCAAATGTAACGCCAAATGCCAAGACAATGCCGTCCCCTTGGCAAACTTCCGACACACCAAATCGGCGAAAAGAGCCTCCCGACATGATTCAGGCGCGACGCGCAAACACCGCGAGTTCCGGTGTTGCCGGCGCGCCGATATTTTTCAGGAAGAGGCCTTCGTGTCGCAAAATTTTTTCGTATCGATCCTTTTCGCCTGTGTGTTATCGGTGTCTCCGGCGTTGGCGCAAAATGCGCCTCAAGCCGCAGCCTCGCCTCCGCAGAACTCAAGCGCGCTCACGCCCGATCAGGCGAAGCGGGCGCTCGACACGCTGCAGGACGACGGCAAGCGCGCCCAGATGATCGATACGCTGCGCGCGATCGCCAATGCCTCGCCCGCGGCTGCGCCCAATGCGCCGCAAACCGGGCCAGCGCCCGCACCGGCTCCTCCTCCGCAATCCCCGATCCCGCTCACCGCCGACAGCCTCGGCGCACAACTGCTGGTGACCGTGTCCGAGCAGTTCGGCGAAATGTCGCGCGAGGTCGCGGACATGGCGCGGACGCTGACGCATTTTCCAGCGTTCTATTACTGGATCGCGCGAACCGCCAACGATCCCACCGCCTACGATCAGTTGCTCGACATCGCCTGGAAACTCGCGCTGGTATTCGCCTGTGCGTTCGGCGCCGAATGGCTGGCGTTCCGCCTGGTGAAGCGGCCGGTGGCACTATTGGAGGCGCGTCTGGCACATACCGCGCAGGCGCCGGCGCAAGTGCTCCTGACCATCGATCCACCCTCCTCCGCGGCCGACATCGCGGCCGAGCCTGGGCGGCATCGGCGGCGTCTCAGCCTGGCGCACGCCTGGCAGTCGCTGGTCAGGCTGCCGTTCGTACTGGCACGCCTCGTGCTCGAACTGTTGCCGGTTCTGGTTTTCGTCGGCGTCGCCACCATGCTGCTCGGCACCGGATTGGGCGATCTCGCCACCACGCGGCTGGTGATCTTCGCGGTCATCAATGCCTACGCGCTGATACGCGGATTGATTTGTATCGCCCGCGCGCTCGCCGGGCCGGTCGGGCTGCTGCGGGTGCGCGCGGAGACCGCGGCCTATATCGAGATCTGGGCGCGGCGCATCGTCACCATGACCGTATCGGGCATCGCGTTTGCCAATGTCGCGCTGCTGCTCGGGCTGCATCGCGCGGGTTACGCGGCGTTGCTGCGGCTGGTGATGCTGGTCGTGCATCTGTCCATCGTCGTCATCATCCTGCAGTGCCGTCGTCAGGTCGCCGACGCCATCCGCGCACCGGCCGGCCGCCTCGGCGCCGCCGCGTTGGCGCGCAACCGGCTGGCCAGTCTCTGGCATTATCTGGCGATCGCGCTCGACCTCGCGCTGTGGGCGGTATGGGCGCTCAATATCCGCAACGGCTATTCGCTGCTGCTGCAATATTTTGTCGGCACCCTCGCGGTGGTGCTGATCACCCGGCTGGTGACCATCGTGGTGCTGAGCCTGATCGATCGCGGTTTTCGCATCAGCCCGGACATCCTGCAGCGTTTTCCGGGGCTGGAAACCCGCGCCAACCGCTATCTGCCGCTGCTGCGCAGGATCGTCGCGGCCATGATCGCCTGCATCGGGTTTATCGCGCTGCTGGAAGTCTGGGGCGTCGACGCCATCGTCTGGTTCTATGGCGGCCAGATCGGCAGCCGGCTGCTGTCGGCGGTCGTCACCATCGGCGTCGCGGCACTCGCTGCCGCCGCGATCTGGGAGACCAGCAACGCGCTGATGGACCGCCAGCTCAACGCGCTGTCGCGCGACGGCCATTACGCCCGCGCCGCGCGGTTGCGCACCTTCCAGCCGATGCTGCGAACGGCGCTGCTATGCCTGATCGTCACCGTGGTCGGCCTGACCGCGCTGAGCGAGATCGGCGTCAATGTCGCCCCGCTGCTGGCGGGTGCCGGCATCGTCGGCATCGCGATCGGCTTCGGTTCGCAAAAACTGGTGCAAGACGTCATTACGGGGCTATTCTTGCTGCTGGAAAACACCGTCCAGGTCGGCGACAATGTCAGCGTGTCCGGGCTGTCAGGCACGGTCGAGAATGTCTCGATCCGGACCATTCGCTTACGCGCCGGCGACGGCGCCGTGCACATCGTGCCCTTCAGCGCGGTGACCACGATCACCAATTCGAGCCGCGGCGCCGGCAACGCTGCCGTCAGCGTCAACGTCGCCTACCGCGAGGACACCGACCGCGCCGGGCAGATTCTGAAGGACATCGTCACC
>Ga0265314_10001298_pt1 | contig 28329 bp, 21 predicted proteins | sample 4126metaG_FD_203106 | JGI IMG/M metagenome (GOLD analysis project Ga0265314, IMG submission 203106) | Rhizosphere microbial communities from Carex aquatilis grown in University of Washington, Seatle, WA, United States - 4-1-26 metaG | ecosystem: Host-associated > Plants > Roots > Rhizosphere >... | reverse complement strand
CAGCGTTTGACTTGCACCCTCGCCGTCGCATTCCGGCACGTCCAGCTCTGCGAGCCAGCGCATCGCCGCGGCGTTCACTCGACGCCCAGTCGAAATGCCGTCGCGGGACTTTGCACCCCAAAGTGCCTGTCGTCTCGCACGCTCGAAGTCCACGGTGGAGATTTTTCTTGCGGATCCGGGTTTGATCTCCTGTGACGTCCCCACGGCACCACGGCGGTTGACCCTCCGCGTCAACCTGCAGATGGTACTCGCATGGCCGAGCACACCAACCGTCTCATCGACGAGTCGAGCCCGTATCTGCGCCAGCACGCGCACAACCCGGTTGACTGGTACCCATGGGGCGATGCGGCGTTCGCGCGCGCACGCGCCGAGCACAAACCCATCCTGCTCAGCGTCGGCTACTCGGCCTGTCACTGGTGTCACGTCATGGAACGCGAGTCGTTCGAGAACCCCGACATCGCCGCTCTGATGAACACCTCGTTCGTCAACGTGAAGGTCGATCGCGAGGAGCGGCCGGACGTCGACCACGTCTACATGAACGCCGTGCAGCTGCTCACCGGCCGCGGCGGCTGGCCGATGACCATGTTCCTCACCCCGGACGGCGAGCCATTTTACGGCGGCACGTACTATCCCCCTGAGGATCGCCACGGCATGCCCGGCTTTCCGCGCGTGCTGCAGGCCATCGCGCAAGCCTGGAGCGAGCGGCCGGACGACGTCACGCGCTCGGTCGGTGAGATTCATGAACGTCTGACGCAACTGGAGAAACACCAGCCGGCCGATGCCATCCCGGGTGCCGAAGCGTTGTTGGAGGCGGCGGCGCAGCTGGCGCGCGCACACGACGAAGACCACGGCGGCATTGGCAACGCGCCGAAGTTTCCCAACACCGGCGTCTACGACGTCTTTTTGCGCGCCGAAGCGCGCGGCAGCGACCGGCGCTACACCGACATGACCCTGTTCACGCTGCGCAAGATGGCCGAGGGCGGTATCTACGACCAGCTCGGCGGCGGTTTCCATCGCTACTCGGTCGACCAGCGCTGGCTGGTGCCGCACTTCGAGAAGATGCTGTACGACAACGCGCAGCTCGTCCCGCTCTATCTCGCGGCATATCAGGTCAGCGGCGAGGCCTTTTACGCGCGCATCGCGCGCGAGACGCTCGACTACGTCGTGCGCGAGATGCGCGACCCGGCGGGCGGCTTCTGGTCGACGCAGGACGCCGACAGCGAGGGTGAGGAGGGCAAGTTCTTCGTCTGGAGCGCCGCCGAGCTGCAACAATGGCTCGGCGCCGACGCGGCCGAGCTCGCGGCGCGCTACTGGGACGTGACGCCGGAAGGGAACTTCGAAGGCCACAACATCCTGCACGTGACGCTATCCGTGCCGCAGCTGGCCGGCCTGTTTCGGCGTGACGTCGCAGAGGTCGAACCACTGCTCGCCGAGGCGCGCGCGACGCTGTTCGCGGCTCGCGAGCGACGCATCAAGCCCGGCCTCGACACCAAGATCCTCACTGCCTGGAACGGCTTGATGATCAGCGCCTTTGCGCGCGCCGCGGAAGTGCTCGGCGAGCCCGCCTACGCGCGCGTCGCCAGCGAGGCGCTGGCGTTCGTCGGGCGCGAGTTGCAGGGCGGCGATCGCCTGCTGAGCACCTGGAAGGACGGCATAGCGAAGCTGAACGGCTATCTCGACGACTATGCGTTCGTCGCCGCCGCCGCGCTCGATCTCTTCGAGGCGACGCAAGAGCGCCGCCATCTCGCGCACGCCGCCCAGTTGATGGACAGCGCGCTGGCGCACTTCTGGGACGGCGACGCCGGCGGGTTCTTCTTCACCAGCGACGATCACGAAGCGCTCATCGTGCGCAGCAAGCCGGCTTTCGATGGCTCGATTCCGTCGGGCAATTCCGTCGCCGCGCTGACGCTGTTGCGTCTGTCGCACTACCTGGAGCGCCCCGCGTATCGCGAGCGCGGCGAAGCCGTGCTGCGCCTCTTTGCCGCGCCGCTTGCCGCGCAACCCTTCGGTTTCGCCAACCTGCTGGCGGCCGTCGATTTCCACGCCGACGGACCGCGCGAGATCGCGGTCGTCGGGACGCCGACAGCACCCGACACGCTGGCGCTGTTGCGACGCCTGCGCGAGACATATGTGCCGAACCGCACGTTGCTGCTGCTCGACCCGGCCGACGCCGGGCCGCGGCCGCCGCTGCTGGAAGGCAAGCAAGCGCTCAACGGACAAGCCACGGTGTACGTCTGTCAGCGCATGACCTGCTCGGCGCCGGCGACGCGCTGGGAAGAGATCGCGCCGCTGCTGAAGTGAGGGAGCGAGCTCTGTCTGGTGTCAGGGATCAGCTGTCGGAGTGGCAGGTGGCGCGCTGGCGCCGCTGGGGAGCAGCGTTCTCGTCACCAACATCAGGCACCCGATACCTGAAACCCGCTTCACGCCATCGTCAGCAAGCGGTGAGCGTCCATCATTTTGTCGCGGATCGGCACGCCGATCGGACAGCTGCCGGTGCACGGGGCGCTGCAGTCGGCGCACAGCATGGCGTTGCGGTCGAGCTTGGCGTACAGCCGCATGCCTTCCTTCTCCCAGCCGTAGTCGCGGAAATACATGCGGTGGCGCAGCACGTCGTTGATCGCCAACTGCTCCGGGCACGAGCCAAGGCAGATGCCGCAGTGCGGCTGGCAGTAATCGCCACGCGTCAGCTCATCATAGCGCTCGAGCAACGCGACCTCGCTTGCCTTCGGCATCGCGCCGGACGCCGCGACGTACTCTTCGACCTGCTCGGGCTTGAAGAACGACACCACCAGGCAGGACACATTGGGATTCGACAGCACCCACTTGAAGGCCGCTTGCGAGTAAGCGGTGCGTTCGTCGCGGAAGTCCGACAGGTTGGTGTGCTTGGCGCCCTTCAGCGTCTTCATCGCGACGATTCCGACGTCGTGCTGCTTGGCTTTCTCCAGGATGTGCCCGAAAGACGGCCACATGCCGAAGTGGTAGGCGAGCATCATCACGTCGAAGCGGCCAGAATCGATCGCGGCGTTGGCTACCTGCTCCAGATTCGGCGTGTGCGTGCTGACGCCCAGGAAGCGCACCTTGCCCTGCTCCTTCAGTTTGTCGAAGGCCTCGTGAATGTTGGGCGCCAGCAGGCGTTCGACGCGATCGCACGAGTGCACGTGGATGAGGTCGACGTGGTCGGTCTGCAAGCGCTTCAGGCTGCCTTCCACCGCCTCGATGATTGTAGGCACCGGCGTGTCGTTCGGCAGATGGCCGTCGGCGACGCAAAACTTGGTGGCCAGGAACATCTTGTCGCGGTGGCCTTTCATCGCCTCGCCGAGCACGTGCTCGGAATTGTTGCCGGAGTAGTCGGGAGCAGTGTCGAAGTAGGTAATGCCGTGGTCGATCGCGGCGCGCGCCACCTCGACCGCTTCTTTGAAGCCGACCGGATCGTCGCCCTGCGCGCCGATGCGTCCGCCGCCGAGCGCGATATCGGAGACGCGCACGTCGGTGCGGCCGAGGCGGCGGTACGACTTGATCATCGCGTCCTTCCACTCCGGACGCGGTTGCGCCGCGGTCAGCTCGACGTCGGTGAGAAAGAAATCGCGCGCCACCGGCAGCCAGCCGCGGTTCGGCAACACCGCGGCGCTGACCCCGGCGGCGGCGGCGCCGACGGTCGCGCCGGCGGCGCCGATCGTACGCAACGCGACGCGGCGTCCCTTGCCGCTCGGCGACAGTATCTTCTCGGCTTTGGCGTTCGGCAGGGGCGTCCAGAGACCGCTCGGGACACAGCGCTCGCACACCGGGCGGCGCAACCGCAGGAAGGTTGCCAGCACGGCCAGCAACATGACGGCAGCCGGCACGAAAACCTTCCACAGCGCCAAGTGGGCCCGATCCATGCCTTCGGCAAGGTCGTGCAACAATTGGCCACCGAGCGTGTAAGCCAACAGCAACGCGAGGGCGTACAGCGCGATCACCAATGCGCGGCGCACACGCACCACGCCGTCGCGTTGCGGGCCGCTACACTGCGGACAGGTCGTCATGCGTTCGTCCTCCCGGTGTGCGGCGACCGTAGCCCGGAGGTTATGGGCTGTCCATCGCGCGCGGCGCGTGCCGCGTGGCTATTCGCCCAGCCAGCGTTGATTCAGCTGCCCGAGGAAACCGGATTCCTCCAGAGCCAGGAGATTGACGTTGATCGGCACGCGCAGCGCGCTCTTGTCTTGCAGAGCGAAGGCGTAGTCATGCCGGCTGAACACTGTCCCGACCAACTCCACGCCGGCATTCGGGTGGCGGCTCGTCCACCAAGACAAGACCGGTGCATCGTGCACGAGCGCGTCGGCGCCGCCGTCCTGCAGCATCTTGATGGCGTCATCCAGCGTCGGCTGCTCGACGACCGAGGCGCCGCGTTGTCCCAGCCAGGAAACTTCCGGCGTCCCGGCAACGGCGACGATGCGTTTGCCGCGCAGATCGTCGATGCCCTGATAATCGGTGCTGAGCTGATGCACGGTGAGCACCGTCGCGACGGCCGCGGTCACATAGGCGACGGCGGCGGCGCCGAAGAACATCCACACGATGCTCAAGATGCGCGCGAACACGCCGGGCAGCAGCTTGCGCTCGAGTTGGCCCTTCAGGAGCGCGCCGGCGGCGATGTACACGGCTTCGACGGCACCCTCGACATGGCCGCTGGGAAAGTTGGCGCTGTCGTGGCGCCGCGCCAGGAAGAAGATCAGCGCGCTCATCAACCCCAGCAATCCCAAAGCGGCGAGCCCGAGCTCGAGATGGGCGCGCGTCGCCAAGGCGTTGAGCACCGCGAGGATCGACTCGCCGTGCCGTTCGCGCACCAGCACGCGTAGGCCGCCGCGGAAGAATGGGTGGCTGAAGTCGATGCGTCCGGCGCGCTCCTTGGTCACGCTCATATCGCCGACGCCGACGTCGGCGCGTCCATTGGCGAGCGCGTCGACGACCTCGTTCGGCTCGCCGTCGCCGACGACCTGCCAGTCGAGGCCCGCCTGACGCGCCACCTCGGTCCACAAGTCGATCGCCCAGCCGGTCCACTGGTCACCATTGCGCACGACGAACGGCGGATCTTCGTCGAGCATGACGCGCAGGCGCGATCCGCCTGCCCCTTCCTGCGCCGCCGCGATGCCGCTGCAGGACAGCGACAGGCTCACCAGCAATGCGACGCCGAGAGCGCCCCGGCGACGCAGGCCGCCGGACCGTTCTGGCGGGCAGCTTGCCCGCGCTCGCGACCTGCGGCGCATGGCGCGATGGCTCAGGCGACCGGCGTTTCGTCCGGCGGGGCTCCGCCGTATACGGGCGGTTCTTCACCGCCTGCGCCGTTCTCTTTGGCGCCCGCGTCTTCGGCCTCGGTCTCGGCAACGCAGGCCAAACCAACCACCTTCTCGCCCTCGGCGACGTCGATCAGCCGCACGCCCTGCGTGTTGCGGCCGATCACCGAGATGCCGCGCACCGGCATGCGAATGACCGTGCCGCCGTCGGTGATGAGCATCACGTGGTCGTCGTCGCGCACCATCCGCACACCGACGACGCGGCCGACGCGCTCGGTGACGTTCATCGTGATGATGCCTTTGCCGCCGCGATTGGTGAGTCGATACTCGTCGAGCGCGGTGCGCTTGCCGTAGCCCTTCTCCGCCACCGACAGCAGCGTCGTATCCGGCGTGACGACGTCGACGGCCACGACCGCATCGTCGCCGTCGAGTTGAATGCCGCGCACTCCGGCGGCGTTGCGCCCCATCGGGCGCACGTCCGATTCGCGGAAGCGGATCGCCTGACCGGCGGCGGTCGAGAGGATCACGTCCTGATTGCCGTCCGTCAGGCGCACGCCGATCAGCTCGTCGCTGTCGTTCAGCTTGATCGCGATGATGCCCGACGGACGCGGATTGGCGTAGTCGTCGAGCGCCGTCTTCTTCACCGTGCCGTCCTTGGTTGCGAACAGCACGAAGCGCCCCGGCGTGAACTCGCGCACCGGCAGGAAGGCGGACACCTTCTCGTCCTGCGCCAGGCTGATCAGATTGACGATCGCCTTGCCGCGCGCGGCGCGGCCGACCTGCGGCAGCTCGTGCACCTTGATCCAGAACAGCTTGCCGCCGGTGGTGAAGACGAGGATGTAGGCGTGCGTCGAGGCGACGAAGAGGTGTTCAATGAAGTCTTCGTCCTTGGTCGTCGCGCCGATCTTGCCGCGACCGCCGCGGCGCTGCGCGCGATACTCGGCGACCGGATTTCGCTTGATGTAGCCGTCGTGCGAGACCGTCACCACCATGTCGGCTTCGGCGATGAGGTCCTCGATGTTGAGATCGGTCGACTCGTCGACGATCACCGTGCGCCGCTTGTCGGCGTATTGCTGGCGCACCTCGCGCAACTCGGTGGCGATGATCTTGGCGACCTCGCGGACGTCGGCCAGGATCTCTTCGTAGCGCGCGATCTGTTTGAGCACCTCGTCGCGCTCTTCGAGGATCTTGTCGCGCTCCATGTTGGTCAGGCGCTGCAGGCGCATATCGAGGATCGCTTGTGCCTGCAGCTCGCTGAGGCCGAATTGGCTCATCAACCCGCTGCGCGCTTCGCCCGGATCGCTGGCCGCGCGGATGAGCGCGATCACCGCGTCGAGGTGGTCGAGCGCGATCTTCAAGCCATCCAGGATGTGCAGGCGATCCTGCGCTTTGCGGAGCTCGAAGACGGTGCGCCGGGTGACGACCTCTTTGCGGTGCTCGAGAAACACCTCGAGCGCGGCCTTCAACGTCAGCAGCTTCGGCCGGCCGCCGACGATGGCGAGCATATTGACGCCGAACGACTCCTGCAGCTGGCTGAGCTTGAAGAGCTGGTTCTGCACCACCTCCGGCACCGCGTCGCGCTTCAGCTCGATCACCACGCGCATGCCGTCGCGATCGGACTCGTCGCGCAGATCGGCGATGCCGTCGAGGCGCTTCTCGTTGACCAATTCAGCGATGCGCTCGACCAGGCGCGCCTTGTTCACCTGATACGGCAGCTCGTGCACGATGATCTTGGCGCGGCTCTTGTCGCCGGCCTCTTCGATCTCCGTCTTGGCGCGTAACACCAACACGCCGCGGCCGGTGTGGTAGGCCTCGCGGATGGCGCGCCGGCCGTGCAGGAACCCGGCGGTGGGAAAGTCCGGACCCGGGATGAACTGCATCAGCTCGGCCACGCTCAGGTCTGGGTTTTCGATCAGCGCGATCAAGCCGTCGACCACTTCGCCGAGGTTGTGCGGCGGGATGTTGGTCGCCATGCCGACGGCGATGCCCGAAGAGCCGTTGACCAGCAGATTCGGAATGCGCGCCGGCAGGACCTGCGGCTCCTGCGTCGACTCGTCGTAGTTGGGCGAGAAGTCGACCGTGTCCTTGTCGAGATCCGCCAGCATCTCGCTGGCGATGCGCGCCATGCGGATCTCGGTGTAGCGCATGGCCGCGGCGCGATCGCCGTCGACCGAGCCGAAGTTGCCCTGTCCGTCGACCAGCGGGTAGCGCAGCGCGAAGTCCTGCGCCATGCGCACGATGGTCTCGTACACCGCCGAATCGCCGTGCGGGTGATACTTGCCGATCACGTCGCCGACGATGCGGGCAGACTTTTTGTACGGCCGGTTCCAGTCGTTGTTCAGGTCGTACATCGCGAACAGCGAACGGCGATGCACCGGCTTCAAGCCGTCGCGCGCGTCCGGCAGGGCGCGCGAAATGATGACGGACATGGCGTAGTCCATGAAGGACTGCCGCATCTCGTCTTCGATCGCGACCGGGATCTTGTTCTTGCTCGGGTCCATCACGTCCGTCGTGCAGAGGTTCGGCGCGGCCGGCGGTGCCGCCGCCGCCGAGTCGCCGAGTTAGATATCGAGGTTCTTCACCGTCAGCGCGTGGTCCTCGATGAACTTGCGCCGCGGCTCGACCTCGTCACCCATCAGCGTCGAGAACATCAAGTCGGCTTCGTAACCGTCGTCGACCCGCACCTGCAGCAGGGTACGCGTCGCCGGGTTCATCGTCGTTTCCCAGAGCTGCTCGGGATTCATCTCACCGAGACCCTTGTAGCGCTGGATGTCGACGCCCTTGCGCGCTGCGGCGAGGATGTCGGCGACGGCGGCCTCGACCGTCGCGGCGCTGGTGCGCTTCTCGCCGGCGACGATCTCGAACGGCGCCGTGCCGGCCGCGTGCAGCTCCTTGGCCAGGCGTTGCAATTCCGTGAACTCCGGACTGGCCACGAACGCCGCGTCGATGATGGTTTCCTGCGCGCTGCCATTCTGCTTCGCACGCACCACCACGCGCACACTGCCGTGCTCGCTGTCCTCGACCAGATCAACCGTGAGCGGCGCGAGCTCGGGAGATATCGCCAGGATGCGGCGCTGGGCGCGTTCCAGGAGCGGGGCGAGCGCGGCGCGGTCGCTGAGTACCGCCGGCGTCAATGCCTCCTCGAAGGCCAGACCGGCCACCACTTCGCGGCCCTTGCGCTGACGGGCGACGATGTCGAGGACGTGCGCGAAGTGCATCTGCTGCTGGATGAGCGCACGCAGCCGCTCGTCGCGCACCGCCGTGCCGTCGGCGGCGAGCAGGACGATCTCCTTCGTGCCGAGCTCGCGCAGATGTTCGTCGAGCGCGTGCTCGTCTTTCAGGTATTGCTCGGTCTTGCCCTTCTTGACGCGAAACAGCGGCGGTTGCGCGATGTAGACGAAGCCGCGTTCGATGAGGTCGGGGAAGTGGCGGTAGAAGAGCGTCAACAGCAGGGTGCGGATGTGCGACCCGTCCACGTCGGCGTCCGTCATGATGATGATCGTGTGATAGCGCACCTTCGACGGCTCGGTCTCGGCCGTTTCGTCGCGATCCTTCAGCACGCTGGTGCCGAGCGCCGTGATCAGGGTGCGGATCTCCTGCGACGAGAGCATTTTGTCGAAGCGCGCCTTCTCGACGTTCAGAATCTTGCCGCGCAGCGGCAGGATCGCTTGGTTGCGCCGGTCGCGCCCCTGCTTGGCGGAGCCGCCCGCCGAATCGCCCTCGACGATGTAGAGCTCGGACAAGGCCGGATCGCGTTCTTGGCAATCGGCGAGCTTGCCCGGTAGTGCGGCGGAATCGAGCGCGCCCTTGCGCCGCGCCAGCTCCTTCGCTTTACGCGTCGCCTCGCGCACGCGCGCCGCATCGAGCCCCTTCAAGACGATGGTCTTGGCTTCGCTCGGATGTTCTTCCAGGTACTCGCCGAGCTTCTCGTTCACCAGCGCCTCGACGTAGCCGCGCACGTCGCTGTTGCCGAGCTTGGTCTTGGTCTGCCCTTCGAACTGCGGATGCGGCAGCTTGACGCTGACCACTGCGGTCAGCCCCTCGCGTGAGTCTTCGCCTTGCAGCGCCTCGCCGCCCTTCAACATCCCTGCGGCGGTCGCGTATGCGTTCAGCGTGCGCGTCAGCGCACCACGGAAGCCGGTCAGGTGCGTCCCGCCCTCGATGGTGTTGATGTTGTTGGCGAAGGAATAGATCGACTCGGTGTAGCCTTCGTTCCACTGCAGCGCAGCTTCGATCTCGACGCTCTCTTTCGTCCCGACCAGCGCAATCACCGACTGGTGGATCGGCGTCTTGGCGCGGTTGAGGTGATGCACGAATTCCTCGATGCCGCCCTTGTAGAGAAACTCGTGCTGCTTCTGGGTCGCTTGCTCTTCGATGAATATGCGGACGCCGCGGTTGAGGAATGCCAGCTCGCGTAGGCGCTGCGAGAGGATGTCGAAGCTGAAGTCGAGTTGCTCGAAGATCTCGGCGTCCGGTTTGAACGACACCTTCGTCCCGGTCTGATCGGTGGTGCCGATCTCCGCCAGCGGCGCGTCCGGCTTGCCGCGCTGGAAGCGCTGCGCATAGACCCTCCCGCCGCGCTTGATCTCGACGGACAGCGCGGCAGACAGCGCATTGACCACCGACACGCCCACGCCATGGAGGCCGCCGGAGACCGTGTACGCCCCGGAATCGAACTTGCCGCCGGCGTGCAGCTTGGTCAGCACGACTTCCGCTGCGGAAATCCCTTCTTTCGGGTGGATCTCGGTGGGGATTCCGCGGCCGTTGTCGTCGACCGTGACCGAGCCGTCGATGTGCAGCGTCACGGCGATGTCCGTGCAAAACCCGGCCATCGCTTCGTCGATCGAGTTGTCCACCACCTCGAAGACCAGGTGGTGGAGCCCTCGCTCGGATGTGTCGCCGATGTACATGCCAGGGCGCTTGCGTACTGCTTCAAGCCCCTCCAGCACGGTGATCGTTTCCGCCCCGTAACCACCCTTTATGGGCCCTGTTTCAGGCTGCGGAATCTGGTCTGTTGTCACGCGATTGATCCGCCGTTTGTTATTCGAGCGAAACTATCACACGACGGCCCTCAAAGAAAGCCGATTGATCAAATATAACCGCTTTAAAATCGGCTACTTGAGGTTTGGTTTGGCGATTGTTTGCGGGCTCGGTTGCAGGCGTTGGCGAAACGCCGGGTGGCGCGTTTGTGGAAACGCAGCTTCAGAGCCGCATCGGCATCACGATATAACAGTAGTCTGGATCTCCGACGGCGCGCAGAACGCCGGGGCTGACCTCGTCGTTGAGGCCGATATCGATACGCCGATCGGAGGGCAGGACCGATAGCACATCGAGCAGGTAGCGGCCGTTGAAGCCTACGCCGACGGCCTCGCCTTCGTACTCAATCTCCAGCTCCTCAGCGGCTTCCCCGACGTCCGGATTGATCGTCGTCAGCTCCATACGCTGATTGTCGATCTGCATCTTGATGCCGCGTGTGCGCTCGCTGGAAACCACCGAGACGCGGCGCAAGGCGGCGTGCAGCGCCGCGGCGTCGATCGTCGCGTGCCGTTCCGACTTGGCAGGAATCACCTGGTTGTAATCGGGGAACTCCCCTTCGACCAAGCGCATCGCCATTTGGACGCGACCGCGGACGGCATGCGCGGCGCCGCCCTGCACACTCAGCTCGACCGGCTCGTCGCCGCTCTCCAGCACCTTGCGCAACTCGACTACCGCCTTGCGCGGCAGCGTCACCGGCTTGGCGAGCGAGACGTGCTCGACCGCGCGCGTAATCATCGCCAAACGGTGTCCATCAGTCGCCACCATGCGCAGACGCCCATCGCTGGTTTGCTCGAGGTGGATGCCGTTCAAGTTCACACGCGTCTCATCCGCCGACACGGCAAACAGCGTGTGCTCGATCATCTCGGTCAATACGTCGGCGGCGACCCGCACCGCGCTGTCACCCGCTGGCGGCTCCGGCATGGCCGGAAATTCCTTCGGATCGAGTCCGACCAGGCGGAAGCGCGATTTGCCCGCCGCGATTTCGATCCAGTTGTTGTCCTGCTGGCGGATGCGAATCTCGCCATCGGGAATCTCGCGCACCATCTCGTACAGCTTGCGGGCCCCGACGGTGAGCGTGCCTTTTTTCTTCACCGCGGCCGTGCACTCGCGCCGGATGGCCAGTTCCTGATCCGTCGCCGCGATGACGATGCCGTCGCCGCTCGACTGAATCAGCACGTTGCCGAGAATTGGAATCGTCGTGCGTCGCTCGACGATTCCCTGCGTGAGGTAGAGGCCTGCGAGAAGCTCACTCCGCTCGATGGTGAATTCCATCGTTCACCGCCCGTGCGCTGCCGCACTGTTATTATTGGTTATTTTTAAAGAAAGAAGAGTAGTACGTAGTAAGGCCTGTGGATCTGTTGAAAGCCTTGCGGCACTAGCGCAACTTGCTCCTGCCGCTGCGGAGAGCGCGGGTGAGAATGTGACCAGACGGCGCCCGTTATCGATTGCCCTCACAGCCCCTCCACCACTTCTCCGCATGTCGTCCACAGGGCGCGCTGGCGTGTCTGCGCGCTCTTCGGCTGACCGCGATTAGTCATGGCACTTCATCCCGGGCGTTCCAAGAGGCGCTCGAGGCGCTCGACGGTGGCGCGGAAGGTCGGGTCTTCGCGCAGGCGCCGCTCGATGACCTGCGCGGCGTGGATGACCGTCGAGTGATCGCGTCCGCCGAAGCGATCACCAATGACCGGGAACGAGGCGTTGGTGTAGCGACGACACAGGTACATCGCCACTTGCCGCGGCAGCGCGATGGTGCGCGTCCGCTTCTTGGAGCGCAGGTCGGCTGGGCGCAGACGGAAAAAATCACACACCGCTTTTTGGATCGACTCGATGGTGATGGTGCGCTCGCTGCGATCGCGCAGTACGTTCTGCAGCACCTCACGGGCGAAGTCGGGCGTAATGGGGCACTTGTTGAGCGAGGCGAAGGCACCGAGCCGCGTCAGCGAGCCTTCGAGCTCGCGCACGTTGGAGTCGATGTGTGTGGCGAGGAAGATCGCCACTTCCTGCGGCAGCTCGATACCTTCGATCTCGGCTTTCTTCTCCAGGATTGCGACCCGCGTCTCGACGTCGGGCGGCTGGATGTCGGCAATCAATCCCCACTCGAAGCGATTGCGCAGCCGCTCTTCCAGGTCGGGGATCTCTTTCGGAAATTTGTCCGACGTCAGGACGATCTGGTGATGCGCGTCATAGAGAGAGTTGAAGGTGTGGAAGAACTCCTCCTGCGTGCGCTCGCGGCCGGCGAGAAACTGGACGTCATCGACGATCAGCACGTCGACGCGGCGAAAGCGCGCCTTGAACTCGTCCATTCGATCGCGGCGCAACGCTGCGATCAGCTCGTTCATGAATGAGTCGGACGATAAGTATACGACGCGGAAATCCTCGCGCTGGTCGAGCACTTGGTGGCCGATGGCGTTGACCAAATGGGTCTTGCCCAGGCCCACGCCGCCATAGATGAAGAGCGGGTTGTAGTGGTCGCCCGGTTGGTTGGCGACCGCCTTCGAGGCGGCGTGGGCGAATTGGTTGCTGGCGCCGACGACGAAGTTGTCGAAGGTGTACTTGGGCGACAACGCGGCATGACGGATCGATGGCTTGGCCGGCTTCGGCACCGGCGCTGCGGTCGGAAAAAGCTCCTGTTGCGCGGCGCTCGGCAGCGTCAGGATAAGCGTGCGTAGCGTGCCGTCGCTGGCACGCTCCAAGGCTCCCTGGAGCGTGTCGAGGCAGCGCTCGCGCACCACGTCGGCGGCGAGCTTGCCGGGCGCCTCGACGATCATCGAGTCGCCGTCCAACGCCACCGGCCGCAGGCGTGCCAACACTTCGCGCAGGTCGGGCTCCGTCAGTTGCTCGGCAGTCGCATCGACCACCGCTTGCCAGGTTTTCTCCATTGCCGGGGTCGGCGAGTTGTCAACAGGCGCCAAGGAGGAAAAAACCCAAGCCAGATACGTGAAAAACTCCGACTGCCCGCAGATTCTCCACAGCGCAATCCACAGGCTGCTCCGAAGCTCGATCGATATCGCGAAATGAGGGAAACGCCCGGCGCGAAGACGGCGGGGCGCGATCGTTTAACGCGTTCACCGGAGCGGGGCAAGAAAAATCCGCCGCGCGACACGCGCAGCCGATGCGCGCGGCGATTTCATTGACGGCGTGCAGCCGCCGCGATAGCCCGCCGGCATGAAGAACGGCACCTCGGCGAAGCTGTTCGCCGAAGCGGCGCGCTACATTCCGGGCGGCGTAAACAGCCCGGTGCGGGCGTGGAAGGCGGTCGGCGGCAATCCGCAGTTCATTTCTCGCGCCAGCGGCTGCCGCATCACCGATGCGGACGGCAATACGTTCATCGACTACGTCGGCTCGTGGGGTCCGATGATCCTCGGACACGCGCATCACCAAGTGCTGCGCGCCATCCATGAAACGATGAAGGACGGCACCAGTTTCGGTGCGCCGACGCCGCGCGAGATCGAGCTGGCGCGCCGGCTTTGCGCGGCCTTGCCGTCGATGGATCAGGTGCGCCTCGTCTCCTCGGGCACCGAAGCGACGATGACAGCCATTCGCCTGGCGCGCGCCTTCACCGGTCGGCCCAAGGTGATCAAGTTCGACGGCTGCTACCACGGTCACGCCGATGGACTGTTGGTGCGCGCCGGCTCGGGCGCCATGACCTTCGGCGTACCCGACAGCCCCGGCGTACCGGAAGCGGTCGCCAGTCTCACGCTGGTGGCGCGGTTCAACGACCTGGCCGAGATCGAAGCCCGTTTTGCAGCCGAGGGCGACGCGATCGCTGCGATCATCGTCGAGCCGGTGGTCGGCAACATGGGTGTGGTTGCGCCGGCGCCAGGATTCCTCGACGGCTTGCGGCGCGTCACCACCGCGCACGGCGCGCTGCTGATCTTCGACGAGGTGATGACCGGCTTTCGCCTCGCCTGGGGCGGCGTACAAAACGCCATCGGCGTGCAACCCGACCTCACCTGTCTGGGCAAGATCGTGGGCGGCGGACTGCCGCTGGCGGCGGTGGGCGGCCGGCGCGACATCATGCAGCAGCTGGCACCGCTTGGCAGCGTCTACCAAGCCGGCACCCTGTCCGGGAACCCGCTCGCGGTGAGTGCCGGGCTCGCCACGCTCGACCTGATCGAAAAATCGGGGACGTACGAGCGTCTCGAAGCGGCCGGCGCGGTGTTGGAAGAGGGGTTGCGCGCGGCCCTGGCGCGGCACGGCGTGCGCGGCATCGTCAGCCGCCTCGGGTCGATGTGGACGCTGTTCTTTGGCGTCGACGCCGTGCACGACGCCGACGACGCACGTCGCGCCGACACGGCGGCGTTCGGCCGTTTCTTTGGTGCCATGCTGGAGCACGGCGTCTACCTGCCCCCGTCGCAGTTCGAAGCGGCGTTTATCTCACTGGCGCACAGCGACGGCGACATCGCGCTGACGATCGAGGCCGCCGACGCCGCACTGGGTGAGATCCGGCGATAGGAGCCCACAGCGCTCGAGCGGGCGGAGCTATGGCCCGGCCATCATCTGTGCTTTTCCTGGGTTCCTGATTCCTATGCAGATCGACCGAAACTTCGTCACGACGAGCGGCCGCTACCTGGCCCTGGGCTTCCAGATCGCCGGGTCGATCGTCGGCGGATTGGTCGTGGGACACTATGCCGACGACTACTTCGGCACGGCGCCGCTGCTGACCCTGCTGCTGACGATGGGAGGCTTGTTCGGCGCCGTCCGTCTCTTGCTTTGGTCGCTCAAAAGACGCTAACCCTGGCCGGATTCCATGAACGCCGGGCTGCGAAATATCGAGCGGCTGCACCTCGCCCTGCTCGCCGCGGCGCTCTGCGTCGCCTTTTTCAGCGGCTGGCTCGCCCCCATCAGCCTGTTGCTCGGCAGCGCCGTGATGGGCGTCAACTTCCGCCTGTTGAGCACCCTCACCGGGCGCCTCTTGTCGCCCACCGCGGCACACAATGTCGGCACGGTGCTGGCGCTGATGCTCGGCAAGTTCGCCCTGCTCGTCGGGCTGCTGGCGCTGCTGCTCTGGCGCGCGCCGCTCGAGCCGCTGTCGTTTGCGGCCGGTGCCTCGCTGTTGTTGGTCGCCATCATCCTGTCCACTCTTCGCGCGCCGGTCGCGGCGCCCGCATCGTGAGGCCCTGAACATGTCCGCAGGCAGCGAGCACGGCTTTACCTGGATGCAGATCATTCCTGGCGTGAACCACTTGCCGGACCACGTCGCGACGGCGGGATTGGTGACGGCGGTATTCGTCGGCGCGGCGCTCGCCGCGCGCCGGCAGATCGCCAGCGCCAGTGACGCCGCCGTGCCCGACGGCTCGCTGACACTGCGTAACTTCTTCGAAGTCTACGTCGAGTGGTTCACCGATTTGGTCGCGGGGGTGCTCGGCCCGCACAGCCGGCAGTATGTGCCGCTGTATGGCGCGCTCTTTTTGTTCATCCTGTCCAACAACCTGATCGGGCTATTGCCCGGCTTTGCGCCGGCGACCGCCAACGTCAACACGACGCTCGGCCTCGGGGCGTTGTCGTTCGTCATGTACAACTACTTCGGCTTCAAGACGCACGGCATCGCCTACCTGAAGCACTTTCTCGGACCGATTTGGTGGCTGGTCTTCCTGCTGTTGCCGCTGGAGATCGTCGACAACATCCTGCGGCCGATCACGCTCAATCTGCGTCTGTTGATGAACATGTTCGCCGACCACTTGGTGCTCGATATCTTCACCGATCTGACCAAGCTGATCGTCCCCGTCGTGTTCTACATGCTGGGCGCGTTCGTCTGCGTCATCCAGGCCTTTGTCTTCACCATGCTGAGCCTGGTGTACGTGTCGCTGGCCACCGCAGGGCACGGGCACGACGACGAGGAGCACGCGCACCATTGAGATATCACCCCAGGATTCGCCAGGCCGAGGAGCGGAGAGGATGACAGAGGCGGCGTGGCCAGACGGCGGATCCGTAGTCTCGCATCGAAAGGAGGAACCAACGATGCGCAATAAAGCGAAGTGGATGTTGGGAACCCTGGCCATGACCATTCTGGGCCCGGGTGTGGCGATGGCGCAGCAGGGCGCCGGCGGCGGCGGCAACGACGGCCTCATCGCCATCGGCGCCGGCATCGCGATCGGTGTCGCCGCCATTGGTCCGGGTCTCGGACAGGGCCGCGCCGTCGCCGCGGCGATGGAGTCGATCGGCCGCAACCCCAACGCGGCGGACCGCGTGCAGACGCCGCTGATCATCGGTCTGGCGTTCATGGAAGCGTTGGCGATCTACGGTCTCGTGATCGCGTACTTCCTGCAGAGCAAAGTCGGCTGAGCCGACCGTCTACAGCGCAACACACGGGGGGCGGGAGCGCGAGCTGCCGCCCCTTTGTGTTTTGCTCTCTCGCCTTGTCGCCGCGGCCCGGGGCGCGGTAGAAGCGGCGCGTGGCTGAACCGCGCACCGTCGTCGCCGGCACCATCCATCGCGGCGTGCGCACCGTGCTCACCGCGGTGGCGCTGGACAAGTTGCACGCCAACCCGGATCAGCCGCGCAAGCACTTCGACAGCGAAGCGCTGGCCGAGCTCGCCGCCTCGATCGCGCAGCACGGCATCCTTCAGCCGGTGATCGTGAAACGCGACGGCGAGCGCTTTCTGATCATGGCCGGCGAGCGCCGCTTCCGCGCCGCGCAGCTCGCTGGATTGAGCATCATTCCGGCGCTGGTGCGCAACGACGATCCGATGGAGATCGCCATCATCGAGAACGTCCAGCGCGAAGACTTGGCGCCGCTCGAAGAGGCCGAGGGCCTCGGCGCGCTGATCGACCAATACGGCTATACGCACGAGGCGTTGGCGGAGCTGATCGGCAAGAGCCGGCCCTACGTCAGCAACACGTTGGCGCTGCGCCGCCTGCCCGACCACATCAAGCACGACGTGCACGCCAAGCCCGATGTGTCGCGCGAAATCCTCATCTCCCTGGCGCGCGCCGAGACGCCGGAGCGCCAGGAGGCGCTGTGGCGTCTGACGCGCCTGCGCAAGCTGTCGGTGCAGCGCTTCCGCTCCGAGCAAGCCGGCGAGACGGCCGGCCGCAGCGAGATGGCCGAGATCGCGCGCACGTTGCGCCGCTTGGGACGCAAGCTGCGGGCGCTCGACGTCGCCTCGCTAGCACCGCCCGAGCGCCAACAGCTCGAGCGGCTGCTGCGCCGCTCCAACAGCCGTCTGCTGCGCACGCTCGCAGCGCTGCGCGAGTAAGCGTTCGTGGCGAGCAAGGAAGCGCATTACGACCGCGCGGTGGACTGCATCGCCGACGGCGATCAGGAAGGCGCGGTCGCGGCCTATCGAGCCGCGCTGGCGCTGGATCCCGACTACGCCGACGCGCTCGAGGGACTGTCGATGGTGCTCGCCGACCTGGAGCGCTTCGACGAAGCGATCGCCGCGGCGGAACGCGTCGTCGAGCTCGTGCCCGACGAGATCCTCTCGTACACCAACGTCTCGCGCATCTGTCAGAAAGCCGGCGATGTGCCGAAGGCCGAAGCATGGGCGGCGAAGGCCCGCATGCTGGATTGGAAGCAGCAGCTGAAGTCGTAGGACGCGGACCGCGACGGCGTACGAGGCGGGGCCCGCGGCATACCAACCATCGCAGCGCGACCGCGCCATCGGCGCCGCGCCGTTCAGAATCGATCCGAGACCCAATAACGACTGGCGGCCGGCGGAAACAGGTCGCTGAAGAAGGTCTCGCTCTGCACGCACGCGACGGGCAGGCGGAGCTTGCTCGCCAGGCGTTGCGCGTCGACCAGACGCCACATGGCCGACGGATCATCTACCGCGCGCAGCACCAAGCCGCGCGCCGTCAGCCCGCTGGAAAGTGCGGCGTCGGGATCGACTTGGGCCAAGGTGCCCGGCAGCGAGCCAGCCAGGTCGATCTGGTGTGCGACCAGATCGGCCAACGCTTCTTCGCCGCCGGCAACGCAGCCGTGCTCGATGACGAAATTGAAATCGTACAATGTCGCAGCGCGCGCGTAGGCGACGATGCGCCCGTCGCGGCGCGCGACGAGGAACCGTTCGTCGGGGTTGCCGGCGTAACGCAGCTGGCCGCGCCAATACGCGGCGTCGCGCGCCGTCGCACCCGCTATGGCGGCGTTGTACGCGTCATAGACGGCGCCGACCTCCGCCAAGTCGCGCGCGGCATCAAAGGTTGCGCACCCGCTCGGCAGCGGCGCAGGGCGCGGCGCGGGCTCGATGAACGTCAGGTTGCGCAGTGCCGTGCGCCAGCCGAAGCGGGCGTAGAAGTCGAGCTTGCTGGCGAACAACAGCGACACATCGAAGCCGTGCGCCGGCATGGCGGCGATGGCGCGCTCGAGCAGCGCCGACGCAGTGCCGGCGGCGCGCACGGCGGGGTCGGTATAGACGTTGCCGAGTGCGGCGACCTCGAGCACCGCGCCGGCGACCCGCACGCGCTTGCGAAACACCTGCAGGGTGCTGATCAGACGCCCGTCGATCTCGCCGACGAAGCAGAGGTCGTCGCGAAAGCTCGGATCGTGGTGGAAGTAGCGCGCGAAGAAGGCGCGGTCGTCCAGCCAGCCGGCGAGCAGATCGAGCACGGCGTCGCGCTCAGTGCTGGCGATCGTGCGCACCGTGACGGCAGCCATGCCTGCACCTCTGGCGCAGCCGGCCGCCGCCTTGCAAACGCCGCGGCCATTGCCGACATTCGCGCGCATGTCCCGTCTCCCACACCCGCTCGAAGTGCGCCGCGACGTCGCTGCCCGCACCGTGCAGATCGATTGGAGCGACGGTCACCGCAGCGAGTATCCGTTCGCGTATCTGCGCGGCTGGTGCCCGTGTGCCGCGTGCCAGGGGCACTCCGGGGAGAAACGCTACGTGCACGGCGGTGACGACGGGCTGGAGAAAATCGCCCCTGTCGGGCGTTACGCGCTCAACTTCACCTGGGGCGATGGGCACGAGACGGGCATTTACTCGTACCAGTACCTGCGCCACCTGTGTCCGTGTTGCCCGTAAGCGAATAGCCGGGACGCGGCCGACCGCCCCGATGCCAGCGCCGTCAGCCCCGCGTCCAACGCGCGCTACCCGGCGGCCAGGGAGGCGCGTTGCTACTGCCGAAAGCAGGAGCGCAAAAGGCGCGGCCAGCTCAGGCGGCGAAGTGCTTCGTATACGGCAGACGGGCGGCCGTGGCGTTGATCTGCAGCGCGGCGTCGAGCAGCACCCGCGTCGCGTCCCACGTGCCGTCGAGGAACTGCTGGCGGATGCCGGCCGGCAACGTCGCTGGCACGCGCAGCGCGCCATAGCTGGCTGTCTGCCGCTCGACGTCGACGACCAGATCGAGCGTCGGATCCGCATCGATCGCGCTCAAGAGCGCGCCGACATCGGCCTCACTCGCCGTGGCGCACGGCATGCCGAGGGCGACGCAATTGCCGAAGAAGATGTCGGCGAACGACTCACCGACCAGCGCCTTCACGCCCCAGCGCAGCATCGCCTGCGGCGCGTGCTCGCGCGACGAGCCGCAACCGAAGTTCTTGTTCACCACTGCGACGCGCGGCCCTTTCGCCATGAAACGCGGGTCGTCCATGATGTGACCTTTGAGATCGCCATTGGCATCGAAGCGCTCGTCGTAGAACGCCGCCGCCCCGAGGCCGTCGAAAGTGACCGCCTTCAGGTAGCGCGCCGGGATGATGCGGTCGGTGTCGATGTCGTTGCCGCGTAACGGAATCGGCCGCCCGGCGATTTGAGAGATCTTGACCAGCTGACTCATCACGCCCTCCCCAACAGATCGCGCACGTCGACGACGGCGCCTTCGAGCGCCGCCGCGGCGACCATGGCAGGGCTCATCAGCAGCGTGCGCCCGCTTGGGCTGCCCTGGCGGCCCTTGAAGTTGCGATTGCTCGACGAGGCGCAAATCTGGCGCCCGCTGAGCTTGTCCGGATTCATCGCCAGGCACATCGAGCAACCCGGCAGCCGCCACTCGAAGCCGGCGGCGCGGAAGACGTCCGGAAGGCCCTCGGCTTCCGCTTGGCGCGCCACGTCTTGCGAGCCCGGCACGACGATCGCTTTCACCGACGCCTTGACCCTGCCGAGCTTGGCGATGCGCGCCGCCTCGCGCAGATCGGAGATGCGACCGTTGGTGCACGAGCCGATGAAGGCGACGTCGATCTTGGTACCGGCAATCGGCGCACCGGGCTTCCAGTCCATGTAGGTGTACGCGTCCTCGACCACCCCGCGCTCGTCTTCGGCGAACTCGCCGGCGGCGGGAATGCGCTCGCCGACTCCGATGGCCTGGCCGGGATTGATGCCCCACGTCACCACCGGGGTCAGGCTGGCGCCGTCGAGGCGCGTCACCGCGTCGTAGTGCGCGCCGGGTTCCGATGCCATGCTCTTCCACCACGCGACGGCGCGCTCGAAATCGGCGCCCTGCGGCGCCAACGGCCTGCTGCGCAGATAGTCGAAGGTCGTCTGGTCGGGATTGACGTAGCCGCAGCGCGCGCCGCCTTCGATGCTCATGTTGCAGACGGTCATGCGCTCTTCCATCGTCATGCCGTCGAACGTCGAGCCGGCGTACTCGTAGGCAAAGCCGACGCCGCCCTTCACGCCGAGCACTCGGATGATGTGCAGGATGACGTCCTTGGCGTAGACGCCCGGCGGCAGCGCGCCGGTGACCTCGATGCGGCGGATCTTCGGCTTCTCGATCGCCAAGCATTGTGAAGCGAGCACGTCGCGCACCTGGCTGGTGCCGATGCCGAAGGCGATGGCGCCGAAGGCGCCATGCGTCGAGGTATGGCTGTCGCCGCAGGCAATCGTCAGCCCCGGCTGTGTCAGGCCCATCTCTGGGCCGATCACGTGGACGATTCCCTGATGGCCCGAGGCGCGATCGTAGAGCGTGATGCCGAAGTCGCGACAGTTGCGCTCGATCTCCGACATCATCGTCTCGGCCTGTTCGTCGTCGAACGGACGCGCCGCCGTGTGCGTCGGGATGATGTGGTCGACCGTGGCTACGGTGCGACTCGGGAACAGCACCGGCAAACCGAGCTCGCGCAGCATCTGGAAGGCCTGCGGGCTGGTGACCTCGTGCACCAGATGCAGGCCGACGAAGAGTTGCGTCTGCCCACTCGGCAGCTGCCTGACGGTATGGGCATCCCACACCTTGTCGAGAAGTGACTGCGCCATCGACGAACCTCCGGGAACGGTGAAATGTAGCGTGGTCGAGGTCGTGAGGCGACCCCCTGTCCGGGCTGCCGGACGAACGCCCTCGCGGTGCCGAAACGGCTACGCGGCGCCCGCCGACAGCCGCCGGTTCATGCGCTCGAGCCGGTCGCTGAGGATGCGCGTGAGATTGAGGAAGACGCGCGCGGCGATGCGCGGATAGCGGCGCTGTATGCGTTGCAGGAAGCGCTGGTCGACGACCAGCGCTTCGACCTGCGTGCGCGCCACCACGTCGGCGCTGCGCTCTTCGTCGCGCACCAGACCCATCTCGCCGAACACGTCGCCACGCCTGAACTCGGCAACGCGCCGGCGCTCACCGCCCTCCCCGACGAGGACATCCGTGGCGCCGTCGAGGATGACGAACATCTCGCCGCCCTGCTCGCCCTGGCGCACGATCTGGGCGCCCGGCGGGTAGTGCCGCAGCTCGCCCATCAGCGCCACGACGCGCGCCTGCGCCGGGCGCAAGCCGGCGAGCAACGGGATGGTGCGCGTCGGATCGGCGCCGAGCTTGACGCCGATCAGATCCCACAAGGTGATGATCTTGGTCGTCGCCAGCAGCGCCGGCAAGACGACGAGATTCGCGGCGAAGGCGGTGGCGAGGGTGATCGCGGTGAGCACGCCGAAGTTGCGGATCGGCGGAAATCCCGAACCGGCAAAGGTCAGGAAGCCGGCGGCGAGTGCGAGCGTGGTGTAGAGCATCGGGCCGCCGACGGCGCGCATGGCGCGTTGGATGGCGGCGGCTTGGTCGGACTCGCCGCGCAGCTCGCGGCTCAGCCGCCACATGTAATGCACGCTCGAATCGACCGCGATGCCGAGTGCGATGGTCGCAATCAGGCTGGTGCCGAGATTCAACGCCAGGTGGAACCAGCCGAGAAGGCCGAAGAAGACCGTGACGGCGAGGACGTTGGGCAGGATGGCGAGCAAGCCGATGCGCGCCGACAGCAGCATCAGCGACATGACGGCAAAGATGACCAGCAGGGCGAGCGAGACGCTCTTGATCTGATCGAAGACGATGCCCGAGCTGGTGCCGGTGATCAGCACCAAACTGCCAGTCGGCACGACGTGCAATCCGGCCGGAAAGTTGACCGCCACGTAGCTGCGAATGTCGGCCAGCATCGACTCGATCTCGCGCGAGCCCGACACCTTGGAGCGCACGACGATGCTGGCGCGCTTGAAGTCCGGGCTGACGACGGCGCGGAACGTGTCGGGGCTGACGGCAATGAGGTTCAGCACCGGCGGCAGGTTTGAGGGATTCTCCCAGAACGTTTGCGGGGCGCCGGCCTGCACGACCTTGCCCGACTCGTCGACCAGGATGTCGTCGTCACCGACTTTGTTGAGCCCCTTGTCGAGCAGCTCCAGGTAGTCGACCAGCGAGATCGACCCGGTGACGCCCGGCAGCGTGCCGACGAACGTCTGTAGATCCTTGACCTTCTTGAGCACGTCCCAGCGTTTGAGCGTTCCATCGGTCTCGCCCTCGACGATCAGGTAGAACGGGTTGCTGCCGACGATGTGCTGATTGATCAGCTCGTGGTCGCGGCGCACCGGCGCATCGGGATCGAAGTAGGCGAGGAAGTCGGAATCGACCAGAATGCTGCGCGCGCCGAGCAGACCGAACGCGGCGACCGCGGCCGCTGCGGCGAGCACCGCGCGGCGCGCCGCGTACGCTTGCGCGCCGAGCCCGGCCAGGAGCGTTTCGACACGCGGCGACGGCGCCGTCTCCGCCTGACTGCCGTGGCGAGCCCACAGCGTCAGGGCCGAGGGCAGGAAGCCGAGCGAGCTGATGGTCAGCAACACGAGCCCATCGACTGCCAAGAGCCCGAGATCGCGGATGGCGACGATGCGGCTCAGCATCAGCGCACCGAAGCCCACCGCCGTCGTCAGACCGGAGATCAACAGCGGCGCCCACGTCTGGCGCAGGGCGCGTACGACGGCGCCGTCGTGATCGCCGAGCCGCTGCTGCTCGTAGTACGCGGCGATGAGATGCATCGCCTGGGCGCTGCCGACGACCAACAGGAGCGGCGGCAGCATGAAGGTGCCGAGCGTGATCGCCTTGCCGGCCAAGGCCATGAGGCCGAGCGTCCACACCACCGCCAGCAGCACCGTCACCAGCGGCAGCACCACGGCGCGGATGCGGCGGAAGGCGAACCACAGGATGACGATCACGGCGCCGACTGCGAGCGGGGTGAAGCGCAACAGGTCGTGCCGCATCGAGCGCACCGCGGCTTGCGAGACGCGCGAGACGCTGGTGTAGACGATCTGCTCCGGACCCGATTCGCTGGCCAAGATGGCGGAGATCTGCCCGTCGATGTCGCGATCGGCATACTCCGCATCGGTCATCGGTTTGAAAACGACGTTGATCGCCGCGCCGCGCCCGTCGGCCGCGACCAGGTTCTGCGCGTAGAGCGGCGTGGCGGCGAGCTTGTCTTTCAACGCCTGCACGTCCTCCGGCGTGGGCGGCATGCGCGGCAGCAGCTTCGGCGGGTTGAAGACGTCGGCGGCGGGATCGACGGTATTGGTCAAGCTGAGCACGCGCTCGACCCCGTCGATGGCCGCCAGGCGATCGGTGACGCGCGCCAACTTCTCCAGCGTCGCGGGCGCGAACAGGTCCGCCGCACGCACGCCGACGACGGCGATGTCGTCGTTGCCGAACGCTTCGCGTACGTCGCTGTAGTAGCGCACCCCCGGATCGTCGGCCGGCAGCACGCTTTCCAACGAGCCCTCGATCCGCAAGCCGTGCGCGGCCCAGCCGAACGCGGCCGTCAGCGCGACGCACGCCACCAGCACCGTACGCGGGTAGCGCACCAACAGCAGGGCGGCGTCGCGCATCAGTCGCCTATAGCGCAGGCGTCTAAGACGGTCGACGCGCAAGGCGTCGATGTTTTGTTATTTTGCGACGCCTGCGGGAGGGCTATAGTCCGCGCGCCGATCCGGTTTCGACGGACGGGGGGAGGGCCTCGATGAACAGCGCACAGCCAGCCAGCAGCGGCGGCATCCACGTCCCGAACTTGTTGCTGGTCGAGGACAGCGAGGATGATGTCTTGATTACCCAGCGCGCACTCGCCCGCGCGCACATCGGCAACAACCTCACCGTCGCCGGCGACGGGCAGCAGGCGCTCGATCTGCTCTATGCCGACGCCATGGACGGGCGCGAACGGTTCGGTCTGGTGCTCTTGGATCTCGGCCTGCCGAAAGTCGACGGGCGTGACGTGCTGAACAAGATCTGGGGCGACCGCCGCCTGCGCCACATTCCGGTCATCGTGCTGACCGGCTCCGACGAGGACGAGGACATGGTGCGCAGCTACAAATCCGGCGCCGTCGCGTACCTGCGCAAGCCGGTGCAAGTGGACCAACTGCTGCGCGCCGTCGGCGATCTGAACGGCTACCGTCTGCTGATCGCCCGCACCGGCGAGAACTAACGCTGATGTGACAAAAGGATTCACACGGAGACACAGAGCGCACAGCGAGCGGAGGGAAACCGCGAGCGCTCTGTGTTGCTTCCAAAGACCGTCGGCGGTGCGAGTTGAAGCCCGAGTCTTTTCAGCAAATTCAGGTCTTCTGTGTGCACTCTGCGCCGCTGTGGTGAAAGGTTGTCTGAGCAAGGCTAGGAATCGCCGTGGTGTGTCAGGCGAGGCGTTCGCCGTCGACGCACTTACCCGGCGCCAGCGCGTCGGAGACGCTGCGCAGATAGGCGGAGCCGCTGCGTATTAGAAGAATCGGCTTGCACATCGGGCTGCTCGACAGCGGGGCGCCGCTGAGGCCGAACGTATCGAACGACGCGTTCGCGGCGGCCCCGGATTCATCGACGGTCAGCGCGCCGATCGTATCCGCCCCGACGCGGACGTCGTACCTGCCGCCCGGCAAGCGCTCGGCATGGACAGTGAGCTGCTCGCGCCCATTGCCGGCGCGGTAAGTCAGCGTGCCCATGGCGCCACTGGCCGCGCCGGTGTTCTTCAACGCCGCGCTGCTTTGGAAGTCTTGCGGACCCGACACGTCGCCGGCGAGGGCAAACTGCACGGCGCCCGTGGCATCCACTACGGTCACGTGCCGGCCGCCCACAGCGGCGTCCTGGACGCTGAGAATCGCGCTGCCGCGCGAATCGGGGCTGAAGCTGACGACCGGTTCATCGTCGAGCAGCAACGTGTAGCTGCCGTCCGCCAGGCCGCGCACGTGCACGTCGAGCTCCGTCGTCAAGCAGCGGCGTTGATAGCGCAAGCGCACCGCGCCGTGGACGCGATCGGAGACGGGCACCAACGGCAGGATGGTGTCCACGCCACCGCGTCCGTCGGCGGGCGGCGTCCAATGAGCCAGCGCATCGACCATGCGGTCGGCGCGCGGCGCGCCCCAGCCGGTCGGAAAATCCCAACCCGGCGCGGCGGCGAAGGCGCCGTTGTCGCCGCTGACGATGTCGGCGAACGGCGCCGGCGCGAGATCGCTCGCCGCCGCCAGCTCGCAGAGCTGCGGAGCCGCCAGCCCCAGCGAGCCGCGTCCGGCGGCGGCACGCGCTTGGTTCGACAAGGCGATCAGCGCGGCCCAGATGGGGGCGCTGACGCTGGTACCGCCGGCGGCGTACCAGATGCCATCGTTGACGATGAGATACCCGCTGGCCGGATCGGCGTTGAACGCGACGTCGGACATCGCGCGGCCGCTGCTGGGATTCATCTGCCACGGCGGGGCGGAGAAGCGCGCGCTGGTACCGCCGCCGCTGCCGGACCAGCTCGTCTCGATGAAGGCGTCCCCGTCGGGGCGCAGCCCGGTACCGCCAACGGCCAGGACGTAGGGATGCGAAGCCGGAAAGCTCACGCTCGGCGTCGTGCCGCCGCACTCGAAGGCGCCGTGGTCGCCGGCCGCCGCCACGACGGTGATGCCTTGCGCCGCGGCGCGTGCGAAGACGGCATCGACTTGATCGAGATAGGCCTGCGGGTAGTCGGTCTCGCAGCGCCCCCAACTGGTCGTCATGACCGCGGCGCGGTTGTCGGTGACAATGCGATCGTAGACCCGCAGGAACGTGGTGCTGACGGAGTCGCCGCCGGCGTACACCAGGACGCGCGCCTCGGGTGCCATCGCCGAGGCCCACTCGGCGTCGAGTGCGCTCTCCATTCGATCGGCCGGCGCGATCTCCGCCGGCGCCAGCACGCCCGCAACCGGCACGACCTCGACGGAATCGAGACCGCGCGCAATGCCATGGGCGCGCCAGAACGTCTCGAGATCGGTAGGGTCGAACGCAAATGCGGTGGCGATGGCGATGGTCGAGCTGCGCGTCGCGTCGCCGCGCACGCCGCCGGCGTACAACGCGTCGAAGCCGTACAAGCGGCTGATGTCGGCAGGCTTGAAGGGCGCCTCGGCGATGCCCTGGCGCACCGGATCGGCGCCCGGCGGCCGGAGCACATTCGCCGCGCCGACGGCGACGACCTGCGCGCCCAAGCTATCGGGCAGCATGGGCGCGTCGGCCGTAACGACGTGCTGGCCAGTCGAGTCGCGCAGATCGAGCAGGCCGGTGCCGAGCGCGCGCGCGACCCGTCCGGCGCCGCCTTCGGCGGTCAGTTGCAGACGCGATGGCGACACCTCGATGATGCGCAGTCCGGCCCGGCGCAGGTAGCGCGCCGCCGCCGCCACTTGCGCGGCGCGCGGCGCGAAACGCTGCGCGAAGTCACGCGGTGTCAGATACAGTTGGTATTGTGGCGTGCGCGGATCGTGCACGGCGGTGATGAAGCGCTCGAGTGCGGCGCGATCGCGCCAATGGAAGCCGAGGACGATGCGGACGGGCGTCGCATCCGCCGTCGGACCGAGCACGACGGCGTTGCGCTCCAGGCGCATCAGATGCTGTTCCACGGGCGCACGCTCGACGCTCGCCGCGTATGCTGCCAACGGTGCCAGCAGCAGTAGAAGAGCGGAGACCAACCATCGTCGAGCGCGCATGACCGTGGACCGTGACGCCGCTATGGAAGTGCAGCGGCCATGCCAGTGCGGCGCGCGCGGCGTCGAATTTTTCGCCGCACGGCGTCATGCGGACTTCTCGGCGATCGCTCCGTTACGCCGATGACGCATTCAGCGAAGCGGGCGCGACGGTAACGAACGATGAGTCATCTGCTGGTGTTACACAGGTGGCGCTCTGCCGAGCGCTCACATCTCGTTGACAGGTATACGGAACGCCTCTGACCCAGACGCATGTGAGGTCGCTGTCCGGATCCCCGGCGACCTCGATAGCGAGGTCGACAGTAGCCGCCATTCCGGCCTTGACCAGCGGCGACGCATCAGCCTAGCTGGCGGTTGGGGTCGGCGCGGAACCGGACAGTCTGCGCCTTTCTCAGCATGCCAAGGAGAGACCAAGTGCACGGACAAGTGACACGCCGCGATCGAGGGCAGCGATGCGCGGTTTGACGGGAATTCTGATTGGTGGCGCCCTCGTCGTGGTGGTCGCCGTAGCGCTGTACATGCGCAGTGGCAGTGCGCCGGACCAGACGGCGTCGACGCAACGGGCCGGCACGCTGGCCCCTGCGGGCGGTGCCGGTGCGAAACCAGGCGGCAGCCTTGCCGGCGGCGGCGACGCGGGCGACGGTAGCCGCGGCCGCGTGGCGGATCGCCTCAACCAGATGCGCAACGATTTCGAGCAGCGCAGGCTCGAAGCCGCCAACGGGCCAGGGCCCAATCGCCGCATTGCCCCGACGGCCAGCGCCAAGAGCAAGGACATGGTCGACAACGCCAACAAGGAGTTGGCCGAAGACGACGGCGACGATGATCCGGAAGAGATGGAAGAGCTGCGTACGACGCTGTTCAACGATCCCGATCCGGACGAGCGCATCGGTGCGGTGCTGATGCTGACCGGCGACGAGGGGCCGGAATCGATGCGCATGCTGATCGAGGCGATG